>WNFC01001405.1_pt1 | contig 26394 bp, 33 predicted proteins | sample 5400541 | NCBI WGS metagenome assembly WNFC01 (sample SAMN13153342, study PRJNA577476) | soil metagenome | isolation source: 120 cm saprolite under Douglas fir tree site 2 hole 2 replicate 1 | place: USA:California | collected 2015-04-18 | reverse complement strand
TGCGAAGCCCCTCGGCCGCCCGCTTCATCACGTGGATGCCGGTGCGCGTCTCGCCGGTAAACGCGATCATCTCGACCCCGTCGTGGCCGACGAGGGCATCGCCGACGACCGCGCCCGAGCCGAGCACGCACCCGAGAATCCCATCCGGCAGGTCAGGCTGAGCGGCCAGAAGCGCAAGTGCCTCGACGGTGACAGCCGAAGTCAGGCTCGCCGGTTTTACCACCGCGGCGTTCCCCGCAGCGAGCGCCGGAGCAAGCGAGCGAACGAGCAACGTCAGCGGCCAGTTCCATGGAGTGATCACGGCCACCACGCCGACGGGTTCGCGCAGGACGACACCTGTGACCTCAGGCCCGAGCAGGGCCGAGCGGCCGTAGACGGCGCGCGCGAGGCCGGCGTAGTAGTCGACCATCCGCGCCGACCCGCCGAGCTCGATCCGTGCCTCGTGGATCGTCTTCCCCTGCTCGCGCGTCAGCAGCTCGGCGAGTCGCTCTGAGTTCTCGGTCAGAGCCCGGGCGTACCCGTGCAGCACCTGCGCACGGAGAGCGCCGTCGCTTGCCCAGCGGCTCGTCCGGAACGCCTGCTGCGCGCGCTCGACGGCCGAATCGAGGTCCAGCGGCGTGGACGATCGGAGCGTTGCGACGACCTCGCCCGTGACCGGGTCGCGACTTTCGAAGGCGTTGCCGGCCGCCCCGACGAAGCCCTGGCCGTTTGCGGGCAGCTGCAGCGGCTCCCACCTCCCGCGGCTCGTCGAGGACGTCGTCTGGGTGGCCATGCGGAATCTCCCTTCTCAGGCGGCACGTGCAACATGTCAGACCACTGACCAGTCGAGCGTAAAGCGGCCCCCGTCGCCAGTCAAGCGCCGTCGAAGCCTGCGCAAAGCAGGACGGCGGTAGCCTTTTGCGGGGTCATGAACCCTCAGCCACCTCCTTTTCGATGTGTGGAATTGGCGCCGCTCCGCGGGACGCCGGTTCGTGGACGAGGCTGAGTACGCGCATTCCGTAGACGAAGACGATCGTTCCCCCGAGCCAGCCGCCGAGCGTGAGCAGGGCGAAGCCCATCAGCGTCAGCACAAAGGCGCCGGCGCTGACGTCGCCGTGTTTGTAGCTCGCGTGCCCGAAGATGCCCGCGAGCCCGAAGAGGACGGTCGCGCTCACCATCGCCAGCATGTGACTGTTCGTCCAGCGATGAGTACCGATCTCTATCTACGGTTACCACGTTTCTAGAAAACGATGCATCGGCTTGACGCGATAGGCGATCACGAGCTGCGCGAGACACTCCTCTTCGCGCGTGCACAGCCTCTGCCCGTGACTGCCGACGAGGTCGCCGCCGCCCAGCGGATCCACCGCAACGTCGCCCGCGGCCGACTCGAGCGGCTCGCGGCAGCGGGCCTCCTGATTCCCTCGTTCGAGCGGCGGACGGGACGCACCGGCCCCGGCGCCGGACGACCGGCCAAGACGTATCGAGTCGCACCGGAACTCTCGGCGATCGAGTTCCCGGAGCGCCGCTATGAGCAGCTGATCGGACTCGTGGTCGATGCCCTGCCGGAACGCGGGCGCCGCGATCGCTTGCACGCGGTCGGAGTCGCGTTCGGTCGAGAGCTCGCCCGCGAGGCACGTATTCGTCCGGCCAAGGATCTTCGAACCGCGCTTGGACGTGTCTGCGCCGCTCTCGGCAGCCTCGGCTACCAGGCATCCGTCGCGGAGTTAACCGGCGACAGCGCGGTGATCACGACCGCGACCTGCCCGCTCCGCCCGGTCGTCCGCGCCCAGCTCAGGCTGGCCGAGCTCGACCGGGGGATGTGGGCGGCGCTTCTCGCACGAGCGCTCGCGGGCACCAGCGTCGAGCAGATCCGCTGCGACACACCCGGTTGCGAGCGGGACGATGCAGCCTGCCGCGTCCTGCTCACCTTGCAAGCTCGGCGAGGGGAGCCGCAAGCCGATGGTTGATAAATACAGCGTGGCGGTATAAAGAACTCGCTCCGAGCGAGCATTCGCTCGCAGACGCGAACCAAAGGAGGCGTGATGAAGTGGGCTGCGTTGATCGCCTGGGTAATCACGGCGGGCGGCGACTTCGTGCTGCTTTCGATCTGGCTGATGCGAGGGGGGATGCGTCAGCAGCAAGAGGCGGGTAACCGGATCCGGCCGCCGCTGATCCTCAGCCACCTTCTGCTCGCCGCGGGAGGATTGGTCGTCTGGATCATCTTCCTAGCCGCCCACAAGCATGTGCTTACCTGGGTCGCCTTCGGGATCCTCGCCCTTGTCGCCGTGCTGGGCTGGACGATGTTCGCGATCTGGTTTCGTCGGCGGCAGGCGCGGGGCGGCGGCACCGAGATCGCGGCGCCCGGCGTTCCTGCCGAGCAGCACTTCCCGGTCGCGGTGGTGGCCCTTCATGGACTGCTTGCAATCACAACCGTCGTGCTCGTTCTGCTGACCGCGCTGAAAGTCGGCGGCTCATAGGTTGCCGCACGCGTCAAAGAGTGGTCTGTTAGCCCCAGCCCGACTTCGTCGTCGTCGACCCGGTCGTCGACCCGGAGGTGTTCGACTTGGTAATCGTCGACCCGGTAGACGGGCCGTTGCCGGAGGGCTTGGAGCTGCTGCTTCCACCGCAGCCCGCAACGACGCCGCCGACGAACGCGAGCAAGACGGCGAGCGCTGCGAGCGAGTAAATAGACCGTGCGTTCAGGCGTCGTACTCGGTTCATGCCTTCCCTTACGTCGTGCTCGCCTGACCGGATTGCGCAATCCGCACGTGCCGTCGGCCCGTAGCCAGGTCGATGGATCACCCGTCTGAACGGATGCTAGCCGTCTCGCTCGAGGGCGCCCTTCGATGGTCGGCGACCGTTCTCGTGTTGGCCGCCGGTGCGATCCATTTCTGGCTCTACTTCGACTACTTCCACCGCGTGCACGTCGTGGGCGTGCTCTTTCTCGTGAACGCCGCCTTCGCGCTGGTCGCGGGTCTTGCGCTTCTCTTCAGCGGCCGGCCGTGGGCACTCCTCGCAGGGATCGCGTATTCGGCGGGAACGCTGATGGGCTTCTTCTTCAGCGTCTACCACGGCCTCTTTGGTTACTTCGAGTCCCTCCGCGGTCCGTGGCAAGAGGCCGCGGGGGGTGTCGAGCTCGCCGCGCTCGCTTTGCTCGCGCCCCTCCTTGCCAGTGCGCTTGTGCCCGCGGCGAGGCGGCAGTCGCTCCGCCAAACCACCCGCCCGAAACTGCCGTAGAGCAGGATGCGGGAAGCAAGCCCGGTGAAGGAGGAAACCGTGAGCAAATTCGTTCAGACACGCGCTCGTTACGGTGTGGCGGCGATGATCGTCGCGGCGGCGCTCGCCGGCGTGGCCGTCGCGGGTCTCGCTGCGCATGCGGCGACACGCTCCACCCGCGTCATCGTTACCGAACGGGAGTATCAGATCACGCTCTCGCAACGATCGTTCAAGCCCGGAACCTTCACTCTCGTCGTGCAGAACCGCGGCAAGCTTCGCCACACGTTCGAGATTCGCGGGCCGGGGATCGCCGGCAAACGCATCCCCGGGACGATCGCACCCGGTGCGCACCGCTCGTTGACCGTGCGGCTTCAAGGCGGCACCTACAACATGTGGTGCGTGATCCACCGCGCCCAGGGCATGAAGACGACGATCAAGGTCGCCGGCGCCACCACGGCGGGGACGACTACCGGCGGCGGCGGGGCCTGGGGCTAAACACCAGCCCAGAGCGGGCGCGGCAACCGCTACCGCGTCCGCTCTTCCTGGGGCTGGGGGTCGCCTCGATCGGCGGCCCACTCGCTCTTGCCGCGCTGTACGTACCTGGAGCGGCCGGCGGCTCCCTGCCAGCGGTTGGCCTCACCACCGCGCTCGCCGCCGCCGTTTTCGTCGCCCCGCTCGCGGTCTGGCTCGGCTACTCGACGCAGGTCGCGTCGAGCGGCGGGCTCGCAGCGTTCGTCGACGCCGCCGCAGGTCGCGGCGCGGCGTGGGGACAGGCGCTTGTCTGGGCGGTCAGCTACTTCCTCTACCTCCCTTACACCGTCACCTACATCGCCTACGACCTGCTCCCGATCGTCTTTCCAGGGATCGGGCCGTACCGGGCGGCGCTGGAGCTCCTCCTGCCGGCCGCGATCACGCTCGCCGTGCTCGCGCCGATCAGATGGCTGCTCTCGGGCGTCCTTGCGCTCGCGGCGACCCAGCTCGCGCTGATGCTCCTCCTGGGAGTCCTCGAGTTCGTGCACGTCGGCGCGCCGGGATCGTCGTTTGTTCCCAATACCAATGCGCACACGACGGCGCAGGCCACCGCAGCCATCTCGCTGCTGTTCCTCTGCGCCAGCCTGCCACTCTTCTTCGGCAGCGAGGTGCAAGGTGGCAAACGGACGATTCGCGCCGCACTCCGTACCGCATTCCTCGTCGTCGCCGCCTGCACGCTCTTCGCCGTCGTTCCGCTCGCGGCCATCCCCCAGCATCTCCGCGGTTCGGCGATTCCCGGACTCGCAATCGCGCAGGCCTACGGCGGCCGTCAGATAGCCATCGCCGTCGGGGTTGCGACTGCGGCGAGCGTCGCCGCCCTGATCATCGTCGAATACCTCGCCTTAGGCCGGCTCGCCCACGCAATGCTTCGAACGCCCCTACGGCCAACACTCGCGGCCATCGCAGTCCCGTTCATCGCCGCCGACGCGATCAGCCTCATCGACCCCCAGCGCTTCTACAACGACCTCCTTCGCCCCTCACTGGTTGCGCTCTTCCTCTCCCAGCTCGTCGTCTTCGCGGTCTACCCGCGCTTCCGGCGCGTCCACGAGCGGCTACGACCACAAGATCTCGCCGTCGCCGCCATCGCCTCCGCCCTGATGATCTACGGCATCTACACGACGCTTACCAACTCGACGGGAACCTGAGAGATCCTCATGCGGGGCCGTGTCGATCAACTGGTTAAAACCGATCGCGAGGCGGCTACGAAGATTGGGCGAGGGGTCGGCGTCAACGGACGGGAGCCGGGAGGCCCGCCGCCCGAAAGGAGGCAGCGATGCAATCCACAGACCGGGACGAATCGGGCACAGACCGAAAGACCTTTCTGCGCCGGGCGACCGCCGCGGGAGCCGGCCTCGCCGGACTGGCCGCGTTGCCGGGCATCGCTCGCGCCGACGAAGGCGTCGGCGTCACGCCGGGCGACAGCGAGATCCTGATCGCGGCCGAGATCGCCGAGGCGCTCGCCGTGACCACCTACTCCAACATCATCGACGCAGCCCCCTTCTTCCAGCACCTCGCCAGCGACGACCAGGGCTACATCGAGGCCGCGCGACAGGAGGAGATGTCCCACTACCTGCTCGAGCAGAGCGTCAGCGGCAAACCCTCGCCATTCACGACCTTCTACTACCCGCCGAACATGTTCGCCGACGCCCAAACGACCCTGAACGTGCTCGTCAGCCTCGAGGACGCGTTCATCGCCGCCTACCTGGTCGGCGTGCGCCAGTTCAGCCACGACAACCTGCGCGTGACCGCCGCTCGGATCATGGGCATCGAGAGCGACCACCGCACCCTCGCCCGGGTGGTCGCGCCCGGCGTCGCCGCCCAAGACGGCGGCCCGATCGAGACCGTCACCGGCATTCAGGGCGTCGCCGAGAGCGTCGACCCGCCCAACAACAACGGCTACGAGCGCACACTCGGCTGGACCATGATCAGCCAGGCCGTCACGGCCCTCCTACCGTTCGCAAGCAAGGACGCAGCAGGGCAAGCAGGCTTCGACACCTCGAAGCCAAAACAGTTCAACCCGTTCACGCCAACCCTCCCCTCGCCACTCGGCGAGTTCCACTCCTTCACCGGCTAACCGCGAACCCGGCCGGGGGCGACAGCCAACGCCGCCCCCGGTGCTTCTCTCGAAAGTTCGTTGTCGGTTTTTTCGTGCCCTAGGCGTTGCGGCGGCGTGGTCGTGGCCTGAGCTCGCCGCCGCAGTTTGGACACAACGTGCCGAGCGTCTCAGCACAGCGCGGGCAAAATGTGCATTCGTAGCTACAGATGAAAGCATCACGTTCCGGAGAGAGGGCCGCGCCACAGCGCTCGCACTGCTTCTTCATCTCGAGAGCCACACACCAAACGTTACGGTTCCGCCGCCGCCTCCGCAGATGAAGCCCGCCAGGCGTCTGAAACGACGCGGCGCCGTCGATCGACGACTAGGCCGTCCTCAGGACGTGCCGTCGAAGTCGACGTCCTTGGTCGCCACCGCCCCGGCCTTCCGCCCCGGCGCCGCGTGGTTGCCCCAGTACAGGTTCGTGTGCGTGATGACCTTGTCCGGCGGCGGCGCGCCCCACGCCGTCTGGTCCTCCGTCGTGTGGGCATCGCTGACGAGGGTCGCGTCGTACCCTCTGACGATCGCGCCGTGGAGCGTCGAGCGGATGCACTCATCGGTCTGTGCGCCGGCGACGACGAGTCGCCCGACTCCCAGGCCCGACAGGACGGTCTCGAGAGCGGTGTCCTCGAAGGCGTCGGCGTAGTTCTTCTCGACGAGCGGCTCGGCGTCGTCCGGACTCAGCTCCGGCACGATCCGCCACTCTTCGCTCTCCCTCACGAGCCCCTGGTCAGAGTGCTGGACCCAGACAACTGGGACCCGTTCCTGCCGCGCCCTCTCGACCAGGCTGCCGACGTTCGCGACGATCGCGTCCCGCTCGTGCGTCCCCGCGACGACGCCGTTCTGCACGTCGACGACGAGGAGTGCGGTGTTGGGCCGGTTCTCGAGTGTGGTCATGGTTTCCCCTTTCGTAAGCGGCGAATTTCGTCAGGTCTGCTCGTCCAGCTCGTAGCGGCGGTGGAGGAGGATCGCGTTGCCGTCCGGGTCGCGGAATCTTCGACTCGCTGGACGTCAATCATTGCCCGTACCTGCCTCGAGCGCCTCCTGGAGCGCCTGGCTTCCGCCTTCCACGACGACGTTACCGTGGGCGGGAAGGACGATCTCGATCGGCAGGTCGAGCAGCGGCAGAAGCGCCAGACGCGTCCGTGCCCGCTCCGCCTCGAACTTGTACCAGGGGGACAGGCGCAGTCCGCCCTGCTGGTCGCCAACGATGGCATCGGCGAGAACGACGGCCCGCGCTCCCTCGAGCCAGAGCGCGACCTCGTCCTGGCGGCCTGCGTCGAACGGGCGCACGCCCTGAAGCTCGCCGCCCAGCCGCGCCTCGTACCGATTCGCGACTTCGTCGCGGCTGCGCGCGTGCCAGTGGATCGTGGTGAGGACGACCACCGGCTTCGCGGCCGCCTCGATCCGCGCGTCGAGCTCGGGCCACAACGAATCGGGCACGAGCGGGTCGACGAGGACGAGCGCGTCCGGCGCGACGTGCAGCACGGAGGCGACGTCACGATACGACTCGTCGAGGTAGTCCTCTTCCGGCTTCCACTCAGGGTGCGGCGTCACCCAGCGCGCCAGTCCGGGGCGAATGTCCTCGATCACGCCTGCTCGCACCTGGTAACTATGCCCGCTGGCCTGTTTTAGGATCTTGCTTTCGCAGAGAGAGCGGAACAGAGCGGCCACAAGGAGGCGAAGACGATGGCGATCGATCTCGATGCCTATCGAAAGCAGAGTCGTGAGGCCTGGGGACAGATGGCCACCGGCTGGGAGGATCGGCGCGACTGGATCATGGCCATCACCGGCCCCGTCAACGATTGGCTCGCGGACAAGGCGGACCCGCAGCCGGGCCAGACCTTTCTCGAGATCGCAGCCGGGACGGGCGATCTCGGCTTCCGCGTCGCGGAACAAGTAGGCGAAGAGGGCCGGGTCATCTCGACCGACTTCTCTCGGGAGATGGTCGACGTCGCCTGCGCCAACGGCCAGGCCCTCGGCCTGACGAACGTCGAGCACCGTGTCATGGACGCCGAGAACATGGACCTCGACGACGCCAGCGTCGACGGCGTGATCTGCCGCTTCGGCTACATGCTGATGGCCGACCCGGGAGCGGCGTTGAAGGAGACGCGGCGAGTGTTGCGCACCGGAGGCCCGCTGGCCTTCGCCGTCTGGAGCGGCGCCGACCGGAACCCGTGGGCGGCACTGCCCGGAACGACGCTCGTCCAACTCGGCCACGCGCCCGCTCCCGAACCGGGCATGCCCGGGATCTTCGCCATGGGGGACCCCGACCGCATCCGCGAACTGGTCAGCGAGGCTGGTTTCGGCGAGCCTGGAGTGGAGGAGATCACGATCGACTGGCGCTATGCGGACTCGGACGACCTGTGGGACACGCTCACCCGCATCGCGGGAGTGCTTGCACAGACGATCAACGCCCTGCCCGAAGACGACCGGCAGGCGTCACGCGCCGCGATCATGCAGAACGTCGCGCAGTTCCGCGACAACGCGGGCTCCTACACCATCCCCGGGTCGGCCTGGGGCGTACTCGTTCGCTGAGCTGAGGAGACACGTCGAGCCGACGTTGCAGGCTAGTGACAGGCGTGAGGGCCCCAAGGATCGTGAGGGACGCGGCTCGCACCTACCATGGAGACCATGGAGAGCATCATCTGCCCGGTCTGCGGGTTCATCGCCGAGACGACGGCTGCGGCCCGGCTGCGCACGGTCTGGGCCGATCACCTGCTCGGCGGCTGCGGCGATGACGTCGCCGCCATCACGACTGCGATCGAGTCGTGCATCGAGCAGAGACAAGAGCTCTGGCGCTCGGGAACAACCGCAGAGGTTCCCGGTCTGACCGTGACGATCGACCTGCTCTGGGAAGCACTGCGGTATGCGCGCCTGGCCGAGCCTCGCGCGGCAGCGGCCTAGCGGCGGGGGAAGCCCCGGTAGACGCCCGGCGCTTCCGAAGGCGAACGTGATCGGCGAGCATTCATCGCGAGCGATCGCTGACTCCGAGGAGGGAGAGCACTACGAGCACTGATGGCAATCCGACGAGCCGGCCGTCAGCCTTCTCGGGGCGAACCGCCTGGGCGCGCAACGTACAGACGCCGCTGCGTGAGTTCCTGCGCACGGAGACCGGCGGCGCAGCGGTTCTGCTGGCCGGGACCGTCGCGGCGCTCGTCTGGGTGAACGTCGACGCGTCGTCGTACAACTCGCTCTGGACGACCAAGCTCTCGATCGACCTCGGCGGCGCCGGGATCGCCCTGGATCTTCGTCACTGGGTGAACAGCGGCTTGATGACGTTCTTCTTCTTCGTCGTGGGGCTCGAGGCTCGCCGAGAGATCGACCTGGGCGAGCTGCGCGAGCGGCGGCGTTTCGCCCTGCCCCTGATCGCCGGGATCGGCGGTATGGCGACGGCGATTGCCATCTACCTCGCCTTCAACGCCGGCCGCTCGTCTGCGCACGGCTGGGGAATCGCGATGTCGACCGACACCGCATTCGCGCTAGGACTGCTCGCGCTCGTCGGACCACGCTTTCCGGACCGTCTGCGGGCTTTCCTCCTGACCGTGCTCGTCGTCGACGACATCGTCGCGCTCCTCGTCATCGCGACGGTCTATACGAACAAGCTTGACCTCGTGCCACTTCTGGTGGCTGCGGCCTTCGTCGGAGCTGTCCTGGTGTCGCGCGCCGTCGGAGTGCGCTTGGGAGCCGTCTACTTCGTCCTGGGGTTTGGCGCCTGGGTGGGCCTCCTCAAGTCAGGAGTGGAGCCGGTCGTGATCGGACTCGTCATGGGTCTCCTGGTGTACGCCTACCCGGCTGCCCGCTCGAATCTCGAACGCGCGACGGAGCGGTTTCGCGAGTTCCGCGAGCAACCCACTGCGGACCTGGCGCGCGTGGCCGGCGTAGAGCTGCGGGCGGCGACCTCGCCCAACGAGCGTCTGCAGCAGCTGTATCACCCGTGGACGAGCTACGTGATCGTGCCGCTGTTCGCGCTCGCGAACGCAGGAATCGCAATCAACAGCCGCTTCCTGGCCCAGGCCTTCAGCTCGCCGATCACGCTCGGCGTCCTGGTCGGCTACGTCGTCGGCAAGCCGGTCGGCATCCTCGGCTGCTCGTGGCTGGTGACCCGGCTGAGCCACAGACGGCTGCAGCCGCCGGTGGGCTGGGCGGCGGTCGCCGGCGGCGGCACGATCGCCGGGATCGGCTTCACAATCGCGCTGCTGATCGCGACCCTCGCGTTCAACGGACCCCGGCTCGAGGAGGCGAAGGTCGGCATCCTTGCCGCCGCGCTCAGCGCGGCACTCATCACCTGGCTGCTGTTCCGCACCACAGCGCTGCTGCCACGACGCCTACGGATCCGCGCACTGCTCGGATCCGCCCAGCCGCTCGTCGACCTCTACATCGACGTCGACCTGGAACGCGACCACATTCGCGGCGCGATCGACGGGCCCGTCACGGTCGTCGAGTACGGGGACTTCGAGTGTCCGTATTGCGGGCAGGCGGAGCCGGTCGTCCGTGAGCTCCTCCGCGATTTCGAACAAGAAGTCCGCTATGTCTGGCGGCACCTGCCGTTGAACGACGTCCACCCCCACGCTCAGCTTGCAGCCGAAGCTGCCGAGGCTGCGGCCGACCAGGATGCGTTCTGGGAGATGCACGATCTCATGCTCGACCACCAGGACGCTCTCGAGGCGAGCGACCTGGTCGCCTACGCCGAGCAGCTCGGCCTCGACGTCGAACGCTTCACCAACAACCTGCGCGACCACGCCGGCACCCCCCGCGTGGCGGAGGACGTCGACAGCGCCGACCTCAGCGGCGTCTCGGGCACGCCGACGTTCTTCATCAACAGCCGGCGACAGCACGGCGCCTACGACATCGGCTCGCTCTCCGCCGCCGTCCGGGCGGCCGGGGCGCGGGCAACGTTGGCAAGCACCGGCCCCGGCTGAATGCCAACGCGACGAAGGTCGTGCAAGTTTTGCCATCCACTCGGGTCTTCCTCGAGGGAGCCCGGCGTGCTTCGACTGTGGTGGCCGGTCCACTGCCGGCTGGAGGCGCGCCGGGTTCCTAGCCGGTGAAGCGACCGACGAAGATCGTGACCTGCAGGCCGGCTGGGATGTTCGAGCCGGCCTTGGGCTGCTGCTCTACGACCATGCCGTCATTGGTCGGATCGCTCGTCGGCCGCCACGTCCTGACGGTCGGGACGGCAGAGCGACAGCGGCGAACCGGCCCAGAGCAGGACACGCACCGGAACCCGCTCGGCCAGCTCAGCGAGCAGCGTGCGCAACTCGACCCGGACGGGCTCGCGCACGGGTGCGAAGTCGGGTGACATGAACCAGCCGGCGAGATGGACCTGCGAACGCGCTTTGCGGAGCTCAGCGGCAAGTCGAGGGAGTGCTTGCGCGCCGTCGATCAAAGGCTCGAGCGAGCACCCGGCCGCGGGGCGGCGGCTCACCGGCAGCCCAGAGGTCCCGATCCGCCGGGTCGAGGGCACGGTCCCACCCGAGTCGTCGGAGCCGCCGCACATGATGCGAACGGACCAGCCGCTCGACGCTGTGGCCGACGAGCTTGTCGAAAGCGAGCAGTGGGTCGGTCACAGGCAGACTCTTTGCCCGTGCTGGCCGTTCCCCCAACCCCGCTGATCTGCCTGGATCCCGGCCACGGCACGATTCCGGCCATCGGCCGGCAGACCGAGCCGATCGGTCCGGGCTCATCGCAGCTCAAGATCAAGGACGGCGGGGGCACGGCCGGCGAGGCGCCTGTGGCGCTGGCGATCGCGCTTCGCACGCGAGCGCTGCTCGAACGCGACGGCTACCGCGTGGCGATGACGCGCACAGGCCCCTCGTACGCGGGAGGCAACATCGATCGCGCGCGTTTCTGCAATGTTCGACACGCGGCGCTGATGATCCGGATCCACGCCGACGGCGCCGCGGACCCGTCGCTCAACGGCGTCAGGACACTCGTGCCCGCGCTGCACGCCGGTTGGACGAACGACATCTACGCGGCGAGCGTGCGCGCCGCGCGCAAAGTGCAGGCGGCCGTCGCGCGCCGGACCGGTGCGCGCAACCTCGGGCTCGTGCAGCGGTCAGATCTCACGGGGTTCAACTGGGCGAACGTCCCGGCGATCCTCGTCGAGTGCGGGTTCATGACGAACCCGGCCGAACGGCGGCTGCTCCAGTCCGCGCCGTACCAGCTGAAGGTCGCCCGCGGTCTCGTTGAAGGCGCGGAAGCGTTCGCGCCGCGCCAACCGTAGTTCATCGTCGGCGGAAGCGTGGCCGACTAGCGACTGTCGCGCATGCGCTCGACCGTCGCGCGCGCGGCATCGTGTACGGCGCGACGTCTCGATTCGGGATCCTCGGCCAAGGGCTCGGCGAGGTCGACGGTCACCTCGCCCGCCTCGAACTCTTCGCGTTCCTCGACGATCGACCTGGATTCCGCGAGCTTTCGGCGCAACTCGTCCGCGCGCGGATCGGAGCCGGCAGGGGCTTCGCGGCGGCGATGTAGGAAGCCGAACAGCGCGAACCCGCCGAGGAACCACGCGAGCGGGCGCTTCATCGCGGCGATGCTACACTGGCCGCCTTCCTGCCTTGCCATCGCGCCTTCTTTCCCGAGTGGCGCCAGCCGGTGAGGCCGATTCAGACCAGAGGAAGGGAGGTCTCGGGAACGGTGGTTGCGTACGAAATTTTGCTCATGCTCGATCCGGACCTGCCAGAAGGGCGGCAGGAGGAGATCATCAAACGCGCGCGTGAGCTCGTCGAGAAATCCAAGGGGACGTGGGTCCGGCACGACGTCTGGGGACGGCGCCGGCTGGCCTACGAGATCGCCCACAAAGGCGAAGGCTCGTACCACCTCCTGAACTTCGACGCCGAGCCGGAGACGCTCGCGGAGCTGTCTCGCATCCTCCGCATCACCGACGGCGTCATGCGCCACCTCGCGGTCCGCCGGGTCGAAGGCACGGCCGGTGCGCCGCCTCCGCCGGAGCCCGAGCCGGTCTCTCGGTCCGTCCCCGAGCCCGCCTATGCTGAAGCGAACACCAGTTCGGAAGAGGAGTAGACCATGGCCAACATCAATCGCGTCGTGCTCGTCGGGAACCTGACCAAGGACCCGGAGCTGCGGCATACCCCGAGCGGCACCGCGGTCTGCAAGCTGCGCATCGCCGTGAACACGCGCCAGAAGGATCCCCAGGGCAACTGGGGCGACAAGCCCAACTACTTCGACGTCACGGTCTGGGGCAACCAGGGCGAGAGCTGCGCGCAGTACCTCTCCAAGGGCCGGCCGGTCGGCGTCGACGGACGCCTCGACTGGCGCGAATGGGACGCGCAGGACGGCAGCAAGCGTCAGGCGGTGGAGATCATCGCCGATACGGTGCAGTTCCTCGGCAGCCGCGAAGGCGGCGGCGGAGGAGGCGGTGACGGCGAGCGCCAGTTCGTCCCGGCCGCTGCAACCGCCGGCAACGAGGACTTCACCGCGTCCTCGGCCGACGACGACATCCCGTTCTGATGCCGCCGCGCGGAGGAGGAGAGAAGAGAGACAAGGACCGGCAGCCGGGGCGCAAGCGTCCCGGTCAGTCCTCCGGCCCGATCCGGCGGAAGTCGTGCTTCTTCTGCAAGGACAAGGTCGACGAGATCGACTACAAGAACGTGAACCAGCTACGCCGCTACATCTCGGAGCGGGGCAAGATCCGCTCGCGGCGCATCACCGGGGCCTGCCGGCGACACCAGCGGCAGGTGGCCGTCGCCGTCAAGCGCGCACGTGAGATGGCGCTCCTGCCTTACGTCGCGGAAGGCCGCGAGGGACGTTCGTAGGGCGCCGATGGAAGTAATCCTCCGTTCGGACATCGACAAGGTCGGTCTTCGCGGCGAGGTCGTGAACGTCACACGAGGGTACGCACGAAACTTCCTCTTCCCGCGCGGCCTCGCGGACGAGGCGACGCCGGCGCGTGTCGCTGAGGTGCGCAAGGTCGAAGAGCGGCGCGCCACGAACCAGGCGAAGACGTTCGAGGACGCCCAGTCGGTCGCGGAGAAGCTCGCTCAGGTCGAGCTTCGCTTCGACGTGAAGGCCGGGCCCACCGGCTCGCTGTTCGGATCGGTGACGCCGACCGACATCGCGGACCAGCTGTGGGAGAAGCACAAGGTCCGTGTCGACCGGCGCAAGATCGGCGGGGAGGCGCTCAAGCGGATCGGGCGGTACCAGGTCCCGATCGAGCTCTTCCAGGACGTGACGGTCGAGGTTCGGACACTCGTCGTACCCGAAGGCGGCGAGCTGCCGCTCGAGGAAGAGCTCGAGGCCCTGGCAGGTGCCGAGGAGGCACCGGCTGCGGAGCAGGAGAAGCACGAGCTGACCCTCGACGAGCTCGATGCGGCCGCCGCGGCGCAGGACGCTCAGCTGATCGCAGCCGGCGAGCTGCAGCCGTCACGCGCAGATGTCGAAGGCGAGCTGCAAGCAGACGAGTTCGACCGCGCAGTCGACGCCGGCATCCCCGAAGAGCAGGGCTAACCCACCCGAATTTCCAGTGCGAGCGTGTGCGCGTGCGCACGCGCGGCGACAGCGCGTCGGGGTTGCCATGAGCCCGTGAGACGGCGTCGTGTCCACACTCTTGCGCCTGTTTTCAAGCGGCGCCCACCCCATTCTGTGGAAAGCCTGGGTACAACCTTGCACAGCCCTTTCCACTGCCTGTGGACTTGCGGAAGAAGTTCCCGCTCTTAGCGGTCGAACCATCAACAGGCTCCGTCCGAGCCGTATGGGAACATACGTTCTTTCTCGCTGCAAATCGAAAGAAATGGACATGTCGAGAACGCACATTCCCACAGATGGAAACCCGCGCACCAGGGTGGTTCACTCCGACCGAGTGACACCTGTCGCCCAGCTCGCAGAAGCCGCTCCGATCGCGCCACCCCAGAACCTCGAGGCGGAGGAGTCCGTCCTCGGGGCCATGCTGCTCTCCCCGGGCGCGATCGGAGCGGTCAGCGAGGTCCTCGACGCGTCCGACTTCTACCGGGAGAGCCACGCGAAGATCTATCGCGCCGGCCTCGCGCTGTATGCGAAGGGCGAGCCGGTCGACGCGATCACGCTCGTCGACGAGCTCGAGGAACGCGGCGAGCTCGAAGCCGTCGGCGGGCGCGTCAGGATGCACGAGCTGGCGGCACTCGTGCCGGCAACCGCGAACGCTGCACACTACGCGCGAATCGTCCGCGAGATGGCGACGCTGCGCGGGCTCATCGCGGCGGGACAGCAGATCGCCCAGCTCGGCTGGGAACGCCCCGGCGAGACGCAGATTCTCGTCGACCGCGCCGAACAGGTCGTCTTCGAGCTTTCGCAGAGCCGCGTCTCCACCGAGTTCAGCCACATCGAGGAACTGCTGAAAGAGAGCTTCGAGCGAATCACCGCTCTGTACGAAGCGGGAGCCGACGTCACCGGGGTCCCCTCCGGCTTCCGCGATCTCGATCGGCTGACGTCCGGATTCCAGCCCGGGAACCTCGTCATCATCGCCGCCCGACCCAGCATGGGAAAGTCGGCGCTCGGCCTCTGCATGGCCGCGAACCTCGCGCTCCGACACGAGGTCCCGGTGGCGCTGTTCACGCTCGAGATGTCGAAGTCGGAGGTGACACAGCGTCTCCTTTGCAGCGAGGCGAAGGTCGAGTCGCAGCGGCTGCGGACCGGGAAGCTCGCACAGGATGACTGGCCGCGCCTGGTCGCGGCCGGCGACAAGCTGATGAAGGCGCCGATCTACGTCGACGACACGGGCTCGATCACGATGATGGAGATCCGATCGAAGGCGCGGCGACTCAAGACCCGCGAGCCGAACCTCGGCTTGATCATCGTCGATTACCTGCAGCTGATGACCTCGGGTACGACCGCGGAGAACCGGGTCCAGGAGGTCTCGCAGATCTCACGCAACCTCAAGGTGCTCGCGCGCGACCTCGACGTGCCGATCCTCGCGATGTCGCAGCTGTCTCGCGCAGTCGAACAGCGGCACGACAAACGGCCGATCCTGTCCGACCTGAGAGAGAGCGGAAGTATCGAGCAGGATAGCGATCTCGTCATGTTCGTCTACCGCGACGAGTACTACAACGAAGACAGCGATCAACAAGGGCTCGCGGAGATCATCCTTTCGAAGCACCGCAACGGCCCCACGGGCGTCGAGAAGCTCTCGTTCCTCAAGCGCTATGCGAAGTTTGCGGACCTGGCGGCCGGTTGATGGCCTCCTGGGCAGTCGTCGGCGAGCAGATCGTCTGGATCTCCCAGCTGGCAACGGGCTTCACCGTCGTGTGCGAACGCTGCGCCGAGTCGGGCCAGGGCTTCCCTTCCGTTCAGGGAACGCTTTCGCTCGAACATGCGCGCGGACACCTGACGTGCCCGCGCGGCCATGAGATCCGCATCGAGCGCGACGGTCGCTAACCAGTTGTAGCGACGACAACCGCGAACGCGACGTAGAGGGCGACGATCGCGCCGCCTTCCCGCCTCGTGAGGCCGCCGCCGAAGGCCAGCGCGATCGCCACGACGGTCATGCCGACCATCCAGAGTGCCGCAAAGGTCTCGAGCCCGGAGGCCGAGCCCAAGCCCAGGATGAGCGCAGGAATGCACAGCCCGACGAGGATGTTCGCGTTGTTCGAATTGAGCGCCTCACTCACGCACGCAGCGCCGCGACCGTGGCGGGCGAGCCGGACTGCGGCGATGAGGTTCGGGATGCTCGTCAACGCTGCGAGGACCAGTGCTCCCAGCACCAGGTCCGAGACGTCGAACCGATCGCCGAGCGACTGCGCCGCCGCGACCATGCCGTAGGCGCCCCCGATGACAGCTGCCAGGGAGGGAATGACGGCCAGTGCGTCGAGCGTCGTCGCCGGAGGGCTGAACTCGTCGCGGCGGGCATCACGCTGCTCCTCCATAACGGCTTCGCGTAGCACGGCGGGCAGCCCCGAACGTGCCCGTTCGTGGAGCGCCGAGAGCACCACGTAAGGCGCGAGCACCACCAGCGCCAGGATGAGCCCGACGACCCCGGAGAGCATGTCCATGGCGACGAACGCGCCGATGATCGCGACCACCACTGCCACCCCGCCGTTGAGCAACAGCCCGTGACGATGGATGCGCACCGGCCCGGCGATCAGCGCCGATACTCCCAGCAGAGCCGCGAGGTTGAAGACGTTCGACCCGACCACGACGCCGACGCCGGTCTCCTGATGTCCGGCGACAACCGCCGCGACCGCTGAGGCGATCTCCGGCGCGTCGGCTCCCAGAGCGGTCACCATTCCGAGCAGCGCCTCCGAGAAACCGAGCCGCTCGCCGATGCGGTCGAGCTCGCGGGCGAGGACGACGCTCGCGGCGACCGTGACGACGAACCCGCCCGCGAGTAGGAGAACCGCGACAGGAGTCGACACTGCGCAGGACCCTAACCGCCTCGACAGGCCGACAAGCAATGCCGTAGGCAGCCTCTGGCACACTCGGGTCCGTGCCAGCCACCGTCATCGTCGGCGCCCAGTGGGGAGACGAAGGAAAGGGAAAGATCGTCGACCTGCTCGCCCTCGACTCCGACCTCGTCTGCCGCTACCAGGGCGGCCCGAACGCCGGACACACGATCGTCGTCGATGGCGAGACCTTCAAGATCCGCCAGATCCCGAGCGGCGTCCTGCGCGGAAAGATCTGCGTGATCGGCGCCGGCTGCGTGATCGACCCGGAAGTCTTCCTCGCAGAGGTCGACGCGCTCGAGTCCCGCGGTCTGACCACCGGGGTCGTGCACCTCTCGGGCGAGGCGCACCTGATCATGCCGTGGCACGTTGCCATCGACCAGGCAGGCGAACGGCGGCTCGGCAAGCTCCAGATCGGGACGACGAAGCGCGGGATCGGCCCTTGCTACGCGGACAAGGCGGCACGGCTCGGCATCCGCGTGCAGGACCTCCTCGAGCCGAAGATCCTGCGGCAGAAGATCGAGGTCGCGCTCGCGGAGAAGAACGTCTGGCTCGAACGCGTGTACGGCGTTCCGCCGCTCGACCTCGAACAGATCGCCGGACAGCTCGAGACGTTCGCACAACGGATTCGCCCCTACGTGTCGGACACATCGCTACTCGTGGACCGAGCGCTGCACGAAGGGCGCGAGGTCCTGCTCGAAGGCGCACAGGGGACCCTGCTCGACCTCGATCACGGCACGTATCCGTTCGTCACGTCGTCGAACACGGTGGCGGCAAACGCGGCAACGGGGATCGGCATCGGCCCGAACCGCATCGACCGGGTGATCGGCGTCGCGAAGGCCTACGTGACCCGCGTCGGGGAGGGGCCGTTCCCGACCGAGATCGAAGGCTCAGATCAGGGGCGTGTACGTGAGCTCGGCGGAGAGTTCGGGACGGTGACGGGGCGCGAACGGCGCTGCGGCTGGCTCGACCTCGTCGCGCTCCGCTATGCGGTGCGTCTGAACGGGATCACCTCGCTCGCGCTGACCAAGCTGGACGTCCTTTCGCACTTCGCCGAGCTGCCGGTCTGTGTTGCCTACCGGCTCAGGGACGGCACGGAGACGTACGAGTTCCCCGCGCACCAGAGCGACTTCCATCACTGCCGACCGGTGTACGAGACGCTGCAGGGGTGGCAGGAGCCGCTGACCGCCGAGCTCCCGCGGGCTGCGCGCGCCTATGTCTCGTTCGTCGAGGAGGCACTCGGCGTCGAGATCTCTCTCGTCGGCACGGGCGCGGAGCGCGAGAGCGTCGTAGCGCTGCGCTAAGCGCGGCCCTTCACTGCCCACGCGGTCGCGCTGAGGGTAAAGGCGCCGTCCGGGTCGCCGAGGCGGCGTCGACACTCCTCACGCAGGCCTGCGCGACGATCTAGATCGAGTGACAGGCAGTACGCGCCGGCCGGACCGACACCGCCGGTGAACGGCTCCCAGAAGTCGTCGAAGTCCCGATAGGAGGCCTCGACCACGAGCGCGTCGGTTTCGACTGCTTCGAGCCCGACCCGCAGCCAGAGCTCTCGCAGCTTGTTCGGCTCGTTGAAGTGCATCGTGCCAGCTTCGTCCGACGCCGCCGGGTCGAGTGCAAGCGCCGCGTCCCAGAAGGTCCGCAGCATCGTCATTCCGCCGGAGTTATCCCACGTGCACGCCGCGACCGCGCCGCCCGGCCGGACGACCCGTCGCATCTCGCCGACGCCTGCATCCGCGTCCGACATGAAGTTCACGACCAGCTGCGCGAGTGCTGCGTCGAACCTGTCGTCAGGCCACGGCAGCGACTCCGCCGCGCCACGCTGAACGTCGGCAGCCGGCACACGCTCTGCAGTGGCAGTCGCGAATTGCTCGGAGGGGTCGATCGCGGCGACGTTCTCGGCCCCGACGTGAGCGGCGAGCGCCTCGGTCAGCGATCCCGGCCCGCAGCCGACATCGAGCACACTGTCACCTGTTTCCACGCCTGGGAACGCGATCAGAAGCGGGGCGAGCTGGTCCGCGTAGCGGCCCATGAACGCGTCGTAGGCTTTACGGCTGGTTGCAAAGGTCACGGTGTTCGCAGCCTAAGCTCGTACGCCAGGCGCTGCTGCCCCTGTCGTGGAACCTCGCCAGCCGGCAACTGCACGAAACCCGCGGACTCATAGAGACGGCGCGCCGCGACCATCCCCTCCGCGGTGTCGAGCCAGACGACTCGTGCGTCGTTCGCGCGAGCCCAATGGAGAGCCGTCGCGAGCAGCCGCCTGCCGAGACCGCGGCCGCGGTGGGCTGGACGCAGGTACATCCGCTTGAGCTTGTAGGCGCCGTCACCCAGGTCGCGAAGCGCCACGGAGCCCGCCACTTCGTGACCGGCGAGCGCGATCCAGAGTACGACATAGGTTCCAACTGGATCGTCCAGGTCGCTGTCGAGCTCAGGATCGTGCTCGAAGCCGAATTCTCGCAACGTGTCGGCGACGAGCGCCGCGAAGCCCTCAGCGTGCGTCGTCTCGAACGGCACGATCTCGATCGCGAGGCGCCCGAGATCCGAGCGGTCGCTGACTTCGGCGCCGACGTCGTCGTCCCCGCGAGAGGCGGCGTTCGGAGTTGCAGACTCATGGCGCGCCATCGCCCCAGCAGCCTAATCCGTCGTGCCCACGCCCCCACCCGGGTGGGGTGAATCGCCCACCACCCTCGTGGTCGACGCTACCGGTGAAAGACGCACGCGACCGTGTCGATTCCGTGCCGATATGCCTCTGAGCGCGGACGCTCGAGCGTTACGGGGCGGCGCGGTCTTCGATCAGGAACTCGTAGAGCTCGCGGTAGTTCTCGATCGCCGTCTCGACGTCCTCGGGGTCGATCTCTTTGTCCTGCTCGACGGCTCTGGTGATCTCTCGGGCGGCGAGGAAGTCGGCAGTGACGTCACGATCGTCTCCCTCGCTCACGACCGGGTCGGAGATTGCGTAACCGCGAACCTCGAGCATCTGCGCGATCAGACCGTCGAGCTCGGACAATGCCTCCGCCGGTGAGCTCTGCACGTCCTCGTCGAACTGCTGCCACCAGCTTTCCCAGAGGTGCTTGTCGAGCCCAGGCTCAATCATCTCGCTCGATCGTAGCCGCTCTCGAGACCGCCGAGCGCGGTCGCTAGAGTCCTCGTGTGAAGGTGCTCCTGGTCGGCTCGGGCGGACGCGAGCACGCCCTCGCATGGAAGCTCGCCCAGACACCCGACCTCGAGGAACTTCACGCCGCACCCGGCAATCCGGGCATCGCCGCGCTCGGACGCTGCCATCCCGTGCGCGCGGAGGACGGGGAGGGCCTCCTCACCCTGGCACGGTCCCTCGCCGCCGACCTCGTGGTCGTCGGCCCGGAGGCACCCCTCGTCGCCGGCGTCGCCGACGAGCTACGGCACGTCGGAGTGCCGGTCTTCGGACCAAGCTCCGGGGCGGCGCAGATCGAGGGCTCGAAGACGTTCGCGAAAGACGTGATGGGGGCTGCCGGCGTGCCGACCGCGGAGTCGCTGTCGATTGCACGGCCGCCCTGCGTGATCAAGGCGGACGGCCTCGCAGCCGGAAAGGGCGTGTTCGTCTGTCACGACCAAGCTCAGCTCGACGTTGCATTGCGCGCAGCCGCGTCGTTCGGGGACTCCATCGTGATCGAAGAGCTGCTCGAGGGTGAGGAGATCTCGGTGTTCGCACTCTGCGACGGCGCCCGGGCCCTGGCCCTGCCGGTCGTGCAGGACTTCAAGCGCTCAGAAGACGGAGACACCGGCCCCAACACGGGTGGCATGGGCTCCTACTCGCCGGTGGCCGGCTTCGGTCCGGCCGAGGTCGAAGAGGTGCTGGAAACGGTTCATCGCCCCGTGCTCGAAGAGCTCGCTGCTCGCGGCACCCCGTTCGTCGGCGTCCTCTTCGCCGGCCTGATGCTCACCGACGACGGCCCACGCGTCCTGGAGTTCAACTGCCGGTTTGGTGATCCGGAGACGCAATCGCTCCTCCCACGTGTCGACGGCGATCTCCTCGGCGCGCTCGCGCGCGCAGCGGCAGGTGACCTTTCCTCGGTCGACCTCGAGGTCTCCGATGCGGCCGCGGTCACAGTCGTCCTCGCCGCCCGCGAATATCCCCAAGCCAACGACACGGGCTCGCCGATCGAGGGGATCGAGGACGCCGAGCAGGAAGGTGCGTTCGTCTTCCACTCCGGCACGGCGCTCAAGGGCGACATTCTGGTGACGAACGGCGGCAGAATCCTCGGCGTCACGTCTACCGGGGCGACGGTCGCGGCTGCGCGCGAGCGCGCATACGCGGCCTGCGAACACATCTCCTTCGCGGGCATGAGGTACCGCAGAGACATCGCAGCGATGGCCCATGTCTAGCCCACTCGTCGGCATCGTCGTGGGCTCGGAATCCGACCGCCCCCGTATGCAGGCGGCGATGGACGAGCTCGAGGCGCGAGGCATCGCGCACGAGTTCGAGGTCCGCTCGGCACACCGCCAGCCGGACGCAGTCGCCGAGTACGGACGCAGCGCCCGCGAGCGAGGCTTGCGTGTGCTCATCGCCGGCGCCGGGCTGGCAGCCGCACTGCCCGGCGTGCTCGCAGCACACACCGACTTGCCCGTCATCGGCGTGCCGCTTCGTTCCTCGCTCAGCGTGCTCGACGGGCTCGACGCATTGCTCTCGATCGCGCAGATGCCGCCCGGGGTACCCGTGGCCTGCGTCGGGGTCGACAACGCGAGGAACGCGGCCGTGCTGGCCGCCCGGATTCTCGGACCGACCGGCTCTCTAGAATCGACCCAGTGATCGCGCGCTACTCCCGCCCGGCGATGACCGGGATCTGGTCGGAGGCAAGCAAGTTCGCGCGGTGGCTGGAAGTCGAGCTGACTGCGCTCGAGGGCTGGGCGGAAGTCGGCGCGATCCCGGCGGAGGACGTCGCGAAGATTCGCGCCCGGGCGAACGCGCCGACACCCGAGCGTGTCGCCGAGATCGAAGGCGTCACCGACCATGACGCTGCTGCATTCGTGGACGCCGTCGCGGAGCAACTCGGGCCAGAAGGACGCTGGTTCCACTACGGGCTCACCTCGTCGGACGTCGTCGACACCGCGCTTTCACTGCAGATCCAGCAGGCCGGACGCCTGATCCTCGAAGGGATCGATCGAGCGTTCACGGCGGTCGTCGCACGAGCCGAGGAACACCGTCAGACGATTTGCATCGGCCGCTCGCACGGGGCGCACGCGGAGCCGACGACGTTCGGCTGGAAGCTCGCCGGCTGGGCGTTCGAGCTCGATCGCACGCGGGGGCGCGTTGTGCGCGCGCTCGAAACGAATCGAGTCGGGCAACTCTCAGGAACCGTCGGCACGTACGCCCAGGTCGATCCGGAGGTCGAGCGCATCGCGTGCGAACGGTTGGGGCTGGAGCCGGACCCAGCGTCGACACAGGTGATCGCCCGCGATCGTCACGCCGAACTGCTCTCGGCGCTCGCGCTCGCCGCGACGTCGCTGGAGCGGTTCGCAACTGAGATCCGTCATCTCGCGCGCACCGAGGTTCGCGAGGTCGAAGAGCCGTTCGGGAAGGGAATGAAAGGGTCCTCGGCCATGCCGCACAAGCGGAACCCGAAGGTAGCCGAGCGCATCTGCGGGCTGGCCCGGGTTGTGCGCGCTAATTCCGTGGTCGGCCTGGAGAACGTGCCGCTCTGGCACGAGCGCGACATCTCGCAGTCGTCCGCAGAGCGAATCGTCATTCCCGACTCGTTCCTCGCGCTCGATTACATGCTCGACCGCTTTAGCTGGATCGTCGAGGGCCTCGTCGTCTATCCGGAGCGGATGCGGCGGAACCTCGAGTCGAGTCACGGGCTCGTCTTCAGCCATCGGCTCCTTCTGGCTCTCGTCGATGCGGGCCTCGCCCGCGACGATGCGTACCGGCTCGTCCAGCGCCACGCGATGCGCGCCTGGGAAGAAGAGACCGATTTCGCCGAGCTCGTTCAGGGCGATCCCGAGATCGCCGGTCGCGTCGACCTCGCGGTCGTCTTCGACCTGGATGCAACCGTCCGACACGTCGACACCGTCTTCGACCGTCTGCACGCCCTCGCCCAGAAGGAGGTACCAGTCCATGCCTGAGACCGCGCTCCACGTGGGCAGCGGGAAGGTTCGCGAGCTCTACGCCCTGGACGAGGAGCGTCTGCTGCTCGTCGCAAGCGACCGGATCTCGACGTTCGACGTCGTGCTGCCGACAGACATCCCGGACAAGGGCCGTGTCCTCACCGGGTTGGCCGGCTTCTGGTTCGCCCGCACGCGCGAGATCTGCGCCAACCACCTGCTCAATCTCCGCGCGGACGGACGCTCCACCGAGTGCAGCCGGCTCGAGATGCTGCCGATCGAATGCGTGGTGCGCGGCTACCTCGCCGGATCCGGGTGGAAGGACTACGCGGCAACAGGCGCGGTCTGCGGGCACACCCTCCCCGCCGGATTGACCGAGTCAGCCGAACTACCCCAACCGATCTTCACTCCCGCGACGAAGGCCACGACCGGCCACGACGAAAACATCGACCGCAACCAGGCCGCCGAGCTCGTCGGGGTGGACAGGCTCGCAGAGGTCGAGCGCGTCTCGATCTCTCTGTACCGACATGCGGCAGAGCACGCGCGCATGCGCGGGATTCTCATCGCCGACACGAAGTTCGAGTTCGGCCTCGACGAGGAGGGGCGTCTCGTCCTCGGCGACGAAGCTCTGACGCCGGATTCATCCCGCTTCTGGCCCGCCTACGACTACGCGCCAGGCGGCCCCCAGTCCTCGTTCGACAAGCAGTTCGTCCGCGATTACTGCGAGACGCGCGGGTGGGACAAGACGCCGCCGGGCCCGGAGCTTCCGGACGATGTCGTAGCAGGCACTCGAGCGCGCTACGTCGAGGCGTTCGAACGGCTGACCGGGATCGCCTTCGACGATTACCTCGCCGACCCCGAGGTGATCTTGCGATGAAGGCCACCGTCTTGGTTCGACCGAAGCACGGGATCCTCGACCCGCAGGGACAGGCCGTCGAGTCGTCGCTGCGCCAGCTCGGCTTCGCGGTCGGCGAGGCGCGTGTCGGCCGGGTGGTCGATCTCGAGGTCGAGTCGAACGATCCTGCGGGTGCCCGCGCCGAAGTCGAGCGCATGTGCGAGCAACTCCTGGCGAACCCCCTGATCGAGAGCTACGAGATCGAGCTCACCGAGACATCGGGTGACTAGTCCTCAGCCCCGTATCGGCGTGCTCCGCTTCCCGGGAGCCTGCGATGACCGCGACGCGTTCTGGGCGCTCGCCGCTTTCGATGCGGAGCCGGTCTTCGTGTGGCACACGGAAACCGACTTGCCCGATCTCGATGCGGTTGTCCTCCCAGGTGGGTTCTCGTATGGCGACTACCTGCGGTGCGGTGCGATCGCGCGGTTCGCGCCTGCCATGGAAGCGGTAGCCGAATTCGCCGCCGAAGGCGGGCTCGTGCTCGGCATCTGCAACGGCTTCCAGATCCTGTGCGAGGCCGGCCTCCTGCCGGGAGTCCTCCGCCGGAACGAATCGCTGGCCTTCGTTTGCCGCGACGTGCCGCTCGTCGTCGAACGGGCCGACACTCCGTTCACATCCCGCTGCGCCGAACGGGAGCGGCTCACGATCCCGGTAAAGCACGGCGAGGGTTGCTGGTTCGCGGACGATGCCCTCTACGAGGAGCTCGAGGCGAGCCGTCAGATCGTCCTTCGCTACGCGGAGCCGGTGAACGGTTCTCGAAATGACGTTGCGGGCGTCGTCAACGAACGCGGGAACGTCATGGGCCTCATGCCGCATCCGGAGCACGCAGTCGACCCGCTGCTCGGCTCGGCGGACGGTGCCCTCATTCTCTCCTCGCTCATCGAGGCCGCACGCGACAGCGTTCTGGCCGGCGTCTACGGGCACTAAGCAACACCCCCACAGCGGAACGCCTGGGCGAGCTCGGGGTGCTCGGCGAGCGTTGCACGAAGCCGCTCGAGGTCTCGCAGCCGCAACGTAACGGGTCCGCGTCGCGCTACGCCCCCCGTCGTGTAGGCGAAGCGCACGAACCGCTCGCCCTTCTCAGTCTCGAGAAGCTGCACAACGGAGGCGAACCGCTTCTCGCCCGAGCGCTGGGGCAGCGTCAGCTGCTCGACGGTGTACGCCACGCCCCAGGGCGTGGCGGTCGTCTTCTTGCGGCTCGTCGCCTTTGTCGCCATGAGAGGCAACGTAGCCGCCAACCCGTCACGCGTGGGTCACACACGCGTGCCGGAAGTGTGTTGGAAGCGCGTGCAGGGCACAATGCGAGGCGGTTCGATGCTCGCGACTCCCATTCCTGCGGCCCCACACATGCACAGAGCGGTGGTGCTTGGCCGCTCGGTGCAAGGACGCCCGATCTGGGTCTTCGAGGTCGGGGACCCACGGAGCCCACGGAGAGTCCTCGTCGTCGGCTGCATCCACGGCAACGAGCCTGCAGGAGTTGCGATTGCCGACGCACTTGCCCGCGGCCGCGCGGTAGCCGGTGCCGATCTCTGGATCGTTCCCGACCTCAATCCCGATGGAGTCGCCGGGGACACACGGCAAAACGCGGACCGTGTCGACCTCAACCGCAACTTTCCCTGGCACTGGCGGCGGCTGGGGCCGCCGGGCAGCACGTTCTATTCCGGCCGGCGCGCCCTGTCCGAACCGGAGAGCCGGATGGTCGAACGTCTCGTGCTGCGCGTGCGCCCGCAGGTCTCGATCTGGTTCCACCAGCATCTCGACGCCGTCGACGAGTCCAGCGGCGACACGCGGATCGAACGACGCTTCGCCTCGCTTGTCCACATGCCGTTGCGGCGTCTCACGCGTTATCCCGGCTCTGCGACGGGCTGGGAGAATCACACGCTTCCGGGTTCGACCTCGTTCGTCGTCGAGCTTCCGGCCGGGCGCCTATCGGGCAAACGCATTGGACTCTTCACGCGGGCGATCCGTTCGTTGGCCGCCTCGCACTGATTCGACTCGGATTGCGCGACCGCTGATCCCCGCGCCGGTCAGGCGCGGCCTTATTTCCCGGAGCGATCGATCAGCTCGATCCGGTACTCGTCACGAAAGTTTACAAGCGTGAACTGACGGATTATAGTCAGCCCGTGAGGAAACCGATGAACGCCACCATGGACGGGTACATCCGCGTCTCGCGCGTCGGCGGGCGCAAGGGAGAGTCCTTCATCAGCCCCAAGGTCCAGCGCGAGAAGATC
>WNFC01001240.1_pt1 | contig 26394 bp, 19 predicted proteins | sample 5400541 | NCBI WGS metagenome assembly WNFC01 (sample SAMN13153342, study PRJNA577476) | soil metagenome | isolation source: 120 cm saprolite under Douglas fir tree site 2 hole 2 replicate 1 | place: USA:California | collected 2015-04-18 | reverse complement strand
GTTCTGCTGATCGCGACGATGCTGCGCCTGGCGCTCAATCTCGCCTCGACCCGGATCATCCTGGCGCACGGTCACGAAGGGGTCTACGCCGCCGGCCACGTCATCGCCGCCTTCGGCAATTTCGTGATGAGCGGCAATTTCATCATCGGCGTCATCGTCTTCGCCATCCTGGTGGTGGTGAATTTCGTCGTCATCACCAAGGGCTCGGGCCGCATCGCCGAGGTTGCCGCCCGCTTCAGCCTGGACAGCATGCCGGGCAAGCAGCTGGCGATCGACGCCGATCTTTCCGCCGGGCTCATCGACGAGGCGGCGGCGAAACGCCGGCGCGCCGAGATCGAGGACGAGAGCAACTTCTTCGGCTCGATGGACGGCGCCTCCAAGTTCGTCCGCGGCGACGCGGTCGCCGGGCTCATCATCACCTTCATCAACATCCTCGCCGGCATCTTCATTGGCGTGGCGCAGAAGAACATGAGCTTCACCGAGGCGACGCAGACTTTCACGCTGCTCACCGTCGGCGACGGCCTCGTCTCGCAGATCCCGGCGCTCATCGTCTCGACCGCCGCCGGCATGCTGGTCTCCAAGTCCGGCGTCGCGGGCTCTGCCGACAAGGCGCTGTTCGGCCAGTTCTCCGCCTATCCGTCCGCGCTCGGCCTCGCATCCTTCCTGATGCTGTCGCTGGCGATCCTGCCCGGCATCCCGATGCTGCCCTTCCTCGCCCTCGCGGCGCTGACCGGCGGCGCCGCCTGGCATCTCACCAATAGCCAGGACAAGGTGACCGCGGCAATCGCGGCCGATGCCGCGGCGGCGCCGGCGGCGCCGGTCAAGGAAGAGCCGATCAATGCCGCCCTGCAGATCGATCAGCTGCGGCTGGAGCTCGGCTACGGGCTGCTCGGCCTGATCAACAGCGAGAAAGGGCAGCGCCTGACCGATCAGATCAAGGCGCTACGCCGTCAGCTCGCCGTCGAGATGGGCTTCATCATGCCGTCAGTGCGGATTCAGGACAATCTGCAGCTCCCCGCCAACACCTATGTCGTGCGCGTCAAGGAGATCGAGGCCGGGCGCGGCGATCTGCGCCCCAACATGCTGCTCGTCATGGACCCGCGCGGCGAAACCATCACGCTGCCCGGCGAGCATACGGTCGAGCCCACCTTCGGCCTGCCGGCGCTGTGGATGAACGAGGGGAGCCGCGAGGAGGCGACCTTCCGCGGCTACACGGTGGTCGAGCCGCAAACCGTGGTGACGACGCATCTCACCGAGGCGATCAAGGACAACATGGCCGAGCTCTTGTCCTACGCCGAGACGCAGAAGCTGCTCGACGAGCTCGACAAGACGCATCAGAAGCTGATCGCCGACATGATCCCGACGCAGATCTCGGTGGGCGGCGTGCAGCGGGTCCTGCAGAACCTGCTGGCCGAGCGCGTTTCCATCCGCGATCTGCCGACCATTCTCGAAGGCATCTCCGAGGCCTGCGGCTACAGCCGCAACGTCAGCGTCATCACCGAGCATGTGCGTACTCGGCTCGCCCGCCAGATCAGCGAGACGCATACCAGCGAGGGCGGCTACATTCCGCTCATCACCCTGTCGCCGCAATGGGAGCAGGGCTTCGCCGAGGCGATCGTCGGTCAGGGCGACGACAAGCAACTCAGCATGCCGCCGAGCCGGCTGCAGGAATTCATCGCCAGTGTCCGCCAGACCTTCGAGCGCCTGGCGATGAGCGGCGACACGCCGGTTCTGCTGACCAGCCCGAACGTCCGCCCCTATGTGCGCTCGATCGTCGAGCGCTTCCGGCCGATCACGGTGGTGATGTCGCAAAACGAGATCCATCCCAAGGCACGCATCAAGACGCTGGCGCAGATCTGAGCTGATCGAGCATGCGCCTGCGCACCTTCACTGCCAAAACGATGCCCGAAGCGATGGCCCGGGTGCGCGACGAGCTCGGCGCCGACGCCATCATCCTGTCGACGGGTTGCGTCGCCGGCGGAATTTCGGTGACCGCCGCGCTCGACCAGGGCGAGGCGCCGGCGCCTGCCGCCGTCGAGACGACCCCCTCGGCAGACGACTGGTTCGAGGCGCTGCACGAGACGCTGGCCGCGCACGGCACCCCGGCACCGCTGCTCGAGCGGGTGCTGACCGCCGCGCTGGAGCGGAGCATGCCGGACCCGCATCTTGCCCTCGCCGGCGGTCTCGCTGCGGCGTTCTCGTTCGCGCCGCTGAGCGAGCGGCCGCGCAACCGACCGCTCATGCTGGTCGGTCCGCCGGGCGCCGGCAAGACGATCTCGATCGCCAAGCTCGCCACCCGCGCCGTCCTCGCCGGGCTGAAGCCGACGGTCGTCTCGACCGACACCGTGCGTGCCGGCGGCATTGCGCAGCTCGAATCGTTCATCTGCATGCTCGGGGTTGAGCTGCAGCGCGCCGACAGCACCGCCCAGCTCGGCAAACGCGTTGCCGCTGCGGGCGAGTCGGGCCCGATACTGATCGACAGCGCCGGCATCAACCCCTATAGCGCCAGCGACCGCGGCGAGCTCGCCGCCTTGCTCGTCGCGGCGGGCGCCGAACCGGTGCTCGTGCTGCCCGCCGGCGGCGACATTTTCGACGCGACCGAGATCGCGCAGGCTTTCGCCACGCTGGGTGCCACCAGGCTGCTGACGACGCGGCTCGATATGGTGCATCGCCTGGGCAGCCAGCTTGCCGCCGCCGACGCTGCGCAGCTCAGCTTCTGCGACGCCAGCCTAAGCCCCGATATCGCCCGGGGTCTTACCCCGCTCAACCCCGCCGCGCTTGCTCGCCTCCTCATGCCCGAGGCGACGCAGGCCGGCGCGCAACCGACGCCGGAGGGCGCCCGATGACCACCGCCACCATGACGACCGAAGCCGTCGCCGCCGCCAGCGCGGGCAAGCGCAACATCGTTGCCGTCGCCTCCGGCAAGGGTGGTGTCGGCAAGACGTGGTTCTCGATCACCCTCGCGCATGCTCTGGCGAAAGCCGGGCATCGTGTCCTCTTGTTCGACGGCGATCTCGGCCTCGCCAATATCGACGTCCAGCTCGGCGTCACGCCGCATCGCGACCTCGGCAGCGTGATTGCCGGCCAGACGACGATGGCGCAGGCGGTCAACCGCTACGCCGAAGGCGGCTTCGACATCATCGCGGGGCGTTCGGGCTCCGGCAATCTTGCCAGCCTGCCGCCGAGCCGCCTGATTGCCCTGCGCGACGAGTTGCATGCGATCGCCCAGGGCTACGACCATGTCGTCCTCGATCTCGGTGCCGGCGTCGAGCGCGCGGTACGCGTCCTCGTCGGCCGCTCACGGACCTGCCTCGTCGTCGCCACCGACGAGCCGACCTCCATCACCGATGCCTATGCGTTCATCAAGGTGACCGCGCTCGACCGCCTGGTCGACGACATCCGCATCGTCGTCAACATGGCTGGCGGGGCGCGCGACGGCGAGCGCACCTACACCACCTTGCGCCGGGCCTGCCGCGAATTCCTCAAGATCGAGCCGCCCCTCGCCGGCATCATCCGACGCGACGACCGCGTCAAGGACAGCATTCGCCACCAGACATCGCTACTGACGCGACATCCCAATACCGATGCCGCCAACGACGTCGAGACGATCGCCGGCCTGCTCGTCGCGCCGCATTGAGGTGACGACCGGGAGTACGCGATGAGCGCGCCGGTCGCGCTGCCGTCCTCGCCGCCCTTGCCCGCCGCCTCGGGCGTCGCGGCGGCAAGCTCGGTCACGCTCGTCCTGGGGGGACCCGCGCAGGTCCTGGCGGCGTTCGCCGCCGCAACGCAGATCGGCGGAACCCTGGCGCCGGGGATTGATCCGGGCGAGATGATCCTGTTGACGGCGCTTGGCGCGCTGCCGGTCAAGACGTCGACGGATCTGCCGGCTGGCACCCGCCTCATTCTCCAGGCGATTGCCGATCGGCCGGGCGTCGCTCTCGTCGTCGCCATCAATGACATGCCGACGACGCAACGCGCGGCCTCTCCCATGACGGCCGCGGCACCAGCACCGGCACCGATCCCGCCGACTATCGTCGAGCTCGGCACCACCATCACGGCGATCGTCGTCGGCGTGGCCGAACCGCTGCCGCCGGGATCGCCGTCCGGCGCGCTACCGGAAGCCGCGCCCGATGCGCCGGCAGCCGCCCCGACCGACCAGACGGCGGTTCCATCGAGCGAACCGAAGGCCGCGCTCTCGCGACCCGCGCCGCCTGAACTCGCGCGCCCTGCGCCGATACCGCCTGAACTCGCGCTCGGCACGCGCGCCCCCGCGGTTACACCGGGTACCGCGATCTCGCTGCGCATCCTCGCGGTGCAGCCGCCGGCGCCGGTGCCGGGAAGTCCGCCGGCGCCGGCGCTGAGCGGGGTCGTCATACCGTCGCCGCAACGGTCGCTCGGGACGCCGGTGAGCACGCTGGTCGACACGTCAGCGGGTGTCTTGCAACTCGTCACGGCGCCCAGATCGTCCGCCGAGCCACCCGGCCGGTCGCCTTCCGGAGCGCCCGTCGCGGCGACAACCGGCGAGCCCACCACATTGCGTCTCCCTCCCGGGACCCAGCTCTCGTTGCGTCTGCTGGCAGGGTCGCCGGCAACCGCGCTGGTGACGATTCCGGCGACCGACGCGCCATCGCCTCCCGTCGCCGCGCCGGCAGCCAGCGTGCAAGGCACCGAGGCTGTCCCACCGCAGGAGCAATCGGATACCGGCGCACCGCCGCCCGCCGTCACGGCAAGAGCGACCGGGCCGGAGGCGGTGGAATTTCGCGTCCTCCTCGCCGCTCCGGGCCCTCGCCAACCCATAACGGCAGGGTCGCCGCAGCCGATCATCGGCACCGTCCTCGCCCGCCACATTACATCGGGCACAAGCCCCACCCTCATTGCGACACCGCTCGGCATGCTGGCCGTCGCCGAGCCGTTGTCCTTGCCCGTCGGCACGCTGCTGCTCGTCCTGATGCAGGACGATCCGCTCACCGCTGACGTGCCGGCGGCCGCGCGACCGACCCGGCTCGACAACGGCTGGTCCGCATTCGGTGCGGCGCTACAGACGCTCGGACAGGCGGCGCCGGACCTCGCCGCCCATTTCCGCGCCGATCTCTCGCCGCAATCAGCCGAGCGGCTCGCCGCGAGTTTCATGTTCCTGGTCGCGGCGCTGCGCGGCGATGCCGCGCATCTGTGGCCCGGCGATGCGATCGAGCATGCCCTCGCGGCGGCCGGACGCGGCGATCTCAAATTGCGCCTCAGTGAGGAATTTTCCGAAATGCGCGCCATCGCCGACAGCCCGGCGACCACGCCATGGCAGGTCTTTGTCCTGCCGCTGGTCGACGGGGCGGCGGTGCGGCCGATCCGGCTCTACCTCAAACGACCGGGCGAGCGCGGGCGGCGAACGGCGCGCGATGACAACGCCCGCTTCATCCTCGAATTCGAGCTGACACGCCTCGGCACGATGCAGCTCGACGGCTTCGTGCGCGAGCGCCGCTTCGATCTCGTCCTGCGCAGCCACGCGCCGCTCGCCGCGCCCCTGCGCCAGGCCGTCGAGCGGATCTTCTACGATCGCGTCGCCGCCGCCGGCCTCGCCGGCTCGCTCGATTTCGCCACCGCAGCGCGCTTCGACGTCGCGCCGCTCGACGGGCTGCGCGAGAGGATCGGGCTCGCCGTCTAATCGCACGCCGGACTCACGCGAGCTTCACCCAGGTCAGCTCGTGCTTGTTGTGGGAGAGGTGCATGAGCCGCGAATTGGGAATCGCGGCGAAGCGGCGCGCCGTTTCATGATCGGTCGCGCCCTGGAATTTGAGCGTGCAGACGAAGCGCTGGCAAGTTCCTGCTGCGAGCCAGATCTCGATCAACCGGTAAAGCCGCGCCGGATAGCAGACGATGTCGGAGAACAGCCAGTCGACCGGGCCGAGCGTGGCCGGGTCGAGCGCAAAGGCGCTCATTCCGCGATAGTCGAGCCCGGGCAACGCGGCGATGCGGGGATCAAGCGCGGCTTTGTCGACGGCGACGACCCGCGCGCCGGTCCGCTGCAGGACCCAGCTCCAGCCGCCGGGGCTGGCGCCGAGATCGAGGCAGAGATCGCCGGGGCCGGGATGCGCACCGATCAAGGTCAACGCCTCCCACAGCTTGAGATAGGCGCGGCTTGGCGGCGCTGTGCGATCCTCGACGAAGCGCAGCTCGCCGTTCGGGAAGGGGCTGGCGCAGCGCGGCGACGCCAATAGCGTCTGCGCGTCGAGCAGCGTCCAGGAGCCGAGCGGCGCGGCCGGTAGCTTGTCGCCGAAACGCAGAGGCTTGGCCGAGACCTTCGGGAGCTTGTCGGCGATCAGCGCGGCGCGGCGATGAAGATCCCAGCCGTAGAGCACCCAATTGCGCTGGATGGCGCGCAACTGGCGCGCCGCATCGCCGATCGACGCGACGGTGAGGCGACGCGGCTCGTACCAGATGTTCTGCGCCCAGGCGGCCGGACGGGCCGGCCCGCCGGCAAGGACGAGACGTCCGTAGACGGCGTCGACTGCGCCGAGCTCGGCAAGCAGCTCATCGAGGAAACCCTCGGCGGCGAGATAGGCGGTGGAAGCCGTCTCAGCCGGCAGCAAGGAAATCCTCGACGATGGCGATCTGCTCGTCCGTCATGAGAGATGGCGCATGGCCAATGCCGGGCAGCTCGACGATACGCGCCTTGGGTCCGCGCCGCGTCATCGCCGCCGCATCGACCGCGCGCAGGAGATCGGATTCGGCGCCACGCAGGACCAGGGTCGGACAGCGTATGGCATCCCAGACCGGCCACAGATCGATATCGCCTTTGACCGCCTTGAACGCCTCCGCGATCGCCGGATCGTAGGCGCGGCCGAGCGTACCGTCGGGACGGCGGCGGGCACCGTGCTCGGCCATATGGCGCCATTGCGCGTCGCTTAGCGTGCCGAAACTCGCGGAGACCGCGCGCAAATAGGCTTCGAGCTCGCCGAGATCGGCGAAGACCGGATCGGCGCCGACATAGGTGGCGATGCGCTGCAAGCCCTCCACGGCGATCAGCGGGCCGATATCGTTGACGATGAGCCGGCGGATCGGCGTGCCGGGCTGCGCCGCCATCATCATGCCGATGAGCCCACCCATCGAGGTGCCCACCCAATCGATCTCCGCGACCCCGAGCCGGGCGATCAGCGCCGCCATATCGGAAAGATAGAGCGGATAGCCGTAGTCCTCGGGCTGGCTCAGCCAATCGCTCTTGCCGCGCCCCGCGACATCGGGACAGACGACGCGGAAGCGACGCGACAGGGTGGCCGCCAGCGCGTCGAAATCACGGCCATTGCGGGTCAGCCCATGGACGCAGAGGACAGTGCGCGCGCCCGGCGGTCCCGCCCATTCCGTATAGGCAAGATGGTGGAAGCCGTGCGATCCGAGGCAGGAAATCGTCTCGATGGTCATCGGCATGGCGGAGCGGCCCGTGGAGGATTGACGATGCACTGCATTCTAGCGGATCGCTGCCCGCCCTCCAGCAGGAAGGGGCCGGCCTCGCGATCCAAAGCCGATTGCCCGACCACGCTGCTCTGGGCTAAGACCTTGCCCGAGCAGACATCGTGGAGCAGGTGAAGGGATGGCCAAGAGCGGGCCGCTATCAGGTATTACCGTCGTCGACCTATCGCGCATTCTCGCCGGCCCCTATTGCACCCTGCTAATGGCCGAGCTCGGTGCGCGTGTCATCAAGGTCGAGCCGCCGGAGAAAGGCGACGACGCGCGCCATTACGGCCCCTTCCTCGCCGGCAAATCGAGCTATTTCATGTCGGTCAATCGCGGCAAGGAGTCGATCGCCCTCGATCTCAAGAACGCTGGCGACAAAAGCGTCTTCGAGGCGCTGCTGGCGCGCGCCGACGTCATCGTCGAGAATTTTCGCCCCGGCACCATGGAGAAGCTCGGCTATGGCTGGGAGAGCCTGCATCGCCGCTTTCCGCGGTTGATCTACGCGGCGGCGTCGGGCTTCGGCCATACCGGCCCCTCTTCGCGCGAGCCCGCCTACGACATGGTCGTCCAGGGGCTTGGCGGCATCATGAGCATCACCGGGCATCCGGGCGCCCCGCCGACCCGCATCGGCACCTCGATCGGCGATCTCGGCGCCGGACTCTACGCGGCAATTGCCGTCAATGCTGCGCTCTACCACCGCGAGCGCAGCGGCGAGGCGACCAAGATCGACATCGCCATGTTCGATTGCCAGTTGGCGCTGCTCGAGAATGCCATCATGCGGTACACGACGACCGGCGAGATCCCCGGCCCGATGGGCGCGCGTCATCCCTCGATCACCCCCTTCGAGGCGTTTCCGACGGCGGACGGCCACATCATCATTGCCGCCGGCAATGACGGGCTGTGGCTGAAGCTGTGCGCCGCCGTCGGGCGCGACGAGCTGACCACCGATTCGCGCTTCAAGACGAACGACCTTCGCAACACCAACAACGGCAAGCTGCGCGACGAGCTCGACCCGATACTCCGCGGCAAGACCACCGTTTCCTGGATAGAGATCCTCGGCAAGGCCGGCATTCCATGTGGGCCGATCAACAACATCGCGCAGGCGCTGACCCATCCGCAGGTGCCGGCGCGCAACATGCTGGTCGAGACGGTCGATGCGGCGGGAAAGACCATGCGCCTTGCCGGCAATCCGATGAAGCTCTCCTCCTTTGCCGACCCGGCGACACGGTCGCCGGCACCCGAACTCGACGCTGACCGCACCGCCATCTTGCGCGAGCTCGGTCTTTGATCGCCGAAAGGTAACGCCATGCTGGAAAACCGCGTGCAACCCGATCTCGATCCGTTCCGACTGGCGCGTGATCTCTCGAACCGCTTGCTGATCGACGGCAGCTTGCGTCCGGCGCTGTCCGGGCGGCGCTTCGCGGTGATCAACCCGGCAACTGGCGCTGCCATCGCCGAGGCCGCCGAGGGCGGCTCCGAGGATGTCGATCTCGCCGTGGCCGCGGCGCGCACGGCGCAAAAATCATGGGCGAAGACGGCATCGCGCGAGCGCGGCAGGCTGGTCGGCGAATGCGGCCGCCTGCTCAACGACCACGTCGAGGAGCTCGGTCGCCTGATCGCGCTGGAGACCGGCAAAGCGCTGCGCACCGAGAGCCGCATCGAGGCCTCGGTCGTCGCCGATATCTTCACTTACTATGGCGGGCTCGGCTCGGAGCTCAAGGGTGAAACGGTGCCGTTCCGCCCCGACATGCTGACCCTCACCATCCGCGAGCCGATCGGCGTCGTCGGCGCGATCATCCCATGGAACGTGCCGGTCATGCTGATGGCGCTCAAGATCGCGCCCGCGCTGGTTGCCGGCAACGCCGTCATCGTCAAGGCGGCCGAGGAGGCGCCGCTGGCGGCGCTGCGCGCCTGCCAGATCATGAACCAGGTGCTGCCCCCCGGTCTCTTCAACCTCCTGACCGGCGATGGACCCGGCTGCGGCGCGCCCCTTGCCGCTCACAAAGGCGTCGGCAAGGTGACCTTCACCGGCTCGGTCGAGACCGGCAAGCTCGTCTACCACGCCGCCGCCGACAAGCTGATCCCGGTGACCCTCGAGCTCGGCGGCAAGAGCCCGATGATCGTCATGGGCGACGCCGAAATCGACAAGGCGGTCGCCGGCGCCGTCGCCGGCATGCGCTTCACCCGCCAGGGCCAGAGCTGCACCGCTGCCTCACGCATCTTCGTCCACGATTCGATCCATGACGAATTCGTCGAACGGCTGAAAAGCAAGGTCGATGCGATGAAGATGGGCGACCCGCTCGACGAGGCGACCGATATCGGCGCCATCATCTCGAAGCCGCAATTCGACAAGGTGCAATCCTATATCCGCATCGGCGAGGAGACCCCGGGCATGCGGGCGCTGCGCTGCTCGGCGATGCCGACGGATGGCCGGCTGAAGGAAGGGCTTTTCGTCCAGCCGGTGATCTTCACGGGCGGCGGCAACGACAGCCGGGTGGCGCGCGAGGAGATTTTCGGACCCGTCACCTGCGTCATCCGCTTCCGCGACTACGAGGAAGCGATCGCCGACGCGAACGACAGCGATTACGGCCTCGCCGCGACGATCTGGACGCGGGATTTGAAGACCGCGCTCGATGCGACCCATCGGCTCGAGGCGGGTTTCGTCCAGGTCAACCAGAATCTCGTCGTCCAGGCCAACCTCTCCTATGGTGGCGTCAAGAATTCCGGCCTCGGAAAGGAGGCATCGCTCGAAGCCATGCTCGAACATTTCACCCACAAGAAGACGATCATCATGAACATGGCTTAGGCGACGGTCGCCTCCATGCGGCGGCTTCGCCGGATCGTTCTCGTCGTTATCCTGGTGCCGGTCGTGCTGGCCGGCGGCGCTTATCTCTGGCTGCGCAATTCGCTGCCGCAGACCAGCGGGACGCTCGTGCTGGTCGGACCCTCGGCAGAAATCCGCATCACCCGCGACGCGGCGGGCGTGCCGCATATCGCCGCGGCAAACGATCGCGACGCCAGCTTCGCGCTCGGCTTCGTCCACGCCCAGGATCGCCTCTTCCAGATGGACATGATGCGGCGGCTCGGCGCTGGCAGGCTGGCCGAGGTGCTCGGCGAGGGTGCCGTCGGCACCGACCGGACGATGCGCACGCTCGGCCTCTTCCGCGCCGCCGAGCGACAACTGACCGCGCTGTCGCCGCCGCTGCGCACGGCGCTTGACGCCTATGCCGCCGGCGTCAACGCTTATCTCGCCCAGGGCGCCACGCTGCCGCCCGAATACGCCCTGCTGCGTACGGTCCCCGAGCAATGGCAACCTGCCGACTCGCTGGTCTGGGGCAAGTACATGGCGCTGCTCCTCAGCGGTAACTATCGCCGCGAGCTGGCCCATGCGAGGATCGCCACGCATGTGACGCAAGAGCAGCTCGGCCAGCTTTTCCCGGATTATCCCGTCGACGCGCCGGTCACCCTCGCCGCGCTTTTCCGGGCGCTGCCGCTCGACCGCATCATCGCCTCGTTGCCCGATGCGGTCGGGCCGAATTTCGCCTCGAACAACTGGGTCGTCGACGGCAAGCACAGCCTCTCCGGCAAGCCGATCCTCGCCAACGATCCGCATCTCGGCTTCGCCACGCCTGATATCTGGTATCTCGCGCGCATCGACACGCCGACGCTGCATCTCGCCGGCGCCACCTCGCCCGGCGCCCCCTATGTCGTGCTCGGCCACAATCAGCGCATCGGCTGGGGCTTCACGACGACCGAAGGCGACGTCGAGGATCTCTTCATCGAGCGGCCGGACCCGAGCGATCCCAATCGCTATCTCGCGCCGCAGGGCCCGCTGCCGTTCGAGACGCGTCAGGAAGTCATCCGCGTGCGCCGCGCCACGCCCGTCACCCTGACCATCCGTACCACCCGCCACGGGCCGGTGATCTCCGATCTCGCGGTACCTCCGGGTGTTGCGCCGACCGGCGACATCCTTGCCCTCCAGGCGACCTTCCTCGCGGGAGAGGACCGCACCCCGCAGGCCCTCTGGGAAGTCAATCGAGCATCGAACTGGGAGGAGTTCAACGCCGCGCTGACCAACGTCGTCGCGCCGCAGCAGAACATCGTCTACGCCGATGTCGACGGCAATATCGGATTCACCGCCCCGGCGCGCATCCCGATCCGCGGCGCCGGAGACGGCTGGCTGCCGGCGCCGGGGTGGAGCGGCGAGCACGATTGGACCGGCTTCATCCCGTTCGCCGAGCTGCCGCGCGCTTTCAACCCGCCGAACGGCCGCTTCGTCAGCGCCAACAACAAGATCGTCGGCGACGACTACCCTTATTTCATCGGCCGCGATTGGGACCTGCCGTATCGCGTCGCGCGAATCAACGCGCTGCTCGACGAAACGAAGCTGCAATCACCGGACACGACGGCGGCGATCCAGGCCGACGCGCTGTCGCTCGCCGCGCGCGACCTCCTGCCGCTGATGCTGGCGATCGCGCCGGCCGATGCGCGCGAAGCCGCCGCGCTCGACCGCCTCAAGGCCTGGGACGGCAGGATGACGCTCGACCAAGTCGCCCCGCTTATCTTCACCGCCTGGCTGCGCGACCTCAATCGCGTGCTCTTCGCCGAGCGCCTCGGCGAGGCCTTCGCGGATTATTGGGATCTGCACCCGATCGTCGTCGCGGCGATCCTCGGCGAGCATCAGGAATGGTGCAGCGACCCGACGCGGCCCGGCATCGTGGGGTGCGCCGGCCGGCTCGGCGAATCATTGCACCACGCGATCGACGAGCTCACCGCCGATTTCGGATCCGACATGGCCGGATGGCGCTGGGGCCGCGCCCATGCCGCCGCCTTTCCACATCCCTTCTTCTCGCGCGTTCCCGTCCTGCGCGATCTGCTCGCGCTGACGACCGAGGCCGACGGCGGTCCCGATACGCTCAATCGCGGCGCTCTTTTCATCCAGAGCGCCGAGCAGCCGTATCTCGATCGCCATGGCGCTGGCTTCCGGATGATCCTCGATTTCGCCGATCTCGACGCCTCGCGCTTCATTGTCGTGCCGGGACAATCGGGCAATCCGCTCTCGGCGCACTACGCGGATCTACTTAAACCGTGGCAGGGTTTTTCCTGGCTCCGCCTGGCACAGGACGCCACCGGCGAGACATTGGTTTTGGAGCCACAACGATGACAACGGACCGCCTGCCCGTCACAATCACCGATATCCGCGCTGCCGCGGCGAACATCGCCGGCGAGGTACTACGCACCCCATCGATCGCCGCGCCCGCTCTCTCGGCGCTGACCGGCGCCGATCTCATCCTCAAGCTGGAGACGCTGCATCCGACCGGCTCGTTCAAGGAACGCGGCGCACTCAACAAGTTGAAGAGCCTCACGCCGACACAGCGCCGGGACGGAATTATCGCCATGTCGGCCGGCAATCACGCGCAGGGCGTTGCCTTTCATGCGCAGCGTCTCGGCATTCCGGCGACGATCGTGATGCCGGAGGGCACGCCTTTCACCAAGGTCGAGCGCACGGCGGCACATGGCGCGACGGTGGTGCTGCGCGGCGCCGGTCTCAGCGAGGCGCGACAGGAAGCAGCAGCGCTCGCTGCCGAGCGCGGCCTCACCTTCGTTCATCCCTATGACGACACCGCGATCATCGCCGGGCAAGGCACGATCGGCCTCGAGCTGCTCGCCGACCATCCCGATCTCGACATCATCGTCGTACCGATCGGCGGCGGCGGCCTCATCTCCGGGATCGCCGTCGCCGCCAAAATGCTGTCGCCGAAGATCGAGATCGTCGGCGTCGAGGCGGCGCTCTACCCCTCGATGCGTCAGGCCCTGCGCGACGACGGGCAGCCGGCGCCGGCTGGCGGCCAGACCATCGCGGAAGGCATCGCCGTCAAGGAGCCGGGAAAGCTCACTCAGGCGATCTGCGCGGCGCTCGTCGCCGATATCCTGCTCGTCGCGGAGAGCGCGCTCGAGCGCGCCGTCGAGACGCTGCTTGAGACTCAGAAGCTCGTCGTCGAGGGCGCCGGCGCCGCCGGGCTCGCCGCGCTGCTGACCTACCCCGATCGCTTCCGCGGTCGTAAGGTCGCCCTCGTCCTCTGCGGCGGCAATATCGATGCGCGGCTGCTCTCCTCGATCCTGATGCGCGGGCTGGTGCGCGCCGGCAAGCTCGTCCGCCTGCGGGTCGAGATCAGCGATTCGCCGGGCGTCCTTGCCAAGATCACCCGCATCATCGGCGACAAGGGCGGCAACATCGTCGAGATCTACCACCAACGCCTGTTCCAGGACGTGCCGGTCAAGCTCGCCGAGGTCGACGCCGTTCTCGAGACGCGCAATGCCGGTCATGTCGGCGAGATCGTCGCCGCGCTCGAGGCGGCGGGTTTCCGCACGCGGCTGCTCTCCAGCATGGCGGTGGAGTAACGACGGCTCCGCTGCAGCCCTGTCTTGTCAGCTCGCCGGCGAGTTGCGTCCCGCCAGCTGGCGCGCCAAACGGACAATGCGCTCGCCGGCCTCCTTGAGACGCGCATCGTCGACTGTCAGCGAGATACGCAGATGGCCGGTCGCGCTCGGGCCGAACCCGTCGCAGGGCAGCACCGCGACGCCCTCGCTCGTGAGCAGTTGTTCCGCGAACTCCTCAGAACCGAGCCCGCTGCCGCGCACGTCGAGCAGCACGAACATGCCGCCTTCGGGGCGGACGACGCGACAATTCGGCGCAGCGGCGAGCGTGTCGGACATCAGCGCCCCGCGACGGCGATAATCGCCATGCAGTGCCGCGACCTCGGGAAGGTCCTCGGTCAGCGCCACCATAGCGCCGTCCTGGACGAAGGGCGGGCCGCCATAGAGGGTGCACAGCAAGAGATTGAAGAGATGCGGCGTCAGCGCCGGCGGTCCGATGATCCAGCCCATGCGGAAGCCGGGAATCGCGTGCGATTTCGACAGGCTAGAGACGACGACGGTGCGCTCCGCCATGCCGGGCAGCGACCACGGGCTGATATGCGGGCGGGCGAAGGCGAGATCCTCGTAGACCTCGTCGGAGAGCAGCCAGAGATCGTGCTGCCGGCACAAACCGGCGATCGCCTCGATCTCGCCGCGCTCGAAGACGGCACCGGTCGGATTGTGCGGGCTGTTGATCCAGATCAGCCGCGTTCGCTCGGTGATGGCGCGGGCGAGCGCATCGAGATCGGGATGAAAGCCGGTCTCCGGACGCAGCGGGATATTGACGAGGCGCGCCCCGCTCGCCCCGGCAACCGCCTCGTAGGTGGCATACATCGGCTCCGGCACGATGACTTCGTCACCGGGGCCGGCAAGACATTGCAGCACGCCGTAGAGTCCGGCCTGGGTTCCCGGCACGACGACGACATTCTCGGCGGCACACGGCATCCCCGTCCGCTTGGCGAAGCGCGCGGCGATGGCGGCACGGATTTCGGGGTAGCCGACGATCGGCGCATAACCGGTACGGTGGCGGCGCAGCGAGGCAACCGTCGCCTCGATGATCGAGGCGGGCGGTTTTTGATCGGGATCGCCGACCGTCAGGAAGATGATCTCGCGCCCGGCCTCCTGCTGGCGCGACGCCTCGAAGTGAATCCGCCAAGCGCCGGCCCCTTTGCCGGCGACACGATCGACGAGCGGCGAGAAGCGCAAGCGCTACAGTCCTTCAACCAGGAAGACCCGCGAGCGCGACGCCGCCTCGCGGATCTTGCACGCTTCGCGGTAATCCGCCGAGTCGTAGAAGGCGCGCGCCGCTTCCAGCGAGGCGAATTCAAGGACGACGACGCGGTTGGGTGCCGCACCTTCGAGGGCCTGGGTGTGGCCGCCGCGCACCACGTACCTGCCGCCGTGCCGCGCGATCGACGCGGCGGCGAGCGGACGGTAACGTTCATAGGCGACCGGGTCGGTAACCTCGACTTCCGCAATCAAATAGCCGGCCATGCTTCCTCCCGAGAATGCCTTCGTGGCGATCAGCGGGCATCCTTGCCCGCCGTCGTGGTAGTGTAAAGCCGTCGCATAGCCGAGAGACGAGGCACGCATGGCTACGCATGAGGTGCTCAACCAACCGCCGCCGCTCGTCGACTACAATCTTTTCGCCGGCGATCGCGCGCTCGGCGAGGCAGTGGGCCGCGAGGGTGCCGGCTGGGCGGCGGGTGAGCTCAGCGCTCTGGGCGGTCGGCTAGGTAGCGCCGAGACCATCGAATGGGGCTTCGAGGCGAACCGGAACCCGCCGCTGTTGCGTGCCTTCGATCGCTACGGGCATCGCCAGGATAGAGTCGAGTTCCACCCTGCCTGGCATGCGCTGATGACGCTCGGAATCGGCGCCGGACTGCACGCGGCGCCGTGGGCCGATGCCAAGCCGGGCGCGCATGTCGCGCGCGCCGCCGGCGCCTTCATGCTGGTGCAGATTGAGAGCGGCGTGCAATGCCCGATCACCATGACCTATGGCTCGGTGCCGGCGCTGCGCCGCCAGCCCGAGATCGCCGCCGACTGGCTGCCGCGCATTTTCTCGCGCGACTACGACCGGAGCTTCCGCCCGGCGACAGAAAAGAGAAACGCCCTTATCGGCATGGCGATGACCGAGAAGCAGGGCGGCTCCGATCTGCGCGCCAACACGACGGTCGCCTTGCCGGAGGGCAGCGGCGGGCCCGGCGCGACCTACCACCTGACCGGCCATAAATGGTTCATGTCGGCGCCGATGTGCGACGCCTTCCTGGTCCTGGCGCAAGCGCCGGGCGGGCTCTCGTGCTTCTTCATGCCGCGCTGGATGCCGGACGGCACCCTCAACGCCATCCGCATCCAGCGTCTCAAGGACAAGCTCGGCAACAAGTCGAATGCCTCGAGCGAGGTCGAATTCGAGAATGCCTGGGCGCGCCTTATCGGCGAGGAAGGGCGCGGCATTCCGAACATCATCGAGATGGGCAACTACACGCGGCTCGACTGCGCCATCGGCTCGGCCGGCCTGATGCGCCAGGCCGTCGCGCAAGCGGTCCATCACGCGGCCCATCGCACGGCCTTCCGGAAAAAACTCGCCGACCAGCCCTTGATGAATCGCGTGCTCGCCGATCTCGCGCTCGAGGCCGAGGCGGCAATGGTGCTCGCGCTGCGCCTGGCGCGCGCCTATGACCGCCAGGACGATCCGGCCGAGACCGCGTTCCGCCGCCTCGTCACCCCGGCGGCAAAATACTGGGTCTGCAAGCGTGGACCGATGCTCGCGGCCGAGGCGATGGAAGTGCTCGGCGGCAACGGCTATGTCGAGGAAAGCCCGATGCCGCGGCTCTACCGCGAGGCGCCGGTCAACTCGATCTGGGAAGGTTCCGGCAACATCATGTGTCTCGACGTGCTGCGCGCGCTCGGCCGTGGTACGGAAGCGGGTGCGGCGTTGCGCGCGGAGCTCGCAGCGGCGCATGGCAGCGACGTCAGGCTCGATCGCTTCGTCGTCGCGCTCGAGGCCAATCTCGGCCGCTCAGGCAACGACGAGGGAGAGGCGCGCCGCCTCGTCGAGGCCATGGTGCTGGCATTGCAGGCGACGCTGCTGATCAAGGGCGGGCCGAGCACCGTCGCCGAGGCCTTCTGCGCGAGCCGCCTCGCGCGCGATTGGGGTCACGCTTTCGGTACGCTGCCGGAGGACGGCGATCTGCGCGCCATCGTCGAACGAGCGGCGCCGCAAGCGTCCTGAGCGCGGTACCAATCAGGCGAGCAGCCGATAGGGCTCCTGCCAGCCGGGAGTGGCGCGTATGGCAGCGAGCCAGCGGCGGATCTGCGGCCAGGCCGCCAGATCGATCCCGGCCTGCTCAGGCCAGAACAGATAGCCGCAGCAGGCGATGTCGGCGATGGTCGGCGCCGCTCCGAGGAGAAACGGGGTTCGTCCGAGCTCGTCGTCGAGCCGATCAAGATCGGCATGCGTGCGGGCGGCGAGCCAGGCGATCACCTCGGGCGGCGTATCGGTCGTGAACCGCCGTGCGAAGCGCAGATTGGGTAGCGAGAAGCCGATGCGGTTCGCTTCCCAGCCCAGCCATTCGTCGACACGTTCGGGCGTGCCCGGGAGGGTCAGGCGCCCGGTCTCCCGTGCGAGGTAGCGAAGAATGGCGCTTGACTGCGCCAGCGGCACGCCGTCGATCAGCAGCACCGGTACTTCGCCGAACTTGCTGGCGCGGCGGAAATCCTCCGGCCGCTGGTCGCGCGGCAGGAGCAGATCGACAGCGCGGTATTCGTGATCGATTGCCAAGACGGCGAGCGCCAGCTTGACCTTGTAGGAGTGGCCGGACTCGCGGTTGCCGTAGAGGACGAGATCGGGCACGCTACGCCGACTCCTGGAACATCTCGCGGCCGATCAGCATGCGGCGGATCTCGCTGGTGCCGGCGCCGATCTCGTAAAGTTTGGCGTCGCGCAGGAGGCGGCCGGTCGGGTAGTCGTTGATGTAGCCGTTGCCGCCGAGGATCTGGATGGCGTCGAGCGCGCAGGCGGTCGCCTTCTCGGCGGCGTAGAGGATGGCGCCGGCGGCGTCCTTGCGCGCGGTGCGGCCGCGATCGCAGGCCCGGGCGACGGCATAGACATAGGCCTTGCACGCGTTGAGGTTGGTGTACATGTCGGCGAGCTTGCCCTGAATGAGCTGGAATTCGCCGATCGGCTGGCCGAACTGCTTGCGCTCGTGGACGTAGGGAATGACCGTATCGAGGCAGGCCTGCATGATGCCGAGCGGCCCGGCGGCAAGCACGGCGCGCTCGTAATCGAGTCCGCTCATCAGCACGCGCACCCCGTCATCGACCTTGCCAAGCACATTCTCCGCCGGCACTTCGCAATCGGTGAAGACGAGCTCGGCCGTCGGCGAACCGCGCATGCCCATTTTGTCGAGCTTCTGCGCAGTGGTGAATCCCGTCATCCCCTTCTCGATGAGAAAGGCGGTGATGCCGCGGGGACCGGCATCCGGCGTCGTCTTGGCGTAGACGACGAGCGTCTCGGCCTCGGGCCCGTTGGTGATCCACATCTTGCTGCCGTTGAGGACGAAGCGGTCGCCCTTGCGGTCTGCCCGCGCCTTCATCGATACGACGTCGGAGCCCGCCCCCGGCTCGCTCATCGCCAGCGCCCCGACATACTCGCCCGACACCAGTTTCGGCAGATATTTCGCCTTCTGCGCTGCCGTGCCGTTGCGTCGGATCTGGTTGACGCAGAGGTTCGAATGGGCGCCGTAGGAGAGGCCGATCGCGGCCGAGGCTCGACTGACCTCCTCCATCGCCACGCAATGCGCGAGATAGCCCATTTCGGTGCCGCCGAACTCCTCCTCGACGGTGATGCCGTGCAGGCCCAGCGCGCCCATCTTGGGCCAGAGCTGGCGGGGAAACTTGTCGGTCCGGTCGATCTCGGCCGCGAGCGGCGCGATCTCGTCGCCAGCGAAATCGCGCACGGTGTCGCGGAGCTGATCGATCTCGGCGCCGAGATCGAAATCGAGCGCGGGGTATTGGTTCGTCAACATATCGTTCCTCCTGCGCCTGCTCCCGGACGCCTGACTAGACCCTCTCCCCTGGCGCGAGAGGGCTTAGCTATCCTAGACTGCCCGATCCGGTCGCCCCTGCATGCACATCAGAGTCTGCAGCCCGTGCGCGCAATCCGTCGTCCTGCCGTTCTTCACCGCGACGACGGCAAGCTCGCAGATCGTCAGGGTGCGCCCCGACTTGACGACGCGGCCGGTCGCGACGAGACGGTCGCCATCGGCCGGCGCCAGCAGATTCATCTTGTATTCGACGGTGAGCACGGAGCTGTCGGCAGGAAACAGGGTGTAGCCGGCATAACCGCCCGCCGAATCGGCGATCGTGCCGGTGATGCCGGCATGAAAATAGCCGTGCTGCTGGGTGAGCTCGGCGCGGTACGGCAGCTCGATCTCGACCAGACCGGGCTCGACCCGGCTGAGCCGGGCGCCGATGAAGCCCATCACCTGCTGACGCGCGAAGCTGGCGCGCACGCGGGCGGCGAAATCGGCGTCGGCGGGCGCGAACCGGCCAGTCATTCGGCGGCCTTCCGCGCGGTTGTCGCGGCCGGCGATGAGACTTGGGAGTCGTAGACGGCAACGGCGCTCATATTGACCAGCCCGCGCACCGTCACCGAGGGCGTCAGGACATGCGCCGGGTAGTTGAGGCCGAGCAGGATCGGTCCGATCGGCTGACCGTCGCCCAGCGCCTTCAGGAGATCGACCGCGATGTTCGCGGCATCCAGCGTCGGCATGATCAGCAGGTTGGCCGAGCCCTTGAGGCGCGAATTCGGGAAGATGCGCGCGCGGATCTCCTCGGAGATCGCGACGTCGCCATGCATTTCGCCCTCGACCTCGAGCTGCGGCGCGCGCTCGCGGATGAGCGCCAACGCCTCGCGCATCTTGCGCGCCGACGGCGCCTCGGAGCTGCCGAAATTCGAGTGCGAGAGCAAGGCCAGCCTGGGTTCGACACCGAAACGGCGAACGATCTCTGCGGCGGCAATTGCCGTACCGGCGATCTGCGTTGGCGAAGGGTCGTCGACGACCTGGGTATCGCAGAGGAAATAGGTCCCCTTCGGCAGCACGATCGCCGACAGCGCTGCCGGTGCCGAAATACCGTCGGGAAGACCAAGAATGTTGACGAGGTGTCTGAGATGGCGATGGTACTGGCCGATCGCGCCGCACAGCATGGCGTCGGCCTCGCCGCGGCGGATCATCAGGGCGGCAATCACCGTCGTCCGCGTGCGGACTTGCGCCTTGGCGAAGTCGGGCGAGACTCCCTTGCGCTCCATGATCTCGTGATAGAGCTTCCAATAGGCGGGAAAACGCGGATCGTCCTCGGGATCGACAAGGGTGATGTCGTGATCGATCCGCATCCGCAGGTTGAGGTGCTTGAGCCGTCGGGTGACGACCTCGCGGCGGCCGATCAGGATCGGTTTGGCGATGCCTTCGTCGAGGACCTGTTGCGCCGCGCGCATCACCCGCTCGTCCTCGCCCTCGGCGTAGACCAGCCGCCTCGGTTCGCTGCGCGCGTGCAGGAAGACCGGCCGCATGACGAGGCCGGAGCGGAAGACGAATTGCGTCAGGCGCTCGCGATAGGCGGCGAAATCGGTGATCGGCCGCGTCGCCACGCCGCTATCCATCGCCGCCTTCGCGACCGCCGGCGCGAGCTCGAGGATGAGGCGCGGGTCGAACGGCTTGGGAATGAGGTATTCGGGCCCGAAGACGAGCGGCGTGTCGCCGTAGGCTGCCGCGACGACATCGGAGGGCGGCGCCATCGCCAGATCGGCGATCGCCTGAACGCACGCGATCTTCATCGCCTCGTTGATCACCGTCGCGCCGACATCGAGGGCACCGCGGAAGATGTAGGGGAAGCAGAGGACGTTGTTGACCTGATTCGGATAGTCCGAGCGGCCGGTGGCGATGATCGCATTCGGCCGCACGGTGCGGACGGCCTCGGGGGTGATCTCGGGTGTCGGATTGGCAAGCGCCATGATCAGCGGCCGCTCGCACATGCGATCGACCATCGCGGCGGTCAGCACATTGGGGGCGGAGAGACCGAGGAAAATGTCGGCGCCGTCGATCACCTCGGCGAGGCGGCGCGCATTGGTGTCCTTGGCATAGCGCTCCTTGCGCGCATCCATCTCCTCTTTGCGACCGCGCCAGACGACCCCGAACTTGTCGGTGACGATGATGTTGGCGATCGGCAAGCCCATGTCGACGAGGAGATCGAGGCAGGCGAGCGCCGCGGCGCCGGCGCCGGAAGCTACCAGCTTGACCTCGGGCAATTTCTTGCCGATGACGCGCAGCCCGTTGACGATGGCGGCGGCGACGATGATCGCAGTGCCGTGCTGGTCGTCATGGAAGACCGGGATCTTGCAGCGCTGGCGCAGCTTGGCCTCGACCTCGAAGCATTCCGGCGCCTTGATGTCCTCCAGATTGATGCCGCCGAAGGTCGGCTCGAGCGCGGCGATGATGTCGACGAGCTTGTCGGGATCGAGCTCGGCGATCTCGATGTCGAAGACGTCGATGCCGGCGAATTTCTTGAAGAGGACGCCCTTGCCTTCCATCACCGGCTTGGCGGCCAGCGGGCCGATCGCACCGAGGCCGAGCACGGCCGTACCGTTGGTGATGACACCGACAAGATTGGCGCGCGCCGTCAAGGTCGAGGCCTCGCGCGGATCGGCGACGATGGCGTTGCACGCCTCGGCGACGCCGGGCGAATAGGCGAGGGCGAGATCGCGCTGGTTGGCGAGCGGCTTGGTCGGCGTGACGGAGATTTTGCCCGGCGTCGGCAGACGGTGGTATTCCAGCGCGCTATCGCGCAGATCTTCGCTCATCCGCCCCCGGCTCCCGGTCAGCCTATCTTGTAGCGGGGTGGGGCTTGCCCCGGCCCGCGCCGCGCGCATTGAACGGAGCCGGAGGCAGGCCCCGCCCCTCTACGTGCCTGATCCTAGCCTTGCTGAATGGTGCGGTCGAGAAGACTCGAACTTCCAAGAGGTTTCCCTCACTAGCACCTCAAGCTAGCGCGTCTACCAATTCCGCCACGACCGCATGGGCGCCAAAGCATCCGGACCGGCAAATCAGCTATTGCCGCCGGCGCCGCGGGTGATTACCAAATCCGGATGGTCATAGCAAGCGAAAGGGCAGCGCCGGCGGTCGCCTCCCCGGCCGCCAAGCAGCCGGCGATCGGACGGCAAGCGGTCGAATGGCGGTCGAGCGCCGGCCCGATCGCCTATCCCGATGCGGTCGCAGCCATGGAGGCGCGCGTCGCGGCGATCCGGGCCGGCAGCGCACCCGAGCTCGTCTGGCTGCTCGAGCATCCACCGCTTTACACCGCCGGGACGAGCGCGCGCGCCGCCGACCTCATCGAGCCCGGCCTCTTCCCGGTCTATCGCAGCGGGCGCGGCGGGCAATACACCTATCACGGGCCGGGACAACGAATCGCCTATGTCATGCTCGACCTGCGCCGTCGTGGCGGCGATATCCGCCGCTACGTCCATACGCTCGAGAGCTGGCTGATCAGCGCCCTGGTGGAGTTTGGCATCACGGGCGAGCGGCGCAGCGGGCGGGTCGGCATCTGGGTGGCCGGCGCCGACGGCAGCGAAAGCAAGATCGCCGCCATCGGCGTGCGCGTCCGCCAATGGGTGAGCTATCATGGTATCGCCCTCAACGTTGCGCCCGACCTCGCGCACTATCGCGGCATCATACCCTGCGGCGTCATGGGACATGGCGTCACTTCGCTGGATAGGCTGGGCGTGACGGTGGGGATGGACGCCGTCGATGCGGCACTGCGCCGGGCGTTTGCCGCCAATTTTCCTTTCGAAGCGGCGGCCCGGCCAAGCTGCGATTGAGCGACGTTTGCCCTGCGCTAGCTGAATCGACGAGGATTCTGCTAGCGTCTTCATCGGAATAAAGCAAAGCGCCCGCTCGGTTGACCGAGCCACAGGCGCGCTCAAGGAGGAACCGATGACGATTTCGAGCCTTACGCGGCGCCAAGCGCTCCTCGGCGGCGCCACGCTGATTGGCCTTGGTGCGACATTCCTGCCGCGAATTGCCCGCGCCGAGAGCCCTGCCGTACTGCCGCCGCTGCCCTACGCCGACAACGCGCTCGAGCCCGTCATCTCGGCAAACACGATCGGCTTCCACTACGGCAAGCACCATCGCGCCTATGTCGACAATCTCGCAAAGCTCATCGAGGGCACCGATTTCGTCAACCAGACGCTCGAGGACGTCGTTCGCACCACCCAGGTCAATCCGAACCGCACCGCGATCTACAACAACGCCGCGCAGAGCTGGAACCACAGTTTCTATTGGAACAGCATGCGGCCCGGCGGCGGCGGGGCGCCCTCCGGCTCCCTCGCCGAGCGCATTGCCGCCGATTTCAAGGATATCGATGGATTCCGCAAGGAATTCACCACCGCCGCGCTCGGCCAGTTCGGCAGCGGTTGGGCATGGCTGATCGAGGACAAGGAGAAGAAGCTGCGCGTCATGCGCACACCGAACGCCGACACGCCGATGGCGCAAGGCATCAAATGCCTCCTCACCATCGATGTCTGGGAGCACGCCTACTATCTCGACTATCAGAACCGACGTCCGGATTACGTTGCGGCCTGGCTCGACAAGCTGGTCAACTGGGACTTTGCCGCGAAGAATCTTGGAGCCTAGGGGCGGCTGAGGGTCGGCACTTTCAAATTGCTCCCTCTCCCCTTTGTGGGAGAGGGAGGGGCCCGTTGCGGTCAGCAACGGGAGGGTGAGGGGCGGCGCGAGATATCCATGATATCCTGACGACATGCCTCGTCTTCTTGCCCGCCAGCTTCGCGAAAGCCAGACCGAGGTTGAGAAACGCCTTTGGTATCGTCTCCGGAGCCGCCAAATCGGCGGCATGAAATTCCGTCGTCAGGCAACGATTGGGCGCTATATCGCCGATTTCGCCTGTTTTGAGCGCAAATTGATCATAGAGCTCGACGGGGGCCAGCATGCGTCACCGTCACTACGGGAGGACCAACGGACAGCCTGGCTGCAATCGCAAGGATTTTTCCTCCTTCGATTTTGGAACAACGAAGTCGTCGAAAATATCGACGGTGTGTTGCAGCGGATTGGCGAACCGCTAAATGGGCCAGCATCCGTCACTTGCCCCCCTCACCCCGACCCTCTCCCACAAGGGGAGAGGGAGATTTAGTGGATACCATGCCCGCATGACCGGCCTCTTCGAAGCGCAGGCGCCGCGGCCGCTCGCAGACCGTTTGCGCCCGCGAACCCTGGCCGAGGTGATCGGCCAGGATCATCTCCTCGGGCAAGATGGGCCGATCGGCCGCATGATCGCGGCGCGTAGCCTCGCCTCGATGGTCCTGTGGGGTCCGCCCGGCTGCGGCAAGACAACGATCGCGCGCCTCCTCGCCGAGACGACGGATCTTCATTTCGAGCCGATCTCCGCCGTCTTCTCGGGCGTCGCGGAATTGCGCAAGATCTTCGACGCGGCGAGGAAGCGGCGGCTGGGCGGCCAGGGCACGTTGCTCTTCGTCGATGAGATCCACCGCTTCAACCGCGCGCAGCAGGACGCCTTCCTGCCCTATGTCGAAGACGGCACCATCGTGCTGATCGGCGCCACCACCGAGAACCCGTCCTTCGAGCTCAACGGCGCGCTCCTGTCGCGCTGCCAAGTCTTCGTCCTCAACCGGCTCGACGAGGCCGCGCTCGACAAGCTGCTCGAACGCGCCGAGGCGCAGCTCGGCCGCGCCTTGCCGCTCGAGGCCGATGCGCGCATCGCCCTGCGCAACATGGCCGACGGCGACGGGCGGTTCCTCTTCAATCTGATCGAGGAGCTCGCCCGCTTGCCCGAAGGCAAAGCGATTGACAGCGCCGCCCTCGCCGCCGCCGTGCAGCGCCGCGCGCCGCTCTACGACAAGGCACAGGAGGGTCACTACAATCTGATCAGCGCGCTGCACAAATCGCTGCGCGGCTCTGACACCGATGCGGCGCTCTACTGGCTGGCGCGCATGCTCGATGGCGGCGAGGACCCGATCTATATCCTGCGCCGCCTGACGCGCGCCGCCGTCGAGGATATCGGCCTCGCCGATCCTGCCGCCCTCACCCAGGCGATCGCCGCCTGGGAAACCTATGATCGGCTCGGCTCGCCGGAAGGCGATCTCGCGGTGGCGCAGCTGGTCATCTATCTTGCCACGGCGCCGAAATCGAATGCCGGCTATGCCGCCTTCGGGGCGGCCAAGCGAGCGGCGCGCGAGACCGGCTCGCTGATGCCGCCAAAGCACATCCTCAACGCGCCGACACGGCTGATGCACGATCTCGGCTACGGCAAAGGCTACGAGTACGACCACGCTACCGAGGAAGGTTTCTCGGGCCAGAACTATTTCCCCGACGGCATGGCGCGTGAAACGTTCTACGCACCGGTCGATCGCGGCTTCGAGCGCGAAATCAAGAAGCGGCTGGAGTATTGGGCCAAGCTGCGGGAGAAGCGGCAGGACGGGGAAGCGAATTAAGCTGACAACAGGAACACGACCCCCGCGGAGCCGTCGTGGGTGTCGCACGCCCGGCCACGTCGGATTGTGGCCACTAGCGATAGTTGCATGGCTTCGCCTAGCGATAGAGTGTCTCCTGTTAATAACAGGAAAAATACAGGAGAGCGGTGGTATCGGACTAGGAGGTACTCCCCTGTAGAGAGAAATAGATGTCCATTGCATTTGCCTTCTCGCTGCCGACACGGGAACCTCCGCGTTCCACCACATCGACATTATATAACCACTTAGGACTCACTTTCAATCAATTTCGGACATATTCCGTCGGCGCGGCGATGGCGGACTTCACTAGACTAGTCGACAATTTCGAACCGCTGCCGTTACTGCACGGTGTGGCTGGCAGGTCTTAGCCAGACTGACATCCCGGGCTGCAACGCCTCTGTAGCCGGCCCGACCGGGTCGGCACGTAGCACGAATGTATTCAGATCGTGGTCGCCGACGACGCGTGCTGCCCGCCAGGTCGCAAATTCGCCGCGCGCAATGATTTCCGTTACGCGAGCCTGGATACGATTATTCCCGTCGGTGGGCACCAACTGGACCGCCGAGCCTATCCGCAAGCCGTCGAACTGATCCTCGCGCAGGTTGAATCCCGCCCAATTCCGACCGCCCGCTTCGAGGGTCATGACGGGCTGGCCCCGGATGATGGCTTCGCCCGCCTCGGCGACAATCAGCGCCACGGTGCCGTCCGTCGGCGCGCGAATCTTCAATTTGGCGACGCGGGCGGCGATGACCCCGACCGCCGCCTCGGCGTTCTCGACCTTGGCGTCGGCGATCGCGAGCTCCTCGCGGATCGGCCCGAGATGGGCGGCCTGGTATGTTTCTTGCGCGGTCGCGAGCTTTGCATGGGCAGTGCCGACGTCGGCGGTAGCTTCGTCGAGATCCTGACGCGAGGCGAAGCCGTCGGCGGCGAGTTTGGATTTCCGCGCGAATTGCTGCTCGGCATACAGCAGGTTCGCGCGCGCCCTTTCGATCTCGCGTTC
>WNFC01005534.1_pt1 | contig 26442 bp, 25 predicted proteins | sample 5400541 | NCBI WGS metagenome assembly WNFC01 (sample SAMN13153342, study PRJNA577476) | soil metagenome | isolation source: 120 cm saprolite under Douglas fir tree site 2 hole 2 replicate 1 | place: USA:California | collected 2015-04-18 | reverse complement strand
GCCTCGTTGTTGCCGTAGGACGAATAGGTCTGCTTGCCGAGGAAGAGCTGCTCGATGGTGTTCTGCGCGTCCAGCGCGGGCCCCCAGCCCAGGAAGAACATGTCGCCGGTGGTGCGGTTCTTGATCTTGTCGAGATGGGTGCCCCACTCGTTCACCACCACGTTGGTCTTGATTCCGACGCGCTGGAGCTGCGCGGCGATGGCGAGCGAGAGGTCCTTGTCGAGCGGGTAGCGCCCCGAGGGCGTGTCGAGCGTGAGCTGGAGCTTGGTCGGATCGACGCCCGCCTCCTTGAAGAGGGCCTGGGCCTGCGCCGGATCGTGCTTCAGGCACTGGGGCTTCGGCGAGTAGTCCACGTTGATCGGGGAGAGCGACCCGCACATCTTGGTGGCCCGGCCCTTGAGCACCTGCTGGATCAGCTCGTCCACGTTGACCGCGGCGTGGATCGCCTTCCGCACCCGGAGATCCTGCATCGGGCCCGGCTTGAGGTTCACGAGGGCCAGGTAGTTGATGCGGGAGGAGACGGTGGCGCGCAGCCGCGCCTTGCCGCTCTTCTCGAGCATCTCCACGTTCTGGGGCGGCACGTCCTTCATGATGTCGATCTCGCCCGCCAGCAGCGCGGCGAGCCGGGCGCTGAACTCGGGGATGAAGCGGAAGGTCACCCGGCTCGCCTCGGCGGGGGTCTGCCAGTAGTCCGGGTTGCGCTCCACCACGAGCCTCTCGTCGCGCACCCACTGCACGAAGCGGAAGGCCCCGGTGCCGATCGGCTTGGCGGCCAGCGCCGGCACGCCCTGCTCCTTGAGGGCCTTGGGCGGCATCGGGAGGAAGTCACTGCCCGCGATGCGGTCGATGAGGCCGGGCCAGGGCTTCTCGGTCACGAAGCGTACGGTGTAGTCGTTGACGATCTGGACTTCCTTCAGCAGGGCCCAGCGCGGCAGGTAGTGGGTCTTGTTCGCGGGGTCCTTGATGTAGTCCATGGTGGCCTTCACGCTCTGGGCGTCGAAGACCTCGCCGTTGTGGAACTTCACGTTCCGGCGCAGCGCGAACTCCCACGTGGTGTCGTTGACCACCTTCCAGCCGGTGGCCAGCATCGGCGACGGCTTGTAGGTCTTGGGATCGCGGTCCACCAGCCGGTCGTACATGTGCTCGACCATGTTGTTGGTGGTCCAGTCCACGATCGTGTCGGGCAGGAGCGTACGCGGCTCGGCCGCGAAGGCCACCACGACCTCCTTGGTCCGGGCCCGGTCCTGGGCAGGGGCGGAAGCCGCGAGGCCGAGCAGCACGGCGAGCGTGGTCAGTAGCGTCGCGAATCGCGTCATGAAAGCCTCCTCATTGGTTAGACGCGGAACTTGGGGTCCAGCACGTCGCGCAGCCAGTCGCCCACCAGGTTGATGCCGAGCGCGGTCAGCGCGAGCGCGGCTCCCGGGAAGGCGGCGAGCCACCAGGCCACGTAGAGATAGTCCCGGCTCTCCGAGAGCATGCTGCCCCAGGCCGGCGTCGGCGGCTGCACGCCGAAGCCGAGGAAGGAGATGGCAGCCTCGGCCACGATGAACTGGGCGAACTGGAGACTGCCCACGATGACGATGGATGGCGCCACATTGGGCAGGATGTGCCGGAAGAGCAGCCGCGCCCGCCCGAGCCCCAGGGCCTGGGCCGCATGCACGAACTCACGCTCCTTCACCGACAGGACCTCCCCCCGGACCACGCGAGCATACACGACCCAGCCGGCGACTGACAAACTCACGATGATATTGCGCAGGCCCAGCCCCACGATCGCGTTGATGGTCAGCGCGAGTAGGATGAACGGAAACGAGAGCTGCACGTCGGCCACCCGCATGACCACCGCGCCGAGCCAGCCCTCGTAGTAGCCGGCGAGGAGGCCCGCCAGCCCGCCCACCACCGCGGTGAGCAGGACGCAGCAGAGCCCGATGAAGAGCGCCACCCGCGCTCCGTAGAGCACGCGGGCGAGGAGATCGCGGCCGAGCTGGTCGGTGCCGAGCGGATGGCCCGGGGTGCCGGGCGGCTTGAGCCCCACCGCGAAGTCGGTCCGCAGCGGATCCTGGGCGACCAGGATCGGCGCCGCCACCGCGGCCACCAGCACCAGCGCGGCGATGATGAGCCCGAGGACGCCGCGGCCGTGACGGGCGATGAATGTCGTCATGCGCGGGCCCGCTCCCGCCGCGTGCGCGGATCGAGCCAGCCGTAGAGCAGGTCCACCACGAGATTGATCAGGGTGTAGGTGACCGAGAAGATGAACACCGCGGCGAGCACTACCGGGAAGTCGCGGTTGAGCAGCGCCTGCACGGTGAGCCGCCCGAGCCCGGGCCAGGCGAAGATGGTCTCGGTGATGACCGCGCCGCCCAGGAGCTGGCCGGTGTCGAGCCCGGCGAGGGTCACGATCGGGATGGCCGAGTTCTTGAGCGTGTGCTTGGCGATGACTATCCGCTCCGCGAGACCTTTTGCTCTCGCGGTGAGCACGAACTCCTCGTTGAGCGTGTCGAGCACGGAGGAGCGGGTGATCCGCGCCATGCGCGCGGCGTAGAAGGAGGCCAGCACCACGCACGGCATCACGAAGTGGCGCGCGCTGCCGGTGCCCCCGGTGGGCAGCCAGCCCAGCTTCACCGAGAAGAGGTAGATCAGCATGAGGCCGAGCCAGAAGCCGGGGACGGCCTGGCCCAGCACCGCGGCGCCCATGCCGAAGAAGTCGAAGAGCGAGCCGCGGCGGACCGCCGAGAGCACGCCGACCGGCACCGCGACCAGGAAGGTGAGCCCGAGCGCGGCGACCGCCAGGTAGAGGGTGGCGGGCAGCCGCTCCAGGACGAGGCCGAGGGCGTCCTGTTTATAGCGCAGCGACTCGCCGAAGTCGCAGCGGATCGCGCGCCCGATGAAGCGACCGTACTGGACCGCCACCGGATCGTTGAAGCCCAGGCGCTCGCGGAACTCGTTGAGGTCCTTGGCCTGGATGTCCATGGGCAGGAACAGCAGGACCGGGTCGCCGCCCAGCCGCATGAGGAAGAAGACGGCGGTGAGCGAGAGGAACACGACCAGCACGGTCTGCCCGAGCCGCGACAGCAGGTAGGCGCGCACGCCGGGAGTATATAGTGGCCGGGTGTCTCTGGCCCGGGACCTGTCCGTGTCGGCGGTGACCGCCGGCTTCGTGACCGTGCTGGTGGGATTCGCCAGCTCGGCGGTGATCGTCTTCCAGGCCGCGGGCGCCGTCGGCGCCACCCCGGCCCAGGTGAGCTCGTGGATGCTCGCGCTCGGCGTCGGGATGGGACTGACCTGCGTGCTGCTCTCGCTCCGCTACCGGGCGCCGGTGGTCACCGCCTGGTCCACCCCGGGGGCGGCCCTGCTCGTCACCAGCGCGGTGGGTCTCACCATCGAGGAGGCCACCGGCGCCTTCCTCGTCTCGGCCGCCCTGATCACCCTCGCCGGCTTCTCCGGCTGGTTCGAGCGGGCGATGGACCGCATCCCGGCGGCGATCGCCTCCGGCATGCTGGCGGGCGTGCTGCTCCGCTTCGGGCTCGACGTGTTCCTGGCCATGCGGACTCAGTTCACGCTCGCCTTCGGCATGTTCGCGGCCTACCTGGTGGCGCGCCGGCTGGCTCCGCGCTACGCGGTGATCGCGGCGCTGGCGGTGGGCGTGGCGGTGGCCGCCGGCCAGGGCCTGCTGCGCGTCGACGAGACGCGGCTGGCGCTGGCCGCGCCGGTCTGGGTGACCCCGCGCTTCACCGCCGGCGCGCTGATCGGGGTGGCCCTGCCGCTCTTCATCGTGACCATGGCGTCCCAGAACGTGCCCGGCGTGGCGGTGATCCGCGCCTCCGGCTACGCGGTGCCGATCTCGCCGCTGATGGGCTGGACCGGGCTGGCCAACCTCGTGCTCGCGCCCTTCGGCGGCTTCGCGCTGAACCTGGCCGCCATCACCGCCGCCATCTGCATGGGCCCGGAGGCGCACGAGGATCCACGGCGCCGCTACGTGGCGGCCATGGCCGCCGGCGGCTTCTATATGGTCGTCGGCCTCTTCGGGGCTACTGTAGTCGGACTCTTCGCGGCCTTCCCGCCCGAGCTGATCGCTGGCCACGGCGCTCCGCGACGAGAATCAACGCGAGCCGGCGCTCGTCACGTTCCTGGTGACCGCGTCCGGGGTGACCCTCTCGGGCGTCGGCTCGGCGTTCTGGGGACTGGTGGCGGGGGTCGTGACCCTTCTGATACAGCGGGCGGGCAGCCGTCGCGGCTAGCCCGGTCCCGGAGGAGCATATGGCATCCATCGAGAATCGGTCGGCGGTGCTGCCCGCGATCATCTTGGGGCTCTGCCTGGTGCTGGGCCTGGCGCTCGGCGGCTACTTCGTCGGCAAGGGCGCCGCGCGCTTCAGATCAGACGTTCGAATAGTCACGGTCAAGGGGCTGGTGGAGCGGGAGGTCAAGGCGGATCAGGCGGTCTGGGCTCGGCCTGCGCCGGGCCAGCGAGAGCCTCCAGGACGCGCACGCCCGCATCAGCGCGGACCGCGACGCGGCGGTGGCCTTCCTGCGCAAGCAGGGTTTCGCGGAGACGGAGATCGAGCGGCAGCCCACTCGCACGGTGGACAAGCTCGCCCGGGAGTACGGCCAGCCGCAGGCCGCCGACCGGTTCCGCTACGTGGTGACCACCTCGGTGGTCGTGAAGACCCCCAACGTGGACCTGGTGCGGACCGCGCTCGGTGTCACCGAGGAGCTGCTCAAGGCGGGCGTGGTCCTGGACGGCGAGCGCGAGGGCGCGGCCAACCCGCGCTACGTGGTCTCCAAGTTCAACGACCTGCGGCCGCAGCTCCTGGCCGACGCCACCAAGAACGCCCGCGCCACCGCCCAGCAGTTCGCGGCCGACTCGGGGGCGCAGGTGGGCGGCATCCGCTCCGCCAATCAGGGCTCGATCCAGATCTTCGGCATGGACGGCAACGACGAGTCGGGGCCGTTCAGCCCGACGAGCACGCCGATGAAGCGCATCCGGGTGGTCAGCACCTTCGAGTTCGAGCTGCGATAGTGAAGTACTGGGAGGACTTCAAGGTCGGGGAGGTCATCGAGCTCGGCTCCTGCGCGATCACCGAGGCGGAGGTGCTCGCCTTCGCCCGGAAGTACGATCCGCAGCCGTTTCACACCGACCCCGAGGCGGCGCGGCGGAGCATCTTCGGCGGCCTCATCGCGAGCGGGTGGCATACCTGCGCCCTCCTGATGCGCCTCTCGGTGGACGCGGCCCGGCGCGACGGGGCGGCGGCCACCGGGTCCCCCGGCCTCGACTCCTGCCGGTGGCTCAAGCCGGTGCGGCCGGGCGACGTGCTGACCGGGCGCACCGAGGTGCTCGAGACGTGGCCCTCGCGGAGCAAGCCGATCGGGTTCACCCGCCGCCGGAACGAACTGATCAATCAGCACGGCGAAGTCGTGGTGGCGGTAGTGGGGATCACGATGTACGAGCGGCGTCCGGCGGGCGCGGCGTGAAGTACTTCGAGGACGTGCAGGTCGGCGACGTCATGCGCTTCGGGCGCTATGAAGTCACCCGGGAAGAGATCGTCGAGTACGCCCGGCAGTTCGACCCGCAGCCCTTCCATCTCGACGAGGAGGCGGCGCGGGCCAGCATGTTCGGCGGGCTCATCGCGAGCGGCTGGCACACCGGAGCCATGTTCATCCGGATGGTGGTCGAGCACATGACGCCCGTGCACGCCACCTCCGGGGCCATGGGCTTCGACGACCTCAAGTGGCTCCGGCCGGTGCGCCCGGGCGACGTGCTCTCCATGGAGTCGGAGATCCGCGAGAAGATCGAGTCCCGGAGCCGCCCCGACCGGGGTACCGTCAAGATCGAGAGCCGGATCAGCAACCAGCGTGGGGAGGTGGTGATGAGCCTCGTCTCGCTGGTGATCTACCTGCGGAGGTGAGCCGCGTGCGAGCCCTCGTCGCCTTCAACCTGTGGCAGTGGATCGACCAGAACCGGGCCACGTTCGAGCCGCCGGTCGGCAACAAGGTGATCTGGGAGGACTCGCAGTTCACCGCGATGGTCGTCCGTGGGCCGAACGCCCGCCGCGACTTCCACGTGGATCCCTCCGACGAGATCTTCTACATGCTGAGGGGCGCCATGCGGCTCGAGTACATGGTGGACGGCCGGCGGCACGAGCAGATCATCCGCGAGGGTGAGATGTGCCTGCTGCCGGCGCTCGTCCCGCATTCGCCCCACCGCCCGGCCGACACCTGGGGTCTGGTGGTCGAGGTCAAGCGCCGGCCCGAGCAGACCGAGTCCCTCCTCTGGTTCTGCGACCGGTGCGATCGGCCCCTCCACCAGGTAACGATGCACGTGGCCGACATCGAGCGGGAGCTCAAGGCGGCCATCGAGCACTTCGACGCCAGCCTCGCGCTGCGCACGTGCCGCGGCTGCGGGCACGTCCATCCGGACCGGGCGCCGGCGGTGGATCCGGTCGCGCCGGAGGGCCGCTCGTAGGACTGCTCGGACCCGAGATCCTGCCGGTGAACGGTGCTAGGACGGCCGGAACCGGATCGACGCCCTGGCGCGGGCCTTCGAAGCTTCGGCTTCGCGATCGCGAGGCGCCGCGTTCGTGACGAGCGCGTCGAGCAGCCCGCGCGCCGCCTGCGTCACCTGGTCCACGGCCCGGGTGAACGCGGCCTCGTTGGCCCGGGAGGGCCGCGTGAACCCACTCAGCTTTCGGACGAACTGCAGCGACGATGCCCGGATCTCCTCGTCGGTGGCCGGCGGCGTGAAGTTGTGCAGGGTCTTGATGTTCCGACACATGTCGAGCCCTCCTCGGATGGCTTCCGCCTCGCGCGTACGGATCGATGGACAGACCGCCGCGCAGTTCGATACTCTACCATCCGCGATGAGACTCGGCTCCGGTGTGGTCCTGGCGCTGCTCCTCTCCGTAGGGCCGCTGGTCGCCCACGCGCAGCTCCCGCCCCCCGGCCCGCCCACGCCGGACCAGACCCTCCTGCGCGAGATCTACAAGGAACTGGTGGAGATCAACACCACCGACTCGGTCGGTGACACGACGGCGGCCACGCGCGCGATGGCGGCCCGGCTCAAGGCCGGCGGCTTCGCCGATGCCGACATGGAGATCATCGTCCCGCCCGGCGCGCCGAAGAAGGGCAACCTGGTGGCGCGGCTCAAGGGGACCGGGGCCCGGAAGCCACTGCTCCTGCTCGCCCACCTCGACGTGGTCAAGGCGAAGCGGGAGGACTGGGAGCGCGATCCCTTCAAGCTGGTCGAGGAAGACGGCTACTTCTACGCGCGCGGCTCGGTGGACGACAAGGCCATGGCCGCGATCTTCGTCGCCAACCTGATCCGCTACAAGAAGGGCGGCTACGCGCCGGAGCGCGACCTGATCCTGGCCCTGACCGCGGACGAGGAGCTCGGCTCGAGCTCGCCGTGGAACGGCGTGAGCTGGCTCCTGAAGCACCAGCGCGCCCTGATCGAAGCGGAGTTCGCGCTGAACGAAGGCGGAGGCGCCGAGATGACGCGCGCGGGGCGCCCCGTCCTGCTGCGGGTGCAGGCCGCCGAGAAGGTGAGCGTGAGCTTCCGCCTCGAGACCAAGAACCCGGGCGGCCACAGCTCGCTGCCGCGCAAGGACAACGCGATCTACCAGCTCTCGGAAGGGCTCGCGCGCTTCTCGCGCCACGAGTTCCCTGCCAGGCTGAACGAGATCACCCGCGGCTACTTCCAGCGGAGCGCGCCGCTCTACACCGGCGCCGTCGCAGACGACATGCGCGCGGTCGCGAAGGACGGCGTGCCCGATCCGCAGGCCGCGGCCCGCCTCTCCGCCGTCCATGCGTTCTACAACTCGATCATCCGGACGACCTGCGTGGCCACGCGCCTCGAGGGCGGCCACGCCAACAACGCGCTGCCCCAGACCGCCCGCGCGGTCGTGAACTGCCGCGCCCTCCCGGGCGAGCCGATCGACGGGGTACGGGAGGAAATCGTGAAGGCCCTGGCCGATCCAGGCATCGCGGTGACCCGGACGACCGAGCCGGAGCTGAGCCAGCCGTCGCCCTTGCGGCCCGACCTGATGCAGGCCATCGAGGCCACGACTACCGCGCTCTGGCCGGGTATTCCGGTGATCCCCACCATGAGCACGGGCGCGACCGACTCGCGCTTCCTCCGCAACGCGGGCATTCCCGCTTACGGCGTGTCCGGCCTCTTCCTGGGTCCCGACGACGCGCGCTCGCACGGGCTCAACGAGCGGATGCCGGTGCAGTCGCTGTATGGCGGCCACGAGTTCCTGTACCGCCTGGTCAAGGTTCTGGGCGGCGGGCGCTAGGCGCTTCCCGACAGAGGCGCCCGCCGGGACCGTCTCACTCGGGGCCGAGGGGTGGCACCACGCAATCGCGGGCGTGCAGCTGAACGTCTCCCCGCACGATGCCGCCCGCCCGGAGCGCCCCCACGGCGTGTTCCCGGCCTCGGTTCCACTCGAACCAGCGGCAGGGGGCGGAGCTGGCGGCTCGTCCGTAGCGCTGCCGAAGGCCGTCGCGCACCTGGCCGGCCAGGGGCGGTGGTAACTGGGAGATGCTCCCGACCAGGGCCGGCGTGGCGTTCGGCGACAGCCCCCAGACCAGGTAGGACGTGTCGAGCTGATCGGTCCGGAGAAAGCGCCCGACGTTCTGCCGGACGATCCACGCTTCGTGGTTCCAGTAGAGCAGGACGGTCATCGCGACCGCGGTGATCGCCGCCCCCGTCGTGCCAGCCAGCCCGGCTTCAAGCCCTCGACAGACCCCAGCCGAGTAGCGCGAGGAAGAGCGCGACGCCGACCAAGTAGACGTCCGGCCGGCGCCGGTTAGTGCGCTGCCCCGTGGGACGGATCGATCAGCCGGCGTGGGTGCATGCCGTCGACGTAGCCCATGAACGGCGGGTGAATGCTGTAGCCGAGGAGCTCCTGGATGCGCTCGGAGTACCGCGCCGCCGTCTTGCGCGGAATCGCGAGCACCTGGTTCTCGATCTGGCGCAGCCAGGCCTCGCAGTACTGGGGGGTGATGGCCAGGCGTGGCGCGGCGCTGCGATTGGCGCCCCCGCGGTGCCAGAGGGTGCCCATGAACACGACCACCGATCCGGCGGGCATGATCACGGACTCGATCCGGGGGTCGTCCTCGGCCGGACGCTCGCCGCCCCAGAGGTGGCTCCCCGGGATGATCTCGGTCGCGCCGTTGTCGGTGGTGAATTCGTCGATGGCCCAGATCGTGCTGATGCCGAAGGCAGTGAAGCGGCTGACGGGTCTCGCCGGGATAGAGCTGGATGGCGAGGTTGGCCGACAGCAGGTAGTTGGGCGCGAGCAGCCGGTCCACGATCGGCAGGATCCGAGGGTGTTCGACCAGCTCGGCGATGACCGGCGCCTTGGCCAGGAGCGCATAGACCCGCTCGGTGTCGAAGCCCTCGAAGTTGTTCCGGCCGCGCAGCCTCCCGCGGAGGTAGGGTGCGAGCTCCGCCTTGATCCGCTGGATCTGGCCCCCGGTGAGCAGACCCGGGACGACGACGTAGCCATGCTGGTCGAGATGCTCGACGTCCGTCTGGATCGAAGTCACCACGACGGTGCTCACCCGTCGAATCTACTCGCACAGACGCCGCTACACCAGCGCCCAGTAAGGACAGAGAAGTGTTGACGTGGCGGCCGGCGCCCTTCTAGGCTGCTCCCACCTTCCAGGCTGCTCCCAAAGGAGGCCGGCATGCTCATCTCCGTCGTCAATCACACGGACGGCAAGCTCTCGGACGAGGCGGTGCAGGAAGGTATCCGGGCGGTCAACCGCCAGATCACGGAGGACTACAACCCCCACTGGTACATGGGCGCCGAGCTCCGTCTCGAAGGGGCCATCGGCAAGGACCCGGACGATGACAAGCTGCCCGAGCTGCGGGGCGACGCCATCATCTATCTCTGGAACGAGGTCGACGTGGAGGACGCCCTCGGCTACCACGAAGCCAATGCGGCCGGCATTCCGTTCGGGTTCGTGTTCACCGAGCTGGTCAAGCAGCTCAAGGAGCCGTGGACGGTCACTTTCTCTCACGAGGCGCTCGAGCTGATCGGCGATCCGGAGGCGAATCTGCTCGTGGCCGGCCCGCACCCCGAGGACCCGAAGAAGGAGGTCTTCCACTGGTACGAGATGTGTGACGCCGTGCAGGACGAGACCTACACGATCGACGGCGTGGCCGTGTCGAACTTCGTCCTGCCGCTCTACTTCACCCAGTTCGCGGAGGCGGGTGGCCGCAACGACTTCCTGGGGCGCCTCACGAAGGGTAAGGCGCTCCAGTCCTTCGGTATCAATCCCGGCGGCTACATCGGCTTCTACAATCCCAAGACGCGTGACCACGAGACTTTCTCGCTCAAAGGAGATCGCCGGGCGCGCGAGCGACAGAAGATCAAGAGCCGCGGGCAGCTCACGCGGCGATCGGTGCGCTACAAGCTTGGCACGGAGTTCAAGAAGGAGCTGGAGGCCATGACCACCGGGGCCGCGCGCCGCCGGGCGCGGACGACTCCGCGCCCGCCCGAGCGCCGGGCGGGCGAGATGATCGACAAGAGCGCGCAACGACCGGGCCCGGGGGTGGACTGAGCGGCCCGCACCATGTCGCGCAGGAAGACGCGCCGGGCCCGGGGGCGCGGAGAGCTCGCCTGACGGGTGCCCGGGCAGCCAGGCCACGAGGCGATCAAAGCTCTGCCGAATGCGTCAACAGTTCTTTAGCCTTGGCCCCGATCCGGATGCCGCGCCTGCGTCTACTCGCGCCGAAAACAGCGCGATCAACAAACTCACCAGCCGCGATGCTAACGCAGGGTGAGGCTCATGTCCGCCGGCGAACACGACCGCGGATACTCACTTCGGCACGCCATGGTAAACCTTGGCGGTGTACTCGATCGACGCATTACCCTGGTTGAGGAACTCCAGATCGACCGTTACGCTCTGCCCCGGCAAGAGACCAAGGCCCTCGTGGGGAAGGTCCAGGCTGTGTCGACCACCACCGTCGCCGCCGTACGCGATGACGCCTTTGGGTAAGCCGGTTACCGCGAGAAAAAGCGGCCCCGCTAGCGGCCGTGCGGTCGTGTGATTCGATTCCAGCCGCAGGCCGCCCCGCCGGATCGCGACCTGGTCGCTGAGATCGATCGGAGGACTGGGGTGGGCGGGATCGTCAACCACAAACGCCGCGAAGTCGCGCACGCCGCCATTTTCGATCGCGATCACCGCCAATCCATTTGCAATCACCGTACACACCCCTTCCCGGTCCACGGATACAACGGATGCATTGCTAGACGTGTAGGTCGTCCCTGAGGCCGATGACGACAAATCACGCTCGAGGTCCTTCGCGTATCGTCCTTTGACGCTCAGATGTTCGGGATAAGGCCGCGGTAGGGAGAAGTGGTAATAGTGGTTAAGAACCCTAAGCTGCTTCGGCGGTGTCAGCGGCCGAACTTTGATTCTCACTTTGGGCCCGAGAACCGTCTTGCCGGCCCAAACGTCCGGCCAGAGCATGAGTGGGCCAGCGAAATAGTCGGGTATCACGAAGTCCGCTGTGAAGCGCGTGCCGGAGAAGCCCTTCCCCTTCAGTGAGCCCAGGCCCGCGAGGCCGACGCTGCCGTCCGTGGCACGGAGCGACGGCGCGACGTCCACCACGATGGACACCTTATCGCCAGGCGCGAATTGCTGCCCCTCGATGGGCGAGACTATGTGGACCCGTGCATCGTCGGCCAATGCCGCGGAGCCGAAAGTGTCTCCAAGGCTTCCCAGGAACAATGCCAGCGCGTAAACCCGGCGAATGTCCATTCGCACCATACCTCCTCAAGCAACACTACGCTATGCTGCGCGTCTTATGCGGCATGTGAGACTGCACACGCGCCGCCTCGACGCCCCGGTTTGACTTGTCCCACGCGCTCTGACAGGATCGGCGCGAGATGCCACGGTTCGTCCGCGCGGTCACACGCCCCCCCGGGTCGCCGGCTCCGAGAACACGCGGCCACACGGCCCCCAGGGCCGCCGGCTCCCAGAACACGCGGTGTGTTCCTGACGCGCCGACACCCGCGGCGGTCACGGCCGGCGATCCCATGGTCGATGGGCCGCGGCCCGCCGAAGGCAATGCCGCCTACCGTACGAGAGGAGGCCAAGAATGGCCGCTCGCCGACTGACCCGCCGCGCCTTTCTCGCTGCCGCTGCCGCCGGCGCCACCGCAGGACCCTTCGTCTTCACGCCGGCGAGGGCGCAGAGCTTCAACTGGAAGCGCTTCCAGGGCAAGGAGCTCTTCCTGATGTTGACCAAGCACCCCTTCATCGATGTGCTCGAGAAGAATATCCCCGAGTTCGAGTCGCTCTCGGGGATGAAGGTCAAGTGGGAGACCCTGCCGGAGATCCAGGCCCGTCAGAAGATGACGGTCGAGATGACCGCGAACTCGGGCGGGATCGATGCCTTCTTCACCTCGCTCCATGTCGAGAAGAAGCGCTTCTGGAAGGCGGGCTGGTACCACCCGCTGAACCAGTTCCTCCAGGACGCCACCCTGACCAGCCCCGACTTCGACTGGAACGATTTCTCCCCGGGCGCCCGCGCCGGCGTGACCCAGCCCGACGGGAGCATCTCCGCCCTCGCGGCCTTCATCGACGCGAACGTCTTCTTCTACCGTAAAGACCTCTTCGGACCCAAGAATCTCACGCCCCCCAAGACGCTCAGCGACCTCGAGCGGCTCGTGCCGAAGCTCCACGCGCCTCCCAGCACCTACGGCATCGTCCTCCGCGGGCTCAAGAACGCCAACGCGACCCAGTACCCGAGCATCCTGTTTCCCATGGGAGGCACCTACCTGAAGGACGGCAAAGCCGCCCTCGACAGCAAGGAGCAGGTGGCCGCCATCGATCTCTACAGCAAGCTCCTCCGGCAGTACGGGCCGCCGGGCGTGGTCAACTTCAACTGGTACGAGTGCTCGGCGTCCTTCATGCAGGGACAGGTCGCCATCTACATGGACGGCGTCAATTTCGCGAGCCAGTTCGAGGACGCCGCCAAATCCAAGGTGGTCGGCAAGGTGGGCTATGCCGTGCTGCCCGCCGGCCCCGGAGGGCACTTCTCGCCGATCTACATCACGGGCATGGCCGTCAACGCCCAGAGCCGGAACAAGGAAGCCTCCTACCTCTTCTGCCAGTGGGCCACCAACAAGGCGAACGCGGCGCGTGAGCTCATGGCCGGCGTCGGCGTGGGCCGCACCTCCACCTGGGACAACCCGGAGGTCAAGGCCAAGCCCAAGATGCCCGCCGACTGGTACTCGGCCTATCAGGCCTCGCTCAAGATCGGCCGGCAGGGATTGCCCGAGATCGTCGCCGTCACCGAGTACCGAGACATCATCGGCGTGGCCATTCAAAAGGCCATCGAGGGCGCACCGCCCGCCCAGGTCCTGGCGCAAGCACAGAAGGACTTCCAGGACATGCTCAACCGGACGGAGAGCTAGCGCCAGGCGGGTGCCGATCTCCTCCCGCCGGCTTGGGCGCTGGGCGCATCGTCACGCCCGGTGGCTTTTCCCAGCCCCCGCGGTGCTGCTCGTGGCGGTGATCATCGTGTACCCGATCCTCTACACGGTGTGGATGAGCCTCCAGGAGTGGTCCGCCTCCAGCCTGACCGCGCCGCGCTTCATCGGGGTGGCGAACTATCGCAAGATCGCGCTCGCCGACGCGCGCTTCCAGGAGGCAGTGGGGCGGACCATCTACTTCACCATCGTGGCGGTCGGCGCCGAGACTATCCTCGGCCTCGCGATGGCGCTGCTGTTCAACCGCGAGTTCTGGGGGCGAGGACTCCTGCGCACCCTGGCGATCCTGCCCATGGTGGCGACGCCGACCGCCATCGCGCTCGTGTTCGTGATGATGTACCACCCGAGCCTCGGCGTGGCGAACTACCTGCTCTCCGTGGTGGGGCTCTCCCCGTGGCGCTGGACGTACTCGAGCCAGACCGCGCTGTACGCGCTCGCCCTGGTCGACGTGTGGCAGTGGACGCCGCTCATCATGCTCATCGCGCTGGCCGGGCTGGCCAGCCTGCCCCGTGAGCCCTACGAGGCCGCCCACATCGACGGCGCCTCGACGCTGCGGGCGTTCTGGCACATCACGCTCCCGCTGCTCCGGCCCGCGCTCGTGGTGGCCGTCCTCTTCCGCGCCATCGACGCGCTGAAGACCTTCGACATCATCTTCGTCATGACCCAGGGCGGGCCCGCCAACGCTTCGGAGACCATCAACATCCTGCTGTTCAACCAGGCTTTCTCCTACTTCAACATGGGCTATGCCTCGTCCATGGCGGTGGCGCTCTTCGCGGTGGTCATGGGTGCCTCGCTGATCCTGATCAAGGTCCGGAGGACCACGACGTGGTGAGGGGAAGCCGGTATCCCCGGCTGTCCACCGCCGGCTTCTACGGTCTCGCCGGATTGTTCATGCTGCCCACGGTCTTCGTCTTCTACTGGATGATCACGCTCTCGCTCAAGCCCCAGGTCGAGGCCATGGCCTATCCGCCGTCCTTCGTGCGCTTCAGCGTCACCGCGGCGGGATACCGCGAGGTGTTCACCAAGTACCCGTTCTTCCTCTACACGTGGAACAGCCTGGTGGTGGCCGCGGGCAGCACCGCGCTCGGTTTGGCGGTCGGGCTCCCCGCTGCCTACTCGATCGCTCGCTGGCGCCAGCAGCGGCTGGCGGTGGTCATCCTGGTGGCACGCATCATTCCCGGCATCGCCTACCTGATTCCCTGGTACATCTTCTTTCGCCGCCTCCGGATGGTGGACACCTACGGCGCGCTGATCCTGACGCATCTCATCGTGAGCCTACCCATCATCATCTGGGTGATGATCTCCTTCTTCGAGGACGTCCCCGCCGAGCTGGAAGACGCCGCGCTGATCGACGGCTGCTCCTACTGGAGCGCCTTCTGGCGCATCGCCCTCCCGCTCGTCAAGCCCGGCGTGATCGCCACCGCCATCCTCTCCTTCGTCTTCTCCTGGAACAACTTTCTCTTCTCGGTGATCCTGGCCGGCCGCTCCACGCGCACCTTGCCCATCGCGGTCTACACCATGATCTCCTACGAGGAGATCAACTGGGGCACCCTGGCCGCGGCCGCCACTCTCATCACGCTGCCCGTGCTGCTCGTCGCGCTCGTCGCGCAGCGGCACATCGTCTCCGGGCTCACCTTCGGCGCTGTCAAACAGTAGCCGCTAGGACCGCAGCACCTGGCCCGCGGCCGCTCCGGTGAGCTTTCCGTCCGCCCAGGTGACCACGCCGTTGACCACCGTGTGCTCGACGCCGCGCGACGGCATGACCATGCGCTTGGCGCCGCCGGGCAGGTCGAACCGACGCTCGCCACGGTTCGTGGAGCCGACGCGGGCCGCGTCGAAGATGACTAGATCTGCGGCGAGGCCGGGGGCGAGCCGGCCGCGATCCCGGATGCCGAAGACATCGGCCGGATCCGAGGTGAGTCGCCGCACCCCTTCTTCCAGCGTCAACGCCTGGCGCTCGCGCACCCATGTGCCGAGCAGGTAGGTCGGGTAGCCCGCGTCGCACAGCATATCGACGTGGGCGCCGCCGTCGCCCAGCGCCACCAGCACACTCTTGTCGTTCAGAATCTCCGTCATGCGGTCGACCCGCGTGTTGAACGAGGCCATGGTGAATTCGATGTCGAGGTCGTCCTGGAGGGTCAGGTCCAGGAAGGCATCGACGCCGTCCTTGCCCTGCTCCCGTGCGATATCCGCGATCGAGCGGCCCTCGAGCGCTTTGAGGGCGGGCGACCTGACCTCGTGCACGTTGATGCGCGCCCAGTTGCCGAAGGCCATCGGCTGCTTCAGCTCCTCGCGGAATTGGTTGCGGAAGGCGACATCGGCGTAGACCGCCGCCTGGGCCGGCTTCGACTTGTCGACGAACACCCGGTTCCAACTCGGGAACGCCGCGAAGGAGAACGGGTTGCGCATGTTGATGTCGCGCGTCAGCGGCAGCGGCGAGGTCTGGGGCCGGGCGCCGCGCGCGATCAACGGCGCCGCCTTCCGCAAGGTCTCGCGCACCGCCTCCGGGATGTCATCGCGGTCGAAGAGAGCCAGGAAGGTGACGGGCTGGCCGCTCTCGCGCAGCAGGAAGTCGAGCAGCTCGTACTCCTCGTCGTCCAGCACCGCGATCTTGCGGGTCAGCGCGATCTCGATGGCGCCCTTGCCGCGCTCCTTGAGCGCATTGGCGTAGGACTTGAGCTCGTCGCGGCTGGCGTTGCGGCACGCGAGCGGGCGACCCTGGAAGCCGACGTGCTGGTTGAGGATCGTCGTCGAGAAGCCGAAGGCGCCGGCATCGATCGCCTCGCCGAGCAGCGCCTTGATCTGCGCCGTCTCGTCGGGCGTGGCGGCGCGCTCCAGCGACGCCTCGCCCATCACGTAGTGGCGGAACGGGGTCAGGGGCGCCAGGAAGCCGAGATTGAGCGAGGGGCGCCGCCGTGCCGCCGCTTCCATGAAGTCGGGGAAGGTTTCCCAGTCCCAGGTGATACCCATGTTGAGGACGTCGAACGGAATCGCTTCGACGTTGACCAGGTCGCGCATGGCGACCTCGCGCGCCTTGGGCTTGCACGGCGCGATGCCGACCCCGCAGTTTCCCATGATGACGCTGGTGACGCCGTGCCACGACGAGGGAGTCACCGCGCCGTCCCAGCAGATCTGCGCATCATAGTGGGTGTGCGGGTCGATGAAGCCCGGCGCGACCACGAGGTCGGTGGCATCGATCACCGCGGCGGCGCCGTCGGTCACTCGGCCGATCTCGGCGATCTTGCCGCTCGTGACCGCGACATCGGCCCGGCGCGCGGGCGCCCCCGTGCCGTCCACCACCATGCCGTTCTTGATCAACAAGTCGTAAGCCATGAAATCCTCCCGGTCGTGACGATGTGAGGGCCCGAGCCCAGCGAGCGGGCGCGATCGTACCACACGCCCCGCCGGTGGGACACATGTGACGGAACCTCGACGACCTCCGGGAAATTGCGTTTGACTACTCGGGGGTGCTCAAAGAAGCTGTCCTCATAGACCGGTTCGTGTTCTGAACGCTTCATACGACTACGGAGGTGCCATCGTGCCATTCGGAGGCAATGACTGGCTCGCGCTGACCGAGGAAGCGACGCGGGAGCCAGAGATGTCCATTTGCGATCCTCACCACCATTTTTGGGACTTCCGCACCGCGCGCATTCCCTACCATCGGTATCTGCTCCACGAACTCGCCGCCGACATCCACAGCGGGCACGCCGTGCGCTCCACGGTGTTCATCGAGGCACGGGCGATGTACCGCGCCGCCGGCCCGGAGGAGATGCGTCCCGTGGGCGAGGTCGAATTCGTCCAGGGACTGGCCGCGGCGAGCGCCAGCGATCTCTACGGCCCCGGCCGGGCCGCCGCCGCCATTGTCGGTCACGCCAACCTGAACCTGGGCGCGCGAGTGGCCCCGGTGCTTGAAGCGTTGCAGGCGGCCAGCCCCAACCGGTTCCGGGGCATCCGCCATTCCGTGACGTGGGATCCCCACCCGGAGGTGGAGAACACCGCCGCGCACAGGATCGAGGGGCAATTGGCGAACGACCAGTTCCGCGCCGGCGCCCGGGTGCTGGCGCGGATGGGGCTGTCCTTCGAGGCGTGGCTCTATTTCCCGCAGCTGCCCGAGCTGGCGGCGTTCGCCAAGGCCGTCCCTGACCTGCCGATCATCCTGAACCATATCGGCGGCCTACTGCGGGTCGGCCCCTACGCCAACCGAGACCACGAGGTGCTGGCCACCTGGCGGCGCGGGATCGCGGCGGTCGCCGCTTGCCCCAACTCCTACGTCAAGCTCGGTGGCATCGGCATGCCCCGCACCGGGTTTGACTGGCATGCGCGGAGCACGCCCATCGGCTCGGAAGAGCTGGCGGCGGCAATGGCCCCATTCATGACGTACTGCATCGAGCAGTTCGGCCCCAACCGCTGCATGTTCGAGAGCAACTTCCCGGTCGACAAGGTGTCGTACTCCTACAACGTGATGTACAACGCCTTCAAACGGTTGACGAAGGGCTACACCGCTTCCGAGCGCGCCGCGATGTTCCACGACACGGCGACTCGCGTCTATCGGATAGGCGTCTAACGCGCCGGCCGCCTGCCACCTCGGTGGGCACCGCACAAGGGAGATCCGCCTCGATCCCGACCTGGCCCGCAAAAGCTTTGGAAGGGCGTGGACGCGAGCGCCCACGTGCCTCTGAACGCAGGTCGTGGGACTGATCGCCGACCTCGGCTGCGGCCCCGTCGGGCTGGACACCGCCGTCTTCATTTACTTCATCGTGGAGCATCCACGCTTCCTGCCGGTCGTCGCGCCCGTCTTCTCCGCAGTCGCGCGCGGCCGGCGGCCTGGCCGTGCTAGGCTGCCGGGGTGCCTTCGCTCCCCGCGGCCGAGCGCGCCAATCTGCTGGTGATCCTGATCGACGACCTGCGCTTCGACGAGTTCGGGGCGGGCGGGCATCCGTACATGCTGACGCCCCACGTGGACCGGCTCGCCCGCGAGGGCGCGATGTGCCTCAACGCCTTCCACACCACCCCGCTCTGCTCGCCCAACCGGGCGTCGATCGTGACCGGCCAGTACGCGAGCCGCCACGGCATCATCGACAACGTGGCGCGCGACGCGGCCAGCCACCGCCTGCCGAACTACCACCTCGAGCTGCAGCGGCTGGGTTACGAGACCGCGCACGTGGGCAAGTGGCATATGGGCAACGACGGCTCGCCGCGCCCCGGCTACGACCGCTGGGTGAGCTTCGACGGCCACGGCCAGCTCTTCGACCCGGAGCTGAACGTGGACGGCGCGCGGCGCGCGGCCACCGGCTACGTCACCGACCTGCTGAACGCGGAGGCGGTGGCCTTCGTCGAGCGGCCGCGCTCGAAGCCGTGGAGCCTCTTCTTCGCCCACAAGGCGGTGCACCCGGATGCCCACCAGGCCGCCGACGGCACGCTGGACCTCACGCGCCGCGGCGGCTACAAGCCGGCCGAGCGCCACCGGGACCTCTACCGGGGCTGCGTGTTCCCGCCGCGGCCGAACGTGCTGCCGCCCGATGAGGTCGTACGCGCGAAGCCGGCCTGGGCGGAGGCCTTCCGGCTCAAGGCGACGGAGCGCGCGCAGGCGGTGCTGGCCGCGATCCACGCGGGGACGCAGGAGGAGATCCGCCTGCGCGCGGCCATGATGGCCTCCGTCGACGAAGGGGTGGGGATGCTGCTCGACGCGCTCGGGCGCACCGGGCAGCTCGACCGCACCTGCATCCTCTTCCTGGGCGACAACGGGTATTTCTTCGGCGAGCACGCGCTCGGACCGGAGCGGCGCTTCGCCTACGAGGAGGGCATCCGCTCGCCCTTCCTGGTGCGCTACCCCCCGCTGGTGGCCGCGGGCAGCCGGCCCGACGCGCTCGTGCTCGCGCTCGACATCGCGCCTACCATGGTCGCGCTGGCCGGCGGGACGCCGGGTCCGCAGATGCAGGGGCGCTCGCTCGTCCCGCTGTTCGGTGGCGGGCGGCCGCCCGACTGGCGGACCTCGTTCCTCGTCGAGTACTGGAGCGAGAACGCGATGCCCTGGCTGGTGGGGATGACCTACAAGGCGGTGCGCACGGAGCGTGCCAAGCTCATCCACTGGGTCAACCGCGACGGGGTGGACGAGCTGTACGATCTCGCCGCCGATCCCTACGAGCTGCGCAACCTCCACGACGAGCCGGCGCGCGCGCCGGAGCGGGACGCCCTGCGGCGCGAGCTCGCCCGCCTGGTGGCCGAGGCGCTCGGGCTCTGATCCGTCAGCGGCCGCCCGACCCCGCCGGGGCCGCCGGGTAGCTGACCGAGAGGCCGGCGCCCGCGTCGCTCTGGATGCCGTAGGGCGGGATCGGGTAGCGCAGCCCGTTCTTGCTGAGCGCGGCCAGGCCCTCCACGACCTTGGGGAGGAAGCTCGGCGGGATCGCCATCAAGAGCTCGTCGTCGGCCACGCCGCCGTAGCGCCGCTCCGCGTAGCAGGGGATGGTCAGCGCGGGCTCGCCGGTCTTGAGCGCCTTGCCCCAGGAATCCGCGCAGGCCGACTCGCCCACCGACGTGAACGACATCTTCTTGTAGCCGATCCACTGCAGCCCGTTGATGAAGAAGATCATCTGGCCCGGCGTGCCGTAGATGAGGCAGATGTCGGGCGGATCGAGGCGGCCGGAGGTGAGCGGCGCCACCGCCATCGCGCGGTAGCGCCCGTGGGGCACGCAATCCATCGCGTGCTGGTGAAGGCTCGCGTCCTCCTGGGTCTTGAACCACACGCCGGCCATGCGCTTGCCGGAGAGCCACTCCGCGTCCTGGGGGTGGAGCCCGATGACCGCGCCGCACTGGGCGCCGATCAGGTCCGCCATGGTGATGCCGACTGTCCAGCCGAGCTGGCGCGCCTGGGCCACGATCTGATCGGTGGTGTGCTTGCTCTTCGGCCGGCGGATCTTGGGGATGGCCTCCATCTCCTCGACGGTCTCGAAGAGCTTCATGCCGATGGGGATCGTGCGGAGGCGCAGGTACTGGTTGAGGCCGTTGACGATGGCGTCCCAGTCGTACTTCTCAGTGGTCATGACTTGAACTCCTGGTCGAGGATCTCGGTGATGAAGCGGTCGAGCGAGACCGGGTAGAACCGGACGTTGGGGGCGAGGATCACGCCGGTATTGATCACTTCCCTCTGGGTGAGCTCGTCGAGGGCCCGCTCGACCTGGGCCTGCGGGTTGCGGTCCCAGCGCTGGATCCTGAGGTCCTCGCTCTCGAGCGTCACCTGGTGGCGATTGGAGTAGGCGAAGGAGAAGACCCGCGCGATCAGGGCCTCGTCCATCAGCTCGTTCTCCTTGAAGAGCTCGCCGTAGGTCTGGCCCGCCCGCCCGGGGGCCAGCACGAGGCGCGGGGAGACCTTGATCTTGCCGCGGATCTCCACCGACGAGGCCGGTTTCGTTTCCTGCGGGCCCACCAGGATATAGGGCAGCACGTGGTAGCCCGCGATGATGCCGGCGACCGGCTTGCGCAGGATCTCGGTGCTCTCGAAGAGATGCTTGAGGAACTCCGGGTCGTGCTGCTCGCCGAACATGAGGGCGCTACCCGCGGAACACGGAGACTTCCATGCAGTCAAAGCCGAAGTCGTGCTCGCGGCTCTCGTAGCGTCCGCCCGTGCGCACGTGGTCGAGGTAGGGCTTCACGTCGCGCCGGTAGATGCCCGTGTTGTCGGCGACGACGAGGGCGCCCTTGCGCAGGCGCGACTCCACCGCGCGCAGGTAGTCGAGATAGTCGTCCTTCTTGGCGTCGAGCAGGAGGAAGTCGACCGGGCCGCGCAGCAGCGGCAGCACCCGGAGCGCGTCGCCCACCACCACCTTCACGCGCTTGCCGAGCCCCGCCTCCTCCACGTTGCTCTCCACGAACTTGGCGAGGTAGGGGTTCTGCTCGACGCAGGTCAGGCGCCCGCCCCGGGGCAGGTAGCCGGCGACCAGGATGGCGGAGTAGCCGAAGAGGGAGCCGACCTCGATGCCGCGTCGGGGCTGATGCTTGAGCAGCAGGCGCCGCAGCACGCGCCCCTTCTCCCGGCCGATGACCGGGATGCGCCAGTGGGTGACCGCGCGGTCCATCAATCGGAGCATTCGCGTGGCGGTCTTGGTCATGAGCGCGCGGGGATAAGGTCGCAGTCCATCAATCGGAGCATTCGCGTGGCGGTCTTGGTCATGAGCGGGCGGGGATGCGCTCGCGCACCCCGTCGGGGAGCGGATAGCGGCGGTCCCACTTGCCCGCCTTGACGAGCTGGCCCGGGAGCCCGTGACCCACTATCGCCTGCACGCGTTTCGAAGTCTCGATCAGCGCGTCGAGATCCACCCCGGTCTCCACGCCCATCGCGTGCAGGCAGTGGATCAGGTCCTCGGTGCACACGTTGCCGGAGGCGCCCGGCGCGAAGGGGCAGCCGCCGAGCCCGCCGATGGAGGCGTCGAAGTGAGTCACCCCGTATTCCATCGCGGCCAGGATGTTCGGAATCGCCATCGCCCGCGTGTCGTGGGTGTGGAGCGTCCACTCGACGCCGGGGAAGCGCGGCACCAGCCGCTCGAGCACGCGGCCGACCTGCGCGGGATTGGCCATGCCGGTGGTGTCGGCGAGGCCGATGCCGCGGGCGCCCAGGTCCACGAGGCGCGCGACCACCGATTCGAGATGGCCGACCGGCACGTCGCCCTCGAACGGGCAGCCGAACGAGCAGGAGATGCCGGAGACGACCGGCACGCTCGCCCGCCGGGCCACCTCCGCGACCGCGCCGAGCTTGGTGAGCGACTCCGCGATGGTCATGTTCACGTTGGCGAGGTTGTGGCTCTCGCTGGCCGAGACCACGGTGTGGATCTCGTCCACCCGCGCGTCCACCGCCCGCACCGCGCCCTTGTCGTTGGGCACCAGCGCCGAGTAGGTGGTGCCGGGCCGCCGGGTGATGGCGGCCATGACCTCCGCGGCGTCCCGGAGCTGGGGAATCGCCTTGGGCGACACGAACGAGGTCACCTCGATGCGGGGCAACCCCGTAGCGGCCAGGCGATTCACGGTCTCGATCTTCCGGTCGGTCGGGATGAACTCGGGCTCGATCTGGAACCCGTCCCGCGTCCCCACTTCGCAGATCGTCACGCGCTTGGGCAGCTTCATCGTGTCGTCTCCTGTGACGCTTCCCACTCTTCCCTCAGGATCTCACCCACCCAGGCGTCGTGCCAGCGGCCGTCCACGAAGTAGTGGTGCCGCAGCACCCCGGCCTGGCGATAGCCGGCGCGCGCGAGCCCCCGGCGGCTCGCCTCGTTGGCGAGGACGACGCGCGTGGTCACCGTCTCGAGCCCGAGCTCGCGGAAGGCGTAGCGGGTCCGGAGGCGCATGGCCTCGCCCGCGTAGCCCTTGCCCCACTCGTCCCGCTCGCCGATCACGGTGCCGCTCTCGGCGCGGCGGTTGCGCCACTCGATATGCTCGAGCGCGGCGTTGCCGATCAGGCGGCCGTTGTGCTTGAGCACGATGGCCCACATCACCTGGCTCGGGTCCTTGCCGACCTGCTCCAGCCACTCTTCCTCGGACTTCATGGTGAACGGGAAGCGGTAGAGCAGGTAGCGCGTCACCTCCATGTCGGCGAACCACCGCTGGTAGGCCGGCAGGTACTCCGGCCGCGGCGGCTCGAGCCGGACACGCTCGCCTTCGAGGATCGGGCCCAACATTTCCTCCTCACTCCCCCTTCAGCCGGCCCCTCACCCGGCTGCCCCTCACCCTGCCCTCTCCCCTCAGGGGAGAGGGGAATAGGGTGGGGACTACTCCTTTAATAGGACCGGGGCATGCCGAGGACGTGCTCCCCGACATAGGCGATGACCAGGTTGTTGTTGATGGGCGCGGCCCGGTAGAGGCGCGACTCGCGGAACTTGCGCTCGATGTCGTACTCCTCCGCGAAGCCGTAGCCGCCGTGGCAGTCGATGCAGGCATTGCCCGCCTCGATGGCCGCCTCCGAGGCCAGGTACTTGGCCATGTTGGCCTCGGGGCCGCACGGGATGCCCGCGTCGAACATGCGCGCCGCCTTCGTGCGCATGAGATCGGCGGCCTCGATGTTCACGTGGGCCTTGGCGATCGGGAACTGCACGCCCTGGTTGGCCCCGATGGGCCTGCCGAAGATCACGCGCTGGCCCGCGTAGGCCACCGCCTTCTCGGTGAACCAGCGCGCGTCGCCGAGGGAGTCGGAGGCGACGAGGATGCGCTCGGCGTTCATGCCGTCGAGGATGTAGGAGAAGCCCTTGCCCTCCTGGCCGATGAGGCTCGTCGCGGGGATCTCCATGTTGTCGAAGAAGAGCGCGTTGGTCGAGTGGTTCATCATCATCTTGAGCGGGCGTACGTCGAGCCCCTTGCCCTTGAGCTCGCGGATGTCGATGAGGAAGACGCTCAAGCCGTCCGTCTTCTTCTTGACCTGATCCACCGGGGTGGTGCGGGCGAGCAGCAGCATGAGGTCGGACTGCAGCACGCGCGAGATGAACATCTTCTGGCCGTTGACCACGTAGCGGTCGCCCGTGCGGACCGCGGTGGTCTGGAGCTTCGTGGTGTCCGAGCCCGCATTGGGCTCGGTCACGCCGAAGGCCTGCAGGCGCAGCTCGCCGGCGGCGATCTTCGGCAGGTACTCGCGCTTCTGCGCGTCGGTGCCGTGCCGGAGCACGGTGCCCATGATGTACATCTGGGCGTGGCAGGCCGCCGGGTTGCCGCCCGCCCGTCCGATCTCCTCGAGGATGAGGGCGGCCTCCATGAGGCCGAGCCCGCCGCCGCCGTACTCGTCGGGGATGAGGACCGCGAGGTAGCCGGCCTTGGTCAGCTCGTTGACGAAGGCCTCCGGGTACTCGCGCCGGCTGTCGAGGTCGCGCCAGTATTCGGCCGGGTACTGCTTGCAGAGGTCGTAGACCGCGGCCTTCAGCGCTTTCTGCTCGTCGCTGAGCGTGAACGTCATGTCCGCCATTCTTGTCCCCTCTTCCTTGTCCCCTCTTCGTTCTCGCCCCTCACCCTGCCCTCTCCCCAGAGGGGAGAGGGTACGTCCAGTTCTCCCTCCCTCTCCCCTTGAGGGGAGAGGGCAGGGTGAGGGGTGTTTTCGCTACTTCCCCTGAAACTTGGGTTTGCGCTTCTCGTTGAACGCGCGGACGCCTTCCAGACGGTCGTCGGTGGTGACCGTGTTTCTCCAGGGCCTTGGCCCGCGCCTGGCCGGCCGGCACCACGTGGTTGACGAGCCCGATGGCCTTGGCCTCGCGCGCGTCCACGCGCCGGCCGGTGAAGATCATCTCCTTCGCCATCGGCGCGCCCAGGATCCGGGGCAGAAGCTGGGTCCCGCCGATGCCCGGGAAGATGCCGCGGGTGACCTCGGGGACCGCGAACACCGCGGTCTCGCCGCAGACCACGAAGTCGGAGAGCACGGCCAGCTCGCAGCCGCCGCCCATCGCGAAACCCTCGACCGCCGCGATCACCGGCACCGGGCAGTGGAGCACGCGCGCGGCCGCCGCCTCGAAGATCACGTGCTGGGCGTGCCAGGTCTCGTCGGTCATGCCCTCGCGCTCCTTCAGGTCCCCGCCCACGCAGAACGCCTTGGTGCCCGCGCCGGTGAAGACCACCGCACGCACGGTCGGGCTCCGGTGCAGGTCCTCGAAGCAGCGCAGCAGGTCCTCGCCCATCGCGGTGTTCATCGCGTTGAGCGCCTCGGGCCGGTTCAGCTCCACCGTGACCACGTAGCCGTCGGCGGAGGTGGAGACGTTCAGCGTCTTATAGCTGGATGACATGGCGCTCCACGAGCCCCCGGATGGCCGCGTCATCGTAGCCCAGCTCGGCCAGCACCTCGGCCGAGTGCTCCCCGAGCAGCGGCGGCACCCGCGCGGCGGCCGGGCGCTCGCCGTCCCACTTGATCGGCAGCGCCACCGCGCGGTAGTCGGGCAGGCGCGGATGCTTCACCGCCGGGAGCATGCCGCTCGCCTCCGTCTGTGGCTCGGTGGCGACCTGGTCCATGGTGGACACGCGCGCCGACGGCACCCCCGCCCGCTGCAGCCGGGCCAGCAGCTCGTCCGCGGTGAGCGGCCGCGTGACCCGGGCCAGGGCCTCCTGCAGCGCCACGCGGTGCTCGACGCGCCGCGGGTTGTCCACGAAGCGCGGATCGCGCGCCAGCTCCGGCACCGCGAGCGCGGCGGTCGCCTTCACGAACAGCGCGTCGGAGCCGGCCGCGATCATGACCCAGCCGTCCACGACCGGGAACGCCTCGTAGGGCACGATCATGGCGGTGCCCGAGCCCTGGGGGCGCGGGACCTCGCCGGTGGCGAAGTAGTGGCTCATCTGGAAGACCGACCAGGCGAGCGCGGTGTCGAAGAGCGCGGTGGTGACCTCTGCACCATGGCCGGTGCGGTCGCGCTCGCGCAGGGCGGCCAGGATGCCCATCACCGCCCACATGCCGGTGCCCATGTCCACCACCGAGACCGGCACGCGCGCGGGCGGCTGGTCCGGATGGCCGTTGATCGACATGATGCCGCCGTAGGCCTGCATCAGCGGGTCGTAGCCGGGCCGGTCCTTCAGCGGGCCCTCGGTGCCGAAGGCGGTGACCGAGCAGTAGACCAGGCGCGGCTGGAGGGCGGCGACCCGCGTGTAGCCCAGCCCCAGCTCCTCCGCGGCGCCGGCCCGCAGCGACTGCACGAAGACGTCGGCGCGGCCGAGGAGCCGCTCGACCACCGCGCGCCCCGCGTCGGCCTTGAGATCCACCGCGAGGCTCCGCTTGTTTCGGTTGACGCTCATGAAGGTGGCGCTCTCCTGGCCCCAGAAGGGCGGCCCCCACGCCCGCGCGTCGTCGCCGCGGCCGAGGCGCTCCACCTTCACGATGTCCGCGCCGAGGTCGCCCAGGATCTGGGTGCAGTACGGGCCCGCCACGTTCTGGGTGAGATCGGCGACGAGGAGACCGGCGAGGGGCGCGTTCATGGGGGACTGATTATAGCCCGATC
>WNFC01003745.1_pt1 | contig 26442 bp, 23 predicted proteins | sample 5400541 | NCBI WGS metagenome assembly WNFC01 (sample SAMN13153342, study PRJNA577476) | soil metagenome | isolation source: 120 cm saprolite under Douglas fir tree site 2 hole 2 replicate 1 | place: USA:California | collected 2015-04-18 | reverse complement strand
CGTCGGTCATGGCGGGTGTGCGCGCCTCGATCCCGGCAAAGGGTTGGCTTCAGCAACCGAATCCTACGCCAGATCAACAGCTTACGCTACTTCCGCCACCCCTAATCCGCCCCCGTCATGAATACGATCGGCTAGCCGCTTCGGCCCCCACCCCAACCCTCCCCGCTTGCGGGGGAGGGGGGCTATAGGATCGCTGCCATAACCCTCCCCTGCTCGCCGGGGAGGGGACGCGCCGCGCTGGCGGCGCAGGGTGGGGGCTTGTTGCGCTGCGGAGAAGGCACGACCCGGTATACGCCCGGCCTCCCGATGCCGTAAGCTGACCCTCAAATCTACAGACCACCCTGACCCGAGGAGCCGCCGATGAAAGTCGCCAATGCCGTCGCCCAGATCCTGAAGCGCGAGGGGATCGAATTCCTGATCGGCTATCCGGTGAACCCGATCATCGAAGCCGCGGCCGAGGCCGACATCCGTACGATGATCGTGCGCCAGGAGCGGATCGGGCTGCATATGTGCGACGCGATCGCCAAGGTCACCTCGGGCGACAAGATCGGCGTCTTTGCGATGCAGCACGGCCCCGGCACCGAGAATGCCTTTGGCGGCGTCGCGCAATCCTACGGCGACTCCTGCCCGGTGGTGGTATTGCCGGCCGGCTATGCGCGCAACATCAACCAGGTCCACCCGAATTTCAACGCGGCGCTCAATTTCCGCAACGTCACCAAATCGGCGGAGCAGGTCACCGTGGCCGACGCCACGGTCGAAGCATTGCGCCGCGCCTTCACCCAGGTCAAGAACGGCCGCCCCGGTCCGGTGCTCGTCGAATTCCCGACCGATATCCTGCGCGAGGACGTCCCGGACGCGCTCGTTTCGGAGTATCGGAAAACGCCGCGGCTGAGGAGCGGGCCCGATCCGCATTCGGTGTCGCAGATCGCCGAGGCGCTGGTCGCGGCGCAGCGGCCGGTCATCGTCGCCGGGCAGGGCGTCCATTACGGCAAGGCCTGGCCGCAGTTGAAGGCCTTGGCCGAGCTGCTCGAAGCGCCGGTCATGACGACATTGCCCGGCAAGAGCGCCTTTCCGGAGAACCATCCGCTGGCGCTCGGCTCGGGCGGCATCGGCATCGGGGCGCATCTTTGGCACTTCCTGCAGAACGCCGATTTCATCTTCGGCATCGGCTGCAGCTTCACCCGGACCAGCTTCGGCACCCCGATGCCCAAGGGCAAGAAGATCGCGCATGCGACACTCGACCCGGCCGCCATCAACAAGGACGTGCCGGTCGATCTGGCCGCCATCGGCGATGCCGGGTTGACCCTCGACATGCTGCTCGAAGAGGTGAAGGACCGCCTCAAGGGCAAGCCGCGCGACCGCTTCGCTTCGGTGACCCGCGAGATCGTCGGCCACAAAGAGGAGTGGATGGCGAAATGGATGCCGCGGCTGACCCAGGATACGAAGCCCTTGTCGCCCTACCGGGTGATCTGGGACCTCTTACACACAGTCGACGTCAAGAACACGATCATCACCCATGACGCTGGCAGCCCGCGCGACCAGCTCAGCCCGTTCTGGGTCAGCGAGGTGCCGCTCGGCTATCTTGGCTGGGGCAAGACCACCCAGCTCGGCTACGGCCTCGGCATCGCGATGGGGGCGAAGCTCGCCGCACCCGACAAGCTTTGCATCAATGTCTGGGGCGATGCGGCGATCGGCTTCACCGGGATGGATTTCGAGACCGCAGTGCGCGAGCGCATCCCGATCCTGTCGATCCTGATGAACAACTTCTCGATGGCGATCGAATTGAAGGTCATGCCGGTTTCGACCGAGAAGTATCGCTCGACCGACATCAGCGGCAATTACGCCGATTTCGCCAAGGCGCTCGGCGGCTATGGCGAGCGGGTCACCGAGCCCGGACAGATCAAGGAGGCGATCAAGCGCGGCATCGCCCAGACCCGCGAAGGCAAGCCTGCGCTGCTCGAATTCATCACCGAGAAGGCGACCGACGTCTCGCGCTTCCCTTGATCCGCCCGCTGAAACCCTCTCCCGCACCGCGGGAGAGGGGGACCGGTCGCTATAGCGGCCGGTGGGTGAGGGTCGAATGAACATCGCCGATGTGATCTGCACCGCCGGGCGGGCCGGCTTCTTCAACCGCGATCTGGCGGCGGTCAAGGCCGGCGCGCGGGCCGACGGCTTCGCCTATCCCGGCCGGCCGGTCAGCCCCGACTTCACCCATATCGTCCAGCCCGGCACCGCGATCTCGGTGATGTTGCGGCTCGACGACGGCCAGGTCGCGTTCGGCGACTGCACGGACGTGATCCTGTCCGGCGTCGCCGGCCGCGATCCGCTGTTCCGCGCCGAGAACCATCTCGAATTCTTGCGCACCGGGATGCGCGACCGGCTGCGCGGCCGGGCGATCGATCGGTTCCGCCCGCTCGCCGAGGAGGTCGACCGCGCTGAGCACCGGGGCAGGCCGCTCCATACCGCATTGCGCTATGGCATCAGCCAGGCGCTGTTGCACGCCGCCGCGCTCGCCAACCATTGCACGATCGCCGAGATCGTCGCCCGCGAATACGCCTGCGACATCGCCGCCGCGCCGTTGCCGATCCTCGCCTCCTGCCACAAGGAGGATGTGCAGATGATCGACCGGATGATCCTGAAACGGGTCGAGCTGTTGCCGCACGCCTCGTTCCAGCAGGTCGAGCGCGACATCGGCCTCAAGGGCGAAAAGCTGGTCACCTACGCCCAAGGCATCGTCCGCCGCATCCGCGAAATCGGCGAGCCGGACTATCGGCCGACCATCCATCTCGACGTGTACGGCACGATCGGCGAATTGTTCGGCGACGATACCGCCGCGATCGCCGATTATCTCGGCGAGTTGAAGGCGGCGGTCGCGCCGCATGAGCTACTGGTCGAGAGTTTCGTCATCGCGCCGAGCCGCGCGGCGCAGATCGAGCGTTTCCGCGCCTTGCGTGCGGCGTTGCGCCAGGCCGGGCACCGGGTCGGCATCATCGTCGATGAATGGTGTAACACCTTGGACGACATCAAGGCCTTCGCCGATGCCGAAGCGGCCGATTACGCGCAGATCAAGACCCCCGATCTCGGCGGCGTCAACAACACGATCGAGGCGGTGCTCTACGCGCGGGCCAAGGGCATGGGATGCTGCCTCGGTGGGAGCGGCAACGAGACCGACCAGTCCGCCCGCATCACCGCCCAGATCGGGCTCGCCACCCGGCCGAGCTTTCTGCTGTCGAAGCCCGGATTCGGCGGCGACGAGGCGCTGATGATCCAGATGAACGAGATGCTCCGTACCCTGGCGCTGATCGAGGCGCCCGGCCGCGCCTGAACCCAAGACCGAATTCAGCAGGAGGAACCCACATGCCGTTGCCGCAAGACATCCGCCCGATGTTCCAGGACATCCAGGACATGCTGGTGCGCTCGGACTCGCCCTGGATCGAGCAATCGCCGACCGCGAAGATGAAGGTGCTGTGGGTCGGCCGGGAGACCGGCACCTTCGCGCTGCTCATTCATTGGAAAAAGGGCCACGTCGCGTCGCCGCACAAGCATCTCGCCGGGGCGCATGCCTACGTCATTTCCGGCCAATTGCAGGTCCGCAATGGCACCCTCGACGCCGGCGATTACGTGTACGAGCCGTCCGGCATCCTGCACGACGCGACGACGGCGCTCGAGGACACGACCTACCTGTTCATCTGCAACGGCGCGGTGCTGTATTTCGACGAGAACAGCTTCACCCGCTACCTGAATTGGGAAGTGGTCGAAAAGCTGCGCGCCCAGGCCGTCGCGCCGCAGGCCCAGGCCGCCGAGTAGCGGCCGGTCGCGTCACACCGCCAGCGCGCGGCTCTCTCGGCAAAGCCGCTCTTCCGGCAGGTGAGCGCTGACGACCGTGCCCTTGCCGGGCTCGCTGTCGATCTCGATCGTGCCGCCATGCAGCTCGACCAGCCGTTTCGTCAGCGGCAGGCCGAGACCGACGCCGTCGTGTTTCCGGGCGAGGCCGGTCTCGATTTGCCCGAACGGCGTCAATGCGATCGGGATCTGCTCGGCCGACATCCCGATGCCGGTGTCCTCGACGCGAAAGGTGATGCCGCGATGCGCCGGCCGCGCGACCTTCAGCCGGACCTTGCCGCCCGGTTCCGTGAACTTGATCGCGTTGGACAAGAGATTGACGAGGATCTGCGTCAGCTTCGCGGGATCTCCCATCACCGTCGGCAACGGCCCTTCGATCTCGGTGCGGAAGTCGATCTGCGCCCGGCGCGCCATGTCCTGGACGATCGATGAACCGAGCTCCACCACTTCTCCGAGCTCCACCCGCTCCTCCGCCAGCATCAGCTTGTCGGCGTCGGCCTGCGCCAGGTCGAGGATGTCGGTGATGATTGCCAGAAGGTGGCGGCCGCTCGATCCGATGATGTTGGCGTAATCGAGATATCTTTCACTGAGCGGCCCGAACATGCGGTCGCTCATCATGCCGGAAAACCCGATGATCGCGTTGAGCGGCGTCCGCAATTCGTGGCTCATATTGGCGAGGAATTCGGATTTGGCGCGGTTGGCGGCTTCCGCCGCTTCCTTTGCCGCGATCAGCCGTTCCTGGTTGCGACGCAGGTCCTCGAAAGCCCGGCTTGCGCGCAGGATGTAGCGGATGCGGTGGTTGAGGACGAGCCAGTTTATCGGTTTGGGAACGAAATCCGTGGCACCGGCATCGTAAGCACGGGCAATCGACGGCAGATCGTCCAGGCTCGTCGCGACAACGATCGGCACATAGGCCGACTGGGGGTGGCCACGCAACTCGCGGCATAGCTGATAGCCGTCCATGCGCGGCATCAGGACGTCCACCAGGAGGAGATCCGGGCGATGCTCCTCGTAAAGCCGGCACCCCTCGACCCCGTCCTCGGCCTCGATCAGCGCGAACCCGTCACGCGCGAGAGTCGCGTGCATCAGCGAACGGACGATCGGATCGTCATCGACGATGAGTATCGACGCCGGCGCGGTCACATTGCTCTCATCCATTGACGGCTCCACCGACGCGCCGCGGCGATCCGGTCGGGTTTGATCCGATCCGGCGCGGCAACCGTCTGACGGCCGAATCTGGCCCTGCTGGATGAATTTATTGCTAAGTGGCGCCAGCGCCGCGGCGATCGGGCGCGGCGGGTTCGGCTTCCGTCAGCTCGTTCAGGTCACGGGTCGCTGTCGTCAGCTCGCTCTCGAGGGCAGCGAGGACCGCTTCCGCCGGCAGGATTCCGTTGTCGCGGGCCAAGGCTTCGATCTCCGCGCAACACTGCGCGACCCGATACGCGCCGACCGCCCCGGCACTCGATCTGAGGCTGTGCGCGGCACGCCACACCGCCTCGGGATCGCCGTCGCGGGCTGTGGCGCGCAGGTTTGCCATCAGCGGACCGGCATTGGCGGCGAACTGGGACGCCACCTGGCTGAGCAGCGACGATCCATCCTCGCCCGCGATCCTGCGAATGTGTTCGACGGTCGTCTTGTCGAGGGACATCGGCGCGACCGGCGACGACGGCGCCTCCTCCCCGTCCGGCTCTTTGGCGTCCGCGGCCGCGCCAATCGGTCGCGGCGTCAGCCAGCGGCCGAGCATGTCGGCGATCTGCGCCTCGTCGTAGGGTTTCACCAGGAAGTCATCCATCTCGGCTTTGAGGCAGCGCTCGCGCACCTCGGCCAACGCGTGGGCGGTGAGAGCCACGATCGGCGTGTGCGATCGAGAGTTGTCGCCGTCGCGCAGGCCGCTCATCGCCCTTTCGATGTCGCGAATGCGCTTCGTCGCGTCGAAGCCGTCCATCACCGGCATCTCGCAATCCATTAGGATCAGGTCGAAGCTTTCCTGGACGAAGAGCTGGACAGCGCGCCGGCCATTGGATGCCGTCATGACCGAACAGCCCATGTTCCTCAGAAGGCCGGTGGCGACATCCTGATTGACCGCATTGTCCTCGACCACGAGGACGCGCGCATCGAAGGCGACCTTCGGTCCGCCGCCGCTCTTCCGCACGTAGAAGGAAGCGACCCCGTTGCCGCGCGAGCCCGAAGCGATCGATGCGAGGCAATCGAACAGCACCGACGGGCGCGCCGGCTTCGCCAGCAGGGCGAAGGCGCCGACGCTCTCCAGACTGTTATCGGCAACCGAGCCGTCAAGGCCCATCAGCAGGATCACTTCGGGCCGCTTGCCTTCTCCCTCGGTCCTGATCTGGCGCGCAAGATTGATGCCCTCGCAGCCCAACCCTTTTGCATCGATGATCGCCACATCGAACGCTCGTTCGGATCTTGCTTCGTTTTGCCAGGCCTCCTCGGCTTCGGCGGCGGAGCTGCAGATCAGCGCGTCGATGCGCCAGCTGGTGAAATATCGCGACATGACCTGCGCGCTGACCGCGTTCGTGTCCACGACCAGCACCCGCAAGGGGCGCTCGATCGCGCGCTGCGCGCTCGGGGTTTCAGCCTCATCCGCGGAACGGGCGAGCCGCACCGTGAACCAGAACTGCGACCCGCTGCCGACCTCGCTCTCGACGCCAATGTCGCCGTCCATGATCGCGACGAGCTGTTTGACGATCGACAAGCCGAGACCGGTCCCGCCGCGCGACCGCGTCATCGAGGCGTCGACCTGATGGAACGACTCGAAGATCCGCGCCTGCTGCTCCGCATCGATGCCGATCCCGGTGTCGCTGACCGAGCAATGGAGCGTCGCATCGTTTGCCGTGCTGTCGGCGAGCGACACCTCGATCAGGATCTCGCCGCGCTCGGTGAACTTGACGGCGTTCCCGACCAGATTGATCAGCACCTGCCGCAACCGGGAGGGGTCGCCGGTCAGGCGCCGCGGCACGTCCTCGGTGATGAAATAGACAAATTCGAGCCCCTTGCTCGTGCAGCGCTCGCAGAACAGATCGGTCACTTCGGCGATCAGCTCGCGCGGATCGAAATCCACCACGGCGAGCTCGAACCGGCCGGCTTCGATTTTCGACAGGTCGAGGATGTCGTTGATGATTCCGATCAGCGCCTGACCGGATCGCACCAGATTGTGCACGAGCTGCGTCTGCCGCTCGTTGAGCGGCGTTGTCGCAAGCAGGTTTGCGGTGCCGACGACCCCGTTCATCGGCGTGCGTATCTCATGGCTCATCGTCGCGAGGAACTGGGATTTGGCGTGATTGGCGGCCTCCGCCTGCTGGCGCGCCTTGATCAGCTCGTCCTCGGTCCGCTTGCGTTCGGCAACTTCGGCCGCCAGGCTCTGCGCCAGCTCGACCTGCCGCCCCGCGAACGTCGCGACGAGCGTGATCGCCATGATCAACACGATGAAAATCGTGATCAGCGCCGCCAAAAACATCGGCGAGGTCACCATGTTGGCCAGCGGCGCATCCGGTAACGGAAAGAAGATCGACGCCTGCATCGCCGTGTAATGCATGCCGGCAACGGCGAAGCCCATGATCGGCGCGGCAAGCATCGTCGCGACCATCGGGTAGGGGACCGAGGCGTGGAAGCGAAAGCGGATGCCGAGCGAGACGAAGGCGAGCCCTACCGCGACAACGATCGACAGGGCGACCAGCCCGGGATCGTAGCGCAGCAACGCCTGTGGCTCCATTGCCGCCATTCCGGTGTAGTGCATCAGGCCGATGCCGGCGCCCATCAACACCGCGCCGACCGCCAATCGCTTGAAGCCGGGTTCGGTGCGCTGGCTGATCGCGTGCAGCGCGACCCCGCTCGCCAGGATGCCCGGGATCATCGACAGCACGGTCCCGACCGGCGCGTAGGTGACGCCGCAGGGCAGCGAAAACGCGAGCATGCCGATGAAATGCATGCTCCAGATGCCGCCGCCCATGGCCATGGCGCCGGCGCTCGCCCAGGCCCATCGGGCGCCGCGCGAATTGGCGGCGACGATCCGGCTGGAGATCGATAGGGCCACGAAGGCCGCCAACGTGGCGACAACGACGGACAGCGCGACCAGGCCGGCGTTGTAGGCGCCGCTATAGGCGGCGATCGGGTCGATCTGGTCGTAAATCGGGAAAAATCGCCAATCGAGGTGCTGCATCATAGGCTCGCGACAGCAGGGGACGCGCCTAAACCATCGCCGCTTTTAGTAAATAACTCGCTAAACTCGGGGTTGGCTCGGCATCGCGGCAGGAGCACGCCAGCGCCTGGCCGTGCAGGTCGGCTGCGGTCTCAGGGCGACCGCTCAACCGCCCTTTTCTAGCGTATTATCGAGGCGCCGCTGCTGCGCGCCCGGCCACGCCGTTTGCCTTCAGGAGGGAGGACCGGCGGCGAGCCGGCGACCCTGCGATGCGGTTAAGCATAATAGCGCAACCGATCACGATCGCGTTATCCCCGTATGCAGCGGGCCTCGCCGCCATCAACCCCAGCTACAGCACATCGAGCACCGTTTCCGGCGGTCGGCCGAGCGCCGCCTTGCCGCCCGATACGACGATCGGCCGCTCGACGATGATCGGGTGCTTGGCCATTGCGGCGATCAGCGCGTCCTCCGACATCCTCGCCGGATCGATCCCGGCCTCGGCCGCCTCCTTTTTGCGGACGAGCGCCTTCGCCGGCATCTTCAGCTGGCCGAGCAACGTCTTCAGCTGGGCCGCGGTGTAAGGGGTCTTCAGATATTCGACGATCTCGGGCTCGACGCCCTTTTCGCGCAATAGCGCCAGGGTCTTGCGCGAGGTGGTTGTGATAGATGCGCACCGGCATGTTCCATCCCCCTCCAGGTCGTGAACCAGTGGGATAAGCTGAGCGGACCTCGTCGCACGCGACAAGCCAATTCGTCAGGGGGCCGCCGCGGCAGGCCCACGATCGCGTTCCTCCAATACGCGAACCGCCGCGTTCCACAGCCGCAGGCTGTCGCCGAAGCCGATCGCACCAGCATCGACATGGGCGAAACGATCGACGACGAAGAGTTCCGCCCGGGCGCCGACCGCCGCCGCGAGCTTGATGCTTTGGGTATACGGAATGACCGCGTCGTCCTCGCCGTGGATCAGCAAGACCGGCCCGGCGAGCGTCGACAAATCCCGGCCTTTGAGGTCGAGCCGCCGCAATTCCCGGCGGATCGCCTCGGGCAGGCGCGCGAGCAGAGCCGGCACCCGCTCGGGGTCGCGGTTGGCGATCAACTCATAGATCGCGCGGCCTTCCGGCCCGAGCGGTGCAACCAGATCGGCTATCTCGGCAGTGGCATTGGCGAGCTTGCGATCGGCGATCTTGCGCAGGCGATCGCGATCCGGCCAGTCCGTCACCCGGTCGGCGTTGCTGCGCAGGAAGATCCACTTGCCCCATTCGCCCGGCGTCGCATGCCGCCACGACCCATCCGGCGCGCGGTAATAGCCGGTGGTGACAAACCCGATCGCCGCCTCGATGTCGTAATAGCCGCCGATCGCGACGATGAACCCGACATGATGGTCGGCCGGGGCGTGCGACGCGGCGAGGAGCGCCGGTCCGACGGCGTAGGAAATCGCAACCAGCCCGACCGACCGCTCGGTGCCCGCAGCGAAGCGCTGCGCCAGTTCCTCGATGGCGTCGGCGATAAAGATGCTGTCGGCGGCGCTGACCTTGAGCGCCCGGGTGTTCGCGATGTCGGGAACGAGAACGAGAAACCGGGCGCGCGCCAGGCTCTTCGCGAAGGCGATGAGGCGCGGATCGTCCTTGCCGTCGGGCGTCAGCCCGGGAACCACGACGACCGCTCCGTTGGGAGGCGCCGAACTCCGGTAGAGGTCAGCCGTCGCTGCGCCGCCCGAGCGGCGATAGCTGATCGTGAGCCGCGACGGCTCCGGCGTGGTCTCCTTCAACCGGCTGGGCCCGTCGCCGGCGGCGATATCAACAAGCAGCTCGCGTGCTTCCTCGCCCCGCGGCGAGATACAGCCGGCAAGGCAGAGGGAGGCAGCGAGCAGCAGCGCGGCCGAAACTGCGCTCGCCACTGTGACTCTCTTCCCCTTTCCTGAGAGAAACTACGGCCCTGGCGCGGTTCCCAGGAGCTGCGTCAGCATAGCTTGAAGTCGCGGCAGGTCGTCCCGAATGGCATCCCATACGACCTGATGGTTGATCGTGGCATAGCCATGGACCAGCACGTTTCGGAACGCGATGGCCTTTGGCAGATCCGGAACCTGGGCCGCAAGCGCAGGATCGAGCCGCCGCAAGCCGGTGAAGGCTTCGCCGATGATTCGAATCGCCGCTCGACTGCGGACCGAAGCATGTCGTCCTCAAGATAATCATCGTAGCTTCGGCCGGCGGTGAATCGGATGATGTGTTCCGCGGCGCGCCGCGCGTCCCACAGAAAGGCCGCAGCCTCGTTCGATATCATAACGGCGCTCGGTACAGGGTCCGTTTCTCGGCCTCAATTCGGCGGCGCCGATACGGGTTTTCGAGGCTCCGCTCGGTCAAGAGGTCGATCTTCCGCTGGAACAGCGTCTCGAGCGTCTCAAGCAGCCCGAAATACGGGCTCCCCAAGCCGCCCGCGGGCGGCGTTTCGAACTCGACCAGGAAATCGAGATCGCTGCGCGCCGGATCGAAATGGCCGGTCGCCGCCGAGCCGAACAGGTCGAGCCGGCGCACGCCGAACCGGCAGCACAGCTCGGTCAGAGCCGGCCGGTTGCGCTCGACCGTTTCCGCCAATCCGGTTTCGGTCGCTCGGGCTTCGCTCATGGCGGCAAATTTACCCTCGTTCTCCGGGTCTGTCGTCTGACCGCTCGTGGGCTGCAATGGTCGGTCGGGGGAGGTAGTACATGTAAGTGCCTGGCATGGTTTGTTGTAGAGTCGGTGCGAATAACAGGAAGAACAGGCAGCCCGGGACCGCTGGGCTCGAACCGAAAGGGACCCCGATGAACAACGCCGGGCTGTCGACCGACACCCTGATCCAGCACGTCTCGGAATTGCCGACCTATTCGCCACCGGCCCATTTGGGCACGGTCAACCGCCGCCTTGTCGGCCGCGAGTTCGGCGCCGGCTTCGAGATGATCCTCGGGCATGTCGCGCCGGGCGGCGAGGCGAGCCGGCATTATCATATCGAGGAGGCGCAGATCGTCTACATCCTGAAGGGCGAGGCCGACGTTGCGCTCGGCGACGAGGCGCCGCGGCGTTGCGGTCCCGGCACGGTGATCCGCATCCCGAAGGGGCTGGCGCATGAGGTCGTGACGGCCGGCGACGAGGCGCTAGAATGTCTCGTCCTCTACGCGCCGCCCTTGGGACCGCACGGCTTTGTCGAGGTGCCGCGCAGGTAGCTGGCGATGCGCCTCACCGACGAAGAGAAAGCCATGCTCGCCGGCGAGGCAGGCGAGCCGAGGCGCTGGGCGATCGAGCACCAGATCGCGGTCGGCGGATTCTTCGACGCCGCGGATCTCGTGGCGGTGTCGCAGGCGCACATCATGGCTGACACCGAGTCGCTCGGCGAGGCCGGGCTGCGCTTTCTCGAAAGCCTCGCCGCCGCCCCCGAGGCCGAGCGCCGGGTCCGGGTGCCGACCCTGACCGATCCGCGCGGGCTTGATTTCGCGGTCTACAAGCGGCTGGGCCAGACCGAGGCGATGGCGGCGCTTGAGGCGCGTGCAATCGCCGCGCTGAAGGCCTTCGGCGTGCTGATGACCGACACCTGCATCAACTACCAGACGATCATGCCGCCGACCCGCGGCGACCACCTCGCCTTTGGCGATACCGGAGTCGTGATCTATTCGAACAGCGTGTTCGGCGCGCGCAGCAATTTCGAAGGCGGACCCTCCGCCCTCGCCGCCGCTCTGACCGGCCGCACCCCGCGCTACGGCTATCATCTCGACGGGCAGCGCCGCCCGACCCGCCGTTTCCATATCGCGGCGCAGCCGCGCGACCTCTCCGAATGGGGCGCGCTCGGCGGCATCGTCGGCCGGGAATGCGGCTCCTATTGGGAGGTGCCGCTGATCGAAGGGATCGACGGTGTTCCGGGCTCCGATGCCTTGAAGCATCTCGGCACGGCGATGGCGAGCTACGGCTCGACGGCGCTGTTCCACCTGCCGGAGATCACCGCCGAGGAGCCTCATCTGGACCGCCGGCGTCTCGCCGGCATGCCGGCCAGAGGCCGGCGGTCCGAGACGATCGGCCGGGCCGAGATCGACGCCTTTGTCGCGGCCTATGGCGCGGCCGGCGACAAGGTCGATGTCGTCGTCTTCGCCGCGCCGCATCTGTCATTGGTCGAGATGGCAGCGGTCGCCGACGCGCTGTCCGGCCGCCATGTCCATCCCGAGACGACGCTGCTCGCCGCGACCTCGCCCGAGATCAAGCACGCCGCCGACCGGATGGGGTTGACCCGTCGCATCGAGGAGAGCGGGGCGATCGTCGCCGCCGGCATCTGCTTCTACCAGAGCTATGCGGGGGAAATAGCCGAGACCAATGGCTGGAAGAGGCTGCTGACCAATTCGGCCAAGCTGGTCAACATCATCGGCGGCTATGGCTACCGCCCGACCCTCATGAGCCTCGAACGCTGCGTCGATTCCGCGGTTGCCGGGCGGGTCGTGTGATGCCGATCGTCTTGCGCTGCCACCCTGGCATCGGCCCGGCGGTGGCCGGCACCGCGCTCGTCGCCAAGGACAATTTCAGCGCGCGCTACGACCTCGATCGCAAGCGCGGCATTTTCTCGCGGTCGAGCCACGCCCTGGCCGGCGAAAGCTATGTCGGCAGGATCCTGGTGCTCGATACCGCGAAAGGCGGGGTCGCGACCGCGTGGATGCTGCGCGACATGAGGGAGCGCGGGATCGTGCCCCTGGCGCTGGTGTTCAACCGGGTCAACCCGATCCTGGCGCAAGGCGCCGCCTTTGCCGGGGTTGCGATGGTCGACCGTTTCGACGGCGACGTCACCGATCTGATCCAAACCGGCGACGAACTGCGCGTCGATCCTGCCGCGGGCGTCGTCGAGATATTGAACCGGGATCGGCAAGACCCAGTATAACTAGGCCCGTCTACGCTGCACCCACGCGGAGAGCCGTGATGTCGACGAGTTATCGCTACACATTGCCGGTCGAGCAGACCGAGTGGAAGTTCGACGGCCACACCGACGTCACCTTCACCTGGGAATACGACGACAATCGCGCCGGGCTGCTGCAGCTCTACTCCAAGGGCAAGCAGCAGCAATGGGATGCCGCCGAGCGGATCGACTGGTCGCAGGACCTCGACCCGGAGAACCCGATGCAGCTCGATGACCGGGTCATCGTGATCTACGGCTCCGACATCTGGAATCGGATGACCGACAAGGAACGCCGGCAGGTACGCCACCACCTGCAAGCCGCGCAGATCTCGCAATTCATGCATGGCGAACAGGGCGCGCTGATCGCCACATCGAAGATCGTCCAGAGCGTGCCCAACCTCGACGCCAAATTCTACGCGGCGACCCAGGTCATGGACGAGGCGCGCCATGTCGAGGCCTATTCGCGCCTGCTGCACGACAAGTTCGAGCTGGCCTATCCGATCACCCACGGGTTGCGCTCGCTGCTCGAAAGCGGCCTCAGCGACAGCCGCTGGGACATGACCTATCTGACGATGCAGATCCTGATCGAGGGGCTCGCGCTGGCCGCCTTTCAGCGCATCCGCGACCAGTCGAAGAACCCGCTCGCCGCTGCGGTCAACGCCTATGTCATGCAGGACGAGGCGCGCCATGTCGCGTTTGGGCGGCTCGCCTTGCGCGACTACTACCCGCAGCTCAGCGATGCCGAACGCAACGAGCGCGAGGAATTCGTCGTCCAGGCGTGCTGGCACATGCGCGACCGCTTCAACCAGCTGGAGGTGTGGCAGCGGCTCGGCCTGCCGATCGAGAAATGCATCGAGATCACCGACAATTCGGAAGCGATGAAGCTGTTCCGCAGCCGTCTGTTCAGCCGCATCGTGCCGACCGTCAAGGATATCGGACTGTGGGGGCCAAAGGTGCAGGAGGCCTTCGCCGCGATGGGCGCGATCGAATTTGCCCAGAACGACGCCGCGGCGATGCTCGACAACGATTCTCGGGTCGCCGACGAATTCGACGCCCGGCTGCGGCTGCGCGACGCCGGGGTCGCTTAGGGGGCGTGGCCGATATCGCCATCAAGGCTGGGCCGTTCACCTTCACCGCGCGCTTCGAGCGCGCTGCCGCGCCCAAGACCTGCGCCAGATTTGAAGCGCTGCTGCCGTATCGGGAGCGTCTCATCCATGTGCGTTGGAGCGGCGAGGCGTGCTGGATCCCGCTCGGCGCGCTCGACCTCGGTCTTGCCTATGAGAATGCCACGAGCTATCCGGCGCCGGGCCAGATCATCCTGCATCCCGGCGGGGTCAGCGAGACCGAGATTCTGATCGCCTATGGCGCGGTCCGGTTTGCGAGCAAGGTGGGGCAGCTTGTCGGCAATCATTTTCTGACGATCGTCGACGCGCTTGATCGGCTCCGACCGCTCGGCGAACTGGTCCTGCGAGATGGGGTCAGGAAATCGAATTTGCGCGGCTCTGAACAAGGCATCGGTTGAGGCGCGCAGTTTCCTTGCGCAACCAGCTGTTCTAACGTGCCGCCCCGTACGGCGACTTGGCGGAGGCAAGCAGGATGCCCGGTTTCACGACGCGGCCTGAGATCCGCGGCACCTTTGGGGTCGTCGCGACGACCCACTGGATCGCCTCCTCGGTCGCAATGAGCGTCCTCGAAAAAGGCGGCAACGCGTTTGACGCGGCGGTCGCCGGCGGTTTCACGCTGCAGGTCGTCGAGCCGCATCTGAACGGCCCGCTCGGTGAGGCGCCGGTCCTCGTCTACAGCGCCAAGAACCGGCGCTGCGACATGATCTGCGGCCAGGGCGTCGCGCCGGCCGCGGCGACGATCGCCAAGTTCAAGAGCCTCGGCCTCGAGCTCATCCCCGGTACCGGGCTGCTAGCCGCCGCGGTGCCCGGCGCGTTCGACGGCTGGATGCGCCTGTTGCGCGATTACGGGACGATGCCGCTGCCGGAACTGATCGCGCCGGCGCTCGGCTATGCCGAGAACGGCTATCCGCTGGTGCCGCGCATCCGCGACACGATCGCCACCGTCGCCGAGCTGTTCCGCCGCGAATGGCCGAGTTCAGCCGCGGTCTATCTGCCGGGCGGCAGCCCGCCGGTACCCGGCCGGCTGTTCCACAACCGGACCTTGGCGGCGACCTACCGGCGGGTTCTCGCCGAGGCCGAAGCCGGCGGCGGCGCCCGCGAGCGGGTCATCGACCGCGCCCGCGACTCCTGGTACCGCGGCTTTGTCGCCGAGACGATCGACCGGTTCTGCCGCACCCAGAAGCTGCTCGACGCCTCGGGCCGGCGCCATGGCGGGCTGTTGACCGCCGACGACATGGCCCGCTGGCAGGCCCCGGTCGAGGCGCCGCTGACCTACGATTACCGCGGGCACACGGTGGTCAAGGGCGGTCCCTGGAGCCAGGGGCCGGTCATGTTGCAGCAGCTTGCATTGCTGCAGGGCTTCGATCTCGACGATCTCGACCCGGTCGGGCCCGATTTCGTCCACCTGGTGACCGAATGCGCCAAGCTCGCCTATGCCGACCGCGGGCCTGGTACGGCGACCCGGATTTCGTCGATGTGCCGATGGCGACCCTGTTGAGCCCGGCCTACAACGATCTCAGGCGCGAGCTGGTCGGCGACCGCGCCTCCCTGGAGCTGCGCCCGGGCAGCCCGGACGCGCGCCAGCCCTATGTCCTGGTCGGCGGTCTCGAAAGCGCCGCCGGTCCGGGCATCGGTGAGCCGACGGTCGGCATGTATGACGGGATCGGCGAGCCGACGACGAGCCCTCTCGGCGCCGTCGCCGGTGACACCTGCCATCTCGACATCATCGACCGCTGGGGCAACATGGTCTCGGCGACGCCGAGCGGCGGCTGGCTGCAAAGCTCGCCGGTCATTCCCGAACTGGGGTTCTGCCTCGGCACCAGGCAGCAGATCTCCTGGCTCGACGAAAACTCCCCCTCGAGCCTCGCCCCTGGCAAGCGGCCGCGCAGCACGCTGTCGCCGACCCTGGCGCTGAAGGACGGCGAACCGTGGATGGCGTTCGGCACGCCGGGCGGCGACGGGCAGGACCAATGGTCGACCCAGCTTTTCCTGCACCATGTCCATCATTGCATGAATTTGCAGGAAGCGATCGACTGCCCGGAATTCAACAACGACCATGCGCCGAGCTCGTTCTATCCGCGCGCCGCCCATCCCGGCTCGCTGGTGCTGGAAGGCCGCTTCCCGGAGAAGACGCTGCGCGCGCTCGCCGAACGCGGCCATCGCGTCCGTTTCGGCGACACCTGGTCGGGCGGCCGGCTGACCGCCTGCGCCCGCGAACAGACGCCCGAAGGCACGGTGCTGAAGGCCGGCGCTAACCCGCGCGCCGGTCCGCCGGCATCGCGCGTTATTGCCCGCGGCTTTATGCCGGCCGGCACCATCACCGGCGAGCGACGTTTGACCGGATGAAGGCGGTGATCTGCATGGTTGGCGAGCGCAGCGACACGGCTGTTCGACAGCTGTCCGCCCGCAGGGAGTAGTCGATGAGCAATCCGCTGAGAAGCTTGCAGGAATACGGCCAGTCGGTGTGGCTCGATTTTCTCAGCCGCGACTTGTTGCGCAGCGGCGAGCTGAACCGGCTGATCGCCGAGGACGGCTTGCGCGGCATGACCTCGAACCCGTCGATCTTCGAAAAGGCGATCGGCCACGGCGACGATTACGACGCGCAGATTGCCGAGTTGGAGGCGGCCGGCGATCTCGATCCGGGTACGCTGTTCGAGCAGCTGGCGATCACCGACATCCAGCATGCCGCGGACGCGCTGCGCCCGGTATACGAGCAGACCCAGCGCCGCGACGGCTATGTCAGCATCGAGGTGTCGCCCTATCTGGCAATGCAGACCGATGCGACGATCGATGAGGCGCGCCGGCTGTGGCGCGAGGTCAGGCGCGACAATGTGATGATCAAGATCCCGGCGACCAGACCGGGTCTGCCGGCGATCCAGACGATGATCGCCGAAGGCGTCAACATCAACATCACGCTGCTGTTTTCGCAGAAGGTCTATGCCGAGGTCGCCGAAGCATACATCTCGGGCCTCGAAACCTTCGTCGGCAAGGGCGGCGATCCGCATAAGGTGGCGAGCGTCGCGAGTTTTTTCGTCAGCCGCATCGATACGATGGTCGACGAGGCGCTCGACAAGAGGATCGCCGCGACCGTCGATCCCGCCGAAAAGCGCCGGCTCGAGGGGCTGAAGGGCAAGGTCGCGATCGCCAACGCCAAGCTCGCCTATCAGCTGTGCAAGCGGCTCGGCGAAGGGGAGCGCTGGCGGCGGCTGGCGCAGCAGGGAGCGCAGACCCAGCGCCTGTTGTGGGCCAGCACCGGCACCAAGAACAAGGCCTACAGCGATGTCCTGTACGTCGAGGAGCTGATCGGCCCCGACACGGTCAACACGATGCCGCCGGCGACGATGGACGCGTTCCGCGACCATGGCCGGCCGCGCCCCAGCCTGGAAGAGGATGTCGCCGGCGCGGCCGCTGTGATGGAAGCGTTGGCCGGCGCCGGCATCTCGATCGACGAGATTACCGCGCGACTGGTCGATGACGGGGTGCAGCTGTTTGCCGAGGCGGCGGACCACCTTTACGCCGCGGTGCAGAAAAAGCGCCGAACCATCCTCGACGGCAAGCTGAACGCGATCAGCTGCAAACTGCCGGAGGAGCTGGACGAGGCGGTCAAGGCGGCGCTGGAAGACTGGCGCCGGGAGGGCAAGGTCCGGCGGTTGTGGGCCGGCGATGCTTCGCTGTGGACCAAAACCGACGAGGCGCAGTGGCTTGGCTGGCTGAATGTCGTCGATGCGCAGCTGAAGGCGGTCGGCGAGCTGGAAGCCTTTGCCGATGAGGTCAAACGCGCTGGGTTCAGTGACGCGGTATTGCTCGGCATGGGCGGTTCGAGCCTAGGGCCCGAAGTTCTCGCCCAAACCTTTGGCGCCAAGCCCGGCTTTCCCCGATTGCAGGTGCTCGACTCGACCGATCCGGCGCAGATCCGCCATGTCGAAGGCTCTATCGACCTGAAACGCACGCTGTTCATCGTCTCCAGCAAGTCGGGCAGCACGCTCGAGCCCAATATCCTGAAGCAATATTTCTGGGATCGCGCCGCGGCGGCGCTCGGCGAGGCCGAGGCGGCAACGCGCTTCATCGCGATCACCGATCCGGGCTCCTCGCTCGAAAAGGCGGCCCTCGGCGACGGGTTCCGCCGCGTGTTCCACGGTGTGCCGACGATCGGCGGGCGCTATTCGGTGCTGTCGCATTTCGGCATGGTGCCAGGGGCGGTGATCGGGCTCGACCTGCGCCCGTTCCTCGAACGCACCGCGACGATGGTGCGGTCCTGCGCCGCGAGCGCGCCGCCGGTCGAGAACCCCGGCGTGGTCCTCGGCACGATCCTCGGCGCCGCGGCCCGGCTGGGTCGCGACAAGGTGACGATGATCGGCTCGCCGGGCGTTGTTGCGCTCGGCGCCTGGCTCGAGCAGTTGCTCGCCGAATCGACCGGCAAGCTCGGCCGCGGCATCATCCCGCTCGATGGCGAGCCATTCGGCGCGCCGGCGGTCTACGGCGCCGACCGGCTGTTCGTCTATCTGCGGCTCGGCTCCGACCAGGATACCGAGCATGAGCAGGCGGTCGCCGCCCTGGAACAGGCGGGCCAACCCGTCGTGCGGATCACCGTCGCGGACAAGATGCAGCTTGGCCAGGAATTCTTCCGCTGGGAGATGGCGACCGCAGTCGCCGGCTCGATCCTCGGCATCAACCCGTTCGATCAGCCCGATGTCGAGGCGCAGAAGGTCAAGACGCGCGAATTGACCGCCGCCTACGAAAAATCGGGCGCCCTGCCGCCCGAAATGCCGTTCGCCACGGCGGACGGCATCGCGCTCTACGCCGATCCCGCGAGTGCCGAATTCCTCAAGCAGCATACGACGAGCCTCGCCTCCGTCCTGAAAGCCCATCTCGGGCGGGTCGGGGCTGGGGATTATGTTGCGCTGCTCGCCTATATCGAGCGCAACCAGGCACATGCCCAAGCCTTGCAGCGGTTGCGCCGGATGATCCGCGACCGGACCCGCGCCGCGACCTGCCTCGGTTTCGGGCCGCGCTTCCTGCATTCGACCGGGCAGGCCTATAAGGGCGGGCCGAACAGCGGCGTGGTCCTGCAGATCACCGCTGCCGACGCCGAGGACCTGCCGGTTCCCGGCCAAGCTTACACTTTCGGCGTGGTCAAGGCGGCGCAGGCGCGTGGCGATTTCGATGTTCTGGCCGAGCGCGGCCGCCGGCTGTTGCGGGTGCATCTGCCGGCAGATCTCGACAGCGGTCTGCGCGTCCTTGCGGCCGCGCTCGAAAAAGCGTTGCAGTAGGCCGCGGCTTAGAACGGAGACAGCACAATGCAGCTGGGCATGATCGGCCTCGGCCGGATGGGCGGCAATATCGTGCGGCGGCTGATGCGCGCCGGGCACAGCTGCGTCGTCTACGACAAGAGCGCTGACGCAGTGCGCGGCCTTGCCAATGAGGGTGCGGCGCCGAGCCGGGATCTCGCCGATTTCGTGCACCAGCTCGACAAGCCGCGCGCGGTCTGGGTCATGCTGCCGGCCGGCGCGATCACCCACGCGACGATCGTCGAGCTCGGCGATCTCCTCGAACCCGGCGATACCCTGATCGACGGCGGCAATTCCTTCTTCCAGGACGATGTGCGTCACGCTGAGATGCTCAACGGCAAGCGGATCCGCTATCTCGACGTCGGCACCAGCGGCGGCGTGTGGGGGCTGGAGCGCGGCTACTGCATGATGATCGGCGGCGACCGCGAGGCGGCGGACCATCTCGATCCGATCTTCGCCGCGCTGGCCCCGGGCCGCGGCACGATCCCTCCGACGCCCGGGAGAGAAGGGCGCGATCGCCGCGTCGAGCAGGGCTACATGTATTGCGGCCCGGCTGGCGCCGGCCATTTCGTCAAGATGGTGCATAACGGCATCGAATACGGGCTGATGCAGGCCTATGCCGAGGGCTTCGACATCCTGCGCAACGTCAACTCGAAGGCGGTGCCGGAAAACCGCCGCTACAAGCTCGATCTGGCCGACGTCGCCGAGGTGTGGCGGCGCGGCAGCGTCGTCTCGTCATGGCTGTTGGATCTGAGCGCGATCGCCCTCGCCGAGGATCCAGAGCTCAGCGAGTTCTCCGGCCACGTCGAGGATTCGGGCGAAGGCCGCTGGACAATCCAGGCGGCGATCGAGCAGGCGGTACCGGCCGAGGTGCTGTCGGCGGCGCTCTACACGCGGTTCCGCTCGCGCCAGGACCATACGTTTGCCGAGAAGATCCTGTCGGCGATGCGCAAGCAGTTCGGCGGCCACCAGGAGCCGCACAAGGGATAGGCCGATGGAGACTCGCCTCGATCCGGCTCCGGGCAAGACGGCGCGTGGCCTGCAGCCGCCGCCCTGCGCGATGGTCATCTTCGGCTCCAGCGGCGATCTGACCAAACGGCTGCTGATCCCGGCGCTGTACAACCTCGCCAAGGCGGGTCGGCTGTCGGAGCGCTTCGCGCTGATCGGCGTCGATCGGACCGACCGGTCGCATGAGGCGTTCCGTGATTATCTCGCGGAAGGAGTGCGCAGCTTCATCTCGGACACCGCGACCGGCCCGGTGACCGCTCCCTTCGACGCCAGAGCCTGGGAATTCCTCGCCGCGCGGATGACCCACCTGCAGGGCGACGTGACCGACCCCGCGATGCACGAGCAGCTCGGGCAGGCGTTGAAGGCGATCGAGGCCGAGCACGGCACCGGCGGCAACGTCGTGTTCTACCTGGCGGTGGCGAGCCAGTTGTTCGGCCCTGTGATCGACCGGCTCGCCGCGGCCGGCCTGCTGAAGGAAGAGAACGGCGGCTGGCGCCGCGTCATCATCGAAAAGCCGTTCGGCCACGACCTCGAATCGGCGCGCGCGCTCGATGCCCGCATTCTCAAGGTGTTGTCCGAGCAGCAGATCTATCGGATGGATCATTTCCTCGGCAAGGAGACGGTCCAGAACATCATGGTCCTGCGCTTCGCCAACGCCATCTTCGAGCCGTTGTGGAACCGCGATCATATCGACCACGTCCAGATCACCGTCGCCGAGACGGTCGGGGTTGAGCGGCGCGCCGGGTTCTACGAGGCGACCGGCGCATTGCGCGACATGGTGCCGAACCATGTCTTTCAGCTGTTGAGCCTGACCGCGATGGAGCCGCCCAACTCGTTCGCCGCCGATGCGGTGCGCACCGAGAAGGACAAGGTGCTCGAGGCAGTGATCCCGCTCGACGACGACGATTTGCACCGCAACGTCGTGCGCGGCCAATACACCGCCGGAGTGGTGCGCGGCCAGCCGGTCAAGGGCTATCGCGAGGAGGAGGGGGTCGCGCCGGACAGCATGACCGAGACCTACGTCGCCTTGCGTCTCGGTGTAGACAATTGGCGGTGGGCCGGCGTGCCGTTCTATTTGCGCACCGGCAAGTCGCTGGCCCGGCGCACCACCGAGATCGCGATCCAGTTCAAGCGCGTGCCGTTTGCGCTGTTCCGCGACACGCCGGTCGATACGCTGCCCGCCAATGTGCTCGTTTTGCAGCTCCAGCCCGATGAGGGGATCTCGCTGCAATTCGGCGCGAAGCAGCCGGGCCCGATCATCCATCTCGGCGGGGTGCGGATGGATTTCCGTTATCGCGACTACTTCAACACCGAGCCGAGCACCGGCTACGAGACCCTGGTCTATGACTGCATGATCGGCGACGCGACGCTGTTCCAGCGCGCCGACAGCGTCGAGGCCGGCTGGGCCGTGGTGCAGCCGATCCTCGATGTGTGGCGCTCGGACAAGAGCGTGCCGCTCGAATTCTACACCGCCGGCACTGCCGGGCCCGACGCCGCCGAACAGCTGTTGTGGCGCAGCGGCCGGCAATGGCGACCGCTCACCTGACCGCCGGCGGCTGTTCCCGATGACCGCCCCGATCATCGTCGCGCCGTCGATCCTCGCGGCCGATTTCTCGCGGCTCGGCGAGGAGGTCCGTGCGGTTGCCGCGGCCGGCGCCGACTGGATCCATGTCGATGTGATGGACGGCCGGTTCGTACCGAACCTGACGATCGGGCCGGTCGTCGTAGAGGCGGTGCGCCGGGTGACCTCGAAGCCGCTCGACGTGCATCTGATGATGGTCGAGCCCGAGCGGTATCTCGACGCCTTTGCGCATGCCGGGGCGGATCACCTGCTCGTCCATTGCGAGCCGAGTTCAACGGTGCATCTGCATCGCACGCTGTCGCAGATCCGCGATCTCGGCAAGGTTGCCGGCACCGTCTTGAACCCGGCGACCCCGCTGACGCAGATCGAGGAGGTGCTCGATCTTTGCCGGATCGTGCTGGTGATGTCGGTCAACCCGGGCTTTGGTGGCCAGGCGTTCCTGCCCTCGGTGTTGCCGAAGATCCGTGCTTTGCGGCGGCTGTGCGACGAGCGCGGGCTCGACACGATCATCGAGGTCGATGGCGGGCTGAGCGGCGACAATGCCTGGCGGGCGATCGACGCCGGGGCCCGAGCCATCGTCGCCGGCTCGGCAGTCTTCGGCGCCGCGGATTACGCCGCGGCAATCACGGCGATCCGTCATTCGGCGCCGCCGAAGGCGCGTGCGGGGTGATTTTGGACCGCGACGACCTGAAGCGCGCCGGCGCCGCGCGCGCCGTCGAATTGGTCGAAAACGGCATGGTGCTCGGGCTCGGCACCGGCTCGACCGCCGGGTTCGTGATCGCGCCACTGGCAGCGCGCATCGCCCAGGGCCTCGCGATCGTCGCGATACCCACCTCCGAGCAGACCGCGGCCGAGGCGCGTCGCCTCGGCATCCCGTTGACCAGCTTCGCCGAGCACCGGCGGATCGACCTCGCGATCGACGGCGCCGACGAGGTGCACCGCACGACGCTCGATCTGATCAAGGGCCGGGGCGGCGCGTTGCTGCGCGAGAAGATCGTCGCCGCGGCGAGCGACCGGTTCATCGTTGTCGTCGATCACGAAAAGCTCGTCGACCGCCTGGGCGAGCACGCGCCGGTGCCGGTCGAGGTCGCGCAATTCGGCTGGCAGGCGACCGCCGCCGCGCTGGAGAAGCTCGGCGCCGAGCCCGAGTTGCGCGGTGCCACATCCGCGCAGCCCTTTGTCACCGATGGCGGCAATTTCATCCTCGACTGCCATTTCGGCCCGATCGAGGATCCGCAGGAGACCGAGCAATTGATCAATTCAGTCGTTGGGGTCATCGACAACGGGCTGTTCGTCGGCCGCAGTTCGATGGTTATCGTCGCGTCGGAAAACGGCGTCGAGATGCTGACCCGGCGGGGGGCGGGAATGCGATGAGCAAGATCTCGCTGGTCATCTCCGATGTCGACGGCACCCTCGTCACGCCGGCCAAGGCGCTGACGCCGCGCGCCATCGCGGCGGTCGAGCGGCTCCGCGCGAACGGCATCGGGTTTTCGATCTGCAGCAGCCGCCCCCCCTTCGGGATGCGCATGCTGGTCGGGCCATTACGGCTGTCGCTGCCTTTCGGCGGCTATAATGCCGGCTCGATCGTCGAGCCCGATCTGACCGTCGTCGAGCAGAAGCTGATCCCGCCCGATGCCGCCCGGGAGGCGGTCGCGATTTTCCAGGCGCATCGGATCGATTGCTGGGTGTTCGTCGGCAATGAATGGCTGATCGTCAACCCGGAGGGCGCTCATGTCGCGCACGAGATCCACACGATCCAGACCCCGCCGACGGTGGTGCCGGCCTTTACCGAGGCGCAATTAGCGGCGGTCGGCAAGATCGTCGGGCCGAGCGATGACCATGACCAGGTGGCGCGGGTCACCGAGCTGATGCAGCAGGTCCTCGCCGGCCGCGCCAGCGCCGGCCGCTCGCAAGCCTATTACTGCGACGTGATCCCGCCCGGCATCGACAAGGGGCGGCTGGTCGAGGTGCTGGCGCAGCGCGTCGGCGTCCCGCAGAGCGAGATCCTCGTGCTGGGCGATATGGAGAACGACCTCGAAATGTTCCGCAAGGCCGGGTTCGCGGTGGCGATGGGCAATGCCACGGAGGCGGTCAAGGGCGCCGCGCAGGCGACCACCCTGTCGAACGAAGAGGACGGCTTCGCGGCGGCGATCGAGCGCTACGTCTTCGACGGGCGCGCCCCGTAGTCAAAGAAAGAGGCCGCCGGGGGGCGGCCTCTCCTCCGCAAGCGGCAAGTTGCGGCTTAGTAGCCGGCGCCCGGAGTAGTCCGATAGATCCGCGGCGCCATCGTCGAGCCGACAAACGGCTCGTCGCGATCGAAGCTGGCTAAGCAGTCGGAACGCAGCTGCGGATCGCTGATCGGTCCGCATTCCTTGCGCATCCGCGCATGGCGGAAACGCCAGTTGGTCTCCAGCAGTGCGTCGTAGTGGCGGCTCTCGATGACGTTCCGCCGCGCCGACCAGTCGCCGAAATCGCCTCGGCTGGCCTGCGGGCCGTTGGTCACGAGTTCGTTCTGGTAGTATTGCGCTTGCGCGGTCGGCATCGCCCCCAACGCCACTGCAAAGGCAGCTGCGAAGGCCAGGCTTGTCACAGTCTTGCTCATCATGACCCGGTGACTCCCTCTCGAGGATGGTCATGGGTAGAACAAGCGGTCGGTGTGCGCGGTTCCCGCGAGAAAATCAGACGACCATCACCTCATCGAACAGTGCCGCCGGATCAGGCAATCCGCGCCTTCGGCACGCCGCCAGCAGCGTGTTGCGCAGCAGGCTGGCGATCGTCATCGGCCCGACCCCACCCGGCACCGGGGTGATCGCGCCGGCAATCCGCCGCGCTGCCGCGAAATCGACGTCGCCGACGAGCCGTACGCCGGCATCCGGTGTCGCGACGCGGTTGATGCCGACATCGACCACTGTCGCCCCGGGTTTGATCCAATCGCCCTTGACCAGCTGCGGCCGGCCGATCGCGGCGACCAGAATGTCGGCGCGCCGGCAGATGCCGGGCAGGTCATCGGTTTTCGAATGGACGATCGTGACCGTGCAATCGGCGGCGAGCAGCAGGGCCGCGACCGGCCGGCCGACAATCTGCGATCGGCCGATCACGACCGCCTCGGCGCCCGCGAGGCGGGTCTTCACGCTGCGCAGCAGCATCAGGCAGCCCTGCGGCGTGCATGGGACGAGGCCCGGATCGCCGCTCCACAGCCGGCCGACATTGACCGGGTGGAAGCCGTCGACGTCCTTCGCCGGGTCGATCGCCGCGATCACCCGTTGCGGATCGACGCGCTCGGGGAGCGGCAGTTGCACCAGGATGCCGTCGACCCGCTCGTCGGCATTGAGCCTGCCGACCAGACCCAGGATCGCCGCGAGATCGGCGTTGCCGGGCAGGGGAAACTCGAAGGAAGCGATCCCGGCGTCAGCGCAGGCCCGCCCCTTGCTGCGGACATAGATCTGGCTGGCCGGGTCGTCGCCGACCAGCACCGCGGCAAGCCCCGGGGTGATCTGGTGTTCCTCGCGCAACCGCGCCGCCGCCCTGGCGACCTGCTGACGCAACCTGGCCGCCAGGGCCCTGCCGTCGATTATCGTCGCCTCGGCCATTTGCCCCGCCGATTGCTGGAACCGGGCTATTTTGTCGCCTCGTGCAGATAGGCGAGCAGTTCGGCCATTTCCGTGTCGTTCTTGATGCCGGGAAAGGCCATCTTGTTGCCGGGCATCGAGCCCCGCGGATCGCGCAGGTATTTCGCCATCGACTCGTCGTCCCAGATGAGCCCGGAATTCTTCATCGCGGCCGAATAGGCGAACCCGTCGACCGCGCCGGCCTTGCGCCCGAAAACGCCGTGCAGATTGGGGCCGACCAGGTTGCGGCCGTCGGCCTCGAGGGTGTGGCAGATCTTGCATTTGGCGAAGGCGGCCTGACCCGCCGCGGCATCGGCGGCGCGGCCCGATCCCGGCGCCAGCAGCGCAGACAAAGCAAGAAACACGACGGCTCGGATCAAGCAAATTCCCCTCGTAAGATCAACCGATATCCGCCGCGGCGAGTTCAGCGACTGCGCCGCCGAGATAGGCGATGTCGCGGGCCGGCTGAGATCCCGCGAAGGTCAGCACCAGTTCCCCGACGCCGGCCCGACGGTAGAGCGCCGCGCGGGCAAGGCATTCCTCGGCCGTGCCGGCGATCGCGAAAGCGTCGATGAAGCGGTCGTCGAGCACTTGGTGCGGCGGGTCGCCGCGGCGCAGCCGGTCGAGCGCGCCGACGAATTGCGCTTTCGGGATCCCGCTCTCGGCGACGATCGTCTCGCGCAGTGCCGGCCACTCGGCGCCGGCCGGCCAGAGCGCCGCCAGCGTCTCGCCGATGGCGGCGACGGCCGCGCGCCGCGCCGCGTCGCGGTCGGGCCGCGCGACGCAGGGGACATACTGGACGGCCCTGGGCGAGGGGCGGCCGGCTGCCGCCGCGGCCCGCTCGACGATCCCCACCGCCCGTTCGGTATACCCGGGTGGGCACAGGTTCGAGACGATCACCCCGTCGGCGATCTCTCCGCACAAGCCGAGG
>WNFC01004313.1_pt1 | contig 26465 bp, 16 predicted proteins | sample 5400541 | NCBI WGS metagenome assembly WNFC01 (sample SAMN13153342, study PRJNA577476) | soil metagenome | isolation source: 120 cm saprolite under Douglas fir tree site 2 hole 2 replicate 1 | place: USA:California | collected 2015-04-18 | reverse complement strand
GCCCCAGCAGCCCGAACTTCCACATGTGATAAGCGATGTCTTTGCCGACGTATCCGACGGTGCCGTTCGATCGGACAATGACTTTTTGATCGTCCTCTGAGATCTCGTCTTTCTCGGCGCTCTCTGCGCCAGCCTCAGCACCCTCGGCGATTCCAGATTTTGATGTCCCCGCCCGCCGCATCACCCAGCAGCCCTTGTTCTTGCCCTGGGTCTCAAAGAACAGAACGCCCGCCTCTTTCAGTTTGGCGAATGCGGCATCCCAGAAGTGAAGATGCAATATGTCACTCTCACGCGGCAGGAAGTCATATTCGATCTCGAGACGATCCATCGTCTCGAGATGACGGCGAAGAACAGCCACAGAAATCAGATCAGCAATTGCCGCAGTTTCACTGGTTGCATCTTCAATGGCATGCAAAGTCTGGGCGCGAACTTGCACATTCTGCTTGTCCTGCTCGTACCACTGCGAGACGCGGGCGTAGAGGTCCCAGCAGTAGTAATCAAAGCGCGGTTGGCGTGACAGTTGTTCGATTTCGGCGCCTGATTTTTTCTCGATGTGGGTGAAGCCAACAACCACGTCAGCTACTTGCACGCCGGTGTTGTCGATGTAGTTTTGCACATCCACTTCCCGGCCCGCATATTCGAGAAGGCGCACAAAAGTGTCGCCGAGGATGGCGTTGCGCAGATGTCCAATGTGCGCAGCCTTGTTGGGATTGATGCTGGAGTGTTCGACCAGGATCTTGCCTTTGGAAACGTCACTTTTGGGTTTTTCATCAGAGGCGAGCGCCACCGCAACCGCCGCCCGATCGACGCGGGCGTTGATGTAGCCGGTGCCCGCGACCTCGAATTTCTCAAAACCTTCGACGGGACCCAATCCGCCGACAATGTCATCTGCGATCTTGCGCGGAGCCTTGCGCAATTTCTTGGCTAAATCGAATGCCAGAGGCAACGCGTACTCGCCCAACTCCACTTTGGGTGGCTGCTCGATAACGACGGTTTCGAACTCGAGGCCATACGCGCGGCGCAGAAATTCGCGCACCGCGCCGGCCAAACGACGCTGCAGATAGCGATACAAGGATTCCCTCTAAGCTCTTGAAGAAAAAGTGATTCTAGCAGAGGGAAGCGGGGAAGGTTTGACGCAAGGGGAAAACGTTCCCTATGATGAAAATTCGACGTGAGGCGAGTGCAACCGCCAACCACAGAGGACCTAGAGGGCCACGGAAGAATCCAGGTGCCTTTCTGCCAAGGTGTCCGGTGATCCTCTGTGTCCTCTGTGGTTAGAAATTGATCTATGCGCATAGCCTACCTTGAATGTTTTTCCGGCATCAGCGGCGACATGTTTATGGGTGCGCTCGTGGACGCCGGAGTTCCGCAGCGGCTATTGGAAGAGACGGTAGCGGCCCTGAATCTGGCGGCGCACCTCGAAATATCGCGCGTGGTGCGCAGCGGGATTTCGGCCACCAAGGTGGACGTCTACGTTGACGGCGAGAAGGATATGCCTCGGGACAAATTGTGGGGAAGCCAGATTGCGGGCTCTCAACCGGAAGCGGTGAACCAGCATCACGAGCATCCTCATCATGATGAAGACCATGAGCATACTGCGCGTGAGCAGCAGGGCGGTCATGGCCACGAGCATTCGCCGGTTACTGACACTCCGCGGGCGGGGGCGGCCGCGCCGCACGTGCATGGACACTCGCACGAGCACATTCATGAAGATGCTCATGGGCGTGGCCGTGGGCTCAAAGAGATTCGCGAGATCATTGGCAAAGCTGCGATCAGCGAGAACGCAAAGAACACCGCGGTCACGATTTTTGAGGCGCTGGGCGCGGCGGAGGCGAAGATTCACAATACTTCGATCGACGCCGTACATTTTCATGAAGTGGGCGCGGTCGATGCCATGGTCGATATCGTCTGCGCTGCCGTGGGCGCTGAAGCCTTGACCGTGGATGAGATCGTGTCCTCGCCGTTAAATCTTGGTGGGGCTACAGTCAAATGCGCCCACGGAACTTTTCCAGTGCCTGCGCCGGCTACGTTGGAGTTATTGAAAGATGCGCCAGTATATTCGTCGGGATTGCAGGCGGAGCTGGTCACACCGACGGGAGCGGCGATTGTGAAGACGTTGGTCACGCGCTTTGCTGCCTTTCCCGAGATGAGGATTGAGAAAAGTGCCTACGGTGCGGGCACACGCGATTTTCCCGGACATCCCAATGTGGTGCGCCTGACCATCGGCGAGGCTGCATCCTCGGTGCTGGCGGCTAATACGGCCTCAGACACAGTTACGGTTTTGGAAGCGAATCTTGACGATATGAATCCGCAGGTCTTCGGGTACGTGATGGATCGCCTGCTCGAAGAAGGCGCGCTCGATGTCTTCGGCATGCCGGTGCAAATGAAAAAAAACCGCCCGGGGGCAGTGTTGACGGTTCTCGCCAAGCCTGACGACGCTGCACGATTGACACACATAATCTTCACCGAAACCACCACGCTGGGCGTCAGGCAGCGAGATGAGCGGCGACAGACGCTGGCGCGGAAGTGGCAGAGCGTTAACACAACCTGGGGCGGGGTGCGAATCAAGATTGCCAGCATGAATGGAACGGTCACCCATTATGCTCCGGAATACGAGGACTGCCGTCGAATCGCAGTCGAGCATCGCGTGCCTTTGAAGGAAGTGATGAGCGAGGCGGTTGAGGCTTACTTGAAGGGGTCCAGTGGCTAATCTCAGACAGATCGGCGACTAAAATCTGGAATCGCCAAGTACGCGGAGAAGGGCAGCGAGGGCCGCGGAGAGAGTTTATTGTGGAATAGTTGGAACGGGAGTGAGCTGCGCGGAAGGAACAGAATGAACAGGAAGTTCTACATTACGACGCCGATTTATTACGTGAACGCTCGTCCGCACATAGGACATGCCTATACAACGATTGCGTGTGACACCATTGCACGGCGGCAGCGCATGTTGGGCGCGGACACGTTTTTTCTCACCGGCACAGACGAACACGGGCAGAAGATCGAGCGGGCGGCACAGGCCGCTGGTAAAACTCCACAGCAGTATGCGGACGAGATCTCCGCGGAATTCCGTAAATTGTGGCAGCGCATGGGTATCTCGAACGACGACTTCATCCGCACCACAGAAGACCGGCATAAGAAGCGCGTGCAGGAATTGTTTCGCCGCATTCGCGACAACGGTTACATCTACAAAGGCACTTACACCGGACAGTATTGCGTCTCCGACGAGCTCTATGTCGATAGTGCAGAACCGGGCGCTCCCTGTCCGAACTGCGGACGGCCGACCGAGACCGTGCAGGAAGAGAATTATTTCTTCAAGCTGTCGGCTTTTCAGGATCAACTGCTCAAACTTTATGCCAACCCGGACTTCATCCTTCCCGAGACACGGCGCAACGAAGTGATTTCGTTCGTGCGTAGCGGCCTGCGCGATCTCTCTATCAGCCGATCGACTTTTTCATGGGGCATTCCGGTACCGGACGATCCCAAGCATGTGATCTACGTGTGGCTGGACGCGCTAGCGAATTACATCACGGCCATCGGATTTGCCTCGTCCCACCAGGGCGCGCAGGAGGCCTTCAAGAAATACTGGCCCGCAGACGTGCAGATGATCGGCAAGGAGATTGTCCGCTTCCATTGCGTGTACTGGCCAGCGTTTCTTCTGGCTGCCGGCCTCGCTGTGCCCAAGGGGATCGTAGCCCACGGCTGGCTGCTGTTTGAAGAAGACAAGATGTCGAAGTCGCGCGGCAACATTGTCCGCACAGAGACAATTCTGGAGGTGTTGGGCGCGGATGCGCTGCGCTACTTTTTGCTGCGGGAGATTGTCTTCGGGCAGGACGGATCATTCTCATTCGACGCGCTGGTGCAGCGTTACAACTCCGACCTGGCGAACGGATTGGGCAATCTGGCCAGCCGCACGCTGACCATGATCACGCGCTATTTCAAAGGCGAGGTGCCTTATCCCTCGCATTCGGCGTCGCGTACCGGGGCTGATGACGCCGTCGTCGCAACAGCCCGTAAGACGATCGTGGAATTCGGTGCACTATTTGACCAATTTCAGTTCTCGCGGGCGCTGGAAACGGCGTGGGGATTGGTGGCAGTCGTGGACAAGTACATTGTGGAGAACGAGCCCTGGTCGCTGGGGGAGAAGCAGGACGACGGAAGCAGGGCGCGACTAGCGACCGTGCTCTATACCGCCGCAGAGGCCTTGCGTATCGTGACCGCTCTGGCGCATCCCGTGATTCCGGATGCGACAACGAAAATTTGGGCGCAGCTTGGGCTGGGCGACATTAAGAAGGTGGCGCTCAACGAACTGGCTTGGGGACAGCTGCGTTTGGGAACGAAGCTGAGCGAAGTGCAACCGGTTTTCCCGCGCGCGGATAAGAGCGCGATTGAAAGGATGCAGAAGATGGAAGAGCAGCAGCGAAGCGCATCGACGCTGATGGCCAAGGAATCCGTGACAACCCAGTCCGTGCAGCGGGAGGTGGCGCAGCCGCAAACGACGCAACCATCAACATGGGCTGTCCCGGCGCGGTCTTCTGTCGCTGCCGACGGCAAGATTTCCATCGATGATTTTGCCAAGGTGGAACTGCGCGTGGGCCAGGTGAAGGTCGCCGAGAGAGTGCCCAAGGCAGATAAGCTGCTGCGTTTGGAAGTGGATCTCGGCACGGAGGTGCGCCAGGTCGTGGCCGGGATCGCAGAGTCGTACACGCCTGAGAGTTTGATTGGACGCAAAGTAGTGATCGTCGCCAATCTTGCACCACGCAAATTGCGCGGGCTGGAGTCGAATGGGATGATCGTGGCCGCCTCCCCGGAAGGGGGAAAAGCTATTCTTGCCAGCTTCCTGGAGGATGTGCCGGTAGGCACCAGACTGAAGTAGAAGACGTGCCCAGGCTGCCGACGGCGATTGATCGTGGCGCGAAATACTTCCGACAAGCGACCGACTCCATGTTTGTAGATTCCCACGCACATCTCGAGATGGAGCAGTTTGATGCCGACCGCGAACAGGTAATCTCGAGGGCGCGGCAAGCTGGCATTCAAACCATTGTCGCGATCGGAAGCGGTACCGGTCCAGGATCGCTCGACTGTGGGATTCAGTTGGCCGACAGATATGAGTTCATCCACGCCACCATCGGCATTCATCCTCATGAAGCGAAGTTGGCCGGCGATACGGATTTCGTGCAGCTAGAAGAACTGGCGAAGCATCCCAAGGTAATTGCCTGGGGCGAAGTCGGACTCGACTACTACTACGACCATTCGCCGCGCGAAATTCAGAAGCAAGTTTTCCTGAAGCAGATGGAACTGGCGCGTGCCGCCAAGCTGCCCATCGTAATCCATTGCCGGCCCTCGGAAGGCAGCGACAACGCCTGGGAAGATAGTCTCGACCTGATCGAGCAGCACTGGGCGAGCAGCGGTTTGGGCGGAATCCTGCATTGCTTTACGGGAGTCGGGCCACAAGCAAAGCGTGCTCTCGACATGGGATTCATGATTTCTTTCGCGGGCAATGTCACCTTTCCCAAGGCACAGCAGATTCGCGACGCTGCCGTCGAGGTCCCGCTGGATCGCATGCTGATCGAGACCGATTCCCCATTTCTCGCACCCGTGCCCAATCGTGGAAAGCGGAACGAGCCAGCGTTCGTCAAGGAAACAGCGCGCAAACTCGGCGAATTGCTCGGGCTGAGCATGGAGGAGATAGGCGAGCAGACCTCAAGGAATTTCTACAATTTCTTCAAAATCTCCGAAACGGTTGAAAACAAAATTCAAGGGCGCTAACCCTGCCGCCAGGCTGTTTCTTCTGATACCCTCAATGGTTATATTTCATCCAATATCTAGGTTTCATTTTCAGAAAGATTCGCAGGCTATGCCCGACAACAGTTTCGACATCGTAAGCAAGATCGACTTGGCGGAAGCGTCGAATGCGATCCAGCAGGCGCTGAAGGAGATCCACACGCGCTTCGACTTGAAGGACTCAAAGTCATCGATAGAACTCGAAGGCAAGGACGCGATTATTCTGCACTCGGCGGACGAGTACAAGCTGAAGGCGGTGAATGACGTACTCCAGCAGAAGCTGGTGAAGCGCGGGGTGTCGCTTAAGGGATTGACCTATGGTCCCATAGAGCCGGCAGCGGGGGCGACGGCCAAGCAGAAGATCACGCTGCAGCAAGGCATCCCGATCGAGAAGGCGCGCGCCATCGTGAAACTGATCAAAGACTCGAAGCATCGTGAAACTGATCAAAGACTCGAAGAAGAAAGCGCAGGCTTCGATCCAGGGCGATCTGGTGCGGATCAGCGGCAAAGATCGCGACACGCTGCAGGAAGTCATTGCCTTGCTGAAGCAGCAAGACTTTGGGATTGACTTGCAATTCACCAATTACAGAACGAACTGACAAAATCTTAAATCGCAGAGTACGCAGAGAAGTGCCGTAGAAAAGAAAATACGGCAACCTGAGACCGGATTGAGCGCTCCAGCCACCATTCACGGTAAAGAGGTTTTCGAGTTGCTGCGGGATGATCTCGCAGCGATAGAGCGCGAGTTTGGGCGCGATACCGTCTCGAACGTCCAGGCCATTACGGAAATCGGTGAGTACCTGCGTGCGGGCGGGGGCAAGCGAATTCGTCCGGCGTTACTGCTGCTTTCGGCCAGACTGTTCGACTATCAGGGGCGAGGCGCGGTGCGCTTGGGAGCGGTGGTAGAGATCATCCACACTGCCACCCTGGTTCATGACGACATCATTGACGAGGCGCGCACTCGACGCGGCCGGCCCGCGGCCAACACGCAGTGGGGCAATTCGAAGTGCGTGCTGGCGGGCGACTGGCTCTACATGCAGGCCTTCAAGGTCGCGGTGCAGGAGCGCAACTTCCGCATCCTCGATACGCTGATCGAGCTCACACAGCAGATGGTCGAGGGCGAGCTGCTGCAAATGGAGAAGCTCGGCAAGCTAATCACGCTCGACGAGCACTTCGATCTCATCTACCGCAAGACCGCTTGTTTGTTTTCCGTCTGCATGCGGATGGGAGCGATTCTTGGCGGGGCAACGCCGGAACAGGAAGATGCTCTCGGGCAATATGGGCGCAATCTCGGCATGGCATTTCAGATCGTCGACGATGTTCTCGATCTGACAGCGTCGGAGGGCGTTCTCGGAAAGCCCGTTGCCAGTGATCTGCGTGAGGGCAAAGTGACCATGGCGGTCATCCATGCCCTTGAGCGTTGCACGCCCGCGGAGCGCACAAAGATTGAGACTATTCTCCGCGACCGCGGATTCAACGGCGTAACCCACGCGCAGGTTCTCGACATCTTGCAGCGCTACGGATCGCTGGATGCGGCCACCAATCATGCAACCCAGTATGCCGAGTCTGCCCGAAGGGCGATCTGCCATTTCCCGGACTCGGAGAACAAGCGGGCGCTGTTGTGGGCTCCTGACTTTGTCGTGGCACGTGAGAAATGAGTCACGCGATTTCCTTCGCGCCCTCTGGGATTAAGTTTTTTCAACACCTAACTGGCGAAGCTCTTCACAAACTCCACCAAACTCCGCAGAGCAATTCCCGAGGGCCCTTTCGCGATCCAAGGTTTCTGCTCTTCCATCCAGGCCGTCCCGGCAATGTCGAGATGGATCCACGGAGTATCTTCCGCAAACTCCTTCAGGAACATGGCCGCGTTAATGGCGCCGCCCCAGCGCCCCCCGGAGTTGACCATGTCCGCGATATTAGAGCGAATGTTCTCCTTGTATTCGTCATCAAGCGGAAGCCGCCACATTTTTTCCCCGGCTTTCGCCTGCGCTTTTTCGAGGCGCTCGTACATGGCGTCATCGTTGGCAAAAACGCCAGCATTGGTGTAGCCCAGCGCCACCACGACCGCGCCGGTTAAAGTGGCCGCGTCGACCAGATGGGTGCAGCCGAGTTGCCGCGCATAGCAGAGTCCGTCAGCCAGCACCAGGCGCCCTTCAGCATCGGTATTAATGATCTCGATGGACTTGCCAGACATGGCAATCTGAACGTCGCCCGGCTTTTGTGCTTTGCCGGATGGCATGTTTTCCGTAGCGCAGATAATGGCTGTGACCTTAACCTTTGGTTTAAGCATTGCGATGGCGCGCATAGCCCCGATCATGGTGGCGCCGCCGGCCATATCGTATTTCATCTTCTCCATGCCGTCGGCTGGTTTGATCGAAATGCCGCCGGTGTCGAACGTGATGCCTTTGCCCACGAGGCCAAGCATGGGTTTTTCTGGCGCCCCGGCTGGCTCGTATTTCATCACGATCAGGGCAGGCGGCTCATCGGACCCTTGCGCGACGCTCCAGAAGGCTCCCATCTTCAATTCTTTGATCTTATCTGCGCCGTAGACTTCACATTTCAAACCTACTTCCTGCGCCACTTTCTTGGCGCGTTCGCCCAGCATGGTGGGTGTCATGCGATTCGAAGGTTCGTTTACCAGGTCGCGTGTGAAGTTCTGCGACTCGCCAATCACTTGAGCCTCGTCCAGAGCTCTCTCGAGCATTGACTTGTCACCTGAAGCAATGACCGTAACCGCTTCAATCTTCTGGTCCTTACGGTCGCTTTTGTAATAGTCGGGATCAAAGTTGCCGACGAATGTGCCCTCAACAATCGCCTTCACTGCTTCCTCGCCGCCGATACCGGAAGGAGCGACGAAAGCAAAGCTGTGCACACCACGCGCTTTTAGGGCACGCGCCGCAGCTCCGGCAACACGCCGCAAATCGTAGCTCGTGAACTTTTTGGCTACGCCGCCGCTAACCAGCAAAAGGCGCTTGGCCTTTAGTTGAGTAGGCTTATGCAGCAGGTTGATTTCAAATGGCTTGCAAGTGACCTCACCACTGGACAGCAAATCCGCAGCCGCGGCCTGGACGGCGGCGTCACTGGTTTCAACTTTCAGTTGCTGCTTTTCTTGCGAGCTTGTGTTCTTGGCGGTTTGCGAGGAATCGCAGTAGTCGAGCACAACGGCAACAAGGGCTTCGGTTGCGAGTTCGGCGGGCGCAGCAGACGAGAGCGTGGTTTTCATAAGTTGTGTGTGCAGGCGTCAGGAAACACTCTAGTATCGTCGCCGAACCGGGAATTAGGCAAGAGGCCAGGTCAGTTCACTTGCACGGGGGAGACTTATGAGACGACTTACCGCGGGCGCCGACCGAACGAGACGAGCCAAAAGTCCTTCGTAAACCGCGGTTGCTGCCGAGTGGCGTGAAACCCTGGGCAGGTCAAGAAATGGTATCGAGAGTTTTGGCCAAGAAAAGCGGCACCATAGTTCTTCCGGCGGAGTGACGGCATTTCCATCTCTGGCGTATGATTCGTATCCGCAACAGAGTAGCCGAGGTTCTTGATATGCCCATGCGCGGGATCTATGTTTCTTCGCTCGCTAGCGTTGCTCTGGCGCTGTCATTTTTGTCAACCGGACACCCAGCAACTGCCGCATCAGCTGCTCAGGGGATGAAGCCGGCGCCAGCCGCGTCTGCAGCGAAAGTGGCAAAGACAGGAAACCAAGCACGTTCCATCCAAGGAAGCGCCGGAGCTCTGTCGATCCCTGGCACAACCTTGGCCGTTAATTCGACTCAACCACTGTCGCAGCGGATTGTGCATTACGAGATGGATGCCCGCTACGATGCCGCCAAGCATACGATCGACGCCACCGAGGTGCTTACCTATCACAACTTGACGGGACAGCCGCTCGATCATTTTCCATTCCACCTTTATCTGAATGGGTTTCAGCCAAAATCCACGTGGGTACGCGAGTCGAAGCGCGACGGCAGCCGCGACACGATCTACGACAAGTGGGAGGACAAGCAGTATGGCGCGGAAGAAATTAAGAGCTTCGAAGTGGTTGGGCAAGGAGATCTGACGTCGCAACTACAGTTCATCCAGCCCGACGATGGCAACAAGGATGACAAAACTGTCGTCGACGCGCACCTACCCAAGGCCATCGCTACCGGGGCGTACGTGCAGTTCAAAATTGCATTCCACGACCAAATGCCAGAGACGCAAGCCCGCTCGGGCTGGAAGCGCGATTTCGTCCTGGGCGGGCAATGGTTTCCCAAAGTCGGCGTGTGGTGGCATGGCGCGTGGAATTGCCATCAGTACCATGCCATGACGGAATTCTTCGCTGACTTTGGCGTCTACGACGTCAAGCTGACCCTGCCACAGTATGAAGTCGTGGGCGCGAGCGGCGTCGAAATCAGCCGTGTCGACAATCCCGATAAGACCAAGACTGTGACTTACCATGGCGATGACATCCACGATTTCGCCTGGACTGCCAGTCCGCGCTACAAAGTCAAAGACGATGGCGTGTTCCAGGGGCAGACGGGGCCAGTGAAGTTGCAAATCCTGATGCAGCCCGCGCACTGGAGCCAGGTTGAGCGGCACGAGGAAATCTTGAAAGAAACTCTGGACCACTTCGAGAGCTGGTACGGGCCATATCCCTACAAGACTTTGACCCTGGTGGATCCTGAGCCCGATTCGGCGGCGGGCGGGATGGAATATCCCACGTTCATCACCGGTGGCACCAGCTGGTTTGCGTCGAAGGGCTTGCTTCTCGAACCGGAAGCAGTCGTCGAGCACGAATTCGGACATCAATATTGGTACGGCATGGTGGCGACCAACGAATTTGAAGATGCTTGGATGGACGAAGGCATCAACAGTTACACCGAAGTGAAGGTACTGGACTCGATTTTTGGCCCTTACACGTCAACCATCAATGAGGCTGGCCTGACCGCGGGAGAACGAAGGCTTCAGCGGTTAGGCTACATTGGCGTTGCCGACCTCGATCCCATCGCGCAGAAAGCGTACGAGTATTACAGTTTCGATTCGTACGGCGGGATCACGTACGGCAAAACGGCGTGTGTGTTGCTTACGCTTGAAGGCATCATCGGCGAAGATACTATGCAAAAGGCTCTGCACGCCTACTTCATGCGTTACCGATTCACGCACCCTACTAAGGAAGATTTCCTGAAGACGATTGAGGAAGTTTCGGGCAAGGACTTGCGCTGGTACTTCAACCAGGCGATTTATGGATCCCCGGTTCTGGACTATGAGGTGATCAAGATGACCTCCGATCCCGTGGACTGGTACCAAGAGAAAAAACGAGGGAAGAAAGAAGATGACAAGAACGTTGTGTACCAGTCCTATGTCTCGCTGCACCGCAAGGAAGATTTCGTAATGCCGGTGGAACTGGAAGTCAAGTTCGACAACGGAGATATGGTTCGCGAACACTGGGACGGGCAAGGCCGCTGGACGAGATTCGGGTACGAGAAGAAAGCCAAGATCATGTCAGCTGAGATTGATCCTGATCACAAGATTCAACTCGACCGCAACAATTTCAACAACAGCCACACCATGGAAGCCAACGCGAAGCCGGCGCGCAAAGTCGGGAACTACTGGCTCTTTCTAACCCAATGGCTGAGCCAGTTCCTGACCTGGTGGGCAATCTAACCAATAGGTCGAAAAGGAACCAGCACGGAGAAGAAAATGGCAGAAAACAAAAGCCTGCTTGGCCGTGGCGCCGGTATGGTAGCGCGCAACAAACGCTACATCATCTGGTTCTATCTGCTAAACCTGCTTCTTGGATTGTTCGGCACCGTCAGCTTCGTCACGCAGGCCCGGACCGTGCTGGACCACAGCTTGTATGCCGACCGGCTGCTGCATGGTTTCGACCTGGCTGTCTTGGGAGAAATGTTTGCCCGGCCGGAGTTTGGGCCAACGGCATCTTCCGGGTTGTCGGCTTTGCTTTTCTCGGTTGCGTTTTTTCTGGCGACCGCGCTGTTTTTGCCGGGCGTGCTGCAGGGATATGCGTCGCCATACGGGCTGGCGCGCGAGGGCGCCTTTACCTCCGGCGTCTTGGACAGATACGCGTCTGAAGCCCGGCTGTCACGGGATGAATTTTTCCGCGCCTGCGGCCGTAACTTGTGGCGCTTCCTCCGGCTGCTGATCATCTTTGCAATCGTCGCGGGCATCGTGTCGGGACTCTTGTTCGCTGCCCGGGCTGCGCTGGTGAAGAAGGCCGCGGAGAGCACGATTGAAGTGCTGCCATTTTCCGTTTCCATGGCAACCTTGTTCGTCATCTTTCTGGTCATGACCGTAATCCGCATCTGGTTTGATCTGGCGCAGACCGATGTAGTCTTAAGTGATCAGGGCGCCGTTCGCAAGTCCATTGCCGCGGGCTTTCGGCACACCTGGCGCGGCCTGTTTCGCTTGTTGATGAGTTATTTTGTAATTTCTGTTGTGGCTGGTCTGCTGCTGTTCGCGGGGCTTTGGGTTTGGCAGCGGTTCGTGCCGACAGAAAGCGTCTTCCAGGCATTTCTCGCCGGTCAGGCGACACTGCTGCTATTGCTGATCCCGCGATTCTGGCAGCGCGCTGTCGCTGTTGCCTATTACGAGGAGAATATGGTGCCGGGGGTCGCGCTGCAGCCCATCATCCCCGAGCCTCCTCCGGTTGCTGTTGTGCCTGAGCCGTTGGTGCCTCCTCTGATTCCGCCTACGCCGATTGCGCCGCAAGAATCGTAGGTCACAGCGGTCCGCTACGCGAAATCTCAAGCGCAGAGAGCGCGGAGAACAGCCGCAGAGAACGCTGAGATGAGGCTCGGGTCGTTTTTAACGTTAAACGAGTCTAGTGGCCGGACTCCGTTGCGGTGCCATCCTTGCGGCTTTCGGCTTTATGGTGAAAGTCGAGGCCGAAGTGAGGCTCCGACCGAGTGCCGGTGACTTTGAAAGGTACTTGAGTGCCCGCGCCGTGTTTGCTGAAAAACGGATCGACAGCTTTCAGCAGGATTGATTTCCAGCCAGTTGTCATCTGCGAGAGCTTCGCGTCCAGCCGCAACCTTCCGTGGAAATCGAATACCCTGCCGTCGAGAGTGTACTGGCCGGTCATATCGGCGTGAGTTCCGGGTATCTGAAAATGGAGAAAAGAGAAATCCAACACGCCGTTGCGTAAGCGAAAGACGCCGCGCAGGTCTGAGGAGACATCTTGCCGGAGGTGCTCTCGAGCCAGTTTCGGTTTGCCCCGACTCAGCAGGCTGAGATCGTCGATTCGTCCTTGCAGCTTTTCGTTGGTGAAATTGGCGTCGGGAACGTGGAAATTGCCGCGAAGTTGCAAGCGGTTGGCTACGTCGTTGGGCCCTGGCAAAAGGCTCATTTTCGTTTGCATCTCCACTGCGCCATTCATGACAGGCGGATCCGTGCGTACCCCTAACTGCAGCAGGTCTTCAATCCGCGCACCCGTCAAGACGACATTTAGCTCAATGTCATGACCGACATTACCCATCAGTCGAATCACCTTGCCCCTGGCGGTGAAAGAAGAATGCAGGAACGCCGCTTTGACCGGTTCGAGATAGGTATCTCCGCTCGTGCCATCGACGATGGCATGGAAATCAGTGTGAAGTGGAAGCCGATGGCCACTTACCGCGACGCAAAAATCGGGAGTATCGGTTTTGCCTTCGACGACGATCCGGCCCAGCGTTCCTGAGTACGCACCGGTTGACGAGAGAATTCCCTTGATGCCCTTGAGCGTGCTGAGATCCGCTTGGCTGAAGGAATATTGTCCCTGAACCGCCGTGTTGCGGGGACTGTCTTCGCGCAACGGCCCGAACAGCCCTGTCGACTGAATATTTCCGACCGGTTTCGGATTCACCAAGGTCGCATCAAAGTGAAACGGTTGGTGCGGACCAATGTCCTTGAGCGTTAAGTCGCTGATGTCGAATTCGAGGGGTGGCCTGCCGGGCTTCAAGGTGTTGATGAGCAGCTTCGCTTCCTTGCACACGAATTGATCGACCGCAATACTCATTTTTCCGGTGCGCGACCGCATGGCGCGCATTTCCTGACGATTTTCTCTGGGTGGAATGTTGAGGACTAATCCTTTTACATAAACTGTCTCGACGCGCATCGGCTCGCGAAACAGATTGCGCAGCCCGGTATGAAAACGGAATTCCTCAACGTCGAGCAACGATTGCACGCCCGGCTCGTGGGGGTTGGGGTCTGTGGCGCCGTAAACCTGCAGCCCTTCGCCGGATACTTCCAGTCCGTTGATGATCGAGACGTGAATGCCAGCCAGTTCGACTCGGCTCTTGAAGCGCGTGGACAGGGTCTCAATGACGCGAGTGCGGAGAATGGGTTCGGCACGGGCAATCACAAAGCGCACACACAGCGCCACGAGAATCAGAAGAAATATCAGAATTCCTAAGATCCAGCGCCATCTTCGGGATGGGCGGCCGCGGCGAACGATCTTGAGCTGTGAATGGGCGGGCTTCGAACCTTCAGGCGGAGTTAGAGCGGGGGCGGCCACTTGACCATTAGAGCAGGGAAGTCATGGCGGTCAATGAGGTGTTTGCTGCAGATGCCGCCGGTCGATCCGTTAGTCCTGAGGCATCGCAGGACATGCTTGTCCACCCGCAATCGCTTCCATCCCGCAGGGTTCACAGCAGCACGATCGTGATTCCGCGGTTTGCTCGCCCAACATCGGAGTCGCTCTTCAGATCCGGGTGTTCTTGCAGCAACTTCCAAGCTTCTTCATTCGACTTCGACCAGTTTTCCCCGTAGATGCAGGCGCGGATCTGGCCATCCTGCGCCATCTCGTACAAGCGCTTTTGCACCGCGATGCGAATGTCTCCTCCGGCGCCAGTCGAGCCATATCCGTGGATAAGTTTCAGAACTGTGCATCTTTGCTGGCGGGCCAGCGCAAGTTCGCCATCCAGGCGGTGCAGAGCTTCATGGACTAGCGGCATGTCGGTTTTGAGGTTAACGGTTTTAATGAGGACCTCAATTTGGCTGGAGCGCGCGGAATCTTGCCATGCGAATGTTCTCTGGCTGTCTATGGTACGCGCGTAGTGATGAGAGAAGCCGACCGCAAACCCCAGGCTGACCCGTGCAAAAAAAAAGCGCCGCAGAACACTGCGGCGCCATTGAGCACAACCACAACGCTACTGCACGGTTACGCTGACGTCATCCAGGTACATGTAAGTCAGGTCCCCGAATCCGTCTTGATGATCGTTGAAGTAGACGCGTATGGTCTGGCCTTTGTAGGTGGTCAGGTCGTACGTCACCTGTGTCCATACTTGAGTGTTGGACGCGACCTTCATGATCTGTGCCAGCGTGGCGCCGGAGCTGTTCTGAAGCTGCGCCTCCTGCCAGTCGTAGGTGATCGTGTCGGTCGTAGAGGGCCAGTACCAGAAGGTGAGAGTCGCCTTAGTGGCAGTACTGGGAATGGTGATCGCCTGGTACAGAGACGAATCGCCGTTGGGTTCACTGCCTGAACTCGCTCCCAACTGAGCGCTGTAGGTTCCGCTGTGCTTCTGCACAGTGGTGGTGAACGGCAAATAGACGCCGCCCGCGGTCCAGTTGGTTAGAGTCCCGGTTTCAAATCCACCGTTCTGAATCAACTGGGTGGACTGAGCGGCTACGGTCAAGGCGATTGTGGTCGTATGGGTGGTTGATCCAGAAGTTCCAGTCACGGTCACCGTGCTTGTGCCGGTGGTTGCCGTCGAGGACGCGGTGAACGTTAACGTGGAAGTCGCCCTGCCATTTGCCGGCGGAGTTACGGGGTTGGTGGAGAAGGCTGCGGTCACGCCAGCGGGCAGTCCGGAAGCGCTCAGGGTTGTGGCTGAGTTGAAGCCGTTCTGGCTGGTGACCGTGATGGTGTTGTTGGCGGTTGAGCCTCGAGTTACGCTGACTGCGCTTGGCGACGCCGAGACCGTGAAGCCGGGAGCGCCGGCGCCGACGGCGAAGATGAGATCGTCGTGGTCGTCATAGGCTCCTGTGCTGCACGATGACGCGCTTCCCTGGTAGCGGAAATTGGCGCGGACGGCTTGCAGGCTGCCGCTGGGCAACGTGTAAGTCGCCGACAGAGTTTGGGCACCCGCCGCCGGAGGCACGATGGTTGCGATCAAAACCCACGAGGGAGTATTAGCGTTCGCGGTGTAGTAAAGGTCTAGAGCGTCGGAGGTATTGGAGCTGTAAGCCCAGACCGTTGCGCTGACCTTCACCGTCTTTCCCGCCGCCATCGGGCTGCCGTCCGTGGTTGCCACGACGATGCGATCGTTCGACTCATCGGAGTGGAAGGTTCCCGAGGTGCCGTCAGCGCACGAGTTGTTGATGGTATTAGGTTGATTCGGCTCAGCTCCTCCGGATATCGCGTCGCGTCCCAGCAGCAGCGACGGACCGGAGTCACAACCCGACCCTGCATTCACGCACTTTGGCGCCTTAAGCGTTGAGTCGTAAACCGCGGTCTGCAATCCCACGGACGAATTTACCGTCAGGGCGATGGTCGTGCTGTGAGTGAGCGCTCCGGAGGCTCCGGTCACGGTAACCGTAGCATTGCCGGCGGTTGCGCCGGCGGAGGCGGTGAGTGTGAGCGTGGAAGGCGCGCTGCCGTTGGCTGGCGGCGTAACCGGATTGGTGGAGAAGGCCGCCGTCACGCCGCTGGGCAGTCCGGTGGCGCTGAGCGTCGTCGCCGAGTTAAAGCCGTTGAGGCTTGTGATGGTGATCGTGCTGGTTCCATTACCGCCTTGCGTTACAGTGAGCGACGACGGAGAGGCGCCGATGGTGAAGTCGGGGGTGGCCGTGCTGCCGCAGCCGGGGAATTTGAAGCTGGCGATGCGGGTGTTCCAGTTAAAGCTGCCCGTGGTCTTCATGTACTCTTCGGTGAACCAGAAGGTACAGTCGTCCACCGGATCGACCTGCATGGCACTGTAATCTCCCCAGCGAGAGAGGTTGCCATCTTGCGAGCCGCTGCCGCTGATGATGTTGACTTCTGTCTCCATGGTGCTGGCGGGATCTGTGGGGACGCGGCCGGTAAACCGGACTGAGGGCGAGACCGAACCGCTCGAAACGCTGTAGCCCAGAGCCATGTCGCCAGCCTGATCCATGGCAATCGAACCCATCCAGCGGTAGTTGGAGTCGGGCGCAAAGGTGCTTTGCTCCGCGACCACGGGAGTCCCGCTGGGATTCTGAATTTCATACCAGCGCACACCTCCGCCCGAGCCCGCCACCACCGAGTGGTTCACTGCCAGAGATTCGTGGCTTCCGAAGTTGCGATACGCCAATCTGTACATGAGCCTGTCGGCGAGAGAGTCGAGCTGCTGGGTGACGCTTGGCTGCGGCACGCAGGTGCCGCCTCCGCAGAGCGGGCTGAATGCTGCCACGTTGATCACGGTGGGACCTGTAAAGGTGGAGTTGGAGGGATTGGTGAAGTCCACATGGAATTTAAAGAGGTTAAGATTGTTGGTGCCGAAATACAGCATGTAGTTTGGCGAACCTGCGGGGGGAGCGGTGGTGCCATCGAGATCCGCGGGCAGCAGTCCGCCAACCGAGGTGCCTTGCTGGAAGCAGACTTGCGTCGCCGTGGTTCCATTGAGCATGGCAGCGCGGTTGTAAGCGCAAGCCTCAGCGCCGACAAAGGTCGTGCCGCCGGCGAACATGTTAAACGTTTCGTAGTACGCGTCGGGCCAGACCGACATCTTGGGATAGTCGTCGAAGTTCGAGTACTGGAAAGAGTAGCGGTTGTAAGTTCCGGTTGCGTCGGAAGTTGTCGAGACGGCAATGCACTGAAGGTAGGGAGTCGTCGAAACCGAGAACTGACTGAAGACCCAGCGCTGGGCTAGTTTGTCGTAGACCACGATGGGATCGCCATCGTTGTTGGTCTGACATCCACCGCCGAACCCGGACCACAGCGTGTTACCGGCCGTGGGTCCAGCGATGAGGGCGCCGTTGGACTTGTTGAAGATTGCGAAGGAGGTGTTCACCCACTGCACATACTGGGTGGCACCGACGGTGCCGTTGGTGTCGGGCGGAGCGCCGGTAACGCTGAAACCGTATTGGCCGTTGCCCAGGCCTTCAAAACTCTGGGAGACCGGAGGCGTGGGCGCAGGGACAGTTACGGTCTGAATCACGGGATCTTCCTGGAACCGAACGAGCCCGGGAGGAAGTGGAATGAGTTTCATGGGCTCCACTGGCCGGCGCTCAAGCGATGGCGGGGGAGCGTGGCTGATCATTTCGCCCAGGGGTGGGGAAACATCGTGGTGCACGTCACGTCGGACGGTTGTCGGACCCGATTGTGCGAGTACGGGAAGGGAAAAGCAAAATAACAAAGCTTTGAGCGCAAAGCGCAGGGGAGAAATATTGCTCCGCGTGTACATTCGTTCGTCTCCGGGATTTTGAATGGGCCCACATTTTTGTTTGTTCTTTCTACGTGACCTCTTCCCTGACGTGACCTCTTCGCAAAGTGGCGTTTCAACTCCCAACTACTCGTCAAAATGGTTGGCATAATAGCCGAGGTTGAATCTCGTGTTACAAATTTATTTTTGGGGTTACAGAAAGCGAATAACTTCCAGAATTGGGAAAATGCCGGGCGGTCGGTTGGGGAAAGGGTGCGAATGATGTGTGGGGCGGGCGTTTTGGGCTACTTGATTTTGGAGTCGGATTGATTTCAGATTGGCCATCAGGCGATTGAATGCTTTCCGGTATGAGTTGTGGTTCTTCCAGTTGCTGAAGTCGGGAATGAAATACTCGCGAATCTCGCGGGCGGAATCTTTCCCGGGTCGGCGTCGAAGCAATCCCAGTCGCGCCGGGTTTCGAAGGGCGCGGGCCGATGGGGAACAAAACGTGTGGGGCGGGTGGTTCGCAGCCCTAGGCTGACAGCAGATTCCTCGACGATAAGGCTCGCCTCGGAATGACAACCCACTTTAACCACCTTAATCACCAACCCATCATCACTCGCGCTTGCAAGGTGGGCCGAGTCCCGTGAATCGCCGGGCTCTGCCCGGCTGGACAGCCGAGGGCGGCTGGCCCCCCATTGTTCTTGTCGCTTAGGCCTTCCGGCTTCGGCTAATTGCTTCCCGTGCTTCCTTGTCGGCCGTCCTGCGGCGTTCCGTTTCGCGTTTGTCCCAGAGTTGCTTGCCCTTGGCTAGCGCGAGTTCCACTTTAACTTTGCCATTCTTGAAGTACATCCGGGTGGGAATCAGCGTCTGGCCCTTTTGTTGCGTCTTGCCAATCAACTTTCGGATCTCTTCCTTGTGCATGAGCAGCTTGCGGGTGCGCAGTGGAGCGTGATTGAAAATGTTGCCGTGCTCGTAGGGGCCGATGTGGGCATTGAGCAGCCAGATCTCGCCGTCTTTGACCAGGCCGTATGCATCCTTGAGGTTGGAGTGGCCAGCGCGGACCGATTTCACCTCAGTTCCGGTAAGAACGAGTCCGCATTCAAATTTTTCCAGCAAGAAATAGTTATGGGAAGCGATCCTATTGACAGCGGCGTCGCGTTGTCCCGAGGATGTAGGGTCTCGACGCGGATTCTTCTCCGCTCTGGCCTTGGTTGGGTGTGTAGATTGGCGGGGCATGGTGACCGAATAGTTATCTTAGCGCAATGAGGTCGGAGACGGGCTTTGGGCGTCACCGGGGAGTCAATCGGCTTCGACGTTAGGTCTTAAACGGCGGCTGTTAGTCTTGATATCGGCCTTATGAAACGCCAGCAGCTATCTGCTATGCATAAGTATCTGTTGGTCTTACTGAGCTGCGTTTGGCTCGGCTTTGGGGAACAAGGCCCGCCGGGGTGTCGACCGCTTACTTATTTTGGCGTGCAGGGTTGTCAACTCTCGACGCAGGGCACGTGTCCGAAGGGGTACCACAAACAACTGGCCTGTCCGACTAATCCCATGATCAAGGCGCCTTGTCGGCAGATGTGTGCCGCCGACCCGGTTCGGGGGAAGAAGGTTAAGCCTCGAGAAATGGGTCGGCAGCCTCCGAGCATGAGGCCCGAAGGCTGAGACCACGGTTCCGACGCTGGCAGGGCTAAGACCAAAGAGTGTAAATACCCTATGCACAAGCACTTCGAAGGAGGGAATCGCGATGCTATAATCGCGACCGTAACTTCTGTTTCTGCTTCAAGCATGATCCCTTGGTTCAGAATGCCGATTTTTGGCCCGGCCGTTAGGGAAAAACTGCTTATCCTCCGGAGAACTGGCGAATGAGGAATAACCAATGAGACGCCTGAAGCGGCCGGCGGTCTTGCTGCTGCTGGTAGCGGCGATGAGCCTGGTCGGCGCTGCCGCCGATAAAGCCAAGAGCCTGTTCCACCAGGGCCAGGACGCCGAAGCTCGGCAAAACTACGAAAGCGCGTACGACTTCTACAAGCAGGCCTACGACCTAAAACCAAAGGACTTGCGCTACCGAGCCTCTTTCGAGCGTTCGCGATTTCTGGCTGCTTCCTCTCATGTGCACCGGGGACAGAAACTGCGTGACGAGGGAAACATGGACGAGGCCGTCGCTGAGTTTCGGAAGGCCCTGGACATCGACCCCTCGCTCTTCATCGCGAAGCAGGAACTGAATCGAACGCTGAAGATTATTAACGACGCCCGGAATCCTCCGCCACAGGCTGCCGGCCCGCCAAACAGCCTGGAACGGAGGGTGAAGGAAGCACAAGGTCCGGCCGAACTCGCTCCCATCTCGAACATCCCCATTACAGTCAAGCTTACGGAAGATTCCAAGGTGATTTATCAGACTATCGGGCAGTTAGCCGGCATCAATGTGCTATTTGATCCCGACTACACCTCGCGGCGTATCAAAGTCGAGTTGAACGGCGTGACGCTGGAGGACGCGCTCGAGATCACGGCGCTGGAGTCGAAAACCTTTTGGCGTCCGGTTACTCCGAATACGATTTTCGTTGCCCAAGATAACCCCGCGAAGCGCAAAGAGCTGGAGCAAAGCGTTCTCAAAACCTTCTACCTGTCCAACCTTTCCCAGCCCACCGAGCTGCAGGATGTGGTGAACGCCATCCGCGCGGTGCTGGATGTGCAGCGCGTGCAGCAACTGCTGTCGCAGAATGCGCTGGTGGTGCGGGGAACGCCCGATCAGATTGCGCTGGCCCAGAAGTTAGTGGACGACCTCGATAAGGCGCGTCCGGAAGTGATGATTGAGATCGCGGTGATGCAGGTGAGTAAAGACAAGAAGCATACCTACGGCATCAACCCGCCGACCAGCGCCTCAGTGACTCTACAGAACAATATCAATACCACTACCCCCACTACGACCACCACGAATGGGACGACGACGACGACTACGCCGACCTCCAATTCTTCCAACCAGCTCAATCTGAACCAACTGGGGAACCTGAATGCTACTGATTTTACGGTCAGCATTCCCGCAGCAAATCTGTCGGCGCTGATGAGTGACAGTGATACCAAGCTATTGCAGAACCCGCAGATTCGTGCGCTGGACGGCCAGAAAGCTAGCCTCAAGATAGGCGACCGCGTACCTGTCGCTACCGGTTCGTTCCAGCCTGGCATCGGTGGCGTGGGAATTAACCCGCTGGTGAACACGCAGTTTCAATATCTGGATGTGGGCGTCAACATTGATATTACGCCCCACGTACACGCGGGACGCGAGGTTTCGCTCAAGATTTCAATGGATATCTCAGCCGTCACCGGCTCGCAGGACATTGGCGGAATTACTCAGCCCATTATCGGGCAATCTCTCAGCGGCATTCCTGGACTGGCTCAGATTCCGATTCTCAAGTATTTGTTCAGTCAGACTACCGCCGAGAATCGCGAAAACGAGATTGTTTTTGCCATCATCCCGCATATTATTCGCGGCGCTGATATAAATGAAATGAATCAGCGCGCAATCGATATCGGTACCTCGAGTACGATTGAGTTGCGTCATGTGAACCGGGCCGCCCCGGCTCCCGCAGCCTCAACTCCAGCGGCGCCGCCCGCGCCCGGTCAAGCCCCGAATCAAGCCCCCACAAATCCGACTCCGGGAAATCAGGCTCCGGCGAATCCGGCTCCAGCGAATCCGGCATCGCCTGCTCCTTCGGCTGCAAGCGGCGCAAGCTTTATGTTTGATCCGGCAACCATCACCGCTACCAAGGGTGGCACGTTTGTCGTGAACCTGCTCCTCTCCGGGGCGCAAAACGTTTATTCGGTGCCCGTGCAACTGAACTACGATCCGGCGCGGATGCAGTTGGTGAATGTCTCCAACGGCGGCTTCCTCTCGCAGGATGGCCAAGCCGTGGCGCTTGTGCACCGCGAAGACGAAACCAGCGGCACGCTGCAGATCACGGCCACACGGCCACCCGGAGCGGGCGGAGTTTCGGGCCAAGGCGCGGTGGTAACCATGACTTTTCAGGCGAAGTCGGACGGGCAGACGCCCTTGACCATTACTCGTGGCGGAGCGCGCGATCCCGGCATGCAAGCCATCACCGTGAACGGCGCACAGGCTTCTGTGACCATCCAATAGGAGCTTCGGTAGGCGCCGCACAACCGGAAAGTTTGAAAACGACGGAACGATGAAGCTGTCCACATTCCATCGGGGTCGAAGCATCGGCCCCCAGCAGGGTTTCACGCTGCTCGAACTGATCATCGCCACAATCATCCTGGTCATTCTCACCTCGATGGCGGTTCCGTTGGCGCGGGTCACGATCAAACGAGAGAAGGAACGCGAACTGCGTCGGGACTTGTGGGAAATGCGCGACGCTATCGACCGTTACAAGGACGCGGCCGAGCGGGGCGCATTCCAAACTAAGGTGGGAACTCAAAACTATCCGCCGGACTTGGAAACGCTGGTCAAGGGCGAAGAAGTCCAGGGAAAGAAGATTCGCTTCCTGCGCAAAATCCCGGTGGATCCGATGACGAACAGCACCGAGTGGGGAATGCGCTCCATGCAGGACGATCCCGACTCTGATTCGTGGGGTGGACAAAGCGTATTCGACGTCTATACCAAGTCGCAGGGCACAGGGTTAGACGGCACCAAGTACAAGGATTGGTAAATGGCGAGAGGCTGCACTAGTTCGGAGCAACACACGGAGGCCGGCGCGCTTGGAGTCGAGTTCGGGGGGACATGTCACCTGAGTCCTTCCCCTCGACCTGTCACCAGCTCTCCCACCCGGCCTAAGCTGCTTCGAACGGTTCGCGGCTTCACCTTGCTGGAGCTGATGATCGTCATCAGCATCATTATGATCCTGGTTGCGGTCGCGGTGCCCATGTACAACCAATCCATCGTGCGGTCACGGGAGGCTGTGCTGCGGCAAGACCTGTTTACTTTGCGCTCGGTAATTTCGCAATATACCCTCGACAAGCAGAAAGCGCCCCAGAGCCTTGATGACATCATTCAGGCTGGGTACCTTCGTCAGATTCCGAATGATCCACTGACCGGGCAGGCGAACTGGGAAGTGGTGCAGGAAGATGTGCTGTTGGCCGTGGACCAGCAGGATCCCGGCATCAGTGACGTGCACTCAGCCTCCAATGCGAACGCCAGCGACGGCACGGCCTACAGCAGCTGGTGAGTATTCACTTTGCATTGTTGAGCTTCTGACCTTTCTGACGCGCCACGTGTATGGTGGTCGCGTTAGTTGTGTTCCTTGTGTCACCGCGCTGGCTGAATTGCACACCGCCATAGGAAGCAATACCATCTAATCATGTCGGTCGAAACGGAAATCTCACAGGCCCCAACTTCCATCCGCGCACCGCGGGGCAATTCCATTACTTGTAAGGGCTGGCAGCAGGAAGCCGCAATGCGCATGCTCATGAACAACCTCGACGAGGAAGTCGCTGAGCGTCCAAAGGACCTGGTCGTATACGGGGGAACCGGACGGGCGGCGCGCAGTTGGGAGGCGTATCACGCGATCGTCAACGCACTGAAGAATCTGGAAAATGACGAAACCTTGTTGGTGCAATCAGGCAAGCCGGTAGGCGTTTTCAAAACCCACGAGCAGGCGCCGCGCGTACTCATCGCCAACTCAAACCTGGTGGGACATTGGTCGAACTGGGAGACGTTCAATGAATTGGAACGTGCCGGGCTGATGATGTACGGGCAAATGACGGCGGGCTCGTGGATTTACATCGGCTCGCAGGGAATTGTGCAGGGGACCTTTGAGACTTTTTCCGCCGCCGGAGACAAACACTTTGGTGGCGATCTCGCCGGCAAACTGATCGTAAGCGGGGGCATGGGAGGCATGGGGGGAGCTCAGCCGCTGGCTGCGACCATGACCGGCGCGGCATTCTTGGGTATCGACGTCGATCCGGAGCGCATCAAGAAGCGGCTGAAGACGGGCTACTGCGACTTCATGGTCAGCACGCTCGATGAAGCTCTGCGAATTTTGAAGAATGCAGTGCGCAAGAAAGAAAATGTTTCGGTCGGGCTGGTCGGGAATTGCGCCGATATTATTCCCGAATTGGCTGAGCGCGGCGTCGTCCCTGACATTTTGACCGACCAGACTTCGGCGCACGATCCGCTGAACGGTTACGTGCCCAACGGCATGACGCTCGCCGAGGCGATTGAACTGCGCGGTCGTGATCCGAAGGCGTACCAGGAGCGATCTCTCGACGCCATTGCGCGGCATGTGGAAGGAATGCTGCAGTTGCAGAAAATGGGCGCGGTTACATTCGACTACGGCAACAATATCCGCACATTTGCCTTTCAACGCGGAGTGAAGAATGCTTATGACTTTCCGGGATTTGTGCCAGCTTACATCCGTCCGCTGTTTTGCGAAGGACGCGGACCGTTTCGTTGGGTGGCGCTATCGGGTGAGCCCTCCGACATCCACGTCACCGATGATCTTGTGCTGGAACTTTTTCCCCAGAACCGTATTCTGCGGCGCTGGATTGATTTGGCCCGCAAGCGCATCAAGTTCCAGGGACTGCCGGCTCGTATCTGCTGGCTGGGATACGGTGAGCGCGCCCAGTTCGGCGTCGCGATGAACGATTTGGTGAAAAAGGGAAAGATCAAAGCTCCGATCGTAATCGGACGCGATCATCTGGACTGCGGTTCGGTCGCGTCTCCCTTCCGCGAGACCGAGAGCATGAAAGACGGCAGTGACGCAGTGGCCGACTGGCCACTGCTCAACGCTCTGTTGAACACCGCAGCCGGCGCGTCGTGGGTTTCCATCCACAACGGCGGCGGCGTGGGCATTGGCTATTCGCTGCATGCGGGGCAGGTGACGGTGGCCGACGGAACGGAGATGATGGGGAAGCGTATCGAGCGCGTGCTAACCACGGACCCAGGTATGGGGGTTATTCGCCATGTGGATGCGGGATATGACGAGGCGAAGGCGTTCGCGACGAAGACGGGCGTGAAGGTGCCGATGGGGAGCTAGGCTTCTCGAAGATCCGCCGGGGATGTGCGGGTCGTCCATCTAAGCCGAGCGAAAGTACGATCCCGAAGTAGACCGATCTGCCTGCTAAACTATCTGCTGCTTGAGTCTAAACCGGAAGAGCAAATCCCAGACGAAGCCAGCGTTGTTACTGATCAACGTCGGTCAGCTTCTCGCGCTACACTCGGTTTCTCACAGATCTGGCCCGCGTCGTGGACCGGAGCTCAGGGAACTCGGAATCATCGAAGACGGCGCCGTGCTGTGTGTTGGCGGCAAGATTGTTTCTGTAGGCACGACCAAAGACGCCCTACGCGACCCCTGGCTGAAAAAAAATCGTAAGAAAGTTATCGAAATCGATTGCGCCGGGGAAGTTGTCACGCCCGGCTTTGTTGATTCGCACACCCATCCTGTTTTCGTCAGCCCACGGCTGGTGGATTTTGAGAAGCGAATCGAGGGTGCGTCCTACGAGGACATGGCTCAGGCCGGCGGTGGCATCCGCGCCAGCGTCGACGGTGTGCGCAGGGCAGGGAACAGCGCCCTGGCAGCAAGAGTGTTTTCGGCGCTGCACGACATGGCGGTCCACGGGACGACCACGGTCGAGGCGAAATCGGGCTACGGACTGACGGTCGATTCCGAGATGAAATCTTTGGAGGCGATCCGAGAAGCCGCTGCCCGCTGGCCGGGAACGGTGGTTCCAACCCTCTTAGGGGCTCATGTCGTCCCAAAAGAATTTCAGGGCCACTCACAAAATTATGTTGAAACCGTCTGTAAAGAGATGATCCCCCGAGCAGCGAGGCAGAAGCTCGCGCAGTTCGTGGACGTTTTCTGCGACAGAGGGGCGTTCACCGCCGAAGACACCGAAAAGATCTTTGAAGCCGCCGAACGCCATGGGCTGTCAGTTCGGGCGCACATGTGTCAACTCACAGAGACAGTGCTTTGGCCGTTCTTGCGCTTTGATCCTGCGTCGTTCGATCACATGGACCACGTCAACGAGGACGACATCCCGCAGTTGGCCAAGCGAGACACCGTAGCGACGCTGGTGCCGGGGGCCAACTATTTTCTCGGACTGGATAAGTATCCGCCGGCGCGTAAGTTGATTGATGCCGGAGTGCCAGTTGCCTTGGCCACGGACTATAACCCCGGCACGTCTCCGACCCTGAGCATGCCGATGGCAATGTCGCTGGCCTCGACGCATATGAAGATGTCTCCGGCGGAAGCGATTGCCGCAGGTACAATCAACGGTGCCTGGGCACTGCGACTGGGCGATCGGAAGGGAAGCATTGAGCCCGGGAAAGATGCCGACTTGGCGGTGTTTGCCGTCGCAGACTATCGCGAAATCCCTTATTGGTTTGGGGTCAACCGTTGCAGCAAAACGATTTTGAACGGGACCGTGATGTCCAATGTTAGT
>WNFC01002186.1_pt1 | contig 26465 bp, 21 predicted proteins | sample 5400541 | NCBI WGS metagenome assembly WNFC01 (sample SAMN13153342, study PRJNA577476) | soil metagenome | isolation source: 120 cm saprolite under Douglas fir tree site 2 hole 2 replicate 1 | place: USA:California | collected 2015-04-18 | reverse complement strand
GCGTTGGAGGCGCGTGCCAGAGCTTCGTCGAGAGTGATGAGCTGCTTGGAGTAGAGATCGAAGAGCGACTGATCGAATGTTTGCATGCCGTACTGGCTGGTGCCGGCGGCGATGGCGTCATGAATCAGACGCGTTTTGTCCGCGTTGATGATGCAATCGCGGATGTAGCCGGTGGCGATCATGATTTCGACGGCAGGAACGCGGCCCTTGTCGTCGGCGCGGCGAACGAGGCGCTGGGACACGACGGCCTTGAGCGTGGCGGCAAGCTGCAAACGGATCTGTTTCTGCTCCGGGGGCGGGAAGACGGCGATAATACGCTGAATGGTTTCCGTGGCGTCGAGAGTATGCAAAGTGGAAAGCACCAGGTGACCGGTTTCCGCGGCCAGCAGCGCGGTGGAAATGGTTTCCAGGTCGCGCATTTCGCCGACCAGAATCACGTCGGGGTCTTGACGCAGGGCAGCGCGCAACGCGGTGGAAAAGTTCGCGGTGTCCACTTCGACTTCACGCTGATTGATGAAACTTTTCTTGTCGCGGTGCAGGAACTCGATGGGGTCTTCGATGGTGATGAGATGGTCGGCGCGGGTGGCGTTGATACGGTCGATCATCGCGGCCAGCGTGGTGGATTTACCGGAACCCGTAGTTCCGGTGACGAGAACCAGGCCGCGTTGCTCTTCGCAAATCTTGTTGATGACTACGGGCAGATTCAATTCTTCATTGGTGCGAATTTTCGTGGGAATGACGCGCAGCACCATGCCGACGTTGCCCCGCTGCTGAAAAACGTTGACGCGGAAGCGCCCCAAACCGGCGACGCCATAGGCCATATCCAGCTCCGCCGTTTCCTTGAACTTTTGCTTCTGGCGGTTGGTCATCATGCTGAAGGCCATGGAGAGCATCTCTTCCGGGGTGACGCGGGGCACGTCGGTCTGCGCAGCGAGCAGGCCGTCCACGCGCAAGTACGGGTGATTGCCGACTTTTAAGTGCAAGTCGGACGCTTTGTTTTCGACCGCGCGCCGGAGTAAATCGTCAATGCTGATGGCCATGTCGTGTGAACTCCACAAGAGTGCCGCTAATACGCGACACTAGCATCGGCCCAAAGAGCGGGCAAGCGAACCGCGCAGGCAGGTTGCGCGCTAGTTAACTGTACGGAAGGACGTGGTCAGTTTTCAGTAGTCAGTGTTCAGTTCGGAGAAAAAGAGGAGGTTGACAGTCGAAAGTTGAAGGGGAAAGGAAGGAGGAAAGTGAGCCGGGGTGTTGCAAGTTCGATCAGTCGCGCCTCCCTTAACCTAAGACTCAGATTGTAAACAGAATCAGGAAGTAGAAGCGAAAGCTAGAACTGAAATGTGAAAATAGTTCAGGTCTTTTTCAAATAGAGGGTGTCGTAGAGCAGACCGGCGGCAAAACCCCCGGCCAGCGGACCGACCCAGTAGACTCCCTGATGCGTCCAGTGCGTGGCTGCGAGGGCGGGGCCGAAAGCGCGAGCGGGGTTCAGTGCCGCACCGGTTAGAGGACCGGCGACAAGAATGCCCAGCGTAATAGTCAGGCCAATGCCGAATCCCGCGATCGAGCGGAAAGCGCCTTTTTCGTCCACCGCGGTCGCAAAGACCACCAGCACGAGGAAAAATGTAGTAACTGCTTCGAGGAACATCGCAGCCCAAACCGGAAAATCTCTCGCCAGCGCGGGGGTGCCTAAAGAAACGGCGCGCCAGGTTTCCTCGGGAATGACGGCTTTCAGCAAAAATGCGGCGACCGCCGCGCCGGCAAGCTGCGCGGCCCAGTAGAGAACGGTGTCTACCGTGGTGACACGCTTGGTGACCCAGAAGCCGATGGACACGGCCGGATTGAAATGTCCTCCGGAAATGTGTCCGAGCGCGGAAACCATGATGCCGATGGCGAGGCCGTGAGCGAGAGCGATGCCGAGAAGACCGAGGCTGCCGCCGGCGCCGTGCAAATATTGATCCGTGCAAATCGAGCCGGCGCCAAAAAAAATCAGCGCGAACGTGCCGAGGAATTCCGCGGTCAGTTTTTGCGATGTGTTGTACATCGATGATCCTCCCGAAAAGGAGTGGAAAGCGCGCCCGATTCGAACGGCTGCATTCTAGCCGGAAATCGGTGGGGAGCGCCACCCTCGCTACCAAATTTTCTGATCTAGGCAAACCACAAAATCAATTCAGGGGTGGAAGGCCAATTTTTTTCAGGAGCTCGGCGAAGCGCGGATCGGTCGCCCACATGGAATCCACATCGGTGCGTGCCCGGATGACATTCATTCGTGTGTCGCCCTGCTGGTAGGCAAGCTCGAGTGCGGCAAATGAATGATCCTTCTCGCCGAGTCCCGCATAGATATCCGCGATTCCCAGCCAGGAAACATACTTTGTTTTGGATTCCTCGATCAGTTCACCAAGGATTTTTCGAGCTTCATCGGTATTGCCGGCTTTGGCGTAGGCGTACCCGAGAAAGCCGCGGTAGTAGGACGATTCCGGAATGGACTGGACGGTTTTTTCCATCTCGGCTACCGCTTCATCATATTTCTTTTGCAGGATTAAAACTTCAGCGTAGATGTAGTGGGCAAGAGGGAAGTTCGGATCCATCTCGAGAGTCTGCCGAAGTTGTTTTTCAGACTCCTCAAGATGATTCGCGATCATCAGTGAGAGTGCCAAATTGTTTTGAGAGTTGGGAGAGAAAGGTTCGAGTGCCACGGCCTTGCGGTTTTCGCGGACTGCCTCTTCATAGCGGCCGGTGGCGTCCAAGAGTTCTCCGTGCCATACGTGGGCGTAGAGGTAACTGGGATTGAGATCGATGGCGCGGCGTAACTCGCGTTCCGCGCCGGCGAAATCCCATTCGAAGACGAGGAAAACGTTGCCCAGCGAAGCGTGACCCTCGGCCAGCGTGGGATCGATCTCCACGGCTCTTTCTGCCGCTTGGCGAGCCTTGGCGCCGGCTTCTTTGGGCGAAAGTACGGCGGTGTTGCGGGCCATGGAAAAATAGGAGTCGGCCAGACCGGAATAGGCTAGAGCAAAATTAGGATCCTTCTCGATGGCTTGCTGGAAATATTCGAGGGCCTTTTTGACTCCGCCGGCTGTGCGCCGGTTCCAATAGAATCTGCCTTGCAAATAGAGCTGATAGGCTTCCGGGTTTTGCGTGGAGCGCTGAGCCAGGCGCGATTTATCTGCGCCCGTCAGATTCATTTTCAGGTTTTGCGTGATGTCCTGCGTGATCTCCGCCTGAATGTTCGGGACATCGGCAAGCTTCCACTGGTATTGCTTGCTCCACATTACGCGGTCACGTTCCGCATCCACAAATTCGGCGCTGATGGAGAGGTTGTTGCCTCGTTGCAGCATGCGACCGGTGAGAATGGTGTGGACGCCAAGCTCGCGGGCGACCGTAGGCGGATCAATAGACTTGCCCTTGTAACGGTAGGCCGAGGCCAGCGAAACAACTTTCAGGTTGGGAATCTGAGAGAGCGTACTGACGAGTTCCTGCGTGATCCCCTCGCTTAGATACTCGGAGTTTGGGTCGCCAGTGGCATTCACGATGGGCAAGACGGCGACGGAATCCATCGATTTCAACTGAATCTCATGGAATCCGCGTTTTGCGAATAGGGCGAGACCGGCGAGGAGCACCAGGGAACCAAACCCGATTGCGACCTTGGTCGAGAGGGACATGCGTTTGCTTGGCGCGGCAGGGGACAGTTTGGCGGCAGCAGTAGCGGCGGAGACGCGCGTCGAGTCTGTGTCGCGTTTAAGGCGTTTCAGGTCGGCGCTGATTTCAGCGGAGCTTTGGTAGCGCAAGGCGCGGTCTTTCTCGAGCGCTTTCGAAACAATTTCGTCGAAACGCGGAGGGAGATTCGGATTCGCGGCGCTGGGATTTGCAGGGATGCGCTCGAGAATGGCGTGGAAGACGACCGCGGAGGTCGGTCCCGGGAAGGCGACGCAGCGGGTGGCCATTTCGTAGAGCACGGCTCCGAAACTGAAGAGATCGGTGCGCGCGTCGAGTTCTTCGCCGCGGGCCTGCTCGGGAGACATGTAGGCGACAGTGCCCATCGCGATGCCGGGGCTCGTGAGGGCTTCCTCGGTAGTTACGCCTTCCATCGAACCGAGCGAGGCTCCCGGCGAGCTGCCATCGGGGGCGAGCTTCGCCAGACCGAAGTCCATGAGCTTCGCTTGGCTGCGCGTCGTCATGAAAATATTCGCAGGCTTGATGTCGCGATGAACGATGCCTTTCTTGTGCGCGGCGTCGAGGGCTTCGGCGATTTGCACGCCAATGTCGAGGATAGCGTCGAGCGGCAGAGGCCTGGCGGTGATGCGCTGCTTCAGTGTTTCGCCCTCGAGCAGCTCCATCACCAGGAAAAATTTGCCTTCGTGCTCTTCGATGTCGTGAATAGTGCAGATATTGGGATGATTCAGGGCGGAGGCGGCGCGAGCTTCGCGCCGGAAGCGCTCCAAGGCTTGGGGATTTTTATTGAGTTCTTCCGGGAGGAATTTGAGAGCCACGCGTCGGCCGAGTTTGAGATCTTCTGCGGCGTAGACGACGCCCATGCCGCCGCTACCAAGCTTTTCGAGAATGCGATAGTGAGAGACGGTTTGGCCGGTCATGGTGTGGATTGGCGCTGCGCGAATGATAGGTGGTGCGGCTAGTTCCGTCAACGTGAAGGACACAGGAGTAGAAGAGAAAACGTAGAGACAGAGAGAGGCGGAGTCTCGCAGAGAGTTGAGATCCTTCGGCCCGGCAAACGGCGCCGGGCCACAGGATGACAACACAACTAGTGAGGCACAGCAAGCTGCGCCACTACAAAGACAATCGCGACTGCTAGCGAGTCGCGGCGGCGACTGGGGCGTTTACGGGCGTTAGCCAGTTGTGGCGATCGGGCTTGGTGCCGCCGGTGAGGCCGAAGAATTCGGCCTGCAATGTGAGCGTAATTGGACCGGCGACGCCTTTGCCGACTTGGATGTGATCGACGGAACGGATGGGAGTGATTTCGACGGCCGTGCCTACGAAGAACACTTCATCGGCGATGTAGAGCATTTCGCGAGGGATGACGGATTCCTTTACGGGGATGTTCAAGTCTTCGGCGAGCTTGGTGACGGCATCGCGGGTGATGCCGGGAAGAATGCTGGTGGCCAGCGGCGGGGTGTAGAGCGTGCCATCGTGAACGAGGAAAACGTTCATGCCGGAGCCTTCACTGACGTGGCCGTCGGCATCGAGCGCGATGCCTTCCGTGTAGCCGTTGAAGCTGGCTTCCATGCGAATGAGCTGCGAGTTCATGTAATTGGCGGCGGCCTTGGACATGGCGGGGAGGGTGTTCGGAGCAATGCGCGTCCAAGAACTGACGCCGACATCGACGCCTCTCGCAAGAGCGTCAGGACCGAGATAGGCGCCCCAGCTCCAGCAGGCCATGTAAATGTCGATGGGAGAATTCAGCGGATTCACTCCGACATCGCCATAGCCGCGCAGCACGATGGGTCTCACGTAACAGGAATTCAATGGGCCCTGCTTGGTTTCGTAGCAGCGGATGCCTTCGAAGACCGCGGAGCCGTAACTGACCACATGCGAGAGGACGTGCAGCTTGGCGTCGTCCCAATTGATCCACTTTCCGTTGTGCCAGATTTTCTCGGTCGCCTGAATCGGCATGATTGCTCCTATGCGATGGTGCCACTCACTTTGGTACGGCTCGAATTCGCAGAATACGGTACGCGGGATAAAGCGTCAATGCGCGGTGTGAGCCAGAAGATGCGCTGCCGGAACCAAATTGGTGTGTACTGCAATCACTTTGGCGAATGATCGGATGGTTTTACGCCGGTCCCGGGTGCAGACATCGGCGAACTCATGGAGATAAATGCCGACTTGGCTTCGAGGAGGATGCGATCCGTCCTGTTCTCCACGATGCCCAAAATCAGAAATGGAATTGCCGTAGCTGCGACTAGCAACTTTGCTCGCCGGGGAATCCTGGCTTCCGGCTCCCAGCGAAAGAGCTGGGCGGACAGGAAGAACGTGAGGCTGGCCCAGACGGCAAGGGAAAGGATTTCCGCATAACGGCTCCAGGCGGTGGCGGAGTTCACGATGGTCTGCTGAAGACCATTGACGAGGTAGGTGGCGGGAAGAAACAGTCCAAAGCGCTGCACCGCGCGCGGCAAAAAACCCAATGGGAAGGTGGCGCCGGAGAGAAAGATTAGAGGCAGCCAGAGCAGCTGGTTCAGCACCTGAGTTTCCTGCATGGTGTTGGTGACGCTGGCCACAACCAACCCGAGCGAGCCAAAGGAAACGATGCCGACGCAGATCAGCAAGAAAAGTGAAAGGGGATCGCCAAGACTCGGAACGTGAAAAAAGACACGGGCGAGGAACAATTCGACGACTACCGTGGGAATGGTAAGGACAAAATTGGCGACGATGCTTGAGGCGAGCAGGTCGCTGGCCGTCACCGGCGCCACATGAAAGCGCCGCAAGATTCCTTGTTCCCGGAACGCGACGAGCGTCGCGCTGAGCCCCCAGAAACTGCCCATCACATTAAACGCGAGGACCGGGCCGAGATAAAATGCCGCCACTTTCGGAGCGCCCTTGGCAATTACTCCCAACCACAAGAAGAAAAAAGCGAAAGGCATGACGAGGATAAAGAAGAAGAACATTTTGTTGCGCAAAGCCAGGCGGATGCGCATGCGCGTGAGTGCGACAAAGTTTTTCAATCGCGTAGCCTCCTTCCGGTCATTTCGATGAAGACGTCCTCGAGAGAGGGCGAGGATATTTCGAGGCTGACGAGTTCGTTGCCTTCCGCTTCCAGATGTTTGACGAGAGAAACGATGGCTTGGGGCGGGCGCGTGGAGTGCAGCACATAGGTGCCGGCGACCTCCCTGGCGTCGGCGACTCCCTCAAGATTTTTCAGAGAGCCGTTCGATTCCGGCTTGGAGAGGCGGACTTCGATGCGCGTGGAGCCGCCGGAATGGGCTTTCAATTCGCGAGGTGTGCCGAGGGCGATGACTTTGCCATGATCTACGATGGCGACGCGGTCGCAGAGGCGCTCGGCTTCTTCAATGTAATGAGTGGTCATCAGGATGGTTTTTTTTTCGCGGCGAAGTTCCTCGATGATGTCGTAAATCTCGCGGCGGACTTGGGGGTCGAGGCCGGCCGTGGGTTCATCGAAGAACAAAACTTTGGGGTCGTTGACCAGGGCCATGGCGAGAGCGAGCCGTTGTTTTTGGCCGCCGGAGAGCTGGCTGTAAAACGCGTTGCGCTTTTCTTCCAGGCCGAAGCGCTTGAGCAATTCCTCGGGTTTGCGGCCGCGCCTGTAGAAACTGGCGAAGAGCCGCAAAGCTTCCATGACGCGCAGCTTGTCTGGAAGGGAAGTGGATTGCAACGCGGCGCCAATCTCATGTTTGAGGGCAACCGACTCGCGTTGCGGGTCAAGGCCGCAGACGGAGACACGCCCGCCGTCGGGATCGCGCAAGCCTTCCAGAATCTCGACGGTGGTGGTTTTGCCAGCGCCGTTTGGCCCCAGGAGGCCGAAAACTTCGCCTTCTTCCACGTTGAAGCTGACGTCGCGGACGGCTTCGACGTCGCCGTAACGCTTTACGAGATTCTCAACTTGAAGAATGGAAGTTGGCATCGTTGCTAGCCCCGCACGCCGGGGATTGTCAGAGAGCGTATAGCATACTCCACATACTTCACAAGGGCGTCTGGCTTGCAAGTCGAGAACAGAGCCCAGAGTGTTCACTCTTGGATACGTTTTTTGGCCGCTCTGTATTTCAGTGGAGACTTCTTGGGCGGTTTCCAGAGGTGGCGTTTCAGGTCCACGCGCGAGTCGAGAATGGTGACGCCTTCACTCTCGAGGAGTTTTCTTTGCAGTGAAGCGTAAGGCTCGCGGATGAGGATTTTGCCGCGCTCGCCGATGACGCGATGCCAGGGAATGCCTTTTCCTGAGGGAGTTGCGGCCATGGCGCGTCCAGCGCTGCGCGCGCCGCCGGGCAAGCGCAAGGCTTTGGCGAGAGCTCCATAAGTTAGAACCCGGCCGCGGGGAATTTGTTTCACGAAGCGAAAAACAGGATCCCAAGTCATTGTGAATCAAGCTCCAAGGAGAGTTGCGAAAATCTCGTGCCACATGCTAGGTGCCCTCCCCTGGAAGAACAAGAGGAAAATCGCGCGGCGGGGTTTAATGGGATGCTGGTTGCCCCCGATGGAATAAGAACCATCTGGAAGCGGCAAACATCTAATCAAGCAGCGAAAGACAAGGTAGAACGGTGGGATGAACAGGATGCGAAACATCGATGAAACACAGCAAAAAAAGTGATGAGAATTTACGCTTCGTTTCCACTACGGTAGCGTTACTGATTGGATGCAACTTTTTTCGAAAAAGCGTGTCTAATCTTGTAGAGTGTAGTGGAAGAGAATTACACTACACAGGTTAAACGGCAGTTTGAGGTGACGTCGTGGCTTTTGTCCGCCGCAAAGGAAATTCGTTCTACCTGGTGCACAACGTGCGCCGCGGCGGCAAGGTGCGCCAGCTCCATCTAGCTCGTCTGGGAGCCCGGGCGCGAATTACGGAAGACCTGGTGCGTGAAGTTTCCAAGAAGCATCCCTTCGTGGAGCTGAATTGGAAAGTGCTGCGCGAACAATTGAACGGTCAAGTGGACCTGGCAAATCCCAACTCGCCGGCGGTCCAAAAGCTTGTTTCTTCTCTTCGAGCCCTCAATCTCGACTTAGCGGATGTCTTTCCTCCGCTCCTCCGAATTTCTGAATCCCCGGTTGTGGCACGGGAGCTGCTTGTGCAATTGCGGCTTCTGCAGTCAACGATTCAGGTCAAACTGGACCAGTTTGGCCGTGGACGCGGGCGATTTGGCAGCGCGAGCCCCGCATCACGGGTTCGCTAGGAGGCGGTCATGACCGACTACATTCTTCCACTCGATCCCAACAAGCGCAGCACGGACACGATCGATTTCCAGACCGCGCTGCGGGGGAAAATTGTCGGACAGGAAGAGGGTGTGCAGGCACTGGTGGACTTGTACCAGGTCTTTCGCGCCGGATTGAATTCGCCAGGCCGTCCGGTAGGAAATTTGCTGTTTCTCGGGCCGACCGGTTCGGGCAAGACGCGCATCGTGGAAGCCGCGTCCGAGATTCTCTTTGGAGACCCCCGCTCGGTGATCAAGGTCGATTGCGCGGAGTTTCAGCACTCCCACGAGATTGCCAAGCTGATTGGCTCGCCTCCGGGGTATTTGGGACATCGGGAGACTCACCCGCTGATTACGCAAGAGACTCTGGCGGCCGGCCATCGGGACGACCTAAAGTTGAGTTTTCTTCTGTTCGACGAGATTGAAAAGGCCAGCGATGCGCTCTGGCAGTTGCTGCTGGGGATGCTGGACAAGGCTACCTTGACCCTGGGTGACAATCGTAAAGTGGACCTATCGCAAACGGTAATTTTCCTGACGTCCAACCTGGGCGGCGGCGAAATCGCGGAACTTATGGAAGGTGGCATGGGCTTCGTTCAGCCGACGGACAAGCCGATCGCGGGCTTGGACGAGAAGGTAGAACGAACGGCAGTGGAAGCGGCGCGGCGTAAATTCTCGCCGGAATTCATGAACCGGCTCGACAAGGTGGTGGTATTTCATCCGCTCAGACGCGAGCAGCTTCAGGAAGTGCTCGATATCGAACTGGGGCGGGTGCAGCAGCGTGTCCTGGACACCGCCAAGGGACAGTTTCTGTTCCGGGTGACCGAGGCGGGCCGCGACTTCCTTCTTCAGGAAGGCACGGACCAGCGCTATGGCGCCCGGCACCTGAAACGCGCCATCGAGCGGCACGTTGTTTACCCCTTGGCGAATCTCTTGGCAACGGATCAAGTCAGCTTAGGCGATCTGGTACGAATCGATTGGGATGAGAGCCACGAGGGGCTTACGTTTGTGCGCGAAGGCGAAGGGGCGATCGTGCATTCGGCTTCGGCGCGGGCCGCCGCGGCTGCCGCCGGCGATGCGAAGGATGGCAAGACGGCGGATGCACCCACCGAAGCTGTGGCAGAAGAGAGGAAGTCGCGAGCGGCACAGCCTGCCGCAGGCCCCGCAGCTGCCGCACAAGGACGCAAAAAGCAGGACCGCACGAATTCTTAAAGCAGAACTTTAACTTTGGCGGGGCGCGTCGAGAGATGCGCCCCTTTTTGTCGTTTGGCCACTGACACAAACTGTTTCGTCTCTCTCATTTTTTGCGTGTATGAAACACTGTCTCAAGGGTTGAGACAGTTTCCAGAGCTGCAAATCCCGTATGTTGTTGAGTTTGCGTTGGTTCGCAAAAGTAACGGAGCAGGAAAAAGATTGGCATTCCCCATGCATATGCCAAACTAGCGCGAAACTGAGACGCGCAACGCGTTTGGGGGAAGTTAGACGCGGAGAAGGGTTGATGAAATGAAGGCAGCCGTCCGACATCAACTGGATCCAACCATCCGCAGCACGGATACCTGCGATTTTCAGTCCTCTTTGCGCGCCAAGATCGTCGGGCAGGAAGAGGGCGTCCAGTCCCTAGTTGACATGTTTCAGGTCTTTTGTGCCGGATTGAACTCGCCCGGCCGTCCGGTAGGCAACCTGCTGTTCTTGGGTCCGACCGGCTCGGGAAAGACGCGCATCGTGGAAGCGGCAGCGGAAATCCTTTTTGGAGACGCGCGCGCGGTCATTAAAGTGGATTGCGCGGAGTTCCAGCACTCGCACGAGATTGCCAAGCTGATTGGTTCGCCGCCAGGCTACCTGGGCCACCGCGAGACCCATCCCTTGATCACCCAGGAGGCGCTATCCGCCAGCCATACTGACAAGCTGAAGCTCAGCTTCCTGCTCTTCGACGAGATCGAAAAGGCCAGCGACGCCCTGTGGCAATTGCTCCTGGGGATGCTGGACAAGGCCACACTGACACTGGGCGACAACCGCCGCGTGGACCTTTCGCAGACCGTCATTTTCCTGACGTCGAACCTCGGTGGAGGAGAAATTACCGAACTCATGCAGGGCGGCATGGGCTTTATTCAGCCAAAGGACAAACCCGCTGCCGGCCTTGACGAAAAGGTCGAGCGCACCGCTGTGGAAGCGGCGCGCCGCAAGTTCTCGCCAGAATTTATGAACCGCCTCGACAAAGTGGTGGTGTTTCATCCACTGAGGCGCGAGCAACTTGAGCGCGTGCTCGAAATCGAGCTTGGCCAAGTGCAACAGCGCGTTCTGGAAACCGCCAAGGGTCAGTTCCTATTCCGCGTGACCGATCCGGGCCGCGACTTCCTGCTTCAGGAAGGCACCGACCAGCGTTACGGTGCGCGCCACCTGAAGCGTGCCATCGAACGCCACGTTGTGTATCCACTGGCGAACTTGCTGGCGACCGAGCAGGTGCACCTCGGCGACCTCGTTTGCATCGATTGGAACAAGGAGCAGGATCGCCTGACCTTCGTCCGCGAAGGCGAGAACCTGGCGATCCCGACGCGCAAGCCCGAGCCGGTTCTTCCGGCACGCATCGCTCCCGCAAAGAGCGGAAAGTCCGCGGATGCTCCGGGCGTAACACTCTCGCCGGAGCCCACGCCACGCATGGCTCGTTAAATCAATTTTCTCCCATCTTGATCCCGCCCGGGTGGCTAACCACCCGGGCTTTTTCTTTTCCCGCCTATCAGGTGCTAAAGTAACCCTGAATCGGGGAGTGCCATCCTACTCCGCAGGGCGATTTGGAGGACGTCTTGAGTGTTCGAGGGACAAAATCGAGTTCCGTGGAGCAGAGAGTCAACCGAGTACTCCTGGTCAACAGAGCGCCATTCGCAATGGCGGCTGGATTCTTGCTGCTCGCGTTTCTTGTTACAACTCCCCAGGCATGGGCGCAGCGCACGTCGCTCAAGCCAGGATGGAATAAGTTTTCTCCGCAAGAGGATATAAACCTCGGTAAGCAGGCGGCCACGGATGCCCAACGACATTTGCCACTTTGCAATGCTCCAAAGGTGGATGCTTATTTGACGCAACTTGGGGCGCGTCTGGTGCAAAAGCTTCCCACCGGCGGCGTGCAGTATCCATTTGAATTTCATTGTGTGAATGAGAAAGCCATCAACGCGTTTGCCCTGCCCGGCGGATATGTATTCATAAACCGGGGGGCCATTGAAGCTGCGGACAATGAGTCGCAACTTGCTGGAGTGATGGCGCACGAGTTGTCGCACGTCGCCCTCCGGCACGGTACGAACCAGGCCACAAAAGCGATACTGGCTGAGACAGGGTTAGGAATCTTCGGAGCAGTTTTTGGTGACAGCACGGGCGGTGCCCTGCTGACCACACTGGGGAGTTTCACGGCGGGCGGCGTGCTTCTGCGCTATTCTCGAACGGCAGAATCGCAAGCCGACGTCATGGGCACTCAAGTTCTTTACGACGCGGGGTACGACCCGCGCGCCATGGCGCAGTTTTTCGAGAAGCTCGAAGGGGAGTCAAAAGGGAAGAATCCGCCGGAGTTTTTCTCCGACCACCCGAGCCCGGAGCGCCGCGTCGAGCGCGTTGACGAAGAGGTCGAGAAGCTCGGTGGCGCACAACCGAATGCGCGGCGGGATTCGGCTGAATTCGAAGCCATCAAGCGGGAGGTCCTGGCTTTGCCGGTGGTGAAAAAGTCGCCGCCCGGAGCGGCTGCCGTGGCCGCTGCGCCTGCCCCGCCATCCCGCAACTTTGCTACTTACCAAGCGACTGCGTTCACGCTCAAGTACCCGGACAATTGGAAAAAATATCCCGATAGCGAAGGCGGCGGCGTTTCGTTTGCTCCCGAAGGCGGCGTTCTGGATGACGGCAGCGGTCACGGCGCGCTCGGATATGGCTTGATTGTCAGCGTGTCTAAGACTCAGGGTGATTCCAACGATTCGAACGCTTTGGATAGCGCCACGCGACAAGTGATTCAGGATCTTCAAAAAGCGAACCCGAGTATGAAAATTACGCGGCAGGGCGAGCGATTACGACTGAACGGCCGGCCGGGCCTTTCGACGTATCTGAGCAATGTTTCTCCCGCCGGTGGCCAGGAGACGGATTGGGTGGTCACCGTTCTGCGTCCGGGAGGACTGGTCTATTTCGTGTGTGTCGCACCGCAATCCGCATACGACAATTACGACAAGACGTTTTCGGCGATCCTCGATTCGGTACGCTTCACAAAATAGTAAGGAAAATCAACGAAGAGACGCAGGGATCGCGGTTGGGCCAGAGAAGAGAAGAAACCAACGAAACAATTCTCAACAAAGGAAAAGGGCGTCGCGCGACCGGATTCCGGACGCCCCCTGGTTTTGGCTCGCTTGTGAGCCGGCAGCTAATTCCCGCCGTCCCCGCTAAAAGAGAAGCGGCAGAACTTCCGTGCCTTCGTGCTGCACAGCTTGCAGTGCGCTGGGGTCAATGTGCAGAGCCTTCAGGATCGATGGCGCGACCTGTGAAGTGGCTACCGGAGTCTTGACGGTACGTCCGTGCAAGCCCGGATTCGAGACTATAAGGCCAACGTTGGTGTCGCCGAAGCTGAAACCGCCGTGTTCGGCATTCTTCTTGGACGAACCCGTGTAGGTCGTCCCATAGATCGGCTGCACCAGGATATCGGGCGTGGCGTTGTCCGTCAGCGGGTCGTTGAATTTGAGTTTGATCTCATTGCCGGCCAGCACTTCATCGATGAAGAGCGCTCCGGCGTTGGCGTTCAAGTAGGAGGCAACCGCTGCCGTCTGGGTCTGGTCCTGCAGCCAGATCAGCGCGATATCGTCGTCCTGAACGAACCCGCATGCGCCAGTGCCGCAGGCATTGGCGCTTGCAATGGCCATCGCAGCCGCGCTAGTTCCTGCATCCGGAAGAGCGGCAACGAGGTCGGCAAAATGGCCAGGCTTGTTGACCTTCGCCGGATTAATGGGCGACTGCCCGTGCTTCGCGCTGACGATGAACAAGGTCGAATCGTAGATGTGCTGAGCCTTGAGCGCTGCGATCATGCTGGCCAGCGCCGCGTCGGTCTGCTGCAGCCCGTAGGCGAGTACATCAGACGGACTCCCCGCGCCATCCTTGTATCCGCCAGCTTGTCCGGTAAACATTGTGTCCGCCACGCAACTGCCGTCGAAGTTGTCCTTTTCCAGCTTCTGGCCTACGCTGACAGCCTGGAAATTCATGCCGAACACTGCCGGTACTCCGGGTCCGGGCGTGCCATCGTGTTTCAGGCCCTTGATTTCATTGAGGATTCCTTGAACTTTCAGCGCGTCATTGTTTACGGTGCAAACGACACTCACAGTGTTATCGAGTCCGCCGACGTTGGTAATTTCCGGCGTGTAGAGATCCTCGACGCCTTTGCCCGAAGGCCCGTTGACAAGATCATAAGCCGGGTGCTTGTCTGCCCAAGCCGTGTGACCGCCCTCGCTCCTGACCACTTCGAAGATGGTGTTGGTCTTCATCGCCTGGTGCGGAAAAAGCCGGACGCACTTGCCGTTCTCGTCCAAGTGATTGGGCAAGGCAGTGGGATCAATGACGTTTAGTGAAACGGCCGGGCTGCCCGAGTATTTGTCAATACTTTCGTCAAACACCTGCATGTTGCCGGCCGGGGGCGTGCAACTCGTGTTCGTGGGGTCGAAAATGCCGCGATTGAAGCTCACGTCATAGAACAGTCCGTGACTGATGGGTGAGCCGCCGGTCACCAAAGCAAGAAGACCGGGGAAGGAATCCGAGTTTGCTGGTGTGCGCGCGTTCGAATACGTGATGCCGTGGCTAGCTAACTCCGCCAGGGCTGAGCCGGGGTGCGCGGCAACATAGTTCGAGACATCGAGCGCGTGCAGCCCATCAACGCTGATGAGCAGGACGTTTGATTTTGTTTCCTGCGCCAAGTTCATCGTTGGCGCGCGCCCGTGCGGGAATCGTTACGCCGATCAGCCCAATCGAAAGGGCAACCGCGAGCAATCTTTGTTTCAAGGGAATCTCCTTTTTTGGAAGCAGAATGAGATAGTTATCTCGGTATAGAGACTAGGCGCGGACTGTTACAGAGCGGAGAATGTCCCGTTTCGGCTTGATGAATCGGAATGGATAAAGAGCAATTCTGGAAAGAATTCTACGTGCGGTAGCCACGGTACTGATAAGCCTAGCAACCGGCTAACCGCGAGCACTTCATTTGCTCGGCGCGAGCTCCGTAGTTTTTCCATCGGCATGATGGTTGCGGTATACCTCGGAGGCGCGTTGCAGGGCGTCAGTGATGCTCCCGCAAATGTTTTCCGCGCCAACGTGCCGTTCGAACTCCGCCTGCTTCATCAGTTGCGAGGGTTGTTCACGCGCGCCACACAGAAGAAGCGAGCGCCCCGAATCGTGGAGCGTGTCCGCCAAATCGCGAATGGCGCCAAGCCCCGTGGCATCAATGGCGGTCATGTTCCGCAGACGAAGGATCACGATGGGAGGCAACGATTCGATGGAATGGAGAATGTCGGCAAACTTGTCGGTCGCGCCAAAAAGAAAAGGCCCGTGAATGCGGTAAACGATGGCGTAGTCTGGAATGTCCTTGCCCTGGAGCACATGCACGCGGCTGTCTTCGACGTAGTCCTTCGTCACGGGACTTACCGTTGTTGTTCTCGAGACTTTGCGAATAAACGTCAACGCTGCCAGCACCATCCCCACTTCCACGGCAAACGTTAGATCCGTCACCACCGTCAGCGTCAGGGTCAGCAGCCACACTGCGATGTCCGCTCCGCTCAGTTTTAAAATCTCCGGGATCTCCTCCCAATCACCCATGTTGTAGGCCACGATCATCAAAATCGCGGCCAGGGCGGCGAGCGGCACGTTCTTCACCAGCGGCGCCGCGAACAGTACGATGGCCAGCAGCGTCAAGGCATGAATGATCCCTGCGATGGGTGTCTTTGCGCCGGAGCGCACATTGGTGGCCGTTCGCGCGATGGCTCCGGTGGCGGGCAGCCCTCCGAAGAGCGGTGAAACGATATTCGCGATACCTTGGCCAATTAATTCCACGTTTGGGTTGTGCTTGTCATTGCTCATGCGGTCGGAGACGACCGCCGACATGAGCGACTCGATGGCCCCCAGCATCGCCACTGTGAACGCCGCTGACAGGAGTTGCCGGAACACGTCGTAGTGGAAATGCGGAACGACAAGCTTTGGCAAACCACTCGGGATTTCTCCGAAACGCGTTCCGATAGTCTCCACGGGCAGATGAAGCAGTTTTACGGCGGCGATCGCGCCGAACGTAACTAGAATGGCGCCGGGGATTTTCTTGGCATATTTCAAGCAGAAAACCATCAGCGCGACCGAAAGGACAGACACGACGGTCGCAGGTATGGACAGCGTATTCCAAGCCTGCCCAAAGGCCATCATGCGGTGAAAGAAATCGCCGGGAACGTGATCCATCTTCAGTCCGAAGAAGTCGCGGATCTGCGTGCTGGCGATAAGGATCGCGATGCCATTGGTGAATCCGACGACCACCGGGCGGGGAAAGTATTTCACCATGGTCCCCATGCCGGTTACGCCCAGAAGCACGAGGAGAACACCCGCCATCATCGTGCACATGAACAGGCCGTCGATGCCATGCTTGGCGATGATTCCCGCAACCACGACGACGAAAGCGCCCGTGGGGCCCCCGATTTGCGTTTTCGAGCCGCCCAGCGCGGAAATCAGGAATCCCGTGACGATGGCGCAGTACAGACCTGCTTGCGGGGGCACTCCGGAAGCGATCGCAAACGCCATCGCCAGCGGAAGCGCGACGAGCCCTACCGTCACGCCGGCGATCAAGTCGGAAAGAAATTTGTGGCGATCGTAGTCGCGCAGCAAGAGTATCGATTTCGGGAGCCAGTCTTCGAGAGCGGATGTCATGCGGCCTTCGGTCCAGAGAGGAAAATGTCTACGAAGATTCTAGCAAGGTGCAAGCTAGAATGTTCGGGCGGTGAATCGAATGTGTGCTTGGAAAGAAATCCTGGGCGGACACTTAACCGTTCGACGGTCGTCCTTCTCGTTCAGCCCGCGGCTTCGCTGCGCGGCACTGCCGGCTTCCAGCGCAATACAGGCTTGCGCGCGGCGCCTACCTCGTCCAAACGGCGGACGCGTGTCGTGTGCGGCGCGGTCTTGACGATTTCCGGCTTCGTCGCGGCTTCCGCCGCAATGGCCTTCATCGCCTCGATAAAGAGGTCGCACTCTTCCTTGGACTCGGATTCCGTCGGCTCGATCATCATGGCTCCAGGAACAATCAGCGGAAACGCCGTCGTGTAGGGATGGAAGCCGTAGTCGATCAACCGTTTTGCAATGTCCATGGTGCTCACACCGTTTTTCTTCTGCATAGCGTCGCTGAACACCACTTCGTGCATCGAGGGCAGGGAATACGGCAAATCGAAAACGCCCTCGAGCTGCTTTCGAATGTAATTCGCATTCAGCACCGCGTCTTCCGTGGCTTGCCGCACGCCTGGGCCATACGCGAGGATGTATGCCAGCGCGCGAACCAGCACGCCGAAATTTCCCGCGAACGCTTTCACCCGGCCGATGGAATCCGGCCGTATTGGTTCCAGCGCCAGCCGTCCGCCTTCTTTTTCCACCAAAATGGGCACGGGACGGAACGGCTCGAGGATTTTCTTCATCGCCACCGGCCCAGCGCCGGGTCCTCCACCGCCGTGCGGAGTCGAAAATGTTTTGTGCAGATTCAAGTGCATCACGTCGACACCCAGGTCGCCCGGCCGCGTTACGCCCGTTAGCGCGTTCATGTTCGCGCCGTCCATGTAGAGCAGCGCGCCTTTGGAGTGCAATATCTGCGCGATCTCCGGGATGCGCTGCTCAAAAATTCCCAGCGTCGAAGGATTGGTGATCATCAGCGCCGCGACTTCTCCGGTCACCAGGTCGCGCAACTTTTCGACGTCGATCTGCCCGTGCGATTCGGACCTGATATTTTCGACTTCGTATCCCGCGATTACCGCGGTCGCAGGATTGGTGCCGTGCGCGGAATCCGGAATCAAAACTTTCTTGCGTGGATTCCCCTGCTTCTCCAAGTACGCGCGAATCAGGAGCAAGCCCGTCAGCTCTCCTTGCGCTCCCGCGGCCGGCTGGAGCGTGATGGCGTCCATGCCGGTCATTTCCAGGAGGCATTTTTCCAGCAGCCGCATGATTTTCAAGCAGCCTTGCGAAAGTTCCTGTGGCTGATAGGGATGCTCCGTGGCAATGCCATCGAGCCGCGCGACGAACTCATTTACGCGCGGGTTGTACTTCATCGTGCAGGAGCCAAGCGGATACATGCCCAGATCGATCGCGTAGTTCCACGTTGAAAGCCGCGTGAAGTGGCGGATGACTTCGATCTCGCTCACTTCGGGAAAGCCTTCGACGCCCGCGCGCCGGTGATTTACGCCGAGCGCTTTGGCAGGGTCGGCGGCGGGCACATCGAGCGGCGGCAATTCGAAAGCACGCTTTCCCGGCGACGACTTCTCAAAGATCAGCCCTTCGCTTTGATTCGTATGCCTCGAAGCCTTTTTGATCCTGTTGTTCATTCTCAGCTTTCTATTTGCATCGGCGCGGCGTACGCCCCTGAAAAATGCGTTCCTTCAAATCGGCCGCTGTAGCGCGTTCTTTAGCGCCCCGGCAAATCGTTCAATTTCCACCCGAGTCGTCGTTTCCGTGACGCACACCAGCGCGCGCTTGGTCAGCTCCGGATACGCAGTGCCCAACGCGAGCGGCCCAATGATTTTTTCCCGCAGGAGCTGGCTATTGACGATCTTTACCGAGCGCGGCAGTTCGATCGTGAATTCGTTGAAAAAAGGCGCTTCAAATGTGCGTCGTACGCCGGGAATCTTTTCCAGCTCAGAAAGCGCGAACTGTGCCTTGGACAGGTTCTGCTCCGCCATCTCGCGCAAACCTTCCTTGCCGAGCAGCGTGAGGTGCACCGTAGCGGCCAGCGCGCAGAGCGCCTGGTTGGTGCAAATGTTGGAGGTGGCCTTCTCGCGGCGGATGTGCTGTTCACGCGTCGCGAGCGTCAGCACGAATCCGCGCTGGCCCTCCGAATCCATCGTTTGCCCCGAAAGCCGCCCGGGCATTTGCCGCACGAACTTTTCCCGTGAAGCAATCACGCCGGCAAACGGTCCGCCGTAACTCGGCGGCAGTCCAAGACTCTGGCCCTCCATTGCTACGATGTCCGCTTCCGTGGGGGGGCGCACGACGCCAAGGGAAACGCCTTCCGCCACCGCAACGACAAACATGGCGCCCGCCGCGTGCGCGAGCTCCGCGAGCGGCGCGTACGACTCGATCACGCCAAAAAAGTTCGGTGACTGTGCAACGACGGCCGCAACATCGTCCTTCAGTGCACTCTGCAACGCTTTCGCGTCCACTGTTCCTTTCGCAGCAAACGGAATCTCGTCAACTAGCAGGCCGGAATTCTTCGCGTAGGTCTTCAGCACGTCGCGATACTCCGGATGCACCGATCGTGCCACGAGCACGCGCCGTCGTCCCGTCAGGCGCTCCGCCATCAACACTGCCTCGGTCGTCGCCGTCGATCCGTCGTACATCGACGCGTTGGCAACTTCCTGCCCCGTGAGCTGGCACATCAGCGTTTGAAACTCGAAGATCGCCTGCAGCGTACCCTGCGTGATTTCCGCCTGATAGGGCGTGTAGGAGGTAAGAAACTCGCCGCGCTGGATGATGGCGTCCGTCACCACGGACCGCAGATGATTGTAGACGCCCGCGCCGAGAAAACTTGTGTACCCGTTCGAATTCTCCGCGGCTCGCTCTTTGAAGTACTGAATAACTTCGGCTTCGGAGTACGGTCCCGGAATCTTCAGTGCTTCGCGCAGGCGGAATCGTTCGGGAATGCTTGAGAATAATTCCTCGATGGATTTTGCGCCGATGGCGGCGAGCATCTCTTGCCGCTCGGCAGGGCTCTTCGGGAGGTAGCGCATTAGGCCGAGGCTTCCGTGCTCTTGGCCGCGATGTACGCCTCATAGGCGGCAGCGTCCATCAGGCCGCTGAGTTCCGCGGCGTTTGTGAGGCGCACTTTGATCAGCCACGCGCCGCCATGAGGATCGGTATTGATTTTCTCTGGCGTATTGTGTAGTTCACCGTTGGCTTCAATCACTTCGCCCGCCGCCGGCGCGTAGATTTCACTGACGGCCTTCACGGACTCCACGGTGCCAAAGGACTTGCCGACTTCGATTTTCGCGCCGGGCTTGGGCAGTTCGACGAAGACCACGTCGCCCAGTTCATGTTGCGCGTAATCGGTGATGCCAATCGTTGCGAGTCCGGCTTCCACGCTGACCCACTCGTGTTCCTTCGTGTAGCGGTAATTCTTCGGATAGGCCATCTCAAACTCTCCTGTGAACTTTTAAAACGTCTTCTATCCGACGTTTGTCATGCAACGGTGCGGTCCACGATGCTTATTGCTTTGGCGAAGCCGCTGCCTCTTCAAGAGCCTTTTTCAGATCGGGATGTTCGTCAAGCACTTCGACCATGGCCTCGCGGCCAAGCTTTTCGCCCAACTTCATCGACGCAGTCTGCACTTCGACAAGAGTTTGCGGCAGAACGGACAGAGCTTTCTGGCCCAGAGGTGTTTGGTAGAATCGTATAAGTCCCTCGATTTCTTCTTTGCTGAAATACTTATCGTAGACCGGAATAGTTAGTTCCAACAATTGCTCCACCCGGAGTTCCGATTGAAACTTTTGGAAAAACAAGTCCGCAAGCTTTTCGCGATACTCGCCGGGAGGTAAGGAACTCATCAGCATGGGCCTCATATTGGTACTCATTCCAGTGAGCACCTGCTGCATCATTTTCGTCGTTCCCATGACTTCAAACATGCTTCGGATCGCCGCTTCCTTCGCCGGGTCGATTCTTGGCGCGGAACTTCCCGAAGTCGCTTGTGCTGACGTCGCGCTAGTTCGTGCTGGCGCAGCTTGCACGGGCTTTGGGTCTTGCGTCCGGGGAGCGGTGCCTTGCCCATTCCCTGTGAACGGAGCGATCCAGCAAAAAAGGAATACAGATAGGGCTTTCACGGATGCTCCTTTGACTTTTCTCAAGCCGTTCTCGTCGCGTTTGATGCTGGCGATGGCCTCGGCCGCTTGTAAAACGGTGTTGGCACTACCTGCGCCTTGCACTTCTGCCCGCGAATTTCCACGTACAGAATTGTGCCAACCGCGGAGAACGGCGCTGGCACGTAAGCCAGCGCGATATTTTTTCCCAGCGTGGGCGAAGGCGAACCGCTTGTCACTACCCCAATAGCTTCGCCAGCTTCGTTGCAGCAGCAATATTCGTCGCGCGCGATTCCGCGGTCCACCATCTCAATCCCCACCAGCGTGCGCCGCAGTCCCGCGGCTCTCGCCTGCTCCAGCGCGGCGCGTCCCACAAAATCGCCTTTTTCCATCTTACAGTAACGCTCCAGCCCGGCTTCCCACACATTGATCTTGTCGCTGATCTCATGCCCATACAGCGCCATTTTTGATTCCAGCCGCAGCGTGTTCCGGCAACCCAGGCCGCAAGGAATGATTGCGAATTCGCGCCCTGCTTCCATCACCTGATTCCAGATTTTCTCGCTGGTCGTCACATCGGATAGCACGTAAATCTCAAAACCATCCTCGCCCGTGTATCCCGTGCGCGCAATCAGCGTATTCTTCAAACCGCAGACCGCTCCATGTGTGAACCAGTAATTCTTGAGGCTGTCCAGGTTCGCGTCTGTCAGCTTCTTCATCACTTCGATAGCGCGCGGCCCCTGAATCGCCAATTGCGTGTAAGCGTCGCTAAGATCCTCGACCGCGCAATCGAAATTCTTCGTATTCTCACGCACCCAATGGATGTCTTTCTCGCGCGTCCCGGCATTAATCACCAGCAGAAAATCGTCTTCGCCCAGCCGGTGCACGATCACGTCATCCACAAACGTGCCTTCTGGATAAAGCATCGCCGAATACTGTGCCTGGCCGATGGCCAGCTTTGACGCGTCGTTCATGCTGATGTGTTGCACCGCCGCCAGCGCCCCACCAGGTTTTGCGCCGCTGCGAATTTGAATGTCGCCCATGTGGCTCACGTCGAAAACACCGACGCTGCCGCGCACCGCCTTGTGTTCGGCGATCAGCCCGCCGCTCGCAGGATATTCGACAGGCATGTCCCACCCGCCGAAATTGACCATCTTCGCGCCCCGACGCCGGTGCAACGCGTTCAGCGGCGTCTTACGAAGCTCGCTTTTGTGAGGAGTCGCGGCGGATTCCATTCCAGTGGCTCAAGCAGAAATCGATACTAGCACGCGCTCTCATAGCGGTCAAAGAAGCCTGCCGGAAGCGAACCGCTCTGCCAGCACGACGTTGCGCAACCGGAGCATCACAATTACCTTCGCCTTGCCGCATCCTCTCATGCTCAGGTAGAGTTTTCCTTAGAGGCTCTTATGGCGGGTCCGACCGTTTGCATGCAATGCGACTTACCCGAAGATCGCTGCACTTGTGAAAGATACTGCACCATCTGCAAGGGCCAGCAAAACGTGCGCCTGTGCACCGATGGTCTTTTCTATTGCCCCGATTGCCGGGAAGCCTGCGACGTCTCTCTGGCCACCAGCCGTGGCCATTGAATCCAAAAGTCTCCTTTTGCAGATCGATGCCGACGCCCGCCTGGCCGCTGCCGCTGGTGGAGCCGCCCGCCATCTCGCCGATCTCGCCGGCCTCGAGAGCGACTCCATCTCGCAATTGCAGTCCTCCGTCGTTGCTGCCTGCCTGGAGGCTTTTGGACATTTAACGGCAGATCATCCCCGGCTGGATATTGCGTTCACGCGTTTCGCTGATCGCTTTGAAGTTGCTCTATCTCACAGGGGCGAAGGCTCTACTGCGCTTGGCCTCGAGACGATTGCGGGCTTTGCCTCGCGAATTGACGGCTCGGGATCCCAGCCAGGCGTTTTCGCGGGATTTGACCGCGTCCAGTATGAAACGCACGGCGGCATAGCCGTTACTCGCCTGACCAAATACATCGGCCACTTCGGTCCCAGCACTTGAGCGAGATTTGCAATAAAAAAAGGCCAGACGCTCCTGCTGTCCAGCCTTTCGTGCGGCGCTCTTTTCAGATCCTTACATCTTGAGCGCGAATGTGTTCTTCTGAATCAGTGCCGTCATCTGGTCGTCGCTCAGTGACATGCGCAGCGTCACTCGATCGCCCGCGGGCGTCACCCGCGCCTGATCCAGCAATTGCGCCAGGTCCGGATTGTCCTTCTGCGCCTGATACCGTTTATAGAGGAACCCTGCCTGAAGCAGTTGCCCAAGCGTGTTGGCGTCTTCGGTGGAACCGCACACCGCCTGGAATTTTCCGTCGATGCCGCTGCTCGCATCCACGTTGATGATCATGTTCTGCATCCGTGCCACGAGTTTTGCCGCTTCGGGAAACTGTTGCACCTCCGGCGCCAATTGCTGCATGGCCAGCCGCGTGTAAGCGGGATTCAGCACCGCCCAGACCACGCCGCTGCCGTTCGCTTCGTTGATTAGAGGGAAGAATTTGTCATTGCGCAGCAGTCCTTCCTCAGTGCCGAATCGCACCTCAACCATCTTTTCTAGAACCGCACGGTGCCCAAACGCCGCGGTATTCGAGTCGATGAAAAAGAAAAACAGGTCGTTCGCTCCCGAACCCGTGCCGAACGCATAGAGCGTGTAACCGCGCGCCTTGAACGTGGGAAGCTTCTGCTGTTTGAAAAACGCTTCCGTCGAATTCGGATTGTACGTCCCCAGCGCCACGCCGACGATCTCCTCTCCCGTGGGCACGTCTGTCGAGCCGGCGCCTTCAGTCTTCGCAGTCAACCCTTCCGCGACCAGCCCCCACGCGAGTTCATCGACTTGTGTATTCGGATCAACGCCCGCCGAAGCCAGGAATTTCTCGAATTGCCGGAAGCGGTCGGGCAGCATCTGCTCACGCAATTGTGGAAACCATTTGAGCGTGCGCGCTTTTTTCAGGTCGGCGTAGGCAAATTCGCCAACCTCCTTAGGGAAGAGGGCAATAATGTCCGGGCCAAGGCGGCCCGCCCGCGCTGGCTTCGGCACCGCTAGGAACATCGCCACTAGAATGCCGGCGGCCACGCCTCTGCCGATCGTCGACCCCCAGCGCTTGGGGGTCACAGCTGATTTCGCGGTCAATTTCATTTCGTGCTCCTTTTCGATTGAGGCAGAGGGAACTCTCAGTCTACGCTCTTGTCGCGCGCGACGTATCGCCCAATCGCTGCCGCAGTGCCGCGATCGTCACACGCATTGACGATACATACCCTGCATCTGTCAGGCCATCGAGGTTGATTTCCACATTGGCCAGCGCTCCGCGAGCGCCCGCTTCGGCCATCAACCTGGCCACCTGCAAGTCTGAACGCATGGATGCGGCGGCGATGGCCTCCAGTTGTCCGAGGCGTTCGAAAAGCGCAACAGCGCGCTCGGCCACTTTCAGAGGTACCTCCGACGCGCCTTTGGTAGCCTGTTGGATCGCTTCCTCGCGCCGCCGCGTTTCCTCCGTGTCCGCTTGTGGCAGTTTATACGCCGCCATCACCGCCTCGTAGGACGCCGCGTCGCGGTCGATCGCTCCGGTAAGTTCGTCCGAAATCTTTCGCAACTCGTCTAGCGCTACAGAGAGCTCATCGGCAAATCCGGCTTGCGACTTCTTTTTCCTCGAGAGCCCCGCAACCATCTGCCCCAGTGCCGCCGCCAGCGCTCCTGCAAACGCTGAGGCGCTTCCGCCCCCCGGCGTTGCCGAAGGAGTCGCCACCGCTTCCAGAAACGGCCGCGCCAATCCCGCCAGCTTTCCATCCTTCGCAACGTCCAGCGGCGCGCCGCTCAGCGCATCCGCCAGTTTATTTTCAAATACCTGCTCGGGAGAGAAGTTTTCTAGCTGCAAGAAAAAGTCCGCCGCCATCTCGATCGCTTTTTTTGGCACCAGCCCCACGATTTCGCTGCCCACGGGCATCACGCCGTAGCGCTCCGCTTCGCGCTTCACCATTTCATAAACGCGGTGCATCGGCGTCTGTTCGAAGTCCGTCAGGTTGATGGACACTTGCGCCAGGTTGCGTGCTCTCAGCTCCACGCCCATCGACTTCACATAGCGCAGACCGCCGGACGAGAAGCGGATCGCTCTCGCGATTTTGTTCGCGATGGCCACATCCGGTGTATTGAGATTCACGTTGTACGCGATTAAAAACTTGCGCGCGCCCACGGCGGTCACGCCGGCTGTCGGGTGCACCTTCGGCTCGCCGATATCCGGCTGCCGATCGTGGTTCTTCTTCATTTCTTCGCGCAGCCCTTCGAATTGTCCTCGCCGCACATTTTCCAAATTCACGCGATCCGGACGCATCGCCGCCGATTCGTAAAAAAACACTGGTATCCGGTAGCGCTTCCAAATTTCTTCTCCCACCCGCCGTGCTAGCGCCACGCAATCCTCAATCGTCACGCCATCGATGGGAATAAATGGCAGCACGTCCGTCGCGCCCACGCGCGGATGCGCCCCGGCGTGTTTTGTCAAGTCGATCAACTCCATCGCTTTGCCTGCGCCCAGCAACGCTGCTTCCGCCACCGCGTCCGGTTCCCCCGCCAGCGTGACCACGCATCTGTTATGGTCTGCGTCCATCTCCCGATCCAGCACGTACACGCCCGGCACTCCGCTCATGGCTGCGACGATGGCATCGACCTTCGCGGGGTCTCGTCCTTCGGAAAAATTTGGCACGCATTCGATCAGTCGTTTCATCTTTTCGGTTTTTTGTCCCGTCGTCCCGGCCAATTATTTGGCAGTTTTGGCTTTCTGTCTGGCAGCGTGGGCCGCTCGTACACAAATACTGGCTTATTCGGATTGCTCGGTGCTCCAGCGGGTTGGCCAGCAGGGGCCGAGGCTGGCGTTTGCACGGGCTCGGGCTTGATTGCCTGTGGCGCCGGCCTGATGGACTTCTTTACAGATCTCCCCACTCCGGGAAACGTTTTCACCGGCCATTGCGGCCCGATCATCGGCTTGAAGTTCGGAGACACCGTCTCCAGGTTCCTTTGTTGTTGCGCTTGAACCTCTGCTTGCTTTGCCTTCTCACTCTTGGCGCCCGTCGCTTGCTCTTTCCAGTAGCGTCTCAACATCCACGCGAACCACGTAAAGCCTCCCACCCACAGCCCCGTAACCACTGCGTTGTACCCGCTCAGTCCTCCTGCTTTTCCCAGAATCATAACCACGGCGCTGATCGTCGCCGCGAAGGCGTAAAAATATTCTTCGAAGAGACTCTTCGTCTTCTTCGGCACGATCTTTAGGAGCCGCACTCTGCGTATCGGCTTTTTTGAATAGTTAAACTGGTTTTTGTTCGGCGGCATGGATCACTCGGCCACGCTTCACGGTCATCCAACAATGGTTCACACCAAAATAATAGGGAATTTCCCGGTAGTCGGCCACTTCGAATACGGCCAGGTCTGCTTGTTTGCCAACCTCCAGCGATCCGATCGTTTTTTCGCGCCGCAATGCATACGCTGCATTGATCGTCGCCGCCGCAATCGCCTCCGCGGGCGTCATTCGTAGTTGCGTGCACGCAAGCGACAGGATCATCGGCATGCTTATCGTCGGACTCGTTCCCGGATTGTAATC
>WNFC01001232.1_pt1 | contig 26473 bp, 24 predicted proteins | sample 5400541 | NCBI WGS metagenome assembly WNFC01 (sample SAMN13153342, study PRJNA577476) | soil metagenome | isolation source: 120 cm saprolite under Douglas fir tree site 2 hole 2 replicate 1 | place: USA:California | collected 2015-04-18 | reverse complement strand
GGGTGGGGTCTGGATCGTGAACGAGTCCGGCTTTCCTCGCCGCGTCTTTGACGGACCATCGGTGCAGTCGTTCAGCTGGTCGCCGGAGGGATCGAGCCTCCTGATCCAGATCGGCGCCGCGACCTGGTCGGCGTACACGCCCGGCGGCACCCTGACACCGTTGCCCTTCACGGCGACCTGGGCGGGGGCGCTTACGGCGGGCCTAGGCTACGTATACATCGATACGAGCGGCGCGCTGCACCGCTGGTCGGTGGACGCTTCGGACGAGATCATCGCGGCCGGCGTGCTGCAGGCGGCAACCTCGCCGAGCGGCCAGCGGGTCGCATTCGTGGAAACGGACGGAACGACGTCGACCGTCTGGGGATACGACGTGGGCTTGAGGTCGCGGTATGAGCTTTCGACGGAGGCCAGTACGGTCAGCTCCCTGAGCTGGTCACCTGCCGGAAACCGGATCGCGTACCTGCGCCAGGACGCGGGCGGCGCGCTCGCCCTGCGCGTGCGCAGCCTGACCGGCCAGGCGGCGACGACGACCATCGCGAGCGGTGACATCGGGCGTCCGACGTGGTTGCCCGACTCCAGTCACGTGATCTTCGCGGCGGGTATCAACACCGCCGGCGGCACCTTACGCAAGGCGTTCCTGCTCAGCGTGATCGCCCCGCCGGCCGCCCTGACTGCAGCGCTGGCAATTCCGTCGAGCCCGGCGCTCGACGTTGCCGATCCGGTTCCTTCGCCCGACGGCCACCAGATCGCCTTCGTCAGCCAGGACCAGGTGTGGATGATGAACGCCGACGGCACGCGGCCGACCGCCCTGACGCGATTCGACCCGGAGTCTTTCCCCTACTCGTGCCGGACGCCGGCTTGGACCCGCGCTTGATCCCTTTCGAGGACGTTCTCGAACAGGGTCTGCAGCCTGTCCGCGGTGCGCGTCCATGAGAACCGCTGCGCGAGGAGGCTGCCGTGCCGCCCCATCTGCTGCGCGAGCACGGGATCCGCAAGCAGGCGCCCGATGCGATCGGCGTACGTCGCGGCATCGTCGCCATCGATGAGATATCCGCTGACCTCGTCGCGCACGACAGAGCGCAGTCCAGGCACGCCGGAGGCCACGACCGGGCAGCCGCACGCCTGCGCCTCGAGACCGACGAGTCCAAAGGACTCGCTGTACGAGGGCATGACGCAGGCATCCGCGGCCGAATAGAAGTAGGGAAGCTCGTGGTGGGCGACCGACCCCAGGAAATCGACGTGGCCGCGCACGCCTAGCGATGTTGCGATCGCCTTCAGGCGGTCCTTTTCGCTCTCGTCGCCGTCACGGCTGTCCTCGCCCACGACCAGCAATCGGAGGTCGGGGTGCGTGCGGTCTTTGAGCAGCGCCAGGGCGCGGATGGCGATCTCGACTCCCTTGAGTCTCTCGAGCCGGCCGACGAAGAGCAGCAGCGGCACGTCGCCGTAGCCGATCTTCCGCCGCGCCTCCGCGCGATCGAGCGGCCTGAACGTCGCGAGGTCGACCCCCGGCGGGACGATGAACACGCGATCCGGGCTGGCGCCATAGGAGTTGACCAGCTCCTCGCCCTCGTCAGCCGTGGAGGCGATCAGGAGGTCGGCCTGCTGCGCAAGCTCGCCCTCTACGCGGATTCGCAGCGCGGGCTCGGGCCGAGCCCCGCTCGCCAGCCGCTTGTTCTTGACCAGGCCGAGCGTGTGGGCGACGTGCGCCCAGCCCGCGGCAAGTTGCGGCCGGAGCAGGCAGGCGACCTCACCGGAAAGCCAGTAGTGCGAGAAGAGGAGGTCGTAGTGGATTCCCTGGCTGGCCGCGAAGGCGCCGACCTGCGAGGCGAATGCAGGCGCCTCGTTGATGAGGGAGTACTTGTCGAGCCCTGTGCCCGCCGCCAGGTAGATCACCCGCGAGAGCGGCGCCAGGGTTTCGATCGCGGGGTCGTCATGCGACTGCATGCGCGTGAAGATGTCTGTGGCGATGCCCCGGTCGCTGAAGGCGCTGCATACCTCGCGCACGTAGACGTTGAGGCCTCCGTTGGCGTTCTGGCCCAGGGAAGCGGTCGGCGAGGTGTGCATGGAAACGACGGCCAGCCGCTGCAGGTCCCGCGACGAAGGGCGCGGAAGCGGCCGGTCGGAGATGAATCTGGTCGGCTCAGCCACGATATGCCGATCTCGCGTCGAGCCAGCGCCTCGAGACGCAGCAAAACCCGGAGCGTGAGACCGGCGAGCAGGAGCCCATATCGCCTTAAAACATACGCACTTCCAGCCTATTCCCTGGCCTCCCCACCCCGTGGGGAGGTCGACCCCGGCCGCGAAGCGGCCGCGGTCGGGTGGGGCGGTGCACTTTCCAATGGAGGTTATGATTTTGCCGGCATGCGCCTGGTCAAGGGCTTCAAGGTCTCCGCCCTCGTCGCATTGGCGGTCCCTTCTTTGCTCGCGCTCACGGCGATCACCACCCTGGCCGACGCCTCACCCGCCCGCACCGCCCTGCCCGGCGACCCCAACCAAGGTGCCACCCTTTACGCACGGAACTGCACCAGCTGCCACGGGGTGAACCTGGAAGGCACCGTTGGCCCGGCGCTGAACCCCATCGAAAAAATTCCAGGCGTACCCAACAGCCTAGACTCCGACTTCCTGATTCAGATCATCACCAATGGGCGCAAGCACCAGGCCGGTGACCCGAAAACGGCCGATATGCCGCCCAAGGGCGGCAACCCCAACCTCAGCGACCAGGACATCAAGGACCTGGCCGCGTTCATCATCCAGTCCAACCAGATCAATCCCAACTCGCTCCCGCTGCCGGCGGGCGAGCTCGCCAAGCGAACCATGCTCTGGGTCGGCATCGGCATCATCGCCATGATTTTCGTGACCTTCCTCCTGGCCCAGTACAACATGCGCTGGATCGCGCGCCGGGCGGCGGCGCGACGCAGGTAGGCGCGCAGGGGGCGGACACAGGTCTCCGCTCAGCGCCGGCGCTGATTCCGACGCCGAAGGGCGGCTCGCCGAGGGTCCTGATCCTTTTCAGTGACACGGGCGGCGGGCATCGCGCGGCGGCGCGAGCTCTGACCGATGCGCTCAAGCAGCTCGACCCGTCGTGCGAGGTGACCGTCGCCGATCCCCTCATCACGCAAGGACCGGCCGTGGTGCGAAGGCTCGCATCGCTGTACTCGCCGATGATCCAGCGGTCCCGCACGGCCTGGGGCGCCGTCTATCACTCGAGCAACACGAAGGCGACCTTTGCCGCCATCCGCGCGGTGTTCGGCCGCGGTGTTCGCAACGCGATCATCGAGCTGGTTGCCAAACACGATCCCGACGTCGTCCTGTCCGTCCACCCGCTGCTGAACCACATCGCTTACCAGGCCATCCAGAAGAGCGGCCGTCCCCGCGCGCTCATGACGGTCATCACGGACCTCGTCGACTTCCATCGGGGCTGGACCTTCAGCCGGGCCGACCTCGTCGTAGCCCCGACCGAGCTCGCGCGCAAGGTCGCGCTGCGTCGGCGCGTGCCCCCCGACCGGATCAAGCTGCTGGGACTGCCGGTCGACCTACGCTTCCGTCCGCCCGCGCCCGGCGAAAAGCATGCGCTGCGCCGCCGCTATGGACTGGACGAGAACCGGTTCACCGTGCTTGCGATGGGCGGCGCCGCCGGCGTGGGCAACCTGTTGAAGCAGGTGCGGGCCCTCGCGTGGGAGCCACACCCGTGGCAGGTCGTCGCCGTATGCGGGCGCAACGAGAAGCTTCGCCGGCGGCTGGCACGTGTCCGCTTCGCGACGCCGACCCTCGTCCTCGGCTTCGTCGATTTCATGCCCGAGCTGATGCGCGCATGCGACGTCGTCGTGACCAAAGCCGGGCCAGGCGCGATCGCCGAGGCGCTCGCCACCGGCGTGCCCGTCTTGATCACAGGATTCCTACCGGGCCAGGAATCGCCGAACGTCGACTTTGTGGTCGAGGCGGGTTTCGGGGCGTTCACCCCGAAAGAGGACGAGCTGCTAGACGAGGTTCGCGTGCTGGCCGAAGGCGGGCCGACGTGGCAGGAGATGTCGCGCAAGGCGGCCGAGATGGCGCACCCGTACGCTTCGTCCGACATCGCGCGCGAATGCCTGCTGCTGGCCGCGCACTACAGGGCCTCGGCGCAGACCAGGCGGTAGGGGCACAGGCGGCAGCGCCGCCGGTCAGGCCGTGCGTCGAATCTGCCCGACCGCACACCCTCCGCCACCTCCGCGCCCTGCCGCGCCGCCTCAGCGAGAAGCGCACTCGTCTGCTCGACGCGCACCGAGTCGCTCGAGGCCAGGTACACGATCTCGAGCTCGATGGGATCGAGCTTCAGCGCGGCCTCCGCGCCGAGCGCGTAAAGCGCCACCTGTAGATCGCGCCGCCCGCGCGCGAGCGGCCGGCCGGTTTTGTAGTCGGTGATGCGCCACACGTCATCGACATGGTCGACGCGATCGATCACGCCGTTGAGCGTCCAGCCGTCGACGGCGACGCCGAATGCGTGCTCCAGGTACTCGGGCCGAGCGCGCAGGCCGCCTTTCTTGCGGTAGGCCTCCAGCTGGGCCGCGCCGTTGCGCTCGAAGGTCGCCGCGCGACGGGGGTCGGGAAACGTGCTTTCGCTCCAGACCTGACGATGCAAGGATCGCAGGAAGCGAGCCGTGACGTCGGTGCCGCCACGCCTGGCTTCGCCGGCGCGACGCAAGGTCTCATGCATGATCACGCCCTGCACGGCCTCCGCGGTCTGGACCGCGGGCAGGCGCTGGACGTGGCGGTACCAGTACTGCCGCGGGCAATCGCGATATGCGGAAATCGAAGAGTAGGAAAGCACCACATCCCCCTCCCCCCGTCGGGGGGAGGGCTGGGGAGAGGGGCTTAAGCCTGCAGAAATCTCCCGCTCGATGACTGTGCGCGACCCCGCCGCCCGCACCTCATCCAGGAAGCGCGAATCCCTCCAACGCCGCCCTCCCTCGTAGTGCGACGCCTGCGTCAGGTAGAGGCGCCGCTTCGCACGTGTCATCGCGACGTAGAGCAGCCGCCGCTCCTCCGCGATGACGTCCTCGCGCCCACGGACAAGCGGTTCCATCACGGTCACCGGCAGCTCGAACCTCGGCGACCGCCCGGATTGCGGCAGCCTGCCCTCCACCAGGCCGGGCACGAAGACGGCCTCGAACTCGAGACCCTTCGCCTGGTGGATGGTCATGACCTGGATGGCGTCCCCAAGTCCCTCAACCTCCGCCGGCCGCTCGTCCTCCTGGGATAGAAGCACCAGCTCGAGGTGGCGCATGTAGGCCTCCAGCGAACGGTCGGTGGTTCCCTCGCAGAACTCCGCGATGAGCTCGGCGAAGCGACTGACATTGGCGACCGCGCGCGCCGCTTCGCTGGTTTCGAGCCCTGAGGAGAGCGCATGGAGGTAGCGGGTCTTCTCCATCAGCTCGAAGAAAAGGTCGCGGACGTCGAGCACGGCGGCCTGAGCGCTGAGCCCCTGCAGCAACCCCGCGAAAGAAGACGACGGCGCCCAGCCGGCCAGGGCCTCGAGCGGTGGAGATTCCTTGCGGTCGCGCAGAACGGCCAGCGCCGATTCTTGTTCGAGTGATAAAGGAGGGCGGGTCATGGCGCGCGCCAGCGCCACGACGTCGGTCGGATCCCGCAGGACGCGCAGCAGCGCCATCACGTCTTTGATCTCGGGTCGGTCGTAGAACCCGTGGCCGCCGATGAGCACGTGGGGCAGTCCGCGAGCGGCGAGCGCGCCCGCGATCGGCCGCGCGATGGCGTTGGTGCGGCACAGTACGGCGATCGCCGCGGGAGCCAACCCCGATCCGATGAGCACCGCCGCCTCGCGCGCGATGGCGTCGGCCTCGGTCACGCCGTCAGGACAGGCCCACACCTCCACACCGTCGCCGGTCCGGCTCGAGCGCAGCTGCTTGGGCAGGCGATCGGGATTCTTGCCGACGAGCGCGGACGCTGCCGCGACGATGCGCCGCGAGCTGCGGTGGTTCCGGCCAAGGGTGACTGTTCGCGCGGCGGGAAATGCGCGCAGGAAGCGCTCGAGGCTCGCGCGCGAGGCGCCACGGAATCGGTAGATGCTCTGGTCGTCGTCGCCGACGACGAACGGTTCGCCCCCGCCGGCGATGAGCTCGACCAGGCGCTCCTGCGCCAGGTTCAGGTCCTGGTACTCGTCGACGAGCACATGAGGGTAGCGCGCGCGATACGCCTCGAGCAGCGTCGGGCGCTGTTCGAGCATTCTCACCACGAGCGTCAGCAGGTCTTCGAAATCGAGCAGCCGGGCCTTCCGGCACGCCCGCTCGTAGGCGTCGAAGAGATGAACGCACGCCTGCATGAGCTCGGCCTTCTCCCGATCTTCGGCGGTCCTGGCCCAGGCTGCGAGCTGCGCGAGGGGTACCAGCTCCTGCTTGAGGCGTTCGAGCATCTGGAGCGCCGGCGCCACCAGGTCGTCGGGACGTTCGTCGCCGGTCAACGCCAGGTCGCCAAGCTGCCACATCAGCTCGCGCGCGAGGATCCAGCGGTCGGCTCCCGTGATGATGCGAAAACCCGCGGGCACGCCGATCGCGCGCCCATCCGCGCGCAGCCACGAGAGGGCGACCGCGTGGAACGTCCCCACCGCCGGGGCCGGCGCGCCGATCAACTCCTCGATGCGCTCGCGCATCTCCGCCGCGGCGCGGTCGGTGAACGTCATGACCAGGATCGCGCTCGGCGAGGCGCCGCCCACAACGAGCCGGCGGAAGCGTTCGGCGATGACGGCGGTCTTACCGGTGCCGGCCCCAGCCACCACGCGCACCGGGCCGCGACCGATGGCGGCGGCGCCGCGCTGCTCGGGGTCGAGGCGGATCACTCGATCGCCGTCGAACGCCCGATCCGCACCCGAATCGTGCGGACGCGCCGGCCCAGCTCCAGTCCATTGAGACGCTCGACGATGGTCTCGGCGTCGAGCCGCAGCTGGTGCGCGAGCGCGGGGCTGGAAGTGGACACGGTCAGGGTCCCGGAATGGAGCTCCACCTCGTCGCAGAGCCGAGCCGGCTCCGAGCCGATGATGGTCCGGAACGCGGCGGCCACCTGCGTTCCCAGCAGCCGGCTTCCTCCCGGCTGCCGGCGCAGCACCCGAGGGAGGATATTGCCCAGCTTATCCACAGGCCTTCACCTGCCCCGCCTCGACGCACCAGACGCGGGCGCCGGCGATTAGATCCGGGGGGAATGGGCCAACATCGACTGACGTGATCACGACCTGTCCACCGTTGCGGACCTGGCGCAGCAGCGCCGCCCTCCGCTCGAGATCCAGCTCGGACAGGACGTCGTCCAGCAAGAGCACCGGCCGCTCACCGGTGCGCCTGGCGACCAGGTCGGCCTCGGCCAGTTTCAGGCTCACGACAGCGGTCCGCTGCTGCCCCTGCGACGCATAGCCACGCGCGTCGTGCCCGTCCAGCAGCACACGCACATCGTCTCGATGCGGTCCGACGCTGGTCGAGCCCCGGCGGAGGTCGTCCGCGACAGAGTTATGCACAGCTGCAGCCAGGTCGTCGGGTGGGCCGAGATACTCGATCTCGAGCCGCTCTCCTGCCCCGATCTCGGCATGACAGCGGGTGGCCGACGGCGCCAGCTCGCGCACCGCGGCCGCCCGGGCGGTGGCGACCTCCGACCCGACTCGCGCCAGTTCCACGTTCCATACATCGAGGCTGTCGACCGCCTCCTCGCCCGCCGCGATCCGCTTCAGCAGGCTGTTGCGCTGCTCGAGGATGCGCCGCAGCCCGGACAGAGCGCGGGCGTAGCCGGGCTCGACCTGGACGAGGAGCTGGTTGAGGAAGCGCCGGCGCTGCTCCGGGCCGGCTTTGATCAAGCCGAGGTCATCGGGCCAGAAAAGGGCGACGCGGAAGTGTCCTGGTAGATCGACGGCCCGGCGCCGGGCGCCGTCGACCTCGATGGTGCGGCGCGCGCGTTCTCCCTCCACGCTGATGGCGATGGTCAGCTCCATCCGCCTGCCCGCGCTCTCCACGTCCGCCTCGATGCGAGAGGCCGGGGCGACCGGTCCGACCAGCTCCACGTCCCGGCGCGTCCGCGGCGAGGCCGACAGCGCAAGGATCGCAACCGCCTCGAGCAGGTTCGTCTTGCCCTGCCCGTTGGCGCCTATGAACACGTTGACCCCTGGCTCCATCGAGATGTCGAGGTGGGCGTAGTTGCGGTGGTTCCTGAGCTGAAGACGCCTGAGAAGCACCCGGGATCCGGAGCCTAGGACATCGCCACCCGCACGGGCATGATCACGTAGAGGTAGTGCTCCTTGCCCGGCGGTCGCAGCATGCCAGGGCTGAGCGGGCCGTCGAAGAGAAGCTCGACCTCGCTCTCACCGATCACGCCCAGAGCGTCCAGTACATAGCGGGCATTGAAGGCGATCTGGATGTCGGACCCCTCGACGTCTGCCGCCATCTCCGCCCGGCTGTCCCCGACCTCGTTCGTGGTCGCGGACAGGACGAGCGAACCGGCCTGAGCCTTGACCCGGATGACGTTGGCGCTGTCGCGGGCGAACAGCGAGACGGCGCGTACTGTCTGCGTCAGCTCGGCCGTCGAGACCTTGACCTTGGTCGAGCTCTTGCTGGGGATAACCTGTGCGTAGTTGGGATACTTCCCGTCGATCAGGCGTGAGGTGAGCTCGGAGCTGCCGGCCTTGAAAAAGATCTGGTTGCGGGCCTTGGAGATGATCACCTCGACCCGGCCAGGCTCCCCTTTCAAGACCCGCGAGAGCTCGGCCAGGGCCCGAGCCGGCACGATCAGGCTTGCCTCGAGGTCGCCGGCGCCGGCCGCGCTCAGCTTGCTCACGGCCAGCCGGTGACCGTCCGTGGCTGCCAGCGTCAGGCCGCCGCCCTGGACCTGAATGAGAACGCCTGTCAGCACCGGGCGCGCCTCGTCGGTGGACGCCGCCATCTGCGTCTGTTCGACCGCGCTGACCAGGTCGTCTAGCGCGACCTCGATGCGATCGCCTTCGTCCGGTCTCGGCCCGGGAGGGAATTCCTCGGCCTCGATGCACTTTATGTGGGTGTCAAACCGGGCGCACTGAAGGTTGAGTGACTGCGTCGCCCCGTCGAGGGTCATCTCGAGGTCCTCGTTTGGGAGAGTGCTTACGAAGTCGGTGAGCAGCCGCGCGGGTGCCGTCGTGCTGCCCTCCATGGATACCTCGGCCGGCACCAACTTCCGGATGCCGATCTCCAGGTTGGTTGCTGTCAGCGCAAGGCCTTCCGACGTGGTCTCGACCAGGATGTTGTTGAGGATGGGCAGCGTGGTGCGGCTCGAGATCGCACGCGAGACGATCTGCAGAGCCTGGCCGAGAACCGCAGGCCTGCACGTCACCTTCATCTGGGCTTCGATGGCTTTGGCTTTCAAGACAGTTGTCCCCCGTTCAAAGTGTTTCTCTTAATTGAAATCACCCGTAGTCCATAACAGTAAGCGCTGTGCAGAGTGTGGATGTCGAGAGGCTTTACAGATCGGGCGGGGTGGGGGATAAGCTCCGGACAAGCCGTGGTGTAAGGGCGCCCGCCTGTGGCTTGCCTGGGGAGGAATCGGCGTCCGGCCGACGATCCCAAGCTTTTACCGTGCCTTCGAGCGCAACGTGTGGAAATCCTCATCCGTGCCCTCACTGCGCGTACAGGCGCTCTCTAATCGCCTGCACCTCGTAACGCAGCCTCTCGTCTTCTTTGAGCTCATTGGCGATCTTCTCTATGGAGTGGAGGGCGGTCGTGTGGTCGCGGCCACCGAAGGCCTTGCCGATCGTGGGCAGCGATGAGGGTGTCTCCTCACGGACGAGGTACATCGCCACCTGCCGCGGAAAGACGATGTGTTTGTCGCGCCGCTTCCCCTTCATGTCATCGAGGGTGACGTTGTAGTAGTCAGCGACCAGCGCCTGGATTCGCTCCACATTGATGGGCTTGCGCGTGGCGGCGGGAATGATGTCGGCCAGCAGGCGTGCCGCCTCTTCTGCATCGACCGGACGCTGGTGTACTGCCGCGAATGCCTGCACACGCGTGAGCGCGCCTTCCAACTCGCGGATGTTCCGCTGCACCTTGTGCGCGATGAAGTTCAAGACTTCTTCTGGAACCAGGCCGCCGTTATCGCCGAGTTTGGATTGGAGGATGGCGAGGCGGGTCTCGAAGTCAGGAGACTGGATGTCGGCGATCAGGCCCCATTCGAATCGTGACCTCAGCCTGTCCTCGAGCGTAGGAATCTCCTTGGGTGGACGGTCCGAGGAGATGACGATTTGCTTGTTGATCTCGTGCAGAGCATTGAAGGTGTGAAAGAACTCTTCCTTCGTGCGGTCCTTGCCGGCCAGGAACTGCACGTCGTCGATGAGCAGCACGTCGACAGTGCGGTACTTGTGCCGGAACTCGCCCATTCGCGCGGTGGCGATCGAGCTGATCACTTCGTTCGTGAACTGCTCTGACGTGAGATAGACGACCCGCTTCCGCGGGAACCGATCGTGCACCTCGTGACCGATGGCGTGCATGAGGTGGGTCTTGCCGAGACCCACGCCCCCATAGAGAAACAGCGGGTTGTAGCTGTCGCCCGGTGCTTCGGCGACCGCCTTCGCCGCAGCATGCGCGAACTGCGAGTTGTGCCCGACCACGAAAGACGAGAACTTGAATCGCGCGTTGAGCTCGGATGGGGTGATGACGGGAGCATCGGGTGGCGCCTCGACGCCGTTGTCGTGCCCGTTGTCGCCGTTGACTGAGAAGTCGCCGTCAGCGGTGACGATCGGCGGCCGGTGGCCGGACGGAGAGATGACGAAATGGATGTTGACCTCTGACCCGGTGACCGCCTGGAGCGTTTCCTGGATCAGCCCCGAGAAGCGATCTTCCAACCAGTCCTTGGCGAGCTTGCTGGGCACGCCGATCCGGAATGTGTTGCCGTCGGCCGAAACCACCGACGTGTTCTTCAGCCACATATCGTAGGTGCGTTTTGCCAGTTGGAACCGGAGCTCCTCCTGTACTTGCGACCAGATCTGGTCCTGGTTCACGTCACGCGTTCCCTTGCGCCGCCGGGCCAGCCTCATGACCGGTCTGCGCCCGGCGCCGCTGGGGGCAAATCGCAGCGGACCTCTGCAAATGCTGTGGACAACCTTGGATCAACGTCACCACCCATCTCCTCCTGATCCCTCGCTCGCGAGGCAATCCTTGAATTACGTGCCGGCGAGCACGGCTTCAATCGAAGCTGCACCATGGTGAGCTCCATCGAATCATCGCCTGTGGAAAAGAGCGGACGGGATTTCCACAGGTTGGCGGTGCCGACCAAGTCGAAATCCCCCATCCGGTCTATTCCGAAACGTGGAAGCGGTACTGTGACCTTAGAGCGGCGCATGATGGAGTTGATGAATGAGTCCGACCTGCGCGACCTGTACTGAGTTGGTTCGGTGGACCGACCCCGTCTGCTTCCGGGCGGGGATTGTAACAAAGGCATGGGCGTGCCGCAAGGCATTACAGCCGATGGATGAGGTGATAGGGTCGCTGTCACGGGTGGAGAGGCCCTGGTCGGCTACACTACCGCGGTTCCAGCAGGCTCCGGGCTAGGGGGATTTCTCCATCAAGCGAACCTATCAACCCAAGAAGCGCTACCGCCGCCGGGTGCACGGCTTCCTCCGCCGCATGGACTCGCGGGGCGGCGCCAGGGTGGTGCAAAACCGCCGTCGCAAGGGGCGCCAGCGCCTGGCCCAGTAGCGGGTTAGGCCGGTGAAGCGGCGTTTCCGGCTCCGCCGGCAGGCGGACTTCCAGGCGGCGATCGGCGGACGGCGGTTCTACACCGGGCGGGCACTTGTCGCGTTTGCCGTTCCGGGGACCGGCGGCGAGAGCCGGGTTGGCGTCACCGTGAGCCGCAACGTGAAGGGCTCGGTCGACCGGAATCGCGCGCGGCGCCGTCTCCGTGAGGTGGCCCGGGACCGGCTCCTGGGGCCTGATTCGCCGCTTCGCGGAGTGGGAATACGATATGACGTGGTCCTGATCGCCCGCCCCGCGGTGCTAGACCTGCCGTTCGCCGACCTGAAGGCGGAGACAGAGCAGGCGGCCATCAGGCTCTCGCAACTGAAGCCATGACGACGATCCTGCTGGCCATGATCCGGGGTTACCAACATTCATTTTCGAAAGTCCTGCCTCCGTCTTGTCGCTACTACCCGTCGTGCTCTCACTACACGTACGAAGCGGTGGAGAGGTACGGCTGGTTCAAAGGAGGCTGGATGGGCGCGGCGCGGATCGCGCGCTGCCATCCGTTTGCCAAGGGCGGCTACGATCCAGTTCCTTGATTCTGTCCTCTTGCTGAACCGGGAGACCTGACATCAGTCACTTCTTCGACGTCTTTCTGCCGATCCAACACCTGTGGGTGTCGGTTGTCGAGCAGCCGCTCGCGAGCTTCCTGAACTACCTGTTCACGCACCTTTCGGACGTGCCGATCATCAGCTCGATCGGGGCCTACGGCGTGGCGATCATCATCCTCACGATCATCATCCGGCTGCTGCTCTCGCCACTGACGCAGTTCCAGCTCCTCACGCAGCGGAAGACGATGGTCGAGCAGCGCAAGCTCGCGCCCCAGGTGGCGGAGCTGCGCAAGAAGTACAAGAAGGAACCGCAGAAGCTGAACGCGGAGATGATGAAGCTCTACCAGGAGCACGGCGTCAACCCGCTGGGCGGGCTGGTCGGCTGCCTGCCGCTGGTGATCCAGATCCCGATCCTGACAGCGCTCTACTACGTGTTCCAGGGTTTCGCGAAGGCCGGCCATCCACCGCAGCCGTTCCTGTTCATACCCAACCTCAACGACATCCCGATGCACCACCTGCTGTTCGCGGGCCTGCCGATCCCCGCGCTTGCGTTCCTGATCTTTCCATTGCTGGCTGCGATCACCACCTTCGTGCAGTCGAAGATGATGCAGCAGCCTCCGCCGCCCAACCCCACCGACCAGGAGAAGCAGACCCAGCAGATGCAGCGGACGATGGTGTGGCTGTCGCCGCTGATGATCGGATACTTCGCCCTGCAGGTCCCTGCCGGCCTGGGGCTTTACTGGTTTGTCGGGAACCTGGTCAGTATCATTCAGCAGAGCTTCGTGGTCGGCTGGGGCAACCTCTTGCCGCCACGAGACGGGGGAGGGCCGGTACTGGCCGCGGCGCCCAAGGGCGGGGGCGGCCCGAAGAACGGATCCAAGCCCGGGCTCAAACCGTCTCCGCAACCTGGAGGCGGCTCGCGAAGGCGGAAGAGGTGACGATGAAGGCAGGGGTGAGATGAGATCGGCAGAAGGCCGTGGAAGAACGCTTGATGAAGCCGTCGACGCGGCTTTGATCGAGCTGGGGGAGAGCCGGCGGAACGTGGACGTGCGCGTGATCAGCGAAGGACCCGAGGAGACCGTGGTCGAGGTCAGCGTCATCGATCATGCCCCGGGGCTGGTCGAAGCCGGGGCGCCCGCGAACGGAAAAGCGGAAGCCGCCCGCACGCTGGTCGAAGGTTTGCTGAAGCACATGGGCGTCCGGGCCCAGGTCACAGTTCGTGGCGGCACCGACCCGATCACTCTGGACATCAGCGGGCACGACCTGGGCGCCCTGATCGGCTGGCGCGGTGAGACGCTGCGCGCTCTGCAATCGGTGACGAACGTCATGTTCGGCAAGCAGCTGGCCGAAGGCGAGCGCGTCATCGTCGACGTCGAGCGGTACCGGCAGCGGCGCGAGCACACGGTGCGCGAGATCGCCCTGCGCGCGGCGCGACAGGTGAAGATGACGGGCGACGCGATCACGCTCGACGCGATGCAGGCGTTCGAGCGCCGAGCCATCCACCTCGCGCTGCAGGACGATCCGGACGTCGGCAGCTCGAGCATCGGCGAGGAACCCGATCGTAGGGTCGTGGTCGGACCCCGCAAGCCCGCGAGCGGCTGATCCCATGCCCGGCCGGGCCGCGGCGGAGCGGATCCGGAAGGCGATCGCGTTGGTCAACGCCGTCGCAGATGGCGCGGGTGACGAGGAGCTCACGCCGACCGAGATGGCGGAGGCGATTCGGGATTGTCTCGAGCTCCGAGAAATCGCGCCGGGGTCGAACGTGCGGAAGTATCTGGGCGAGGCGCTCGACGCAACCTCAGACGGGATGCCCGCCGACTTCGTCGCCATGACCCTTTACGCGGCGCTTGGCGCGTTGGGAGAGAGCCGCTCCGAGGACTAGCGGCAAAAAGGGGCGTCCTATACTGGCACCTCCCAATGGCTCCGCACCGCGTTCATGGGCTGGCGGGAGGGGCGAGACTGGTCACCGCCCCCATGCCCGAGCGGCTGTCCGCAAGCCTCGTCCTCATGTTTGGCGGCGGCTCGAGGATCGAGGACGAGCGCCACGCGGGCGTCTCGCATTTCATCGAGCACCTCTTCTTCAAAGGCACGCAGAGGAGACCGACGTCGAAGGAGATCGCCGACGCGATCGAGGGGGTCGGCGGCTTCATCAACGCGTCGACCGACAAAGAGTTGACGGCTTTCTGGACTCGGGTGCCGGCGGAGCACATGGCGCTCGGCCTTGACGTGCTGCTCGACATCGTGTCCAACTCCACCCTGGCTCCAGCCGACGTCGAGCGTGAGCGGTCGGTGATCCTCGAAGAGCTGCGTATGTACCAGGACCAGCCTCAGGATTTCGTGCAGAACCTCTTCGAGGAGATCATGTGGCCAGGCCATCCACTCGGTCGAGACATCGCGGGCACCGAAGAGTCGGTCGCCCGGCTTACGCGTGACGACATCCTCGAGTACGCCAACGTGCATTACCGGCTGCCCAACCTCGTCATGGGTGCGGCGGGCGCGTTCGATGACGCGGAGATGCTGGAGCTGGTGCGCTCGGGTCTGACGCTGCCGGCCGAACGGGATGGCCAGCTGTCGCCACTGCCGCCCGAGCCGCTGACGGGACCTCGCGTGCTGATGCGCCGGCGGCGGACGGAGCAGGCGCATATCTGCCTGGGCGTGCGTGCGTTCAGCTACCTGCACCCGGATCGATACATGCTCGACCTCTTGAACACGGTGCTCGGCGAGGGCATGAGCTCCCGACTTTTCTTGAACATCCGCGAGCGCCGCGGCCTCGCCTACGACGTGCACAGCTTTACCCAGAAGCACCGCGACACGGGCCTGTTGGGCGTTTACCTCGGAGTCGAGCCGAAGAACGCGGTCGGCGCGGTGAGCGCGGTGATCGCCGAGATGCAAACTCTTTGCGATCACGCGCTTGCCGACGATGAGCTCGATCGTGCGAAGGAGTTCACCAAAGGCCGTCTGCGGCTCGAGCTGGAGAGCACCAACGGCGTCTCGTTCTGGCTCGCTTATCAGCAGCTGCTGATGGGATCGATCAAGACGATCGACGAGGAGGTGGCGCTCGTGGATGCCATCACCGCGGACGACGTGCGACGCGTCGCGAATGAAGTCCTGCGCGCCCCGATCCAGGTGGCAGTGGTCGGACCGTTCGCGAAGGATGCCGCATTCAGGGCGGCGGTCGGAGCCTAGGCGGAGTCGTACTCAGCCGACGGAAACGGTGCCGCTTTCGAGCGTTGGCAGCTGGGCGTAGATGTTGCCGAAGTGGTTGATGGGCCAGATGCGGAACCACGCCCGGCCGTCGATACGGTCGCGGCCGATCGGTCCAAACGTTCGCGAATCCTGCGACCGGTTGCGGTTGTCGCCCATGACGAAATACTGATTGGGAGGGATCAAATAGCCGTCTGGGCTGCCGCCCTGGTTCCATGAGGCATTCACCGTCCAGGCCTCCGGCAGGTAAGGCTCGATGAGTCGGTGGCCGTTTATGTAGACGACGGCATCGCGGATGAGAAGACGTTCGCCGGGCAGGGCGATGATGCGCTTGATGAAGTCCTTGGAATTGTCCGTGGGTGGACGCAGGATGATGATGTCCCCTCGCTGGGGGGCGTGAAGCCGGTAGTCGATCTTGTCAGCGATGAGGTAGTCGTTGTCGTCAAGGGTCGCGAACATCGACAGGCCCTCGACGTGCACGGTCTGCACCGCGAAGCTGATGCCGAAGTACAGGATGACGGCGAGCACGATGACCTCGGCCAGCTCGCGGAGGAGCGAAGACCCGGTCGATGTGCGAGGTTGGTCAGCCGCGATCGCGGGCTGGTGAGGCGCAGCCATCAGGTTTAAGAGACGAGCTTAACGCACACCCGTTCCAGCTCTTCTCGACTCGAGTAGCGGAGCTCGATCTTGCCGCGGTTCAGGCTTCCGCTGATCTTAACCGGCACGCCGAGCCGGGACTCGGCCTCGGCGGCAAAGCTGCGAAGCTCTGCCGGCGCGGTGCCGCGGAGCGGGCGGCGGGGCCGGTAGGTGCGCACCCAGTTCTCGGTCTGCCGCACCGACAGCCGCTTGGCGATCACGATCTTCAGGCCGTGCTCCTGCGCCGCCTGACTCTCCATCGCAATCAGTGCGCGGGCGTGGCCTGCGGTGATGGCGCCGGCGGCGACGGATGATTGGAGGGCGGCGCAGCCGCCGAGAAGGCGGAGCGATTGGGTCACGGAAACGCGATGCTTGCCGATCCGCTGCGCGACCTCGTCGTGGGTGAGGCCGAACTCTTCGGTGAGGCGCTTGAGCCCGCGGGCCTCTTCGATGGGGTCGAGGTCCGCGCGCTGGAGGTTCTCGATGAGCCCCAGCACGAGCTGCGCATCGTTGCCCGCGTCGTTGCGCACGACCGCGGGCACCGCGCTCAATCCGGCCAGCCGTGCGGCTCGCCACCTGCGCTCGCCGGCGATCAGCTCATAGCCGTCTGCGCTCCGGCGCACGAGGAGCGGCTGCAGGACGCCATGCCGGCGGATCGATTCCGCGAGCTCTCCGAGCGGCTCGGCGTCGAAGCGGGAGCGGACCTGTTGGTGCGAGGGACGGATCTGGTCGACGGCGATCATCTGGGGCACCATCGCCTCGCCTTCGCGCGACATGGGGATGAGTGCGTCGAGTCCGCGGCCGAGGCCGCGCATGCGTGATTGCGTCATCGTTCCAACAGCTCCTTTGCCAGGGCGCGATATGCGGCGGCGCCGCGGGATGAGGGGTCGTACTGGGTCACCGGTTTACCGTGGCTGGGCGCTTCGCTGAGCCGGACGTTGCGCGGAATCAGCGTCGTCAACACGTGTGTCGGGTGCATACGTCGCACCTCCTCGAGAACGTCCCAGGAGAGGGTGGTGCGCGCGTCGAACTGCGTCATCAGGATGCCGGCGATCTCGAGCCTCGGGTTGAGACGCGAGCGCACGAGCTGGTGCGTGTACAGCAGGTGCCGCAATCCCTCGAGCGCGAAATATTCGCATTGCGTGGGGATGAGCATGCTGGTGGCCGCCGTAAGCGCGTTGAGCGTCAGCAGGCCCAGCGAGGGGGGGCAGTCGATGATCACGCACTCCACGTCGCCGGGGACGGATTCCAGTGAGGTGCGCAGGCGGGTTTCGCGCTCGGGAAGCGACGCCAGCTCGATCTCGGCCCCGGCGAGGTCGATGTGCGAGGGCACCAACCGGAGGTGCGGCACGGTCGTCTCCACCATCGCCTCCTCGAGGCCGGCTTCGCCCGCGAGGAGCTGGTAGATCGTGTTGCGCGCCCGGGCGGGATCGAGACCGAGGCCCGAGGTCGAGTTGGCCTGCGGGTCGAGGTCGACGAGCACTATCGAGTGCCCCAGCTCAGCCAGCGCGGCGCCGAGATTGATGGCTGTGGTCGTCTTGCCGACGCCGCCCTTCTGGTTGACTATGGCGAGGACCGTGGCCTTGGTGGTAGACAACATCTTGGGGCTGGCCCGCACCGCCGATCCTACATCTGGGGTCATGCGCGGCATTGTATCGCTCCCCTCGCCGGCTGACCAGCCTCCGTGTCAAGAGGCCGAGCGTGTTGATCGAGGCCGGATCGTTGCCGCCGTCGAGCGTCCCGCGCGCCCTTTTGGGGCCCTCCCTGTCCCGGTGCGGCCCCTCCCCCGCCTCGCACCATATCGGCCAAGGTAGAAGTTCGATCTCGACCCCGCAACCCAGCCTGTTAAGAAAAGGCCCTCAGGGATTGGTCACCGCCGCCGCACGGCGGCGGTAGGTCCAGAGCGCGAACGCAGTCAGGGCGGCGAGCGCTACCTCCAGGGAAACGGCGAAGCCAAGTAGCTCGCCGCCGACGCCGATGCTGACCAGCAGGTTGTAGGCGGCGTGGCACATGCCGGAGGTGGTCGTATTCGTGTACTTGCGAATCAGGCCGAGGCCGAGCGCGAGCACGAACACCCCGAGGGTGTCGAACGAGATGCTGTACTGCGTATGAATCGAGGTGAACAGGAGGGCGGTGACCACCAGCCCAAGCCGCGGCTGCAGCGCGCCTCGGAACAAGAGCTCCTCACAGATCGCCGGCAGCAGGGCGATCGCGGCGATCCCGAGTGGATTGCCGAGCAGCCCGCCGAAGACATGTTGAGACGTGATGTCGACGTTGTGGGCGACCTGCGGAGTCAAGGAATGGCTCAGTGAGTCGACGGACTGTCCGAAGGCGAAAAACGCACCCGCCGCGGCGAGTGCAAGCGAGATCTGCCACCACCTGGGCCTGACTGCGCCCAGGCGCACGGCCATTTGGGTCGGCTGTCTACGGATGTAAAGGCCGACGCCGGTCACCGCGATGATGACGAACGGCAGCTCCTGCGCGAATAGATCGAGCACCGTCAGTGACGGTTGTTCACGGTCAGCGGCGAGGACGTCGACAAAGGAGACGAGCGCGAGCTGCGAACCGAACAGGATCACCGCCAGCACCAGCGCCAGCGTGTGGACCGGGTTGTCGGCTTCGATCGGCAAGATGCGAGCTATGCGCTCGCGGACGGGATTGGAGGCCACCACCGCCGCGACGGCCGCGGTGATCATGACCCCGATGCCGATGCCCCGGGCCGGTGCTCCTGTGGCGGGAGGTCCGAGGACGCCGGCAAAGTAAATGGCGCCGAATAGAAAAGTGGCGCCCGTGGTCAAACCGGCAAGGATCGCGTTCGCGTGACCCACCCACGGTTTGCCGACCGCGGCGTTGGCGGTGACGATCAACGGCAACGGCAGCAGGAGCGATACGAACGCGCCCGCGGCGTCAAGGAACAGGGCCGCGATCAGCCTTACGTGTTGGTCGGTGGGGTCACGCGCGGGGCCGCGGTCGTCGGGCCGGCGGCCAGGGGCTTCGAGGTCGTCGCCTCCAGGATGGGTCGGAAGAGCTCGATCGGGATCGGGAGAACAATCGTGGTGTTCTTCTCGGTGCCGATCTCGACCAGGGTCTGGAGGAAACGGAGTTGAAGCGCTCCTTGCTGGGTCGAGATGATCTGGGCTGCGTTCGCCAGCGTCTGCGAGGCCTGGAACTCTCCATCAGCGTTGATGATCTTGGCGCGCTTTTCGCGCTCGGCCTCGGCCTGCTTCGCCATCGCCCTCTGCATGGTCGACGGCAGCTCGACGTCCTTGATCTCGACCACCGCCACCTTGATTCCCCAGGGCTCGGTCTGCTCATCGATGATCTTCTGCAAGTTCTGGTTGATCTTCTCTCTGTTGGCCAGAAGATCGTCAAGCGTGGCCTGTCCGAGCGCGGCTCGCAATGTCGTCTGCGCGATCTGCGATGTCGCGTTGATGTAGTTGAGGACCTGGGTCACCGCCCTCTGCGCATCAACGACCTGGAAATAAATCACGGCGTTGACCTTCGCGGTCACGTTGTCGTTGGTGATCACCTCTTGAGGTGGCACCTCGAGCGTGATGACCCGCAGATCGATCTTGACCAGGCGGTCGACCCCGAAAGGAATGATGAAAAACAGGCCTGGGCCTTTCAAAGCGATGAGCCGGCCGAGCCGAAACACGACGCCGCGCTCGTACTCGTTGGCGATGCGCAGGCTCGAGAAGGCGACCACGATCGCCAGCAAGAGGATCACGCCCAGGACCACAAGAATGCTTACGTCCATCACCCGTTCTCCTTTTTTGGTCCTGCGTCGCCGGCAACCACTTGCAGCTGCAGCCCCTTGCGTCCCACCACGCGCACCGCGCCTCCGACCGGGATCGGGCCGTTCGATGCGACGGCTTTCCACAGCGCCCCGCGGACAAAGACTAGTCCTTCTGGGGAAAGTTCCTCGCGCGCCTCGCCTCTCGCGCCCAGCAACTCTTCGGCGCCGGCGGCGATCGGACGGCGGCGTGCCTCCCAAACCTTGCGAATGAAGAAGATGAAGAAACCGGTGGTGACCCCGGCGGCGATGAGGACGGCGATCGGATTGACGCCCAGCCCGAATGGGCCGGTGTTGATCAGGAAAGCCATTCCGAGCAAGAGTGAGAGGACGCCGCCGAAGCTGAGGATGCCATGAGTGTTGGCCTTGAGGTCGGCGACGAACAGCGCCAGCGCCAGCAGCATCAGGAGCGCCCCGGCGATGTTCACCGGGAGGTTGGCCAGCGAAACGATCGCGAGGATGGCGGCGATGCCACCGACGACGCCGGGCAGGATGGCGCCGGGCGTCGAGAGCTCGGTGATGATGCCGTACGCGGCGAGCAGGATCAGGAGCGCCGCGACCGTGGGGTCGATCAGGGCATTCAGGAACAGCATCCAGAACGGCATCGGAAAGTCCTGGACCAGGCCACCCGCCGTGTGCAGGGTGAGCGTGCCGCCCGCCCTCGGCACGACGCGGCCGTCGATGGTGTTCAGCAGGGTGGATGGATCCGATACTTCGAGGTCGGCGACGTGGAGCCGCACCGCTTCCTCGGCGTTGATGTTCACGCTGTTGCGCACCGCGTCTTCGGCCCAGTCGGCGTTGCGGCCGTGGATGGAGGCAAGGTTGCGCACGCGGGTGACCGCGTCGTTGAGGACTTTCTTGCCGAGGTCGCCGGTGAGGTCGGCGCCGGTGGCCTGGATCGGATGCGCCGAGCCGATGTTGGTGCCGGGCGCCATCGCGAGGACGTCGGCGGATTCGGCTACGAAGAGCCCGGCGGAGGCGGCGCGCGCGCCACTCGGGTAGACGAAAGCGATCACCGGCACCTTCGAGTTGAGGAGGCTGGTGACGATGTCATCCATGGAGGTCGAGATGCCGCCGGGGGTGTTGATCACCACCAGGAGGGCGTCCGCGTGGTCGGACTCGGCGCGAGACACCGAGGCCGACATGTAGGCGGCCATGATGGTGTTGATGTCGCCGTTGAGGTCTGCCTGCTCGACGCGCGGAGTCCCCGCTGCGGCCGGCGCGGGCAGTAGGGCGGCGATCGCCAGGGCAGCGGCCCCGGCTCCCAGCAAGTGGCGGAGGCGCATCTTTTGAGTATGGGCCCAGGCCTGGGCGCCGTGTAAAACGTGGAACATCGCCCTCGGCAGCGCCGGCCAGAGGGCTGGCGGGCGCGTCGTAAAATCAACTTCATGGCAGCCTCTCCCAGGCCCGACGAGCGTGCCTCCAGCAGCGGGCTTGATGGTGCCCAGGCCGAGATCGCCGCTCTGCGCGATTTGATGCATGGGACACGGTCGGCCGGGCCGCTGGCGCCTGCCGAAGAGGCAAACCTTCTGCTGAAGGCGTCTCTGGGCGACCGATCCAGTCAGGAGCGGCTCGTGGCCGTGCATCTGGACCGGGTTGTGCGCCTCGCCGCGACACGGCGTGATGCCGGCCTGTCGGTAGCGGACCTGGTGCAGGAGGGCTCGATCGGCCTCCTTCAGGCCGTGCGCACGTTCGTCGACAGCGGCGAGATCGATTTCGCAAGTTTCGCCGAGGCTCGGATCGGCGCCCAGATGGACGCCGCCATATCGGCCGAGGCCGCCGCCGTCCGCGAAGGTGAGCTGCTGGTGGCCGCGGCCACCGACTATGAGCGGGCGGAGCTGGTCCTGAGACGAGCGCTGCTCCGTGAGCCGACTGCGGCCGAGCTCGCCGAGAAGCTCGAATGGACCACCGAGCGCACGCTCTACGTCGCCCAGGTAGTCGCCGATGCGCGGCGGCGTTACGACGAAGAGATGCTCGCCTTCATCGACCCGGAGGCAATAGACCTCGATGAAGAGGACGACGAGCGCGCCGAACTTGACGGCTAGCGCGGCGCGCCGGACCCCGCTCTTCGAGCGCCATGTTGCCCTGGGTGGACGCATGGTGGACTTCGGCGGTTGGGAGCTGCCGCAGCAGTACACATCCATCCGCGCCGAGCACCTGGCCGTGCGTAAGGTCGCCGGTCTCTTCGACATCTCGCACATGGGCCGCTTCAGGGTCACCGGCGAAGCCGCCTTCAACTTCCTCCAGAGCCTGCTGACGAACGACCTCTCACGCATCAGCCGCGGACGCGCCCAGTACAACCTCATGTGCAACGAACAGGGCGGGATCCTCGACGACCTGGTCGTGTACTGGGGGGACGAGGGTTTCTTCGTCGTCGTCAATGCCGCCAATCGCGAACACGACCTCGCGTGGATGCGCGATCACGCGCCGGACGGCGTCGAAATCGAAGACCGAACCTTCGAGCTGGCCCTGATCGCATTGCAGGGACCAAGGGCGGAGGAGCTGCTGCCGGCGACGGGATTCGCCGACCTTCCATATTTCGGTCTTCGCGCTGGCCAGGTGGCCGGACTCAGCGCCCTGGTCTCGCGCACCGGCTATACCGGCGAAGATGGCTTCGAGATTTTCATTGCGGCGGAGAAGGTGGTGAGCGTGTGGGACGCGATCCTGGAGAACGGCGCGACTGCCGGAATCCTCCCGGCCGGCCTCGGAGCGCGCGATGCCACGCGCCTGGAGGCGGCGCTGCGTCTCTATGGCAACGATATGGATGCGACGGTGAATCCTTACGAGGCAGGCCTTGGTTGGACGGTTCGCCTCGACAAGGGCGACTTCATCGGCCGTGATGCGCTGGCGCAGGTCAAACGTGAGGGGCCGAGCAGGACGCTGGTCGGGCTCAAGACCGCGCCGGGTGATATCGCGCGTCACGGCTCAGTGGTCCGCCGCCAGGACCGGGTGGTCGGCGGCGTGACCAGCGGCACGCACTCGTTCTTCCTGGGCCATCCCATCGCGCTCGCCATGGTCGAAGTCGCATCATTGCGAGTCGGGGAAACGGCTGAAGTCGACGTCCGGGGTCGGGAGGCCCCGGCCGAAGTTGTGCAGCTGCCTTTCTATCGAGGTTCGGCGCGATCGGCCGCCGCGCCCGCGAAATCCTGAGCCGAGCCGCGGCGGCGTTCACGAAGAGGGAGGAATCGCATGGCGGGCCGGCAGTACACAAAGTCGCATGAATGGCTCACGGTCGAGGGCAAGACGGTCACCGTCGGCATTACGGAGTTCGCTCAATCGCAGCTCGGTGACGTGGTGTTTCTCGAATTGCCGAATCCGGGGCGGAAGCTCGAGGCCGAAGAGAGCTTTGGAGTCGTCGAGTCTGTGAAGGCAGCAAGCGATCTTTACGCTCCGGTCTCGGGCCGCGTGGCGGAGGTCAACGACAAGCTGGCCGCCAAGCCCGAGCTGATCAACTCCGACCCATACGGTGACGGCTGGATCCTCAAGCTGGACCTGACCGGCGAGCTGCCGCAGGACTTGATGGACGAAGCCGCGTACAAGAAATTCACGGAGTCCCAAACCTAGTAGTGCCCTACCTCGTCCACTCCCCAGAAGAGCGCGCCGAGATGCTGGCCGCGATAGGGATCGATTCCATGGAAGATCTGCTCGTCGACATCCCGGGCTCGCTTCGCATACCCAGGCTCGAGCTCCCGAACGGACTCTCCGAGTTCGAGACGATGGCTCAGATCAGATCGCTGGCGGCGCGCAATCGAGTCTTCAGCGACCGGCTCACGTTCCGCGGCGGCGGCGTGTATCGCCGGTTCATTCCGGCAGCGGTCGCCGCGGTGACGTCGAAGCCTGAGTTCTACACCGCCTACACGCCGTACCAGCCGGAGGCGAGCCAGGGCACCCTGCAGGCGATCTACGAGTTTCAAACTCTCATCGCCGAACTCACCGCTCTCGATGTCGCCAATGCATCCCTCTATGACGGAGCGACCGCGGTCGCAGAGGCGGCGATGATGGCGTCGGTCCACACGGGTCGGAAAGAAGTCCTGGTCGTGGGTTACTTGCATCCCGAATACCTCGACGTACTGCGCGCCTTTGGCGAAGGGCGCGGCATCATGGTCAAGAAGGGATCCGAGCCGACGGCCAAAACCGCTGCGGTGATCTTCCAGCAGCCAGACTTCCTGGGCCTGCTGGTCGATGCACCCGAGCTCACCAAGCGCGCGCACGACATGGGGGCGGTCGCGATTGCGTGCGTCGACCCCATCAGCCTCGCGGTGCTGGCTCCGCCCGGCGAGTACGGGGCGGACATTGCCGTGGGCGAGGGGCAGCAGCTTGGCCTCAGCCCGAGCTATGGGGGCCCACACGTCGGTTTCATCGCCTGCCGCAAGGACCTGGTGCGGCGCCTGCCGGGCCGTTTGATCGGAACGTCTCACGATGCCCAGGGGCGCCGCGGATTCGTGCTCACGCTCACCGCTCGCGAGCAGCACATACGGCGCGAGAAAGCGACCTCCAACATCTGCACCAACCACTCGTTGTGCGCGTTGGCGGCGAGCGTCTACATGACCTACATGGGCGCAGAGGGCATGCGGCACATCGCGGACGTGAGCTTCAAGCGCGCCCATGCCCTGGCAGAGAAGCTGGCCGCATTGCCCGGCTGGGAGCTGGCGTTCCCCGAGCGGCAATTCTTCAACGAGTTCCCGATTCGCGTTCCCAAGCCGGCCGCAGTAAATCGAAAGCTCGCGCGTAAGGGAATCCTTGGTGGGCTGGACGTGCACCGGTGGTTCCGAGAGCTGAACGGCGTGCTCACGTTCACTTGCACCGAGGTCAATGACGCAAGCGCGATAGACGAGCTCGTAGAGGCCGTCAGCTCGTGACCGAGCTGCTCAGCTTCGAGAAGAGCCGGCCCAATGTGCACGCTCCGCGCCTGCCCGAAGCCGATGTCGCGGCAGCCCAGCCCGCCGACCTGGTGCCCCGCGAGCTCCTGCGTTCACAGCAGCCGGCCCTACCCAGGCTCAGCGAGCCCGAGGTCATGCGTCACTACAGCAAGCTCGCCTCGATGAACTACTCGATCAGCGAGCAGTTCTACCCGCTCGGCAGCTGCACGATGAAGTACAACCCGGTCGCCAACGAGGCAGCGGCCGCCCTGCCGGGCTTTGCCGACCTGCACCCGTATCAGGAGGAGGACAGCGTCCAGGGCGCGCTCGAGCTTATGTGGCGCCTCGAGCAAGCCCTCTGCGCGGTGGTGGGCGTGGACCGCGTCACCCTGCAGCCGGCGGCTGGCGCGCACGGGGAGTGGACGGCGCTGCGCATGATCCAGGCCTTCCACCACTCTCGCGGCGAGGCGCGGACCGAGGTCCTCGTCCCGGACTCCGCCCACGGCACCAACCCGGCCAGCGCGGCCCTCAGCGGCTTCCAGGTGGTCGAGGTGGCCTCCGCCCCGAACGGACGCATCAGCCTGGCCGACCTGGAGTCCAAGCTCTCGAGTCGGGTCGCGGCGCTGATGCTGACCAACCCCAACACCTTGGGCCTGTTCGAACGGGACATACTCGATATAGCCGAGCTTGTGCACAACACGGGAGCAAAGCTCTATTACGACGGCGCCAACCTGAATGCGTTCATGGGCGTCTGCCGGCCTGGAGACATGGGATTCGATGCCGTGCACATGAACCTGCACAAGACCTTTACCACGCCCCACGGCGGAGGCGGCCCCGGCGCCGGCCCGGTCGGGGTGAAGGCAGATCTCGTGCCCTTCCTGCCCACACCGACGGTCGAGCGCACGAACGGGCATCTGAAGCTCGACTTCAAACGGCCGCAGTCGATTGGGCGGGTCCGGAGCTTCTACGGCAACTTCGGGATGCTGGTGCGGGCCTACACGTACATAGTCGCGATGGGCGGCGACGGGCTGACGCAGGCGTCGTTGGACGCCGTGCTGGGGGCCAACTATCTCCGCAAGCGGATCGAGGGCCAGCTCGACCTACCCCATGACGGACCTTGCATGCACGAGTTCGTGGCCAGCGCTCGCAACCTGGCCCCGAACGGGATCAAGGCGCTCGACGTGGCGAAGGGCCTCCTCGAGCGCGATTTCTACGCCCCCACCATCTACTTTCCGCTCGTGGTCCCGGAAGCGATCATGGTCGAGCCCACCGAGACCGAGAGCAAGCCGACGCTGGACGCGTTTGCGGCGGCGATCGCAGAGATCGTCAAAGAGGCCAAGGAAGAGCCGGAGAAGCTCCATCACGAGCCCCACAGCCTGCCCGTCGGGCGCCTGGACGAGGTGGCCACCGCGCGGGCGATCAACGCCTATCTGCAGGGCCAGAGCGAGGACCCGATCCTGCGCTGGAAACCACTTCGAAAGGAGCCCTGTTAAGAGCCTCCCAGAGGCCATTTTCGAACTCGAAATCGCGTAAAATTAAGGGTCTGAACCTCTGCCCAGTTGTCTCCTACGAGTTCTCCAGGCTGGGAGGGCCGAAATACCGGTGAGCAAGGCTAAAGAGCCGCTCCCAGCGCGTAGCCGCAGGCCCCAGCCTCTAGGCGCCGACGTGGCGTACACCGCCGAGCAGATCCAGGTCCTCGAGGGC
>WNFC01001230.1_pt1 | contig 26481 bp, 35 predicted proteins | sample 5400541 | NCBI WGS metagenome assembly WNFC01 (sample SAMN13153342, study PRJNA577476) | soil metagenome | isolation source: 120 cm saprolite under Douglas fir tree site 2 hole 2 replicate 1 | place: USA:California | collected 2015-04-18 | reverse complement strand
GAGGACACCAACACTATCGGCTTCGCCGACGCGCACCGTGGCTGGGTCGTTGGAAAGAAAGGGCTCATCCTGAAGTTCGAAGGAACGGTTCCCGGCGGGGTCGCAAAAAGTCTGAAGAAGTGAAACCCTCCACAGAGCCAAAGAGAGAGACAAATCCTTTGACTAGCGAAGAGGTCAGAGACCTTCGACGAGAAGTGAACTGTATCCGTTCCACTTGTCCGTATGACGAGCAAACAGGAAATAATCGCGGTGACGACTATCGGCCGTCAGTGCGCGTCAGCCGGAAACTGGCGCGAAGATTTCGAAGTGTTCAAGCCATTTTTTCAGCCCACAAAAAAGCCCACAAAACTCTCGACCTAGAGTGCCTTTCAATGACTTACGGTGTCGTCCGTGCGTTCCAAGTCATTGTAAATACGTTATTGTGCAGCCCTGAAAAGGCTGGCGTCGGCGGTTCAACTCCGTCCCTGGCCACCACATTTCAAAGCAGTTAACTTCACTTTTCATTTTCCGTATTACCCGCAGTTTACCCGCAGTTGCCCGCACTACTGCACCAAACCCGTTACCAGAGCCGTTTTCTCCAGGTTCTTGACCGGATCAGGTTCAGCCGCCTTCCTACCGCGGAACAGCAACTCCAAGAACATCCCCTGGGCTTCGAGCTTGTCTTCGGTCACCGCCTTCGCGTAGACCTCAAGGGTCGTCTTCAGGTTTTGGTGCCGGAGCATTTCCTGCACCAACTTCGGATCGACCTTCATCTTGACCAAGACCGAAGCGTCCTCCGGAACGTGTGGAATCCGAAAGTACGCGGCGGAGCCACAACCCCCGCCTTCTTGGCGGCCACGCGCAAGTAATCTGCAACCAGCATGTTGGCCGCGGGAGGCTTGGTGCCCTTGGCGCGAAGACTCGGGAAAACCAAGTCTTCGTCGGAGGCATAGAGGGTTTCCTGACGCCAAGCCAACAGATGTGCCGCGAGCAGAGGATGCATCGGAACCGGGGCCTTCGACGCCTTCGATTTCGGAGCTCCAAAACGGCGGTACACGTAAGCCCGGCGCACCCGTATCAACTGCGCCACGAAATCCAGATCCTTCCACATCAGGGCCAGAATTTCGCTGACGCGCAACGCCGTGGCCGCGTCCGTTAGGACCATGGTGCGGCGCATCAGATCCAGATTGTCGAAGATATCGAGCACCTGGGCCAGGGTGAGGATCACCGGCTCGAAGTCACTCTTGGACGATTGGCGGACGAAGTGAATAGGGTTCCCCTCGTCGGAACGAGGACGAAGCCCGTATCGCTGCCCGTGTTTGTAGACCAAGTTCATGACTTTCCGGACCTCTACTAGGGTTGAGTTTTCAAGGCCATGTTTCTTCCTGATCGCCTTGAGCCAACTTCCCTCACTTCGGTTTTTCCAGATTTTCGCGTCTCCATCCGCAGCATCCAATGACTGTGATCGTTTTTCTCAGTTTGCAATTCGTTGTCGATGATCTGGCGTACAAACTCGTTCGCAGGCGGTCGTCCATCGGAGGTTTGCGCACTACTCAAGGAGGCAAAGAGTAAACTGGCTGCTAACACGAGCGTGGTGGTGACTCTGAACACAATTATTTGACGAGCAACCGCATGCCGCAGTTGCCAAGCTCCTGCAGCATCCGTGCCAACAGGCCCGGTCGCGCGCCCAAATAAAGCGAGCGCGCAAGGATGATTGGCGGAACCTGGCCCACTAGGAGCTTGGCAAAGGGCGTGCTAGCACCGCAGTGCTGCCCCGGGGCAACGCGTAGATCACGCCAGATTTCATTGTGTCCGTTGAATGGCTGCGTAGCCAGGTCCTGCGATTCCGCGTTTGTCTACGGGCAGTCAGATTCTAGAATATCGACAAAGAGAGCGCGCATGAATTGCTTGCGTGCTCCAAGGAACAGCTAGAAACCGGAAGGCACAGGCTTTGGTTGTACCGTCCTTGTACGGCGAGCTTTCGCGGGTGAGCTTGAGAATTGAAGGTCTGTCATCAATGAGGTTTTAGGCTGATGTCGCGGCCAAGCCCTTCCGTTTGACTGATTCCCGTTTTTTGCAAGATGATTAAGACCCATGCATGTCGAACAGACCATAGGCGAAATCGAGTTCACTTTCATTTGTCACCGCAGCACAGAGTTCGCGCCAATCCTTTTGCATGCAATTTTGGAGTACAGGATTCAATGTATTATCCGAGGTCATTGGAATCGAAACTAACAACGAGGGAGAGGAGTAGTCGCAGAATCGAAGGCGTACCGACAAAGGCTCAGCCAATTGATAAGCTGACTCCCCAAAGGGGCGCGTCCAATGGCTACTAATGCGACTGACGGTAGCATCTTCCCGGCGCGGAGATGGCACGATCTCTACCACGCTGCAATCATCGAACTGGACAGCGCCAAACTTCCGGGTCGGATTGCTGAAGCTCGCCGGGCGATTCTCGATCGAGCGAAAGAAATTCTGACCACGTCACGGGATGAACACTACTTCCTCAACGACGCGCTTCGATCCTTGCTCTTGCTTGAGGCAGTTTCGGAGAGAGAAAGACGAGCATCCTAAGAGCGTCGAACCGAGCGAGAGTAGGACAGTGCGCACATCAGGATCGCCATCGCTCTCCCGCTGAAGCAATTCTTCCCCGACCTACGATGCTGGGTGTTTTCGAACACGAAAAACGAATCCGTTTTTCAGTACGGAGGCATCCAACAGCAAGAGCCAAGAACAGTAAGGAGGATTTATGTCTCGTTTGCGGATGTTGCAAGTTTGGATGGCGACGGTGGTGCTGAGCATCGGATTGGCTGTCGTGACGAGTATGTCTGCGGGCAGCAGTACCCAGACCTTTACGGGAAAGGTTAGCGATGCTATGTGCGGCGCGAAGCACACGGAGGCGGGAATCGCACCGGCAGATTGCGTTCGTGCCTGCGTACAGAAAGGCGCTAAGTACGCATTGGTTGTTGGCGACAAAGTGTATACCCTGAGCACGTCGGATCAATCCTCGTTAGACGAACTGAACAAGCTGGCTTGGGAGCAGGCCAAAGTTACGGGCACAGTCAGCGGCGATACTATTTCGGTGAAGTCGGTCGCTGCCGCTAAGTAAGAGTCGGGGAATGGCCCACCATCGGCGCGTGGCCGTCCGGGAGTGTCGGTGAAGGCGTGTACCAGGGTCTTGGTCCAAGGGCCGCTGTTAGACGGAGACGGTTCGAACACTTCTTCACAGCCGATGCCGCCCGCACACAAAATATCGCCACCGAAAATCGTCGTTCTTAGGACAAACTCTTGGGTCCACTGGGCATGGCTGCGCATGGCGGTAAGTGAGCGCGCTAGTTCGTAACAGAGTTCCCTCCGACCGGATGCTCTGTTACGGTGAGATTGGTGTCTGTACGCGACGAGCGGGAAAATCGGGCAACGCCGGCGTCCAGAAGGGAAGCGCCGGCGTGCTATTTTATGCTTAGTGACTCCCGTGCGATGACAGGTGGGAACTGAAGAAGAGGAAGAAGTTTGATCCGACTTCAATCGCTCTCCCGGCAGCTTCGGCATCGTCCATCGCCTTGGAAGATGTAATCCCGCTGCTCCCGTCGGCCGCGGGCCAGTCGCTTTGATCAAGGATCAGGACGGGCCTCACTTCCCACCAGATGGCGTTAGCGTTGACGCGACTGTTGTCAATGACGTGATCATGGTTCGGTGTCGGCACGAAGACCGGCGCCGTCGGAGGGCCCGTCTTCCCCAGCGCAGTTAGCGTAACCGACAGGTCGACAGAAGAGGCATGCATGGTGCATGTACCAGGCACGGGATTATTCGGATCCGGACACTGTGTCGAAACTAAGGGGTGAGTTTTCCAGGCCTCAGGCACAAAGCCGAAAAGGCTGATTAACGTGGTCCCTAGCGCCGAACCGCAGAGTTCTGTTGGCCTTCCGCCATTTGGGCATGCCATTGCGTCATTCGGGTTCTGGTCGTTGTCAACTGAAAACATGGGAACGAATACATAGAGATGCGCAGTGTGTTTGATGTTTGCGCCACTCGGGTCCTGAGTGGGCTCAGTGACCGGCTGGCAAATCGGCGTTTGCATTTCGTTGGGATCGGACTGCGCCAGGATGCCATTGAAATCCAGATCCATGGTTGGCTGGTCAACGCAATCAAAATTCTGCAGGTAAGTGAAAGTGACCAGCCGGTTGTTGCCAAAGCCGTTGGTCTGATTGTCAGCGAGTTGTGCGGATGCGCTGACCGCCGCAAGTGTCATGCATACGCATGCTGCGAGAGTCAGAGTAGCGCGGGAAAGCTTAGTGCCATGGGATTGTCGAAAGGGAACTAGCAAACGGTTCATAGCATTCACTCCTTGATCCCCGAATCATTCGAGGAATGTTAGATGGCCTTATCGGCCAATGATTTCGTCATGCGCTTCTGCGTACATCTACCCTCGGTCCGGCGCTGCGATGACCGAGAGCATCGCCGGTTTTAAAACTTGAGGCTCAACAGGTACTGAATCAGGTCACTCTTCTCGCCGTCAGTAAGCCCGAGGTTCATGCACTTGTCGTAGTGGTTGACTACGCCATTCAGATCAGCGAAGCGTCCATCGTGATAGAAGCCGCCGGTGAAGTGGGTAGAGAGCGCACCAATCGGTGAAGTGCGATAGCGCAGATCCGGCCCACGGTTTGCCTGGAAGCTGTCGATGCAGACATCGGAGGGCTGATGCAGATTCCATCCCGGCTCAGTCCATAGCGGTTCTGCGTGACAGTTGTTACATCCAGCCTTTCCGCTGAATAGCTCGTCGCCTCGTGCGGCAGCTGCCTTATCGAAAGGGACGGTCGGGTTCGGCGCGGGGATCGAGAGCTGATAGAGCTGAAGGGCTGCAAGTTTGGAAGTAATGAGATCGTCGTCCGGGTTGATGTGAGGCAAATCCCCAAAGCCGTTCGCAGCGGCAATTAGGAATTGCGCAGCATTATTCAGGCGAGGATCGAAGAACCGGCCTTTACCGTGCATCTCAAGGTTGGCGACGAACGCGTTCCAGTGCGGCACGGAACCCCAGCCGATCCAGGTGTGCAGATTCACTCCTCCAAGGCCAAACGCTGGAGGAATGAGGGACGCACCAGAAACGTTCGTTCCGGTCACCATGCCATCCGTCACTTGTTGCGGGTTGAATGCCTTACCGTCCAGAAGCAGTTCGGCATCGAATTTTCCTGGTCCCCAGCTGTTCAGGACCTTTCTTACTGTGGCCTGATCTGTCGATAACAGATTTGCAATCACGCTCAGGTCCGGTGCAAGAGCAACGATCGCTCCGACATTCAGATCACGATTCGCCCAGCCGTCAAGGCGATGACCAATGCAGCCTGTGCCGGGGTTTGGCGAGAGTTGGCCGGCGCAGAGGGTTAGATTAGAGTTGTCCACAGTGGAGTGACACAACGCGCATTGAATGCCGACCGACTTCAGCGTCCCTGAGGAGTTAAAGATTCCGGTGACGCCGACCACTGCATTTAGCTTGAGGAGCGAGAGCGTGACGGCCGGGTCGTCGAGATTGACTTTGCCTTTCTCGAGTTGCTCGAGCAACTTCCGGGGGAGCGCATCGACGTCTACTTTCAGGCCCACGGACAGCGCGGTTTTGGGGCTTACGCCCGCACCAACGCCGCCAAGTTTGGCCCCCTCGATGGCTTGGTGAAGCTTCAGGGTATCTCCCCAAAATGCCTCGTCCCCAAACGTGTCAAAGCGGAAGATCTGCTCTCCTTGCAGAACCTTTTGTGTTGCATTATCGACAACCGGGTTCCGGTGTTTGTCTTCCGAACCCGCGCGTGCCGAACGACCAAGCCCGATCGCGCAAACCAATAACAAGACCGCGACCGTAACCATCACATGCCGACGAAATCCTGGTTGCGACATCTATGACCTCCTGAGTCCTGCATGGAGGACTCAAGGGCATGACGAATCCATGCCCCTTCTGAAAAATGCGATTGGAGATGGGTACCTCATCCGCCGACTCGACTGTCGAGTGCAGCCGCGTGGATGACTCCCGCCCGCGGATCTGCAGGACCGGGGAACGGGGGACTTCTCGCAAATGAACCGCGAAAACGATCTGAGTTCTTCAATGGACTTGCTCGAAAGTTCCTCTGGATCGCGGCGGAAGAACCAAGTGGTGCGCAAGCTCCGTGTTTAGAGCCAGATATTTCACAGGTCAAAGACATCCGCGAAGTTTCAGAGGTGTTTGTTACGAGTGGGTTACAGATCTACGTCAAGGGGATGTAAAGAGATTGTTAGATTCCTGTCACGCGGAATTCAGGTCTGCATGACAATGTCATTGCAATGTATGTAGATGTAAAACTATGGTCATTTGGAACTCGTGTCGTGCGCACCGTGAGTTGCTCTCGCGGGTTTTTCGCCGCAAACGCCGACTAAGGCTCGGTCCCGCCGACTCGCACAGGGCCTATGCTTCCAGCAGACGTCGGAGTCGGAAGATCAGAACCGCCCCGATAATCTCTGGGAACCCGTGGAGGGTGATCATGGAGCGCACGGTGTCTTTGACAATCGCGCACAGCAGAAAAGCCATGAAGTATGGGAAGACCCGAATCGCCTATTACCTGTTCAGGGTGCGACCACATGGGCACCTAAGTGCCTTATGCCATCACGTTCGGGCCATTACTCTGATGGCTGGCAGTTCCTTTCTGATGCTTTTGTTTGAGCATGGAATGGCGCTTCGGTGGGGGGTAGTTTCTGTCGTCTGACCTATATAATATTCATCAAGTCCCTCCCAGGCCGTCTTGCTCATTTGGAGGTAGAGGGTGCAGGCGGAAACCAAAGAACTCTGGCTTGAACTCTGTGAACAGGCCGCAAACGAACAAGACCCGGATCGATTGCTCGCTGTAATTCGGGAAATTGATGCGGCCTTAGAGTTGAAAATTCGACGTCTCAAGCAAAGCGGCCCGCAGCTTGCGTTGGATGAATCTGGCCTTCCGCGGTGCTTTCTGTGCGGAAAGCCAGTGCCGCTCGACACCAGCAAGACCCGATGAGAACGGAAAGGCCATTCACGAGGAATGCTACGTCCTCAGAATGCGACTGAGGCGCGCCACGAGCAAGGACGACGACACACATTCCGAGTGACAACCCACCATGACGCCGATCCGATGTCCCTATTGTGTGGAAGGGAAGACTTTCAAAGCGATGGTTGCTCAGGGCAATGGTGGAGAATGGCATATGTGCGTCCGATGCGGCCATCTCATCATGCCGACGAATTCATCCTTCAAGTGCAACTGCGCCAAGTGCGTGAAGTTGACCTCGGTACTGCTGCAGCGATCACGACCTAGACCGTTAAGGCACCGTTAGAGACTCACGGAATACTGTCTCGGTACTAAAAACCAAAGCCCTAGCCCGCCTTCAGTTTGCTTATCCTTTCGGTCGCTGCACTCTTTTCCTTTGGCGGTTGTCGCCAACTTCGAGTGAAGGGAAGGCGGCGCTTCAACACGGAGCTATTCCGCGCCCCTATGAAACTGCGCAAGAATCGAAACCGACGGCAAAAGCGTCGTGCACTGCACGGTCAAGTACGTTGGGGCGCAGAACCAACGACGGGTTCGCGATGTGCCCCTCGCTAGCGCACCCGACTCCACATTCTGGGGTCCGATCTCCTACCCCGATTCGGCATGCCTTGAGATTTCAATTGATACGCAGGAAGGAGCGATCGGTGGCATGACGCGCGAGGACCCCTGACTCGTTAGACGCTCGTCTATGCCGCGGCGGGGAAGCCTTATCAATCGAGACGCTTGAGAAAACCAAAGAAGGACTACTTACTTTGGTGCTTGGCGAACTCCTCAGGTGTGAACTTGCCGGCCTTCACGTAGCTCTCGTTCAGTTCCGTATACTGCTTCCACTTTTCTGGCAGGTCGTCCAGCGCAAAAATCGCCGACACCGGACAGACCGGGACGCAGGCGCCACAATCGATGCATTCCACAGGATCAATGTAGAGCTGTGGAACGTTGTCGAATGTGGGGCGGCCGTCGTCATAGGTCGTATTCTTCTTGGGATGGATGCAATCCACCGGACAGGCATCGACGCAGGCGGTGTCTTTGGTCCCCACGCAGGGTTCGGCAATGATATAGGCCATAGGCCACTTCCCCTACCAGAACTTAGGGTATGCCCACCGGACGGACGATTCAAGGGGAGCCGAGGTAAACTCGTGGCGTATGACACCCACGATTGAGAGAATTTCCGCCGTGACTTTTCGGGTTGTGAACATGACAGAGTCTGTGCGGTTTTACAGAGACGTTTTAGGCATGGAGCTTCTTTACGGTGGAGAGGGCGCGGGGTTCTCTTCACTGCGTGCAAGAGACGCACAATCGGCGATCCTCAATCTGGAGCAGGGTAAAGCTGTGACTCACTGGGGGCGGCTTATCTTCTACGTCACGAATGTGGACGCTCTCTGGAATTATCTAAAGGATCGGGGATTTGATCCAGACATTCCGCGAGATGCGTCCTGGGGAGAACGCTATTTCCATATGCCCGATCCAGACGGCTACGAGTTGTCGTTCGCATGTCCGATCTAGCAGTCGTTCAACAGACGCATGAACTCATCATTGCCTTTTTCGGTTGATGCAGCGACTACCACGTCCGCCTTCTCTTGGTCTGACAGGCCTTTCGCGGAATTAATGAGATAGACAGACGCAATCGGCGATCTATCGATATAGGAACTCGGTAATGAAGAAGGCCCGATGACCCTCATTCGATGAGAGGGCAGTTGTTCTGCTGCCCGCACTTTTTACCCGCAGTTGCTGTTTCCACCAGGAACCATCAACAACTTCTAGCGCCACCCGTGCCACGAAGTCGTTGCAATGATTGTTTCTCTTAGCCCTGAAAAGGCTGGCGTCGGCGGTTCAACTCCGTCCCTGGCCACCATCTTTTCAATCAGTTAGCTCCGCCCCAAACCTTAAGTCTGTTCCATTCCGTTCCAAAATTAGAATTCAGGCTTGCCGGAGTTTGCCTCGAATTTTCGGCAATTTCTTCAGTTTGGTTCCGAACCTTGCTGAAACGAGAGGGGTATGTCCCCCACCAAAGCATGGGAGGAGTAGATTCCTTGGCCAAGAACCGCAGGTGGTTGTCTGGTCAGTAGGCGAATTCGACGCGATCAACGCGGCACAAATCGCGGGCCAGGCAGACCCTGAGACTCGCGATTTGGTCGCGCGACTAGAGACGCCGCGTAAGGAGTGTCTGCGATGAGCGCGGGGCTCGACTTCGCGTCCATTCGTAGTTCGAGCGCCGTACAGGTTATCTCTGCAGTCCCGCCTCAGTCTTTCAATCCGACTGCGATGAGTCGGGTGGATGGGCGCCCGGCTGTTCGTTCCCTAGAACAACTGCGGCTACATCGCGCGCTGGGGGAACTCGGCTGGACCGGTGTAATAGACGAGTTCAACGACGCTGTCCGGCTGACGAACCCGTTTGTAACCGAGCCGATTCTAATCACAACGAACGGGACGATTCTCGCCGGCTTTGGGCATTGGAGGGCGGCCGTCTTCGACGGCCGGCCTGAAATCAACTGCATCGAGTATCCGATCAATGAGGACGAATCCCTACCGTTCATACTCACCCACCATCAAACCCGATGCGAACATCGGCGCTGGTCACAGAATGGTCACAATAAATCGGCCATCTTGACGAGTTAAGTTGTTGATTGAAGGGGTGGTTAGGCCCGTTGATCGTAGCCCTGAAAAGCCTAATGTTGCTAGTTCTAACGGGTTCCTCATCATCCTCATTCAAAATAACTTAGCCAAATGCGACTAACAAAGGCAGACGAAAATCACCCACGGCGATCACCCACGACTACATGATGTGACCGACCGTTTGCCCGCCAGGGGGTGACAAGCGCGATTGGGTCGAACGAATCATCTACATCGGCAAAGAATCGAACCGGCTCGAAGAAATTGAAGCGGGCGTAATTCACTCACCCGAGAGCGTCTATACCGAATATCCAGACCCACGCCGAGATGAGTGGCAGACCAAGATTCTGCCTTTACTGAAAAAAATCCCGGTGGCAGCCCTAATGAGAGTCAGTGGCAGATCCCGTTCCATGCTGGTGCGAACAATTGCTGGGATGTCGGCCACGCCGGAAGAATCGGCAACTTCTAAAGTCAGTCCTCTACCGACTTGGGGTGGTCTAGTGCGTCGTGGATATCGGCCATTTATCGATGAAAAACAAGCATTACGCCCAATTTCAGGGGCAGTTTCAGAAGTGCGTTTCCAGTCCATTCGACTCCCGCATGCATTGGCAATACCGTTGCGTGGCTCAGAGGAGCCTAATCGCTTGGTGCTCCAAAGCCAGGAATGTGATACCGATGGCCCAGCCGCGCGCGCAAGGCAGCCAGCATCTCGGGGGTCAATCTACCCGGAGGCGTGACTGATGGGCGCCTGGCCGGCACGGAACTGCCCGAAGCCTTCGAAGCTGTACCCTCAGACGCACGCTCACAGTCTTCAATTTTGTGAGCACGTTCATGGTCACACGGGGTCGCCAAAAAAGCCTCCGCTATGGGCGTACCTTGCACTGTCGTTTTGCCCGCGATCTGCCCACGCGAGTTGATGCTATTTCCGTTTTCGAGAAACGGAGCATCGGGGCTGTGAACAAGACTGTTGAGGTCCAGCATCGTACCGTTTTGCCAGAGGAAGGCACGGCAACTGAAGGACTCATCGCAAGAATCTCCGACGATTTGTCCTTTATCGTTAATTCCGAGTGCAAGGCTGTGAACGTCGCCGGGAAACACACCGAGATTCATCATCACTCCGTTCTGCCAAACAAAGCCGCGGAGAACAAAGTCGTCGCCCGGCAAATTGGAGAAGCCGACAACTTGGCCGTGGTTGTTTATTGCAGTCGCAATGTTCAACAGTCCGCCAAGGTTTCCAAGATCAGTCATGGTGCCGTTTGTCCAGAGCAATGCGTGGGGGCTTGACGTGCAATCGCCCGAAAATCCAACAACCTGGCCCCGATTATTGATAGCAGTTGCTGTACCGTCGGAATCGCCGTCAATTATAGGCAGCTCCTTAATTCCGTCTTCAGTCCACAGTACAGGCTTTGATTGAGCGAACGTTACTTCAACCGGGCAGGTTGTGTCAGGGAGGGCATTCTCGGCCGAACCCACCACGTGGCCACGATTGTTAATGCTATTGGCAAAACCGTTCAGACCGCCGAGGGTGGGCAGCGGGCGCATCCGCCCGTGTTCCCACAGGAATGGAGAGCATACGAGTTTTGTACCGTTGGTGCAGGGATCCTCCCCGGTCGGATCAGGAATCGAGGATTCCGCATTACCAACGACTTGGCCTCTGGAGTTCACTTGGGACGCCGAACTGTTAGGCCCACCGAAAGTGCCCAGGTCTGTTTTTATCCCGTTTACCCACAGGAATGCGTGATAATTCTTGTCTCCATCTAGATTCGCCAAACCCACCACCCATGCGTTGTTGTTAACGCCCTGGCCGATCGCAAATGTGCCACCCAGCGTTCCTAAGCCCTTGACACTGTAATTTTGACGTTTTTCGTTTTCATGTTGCTGTTCTTGTGCGAGCAGAGCCGAAACTACAAGCGTCACGAACACTGTAATCGCGGTAATGCGCCTCACTGTGCTGGATTTCATCTTCGCCTCCTCTGGTGCAAGCTGGGAGCTGGGCGACACTCTAGGCCCCAGCCACATGTTCCTGCAATGGAAGGAAGCTGACTTTCATGTGACTTTTTCATACCCAGTGGAACTTGCCTGTTTCCAAGTGCTTGCCGGCGATGGTAGACTTTCCTCCAACGCAGCTTGGGGTAGCGTGATGTCCAGTCCTTTGCAATCCCCTCGCAAAGTTAAGTTTGGGGATTATGAGCTCAATCTTGATACGGCAGAACTGCGTAACAATGGCAGCAAGACAACCATCCCTGCTCAACCGTTTCAAGTTCTCCTCGCGCTTTTGCATCGTCCCGGTGCTCTCGTTACGCGCGAGGAGCTGAAGCAGCAGTTGTGGACCGCCGACACATTCGTCGATTTCGACCAGAGCCTCAATAAGGCGGTAAACCGCTTGCGTGAAGCGTTAGCGGATGCGTCGGACCATCCACGTTTTATCGAAACTCTTCCCAAAAGGGGATACAGATTCATCGGCGAGATTGAAGCCGTCAACGGCCCCATCTCCGAAGAGAAGAGAGACGGCCCCACAGTCGACGCCCAAATTCTGCAAGCAAAACCCACCGTTTTGGCCCCGCCTGATATACGAAGATCCTCGGGGGTAAAGATATCGATCATTTCCGCAATCGTTATGAGCCTGGTGGCATTCTGGGTATATCGCTGGATTAGGCGTCCGTCGCCCGTGCCACGAGTCGTCCGTACAGTTCGAATTACCAACGACGGGTGGAGGAAATTCAGCCTGCTCGGGGACGGTGTCCGATTGTATTTCTCCGAGCGGGGGGCGATTTTTCAGACGTCGGTCGAAGGAGGAGAAACCACAGAGCTCCGAACGGGACTGAGTGACGTCGACCTCTACGACATCTCCTCGGGAGGGTCTGAGTTGCTAGTGGGCAGTGGCGTGCAGGCGTCAGAGACTGATCAAAGGCCCATCTGGATTGTGTCGCTCCCCGGCGGAACACCTCGTCGTATCGGTTCCATTAAGGGTCTTTGGGCATCTTGGGCACCCGACAGAGAATTCCTCGCGTATGCGACCACGGATGCCATTTACTTGGCAAAGAAGGATGGATCGGACGTTCGCAAACTCGCCGATACCCCCGTTGTTCCCTGGAAGCTGCAGTTCTCCCCTGACGGCGCCCACTTACGATTCGATGGCTACGACTCATCACGCAACATCTACTCCATCTGGGAGATGGATTTACGCGAAAAGCAACTTACCCAGCTCTTTCCCAAATGGAAGGTGCCGCAGCATACCGGTAACTGGACTGCCGACAGCAAATACTTTTTCTTCAACACCCACGATCCCGTCAAAGACCGCGATGAAGATGTTTGGGTGCTACCGGAATCTGGAGTGCGCAAATCTGGCGCTGCTCCGGCGCAACTCACAAAAGGCCCGCTTGCCTTTGGATATACATTTCCCAACCCCGAAGGCAACAGATTGTTTGTCTTGGGAACTCAAAGCCGGGCTGAGCTGGCACGTTACGATTCAGTCGAGAAACAATTCCTGCCATACATGGCGGGAATTTCCGCGTCCGAGGCGGAGATCTCGCGCGACGGCAACTGGGTTGCTTATGTTTCGTATCCCGATCTAGCGCTCTGGCGAAGTCGGCTCGACGGCACGGAGAAGGTCCAGCTTACCTCCCCGCCAATCGAGGTGGTAGGTCCTCGCTGGTCCCCTGACGGCACACGTATTGCGTTCACGGACCTCCAAGCAGGAAGAGTTTGGAAGGTCTATACCATCTCCGGTGGGGGCGGTATTCCTGAAGAAATGTTCCCGGGAGATACGAAAGCCGAAATTGATCCATCATGGTGGCCTGACGGAAGATCCATCATATTTGGGCGTTCTTATTTATCGGGCAAAGGAGAAATCCTGCGCGTCGACCTCGAAACGCACCAAGTCTCGTCCGTGCCGGGCTCAGAAAGGATCTTTAGCCCGCGTTTGTCCCCCGATGGGACAATGATCGCCGCCTTTTTCGAGCAAGGCAGCAAACTTATGCTTTACGATTTTCAGAATAGACGATGGCGTGATGCTGCCCATGGGACCTTTCAGTTCAATAGCTGGTCCCGCAATGGGAAAAGCATTTATCTCGTCGATACGAGCCGAGAAGGCGAGATCGTGCGCTTTGATCTTGATCATGCGAATTTCGTGAAGATCGCAAGTCTCAAAGGAATCGAACAAGGCAATCGAGGATGGGTAGGTCTCGCTCGCGATGATTCTCCTCTTCTGGTACGAGACAAAAGTGTAAGTGACGTATATCGACTAGACCTGCAGCTCCCGTAGCGAATAGCGAAAAAAGCTCTGCAGACGGTGACCGGATTTGCGTCGGAACCTACGTTCCCACGCATGTCCGACTGGTTCTGTTTCGTACACTCCCCGCACGGAGGAACTGCGCGGCCCCCAGCGTCCTCGATGCCCGAGCACCGCCCCCAAATCCACATCCACGCGTCACATCATCCACACCCTCCGAAAGTATCGATTTCCTTTGGGAGTGAGAATGTAGTCCCACCGAGCTCTAGTAACTAATGTGCGGCGGAGCGCAGATCCTCTGCGCTCCACTTGGCGGTGTTCAACCGACACACCGTCGAGCACCACCGCTATAGGAATTGATTACGCCGACATCACCGTGCCAAACGGCGCGGTTTCGCTGAAGTTCACCTTCTTGTGGATGGATGAAGACCGCTGGGAGGCTAAGGACTACAAGGTTCAGGTGAAGGCATCTGCTTAAACGAAACGGAAAGTCCGGCGCTGCCTTAGATTCCTTCCACGAGTATCATTTCCGTGTGCGAAGCGCTCTGCCGGATTGCTTTCGGCTCGGCGTACGCCTCGCTGTTCCACCACGCGCGCGCTGCGGCAGCATCTGGAAACTCGAGGATGACAAACCGCTGCGGCTTCCACGTCCCCTCGAGCGTTTCCACTTTGCCTCCGCGCACAAGAAATTTGTCGTCATAGGGCTCGAGCGTCGCCATCACGCGCTTCCGGTAATCGTCGTAGCGCACGGGGTCCTTCACCACGACATCCACAACCACGTAAGCCGCCACAAAAAGCTCCTTCAGAGGTAGAAAGTCAAATCTTTACGACTGCACCAATTCGAATGAAGACGTGAGTCGGATCGCAGAGGACCCTTGCAGACCTTTACCTGCTTAACGCGAGATCGACCTTCGTGTGAAGTCGTTAAACCTTCTTTTCTGTTCTGGATTCAGCAGCTTGTACACCTTTTCCTGCATGTGAGCGTTGGCGACGATCAACTTCGCCAACAGACCAGCTTGCTCGTCGGCAAGGGCCTTGATTTCCTTCTCGTTGGTAAGCTCAGAGCCGGCAGCCAGCAACTTCTCCCTGGCGGTTCGTAGTTGCGCCATCAACGGATCGATCTTCTGGCGTTCAAGGATCATAACTTGCTGAATGGCTTCAGCCTGGGGCTCGCTTAGCTTCAAGTACTCAGCAACTGAAGGGTTGAGGTAGAAGGACAAGAACGGCAGCGCGACCGTTACGATTTCGTTGTCCTGGGCCGAAGGGGAAGTCGCTTCGGCAGGAGGCACAGAAACTCGAGCCAGATCCTGTTCCAACATGGCACGCCAGGCGCTAAGCAGTTCGAATTGCATTTCTGCCATTTCATATTGCTCTGCGCTGATCTTCTGGCCTTGCTCGCTCGTCAGTTGTCCGCGTTGCACTGCATCAGTGATAGCTGCGAGTGTTGCGGAAAACTTCTGCGCAATTCCTGCCATCCCCGCCTCGTAGTCCTGCAGCGATTCCTTCGGTCCACGGCCCGCGGCAGGTGCAGTCGACACACCGCTGAGGACCGCATGGTCTTGCGGGATGGCACCGTCCTGCGCAGAAACTGCGACCCCGATGGGATTCGTGCCACTGCCCTCTCCCGATTTGGTCGCTGCGGGTAACGTGATTGGCATGATAGCCGTTAACACCGCTAGGATGAGCATCGATTTCGCTTTCATTTTTGCGACTCCTTTAATCCTTTCCCTATGTTCCGTTAAAGTGGTATTGGCTTCTTCTGCATATGCACAACTGCACCCCCGCGCTCAAAGCGAACCTCGTCCATTAACGTCTTCATCAGGTAAATGCCGCGACCGCAAGTGAGAAGCCGATTCTCTGGCGCGGTCGGATCCGGTACCGTCTCACTGTCGAACCCTTGTCCTTCGTCCTCGACTGTGATCGTAACTTCTCCGTCCGTAGTACAACGGCACGCGACGTAAACGCGCTTGCGGGGACTCTCGTGATTCCCGTGGACGATGGCGTTTGCGAGCGCTTCGCGTAGCGCGATTTCAGTGTCCAATTCGTCCCCGTCCCCAGTACGGAACCTCGCGATGAAGCGCAGGAGTTGGTCAACGAATGGCGAAATGATCGCGACGTGACTTGGGAGAGACTGCCTCAACTCAACAAAAGGAACCGAAGGAAAAGCTTGCGGCATGAGGGTAGGAGATTGTGCTTGAACCTTGTCCTGGAATGCCATTTGCTATCCCCGTACCATCACTCATTGTGAAAGCAACAACCTCGCTGAAAACGGTTGGTGCGGATTCATGCATTGAGATTCGCGATTGACCGCTACGTGACAGAATCATCAACAATGTGTGTATCTCCCGTGTCGCAACAAATCACGCTCGAGGATCAGCCGGTTGCAAGGGAGGAATCGGAGATTGTTGGGCGATTATTAAGGCTTCATCATCAGCGGCGGGATTCGCGAGGGAATATGGTGCGATTACAACGAATGGAATAGGAACAAGAGCAATCCCCAAAGGAGCAAAGCGGCAACGGTCGTAACCGATAGTAGTGCTTTACTCGGCCCATTTTGTTGTTCCGGATCGAGATAGGAAATTGCGGACCATACAGATTCATCTGAGATATCAGGATCGACCTGGTAATCTCCTGGCCGGTTACGTCGTCCGTTTGCGTTCATGATAGGGAAGGCCTGCTTTCAAGCGGATTTATGCAATCAGATTCGTCATTGCTGCGCTCGTGACAGGGATGCTGTCTGCAGGCGCTCCTGTGGAGAAACCGGCCTTGTAACATTTTCTTGCCCCGCGCCATCCCACCCTGTGCGGAGGTTCCATGGAGAGAGCGAGCTTTGGCACGCGATCTTTCGATACGGCGCGCACCTCGAAGGAGCGGCTGCAACCGAGCGGCAGGTTTACGCGGCCGATTGTTACCGAGATAGTGCCGGCGACCCGGTTCTATCGAGCGGGAAAATACCGCCAGCATCACATCACTGAGCACGGCGAAGCGGTCTCTCGGGGGATGAAGTGGTAGCGCCCGGATTGTCGTATATAGTTACGAGAAGGTCTGCGGGTTCCGCGCAGGCCATGCCAACAAGCATGACACAGATGCCGCAGCCGCAAGTCGATGTGAAGGAGCAGGAACTGATCCGCAGTGTGCGAGAGGGCGATAAGGAAGCCTTCTACGGCTTGGTCCGCCCTTACGAGCGAGCGGTATTCTTTGCGGCAAGGTCGGTGCTGAACAACGACGCAGACGCCGAAGAGGCAGCCCAAGAGGCGGTGCTGAAGGCATTTATGCACATCGAAGAGTTTCGTGGCGAGAGCAAGTTCAGCACCTGGCTGGTCCAGATCGCCATCAATGAGGCCCGTATGAAACTCCGCAAGCAGCATCGGGAACTCTACCAATCACTGGACGAGTCCACCGCCGATGAGCATGGCGATTACTGGCCCAAAGATTTTGCCGACTGGAGGGAAATTCCGATCGAGGCTCTCGAGCGAAAGGAACTCCGCGAAGCGATCAGCAAGGCGTTGGCGTCGCTGGAGCCGAAGTACCGTCAGGTCGTGGTATTGCGCTATATTCAGCACCTCAGCGTAGCTGAAACCGCTGAGGCCTTGGGCCTCAGCGGAGAAGCCGTGAGGACGCGGTTACATCGGGCACGATTGCGCATGCGCGACGCGTTAGCCCCGGGCGTCGGTAGCGCATGGATACGCGGCCCGGAGAAAGTACGGCCAGCGGAAGCCGTTCGTCTTGGAGCAGACATGACGGTTATTGAAATAAGTTGCGTTGAGGTCTGGCGGGAGATCTCCAACTTCCTGGAGGGATCGGTTGATCCGGAATTGCGAGCGCGGATGGAAGCCCATTTCGCGGTGTGCAGTAACTGCAAAGCCGTCCTCGATGGCACAAAGAATGTCGTGAAGTTGATCGGTGATGGGCAAGCGTTTGATGCGCCCGCCGGCTTCAGCGCACGCCTGTTCAGTAAGCTGCCCTGATCAAGCGCTTGTTGAGATCTGGCTCGGCAGGCCGTTGCTCATGTACATCCAAAGCTTCCACTCGCCTCTCTCGTTTTTCCGCCAAACATTCACATAGCGGTCTTTCACGGTGACCTCGGAACCGCCAGCGCGAGGAGTCTTTCTCCACGTCTGCCAGCCGTAGTCCCAGGCAACACTGTCCTGAATCCGAATTTCGATGATGATGGGAATCAACTGCACGTAATAGTGGGACATGAGTTCTTGAAATTGCGCACGGATGGCGTCTGCTGCAGCAGTCCCGTTCACCGCAGGGACTCCATCCGGCATATAAACGAACGCTGGATCGAGCAATGCGATGAGCCGCTCAGGACTGCCGGTGTTGAAGGCCTCGCGAAATTCTGTCTTTCCTGAATTAATCGCGTAAAGATCGTCCATGTTGAAGCCAAGATAATTTCGTACCGTCGTACCCGTCAAGTAGATGCAGGTGCCACGGCGCCTCGACTCCCAATCGAATTCAATGTGCGTGACGACACTTCGGCTTTGGGTCACGTGCCTCTTCGATCTGCAACTCTCCGCCTAGCCCTCTTTTGTCACGTTTTCGAGCGTCACACATCGGATAAACGTACGAAGAAATTCGCTGTCGCACGGCGAATCTGACCTGCCCTGCAGGTCATGATTCGGTCCGCTCCTTACCGCAGACGTGGTTCATGTGTGGGGGACGGGCGCAGGAAGTCGTTCGACTGGTGATCCACAACCATCTTCTGCCCGGAGCTGTTATCCAGACTCCCCATTGTTGAGCCGGACCCTGATCCACGGCTGGAGACGGTCTGCCGTCATGTGGAACCGTCCCTTGCAGTACGGCCGCCCGGGCTGTTCATGCTTAACTCGGATCGGCGAAGCGCACCTTCGCCTTACCAGTTCCGGGCAAACAATGGGCAGCGGGGAAGCAGAAATCTTGTAACACTTTGACGTAGTGGTAATCGTACCTAGGTAGAACGTAGTTAAAGGAGAGAACATGGACGACATAATCGCCCAAGCTCGAGACCAAGGACAGCCTCAGAACCTCGACCTGGAGGCTGTTCAGACAAAAGACGTCACAAGCGCTTTAACCAAAGTGGCCGCAGGGATAAGTGATCGGAATCTTCCTTTCCTGTTCACCAGTATCTGCATGATTGTTATGCTTCTCTGGGCAGGGTCTTATAAGATGACTGCCCCCGGAGCCGAAGGGATAATTCCTCTGGTTTCTAACAGCCCGCTGATCAGGTGGCACTTCAAAGTATTCGGCCCTTATATCGGCTCCGATATCATCGGCATTACCGAGATCGCCGCAGCGATATTGTATATCGCGGGCTATATGAGGCCTAAAGCTGGTATCGTGGGCGGATTCATCACAGTACTCATGTTTTGTATAACCAGCACTATGGTCATAACTACCCCCGGTGCGATTATCTCTGTTCCCGGAATTCACCATGTCAGGTACATGAGTTTCTTGGGCCTGTTCCTTTTTAAGGATCTCATATCGCTTGGAGTATCCTTTTATTTGATCAGCTACTTCGGCAATAAAGCCATACTTTCGGAAAATCGAAGTCAATAACTAAGAGAGATCATTCCGCTCATACCGGACGGCTGGGCTGTGCCTGCCGGCGGCTTTCCAGCAATGACGGAGCCCGTCGCCTTTTTTGCGGAGGACATCCTCCTGTTGACTGCATCGTTCTATTTGCTGAAGCAGGACCTTGTAAAGGCGTTAACGTCCGGGAAACAACTGGACGGTAGTTTGATAACAGGTAACAAGACTCCCCATGAACTTGCAGTGAGCAAGTTGCCTGAACTTTCGTGATCAGTTTCGTCTGTTCGATGCAGATCTTCGATTGCGAGAACACAACCCGATTTTGCCGGAGGAAACCGATGTTGAGGATCTTCTTAGCTCAGACCAACACTGAATGCCGATTGCTTCTCGAAGGAGCACTGGTTGGAGTCGGGCTAGAGGAACTAAGGACCATGGGCAATCGTCTGAGAGCCGAACTCGACGGGCGCACATTACTCGTTGACATAAAGGACGCCACTGTCGTCAGTCAGGAAGGGGAGAACGTACTCCTGCAACTCATAAATGAGGGAGCAAAGGTTCGTGCACACAGCGTCATCGCCAGGCATGTGCTTCAAGAACTCGCTCGCCGCAGCAAAAGAGAACTGCGGGACTTAGTCGATGCGACACCCAGAAACGAGGGCCCGTCACAAGTCTGCGAGTGAAAGCCCCGTGCTGGACTGTTTTGCACTTCGAGTTGTAGCATCAGTCAGTCGTATGGTCGATGGTACATATGATTCAGACGTCCGGCCAATTTGACGCATTTTCGCGTGACGTCCGGCTCCACGTCTTCTCGAAAGCCGCCGAGACTGGCGGGATACCTCAGCCGCCCGAGATCGCGGCTGCTCTAGGGCGCCCGCAGGCCGAGGTGGAGCAAGCTCTAAGGCAGCTTGCAGCGGACAAAGTTCTGATTCTCGCCCCCAACGACGGCAACATTTGGGCCGCGAATCCCTTCTGCGCCGTGCCGTCCCCCTTCCGAGTCGAAACTCGGGGAAGAACATATTGGGGCATTTGCATCTGGGACGCACTCGGCATTGCGGCGGCGCTCGGCGCGGACGCCGTGATCCGCGCAGCCTGCGGCGATTGCAGTGAACCGATGCTGCTGGAGATCACAGATGGAAAGCTGACACGAAGCGAAGGAATTATTCACTTCGCCGTTCCAGCCCATCGTTGGTGGGACAACATTGGTTTTACCTGAAGCACGATGCTCCTCTTCCGTGCAGAAGAGCACATTGATCGTTGGTGCCGGACTCGTGACATAGGCCGAGGCGCGACTCTCACGCCTGAGCAAGGCTGGAGGCTTGCTTACGACTGGTACAAGAACAAACTGAAACCAGAATGGAGACGCCACACGCTGGAAGAGACCGAGGCGCTGCTTGCCAGCGTCGGACTTGCGGGCCCTTTTTGGAATCTTCGGGACTGAAAGACTCGAGTCCGCGCCGTCAGCTCCCGACCCAAACACCCAAAGCAGCGGATAATGCGAATCGGTTCCGATTTCGGTGCTCTTTAAGTGTCATTCTAGGTGTGTCAAATTGCGAGGGTACAGGCCAACAGAACCAGCAGAGGTTCGGCCGATTTGAAACTATGTCACAACGGATCCCAGCTCTGTTCATTGGACACGGAAATCCAATGAACGCGTTACGCGTGAATCCATATACGGAGCGGTGGACGGCGCTTGGAAGCACGCTACCAAAACCGAAAGCGATTCTCTCCGTTCCGCCCACTGGTACATTCAGGACGCAGCCATAACCGTAAGCACCGCGCCGAGGACGATCCATGACTTCGGCGGGTTTCCGCCTGAACTGTACCAGGTGCAATACCCTGCGCCGGGCGATCCTGATCTGGCAGCTCGCGTCCAAAAACTCCTCACACCGATGCAGGTGAGACGCGACGAGCGTTGGGGACTGGATCATGGCACCTGGTCAGTCTTGTGCCATATGTATCCGCACGCCGACGTTCCAGTGGTTCAGCTGAGCATCGACGAAACCCAACCGCCAGTGTTTCATTACGACATCGGCAGACGCCTTGCACCACTCCGCGACGAGGGCGTTCTCATTCTGGGCAGTGGTAACGTGGTGCACAACCTGCACGCCTATGCCTGGGGCAGGCAAGTGCAAGAGCCTTACGATTCGGCGATTTCATTCGAAACGAGGGTGTGTGAGATGCTCCTGGCGGAGGAATACAAGCCACTGATACATTACGAGAATCAATTCGGGATAGAAGCGGATCTGGCCGTCCCAACGCCAGATCATTACCTGCCGCTGCTCTACATCGCCGGCTCGCGCACACCGGCCGAGTCTCTCGCATTTCCAGTTGAAGGAGTAGATGGCGGTTCGGTTTCGATGCTTGCAGTACAGGTGGGATGACCCGGCCTAATTAGAGGTGCAGGATTCGATTCGTAGGAGACATAGAAATTCGGGATGAACCCGAACACGCGCTGCTGTTCTTCGGCTTTCAACTGCTCGGTTGCGACCTCCGCAGGATCATAATGAACGTCGACATTTGTGCGCTGGGTTTGAATTCGAAGTTGGATGCCTGTAACGATTTTGAACTGGCCGGGTTCGAGCGTGATGGTGGGCGACGTCCAGTCGGCAAAATCCTTGGCATTGATGAGTATCTCGTACGTAACTCCTGGCGTGACGTCGTGAAACTCAAAGTATCCGTTTTCGGGAGTTACGACGGTGCGGCGCTCGCTGCTATCAGCAGCCTTCAGCACGACGGCCGACTTGGGGACTGGATCGCCGTTTATGTCGGTAACTGTACCGATGATGCCGCCCGATTTGGATTCCGTTCGCTGGATATTTTGTGCAGGCAGATGCTTGGGAAGTGCCAGCGCAATCGCTATCAGCGCCGCTAAACGAACTTGAGGGGGTCTCAACGTGTGCCTTTGTCCTTATTGCGATTACAAAGGCAAGACGGGTGCCATTCCCGAAGCAGATAAGTCGAAGAATTTTCACTATGGAACTAACCGTGTGGTGTCGAGAGTTGAGAGTGTCGAATCACCATTTCGACATGTCACCACCCGTGCGGGCTCATTTCAGGAGTTGGGCAGCGACCTCGGTCTTTACGGGCTGGGGCGTGGGAGCGAGCCGCGTCTCGATTTGCGGTTCAACCTGTCGCTCTCTGCTGGTCACGATGCTCATCCGGCGCAGCGAATACGGCAGCTCTCTTCCGCAATCGATGCAGCAAACATATGTGAGTCCGGCCCGGTCGCGATGCGGCCATGTTGTGTTTGGATGAACACAGTGGAACAGGTAAGCCAGAATCCATTTCAGCCAGATCAATGTGCATCTCCTACGCCAGCGCGGACTCTCCAAGAACGTTGCTGTGCGAATCAACGTGGGCGGAAACTAATCGGACGTAGGCCTTTCGCAATTGCGCACGAAACTCCTCCTCGCTCATCTGTGCCTGCGCGGCTGCTTCCTTAACCTTATAGCCAAGAACGTGATGCAGGACGAAGGCGACACGAGAACTGGAATCAAGCAGAACAATCGGGTTGCCGTTCATCTCCTGTGTCAACGAAAGGAAAGGTTTTGAGGTCGTCACTTTGGAATCGGCACAGAGCACTGCATCATAAACTGAACTTTCACGGTCCCACCCGATGCGGGACTCAAGCCGCAATTGCTCGAGGGAGAGTTCGACGGTACGTCCGAGAATATCCTGGTCGCCTGTGACCTCCTCCGACGACCCGTCAAGCGCCGCCATCACGACCGTCAATGCTACAGCCGGATCAAGAGTCAGCAAGTATGCAGAGTAGGTAAGGCGATCAAGTTCGGCTTCAATGTTCTTGTCTGTCGTTTGACCGAATCGTGGGGTCATCGGGGTCGCCTCCGGCACCTGAACGAAGGCAACTGATGTGCCAAATCGCACCGCACCATAAACCTCTCCAGGGAATAAGCCACGCTTCATTTGGCAAACCTGAATAGCCGTCCTTCTGTTCGGGCGCACGTGTCGCTGCTACACCCGATGTTGAGGAGCTATCGACACCTTCAACTTTCAACACCAGTACCACTTTGGGTAGCGCTAAATCCACATTTTGCGCGCAGTTGACTGCGCCCCGCCTTTGGCACCCCAGTTGCCTCTACCAAAGACGCGATGCTCGGAATGAATTGGAGACGGTTATGTGGAGGATCACAACTCATGGCTTCACACTGGAGGAAGGATTAATCCTGTGTGCAATGAATCTCATAGCCCGCCTTGAGACCGACCCACGAATACATCCAAACAACGTCGCGGATCGATATGGAGGCCACACTTTGGAAATAAAACATTCAATCAAACGCGCGGGGATTGTGTTAGGCCTTGCATTGTAATGATTGCCGAGCCACGGGCTTTCTCCAATTCAAAGTTCCGAGCGGGGTATTTCGAAACTTGTTCGAGTTCGTCAAGGACCGAATAATGAGGAGGCCGACCATGACTCACAACAACACGAAATTGGAAATCGTTTGGCGCAACCCCCAAAGAGTGTGTACTTCCCGCCGTCGGGACACGTTTGTACGCGAAGCGAGCAGGGTCTGTACATTTTGGAAGAGTTCGTTAGCGACGAATATCTGGGGTACTGGAGCACCCTATCTAATTTAGAAGTGGTAACTGGGGGAAGGGTAGCCTAACTTTGTCACTCAATCGCTGGCTGTCGGCCGAAGCAATTACAGCTATGACCGCAACACACAGATCTACCTTGGAAGCGGACCGGCACGTGTTGAATCCAACATTCACCAGATTACTGGGTCGGCCGTGGTGAAATTGCCCAGCTTTGCCAGGATCCAACTGTATGCACTCGCCGGAGGCGGCGGTCTCGTGTTTGATCCAACTGGAAATGCCGGCGGCACTTTCGCGGGCGCGACACGGAGACCAGGGGGCGTTCGTTTACGGTGCGGGGGCTGACTACGCCTTCACCAAGCACCTCTCGTTCCGGGCGGAGTATCGCGGCTATGTATACAAAGCGACCGACTTCAATCTTGCCAGTCTGAATACAGACGCATGGACGCACACTGCGGTACCATCAGCAGGCATCGTCTTCCGTTTCTAGGGAAAGCTCGGTAGAAGACTGGTGCTCATTTCAACAAACCCGAGAACAAACGAGCTGGAGTGCGCGACGGGGATTCGGCAAACAATCCGAGTTCCCCGTCTTACTACGATCCCGGGGTTCTTCGAAGCCACGATTGTCGGACAACGAGACTGCGTTTGATGGTATTGATGTTCATTTCACTACGTGGCTCGATATCTGCTATTGACTTGCGCCCGAAGGACAATCGGCAGGTGGCTTTTCAACCAATTGAGAATTACAGCTGGACGATCAGAAAGGCGGGCGCTTTGAGATATGCCTATCTGCTGACAGATAAGCCTAAGCAAAAAGACAGATCAGAGACTAAATGCCACACTCGTTGAAGTGATAGGCGTCAACGGACGACATCTTGGTAATCATCCGCAGGCATTCACTCATCTTGCGCTGATTAGCGCTGCAACATACCTTGATCGGCGCTCATTCGGGCACAAAGGAGGTATAGCGGTAGAGAGTCGTTCAAAGAAAAAATTCTTTACTTCCTTTCCATTGTGATCGACTCCTGATTTCGTTCCAGATCTCTGAGCTTTTTTTGCTGGTCGGGGCTGAGGAGTTTGTAGATTTTGGATTGCATACGAGCGTTAGCCACGATCAATTTCGCGAGGAGTGCGGCTTCGGTATCGGCCAGGCCTTTGACCTCTTTCTGGCTCATAGGACCACTACCGATTGCGAGGAGCTTTTCTCCGGCGATACCGAGCCGTGTCATCAAAGGATCGAGAGTCTGCTGCTCCCGCGTCATTAGCTGCTGGATGCTTTCCACTTGTGCCGGCGTCAGATTGAGGTACTCAGCCAGAGAAGGATTGAGCTGCAGGGACGAGAACGGCAGGGCTACCACCACGATTTCGTTGTCCTTGGTAGAAGTGGAATTTCCTTTAGCCTCGGGGGCCTCGACCGGATCCTGGTTCTCGATCTCACGCCACAGGCTGAGCAGTTCCAACTGCATTTGTGCCAACTGATATAAGTCGGCGCTCATTTCCTTGCCTTGCTCGCTGCTCAGTTCTCCACGTTTTACGGCATCAGCAATAGCCGCGAGTGTGGCTGAGAACCTCTGCGTAATCGCGACCATCGCCGCTTCATAATCTTGCGGCGTTTCCTTCTGCTCGCTGGGCGTAAGTCCGGGACTGGTCGGCCGAGACGTCACCGGAGGGTTATCAACGTCAGAGATGGACAACTGAGTAACCCTACGTTTTGCATTCGTACCGTTCGGGTCATCGCTAGAGGATAGCGCTACGGATGGGATAGCAAGGCACAGAACTATGATGACAACTAACATGTATTTCATTTTCAACCGCCTTTCCTCTCCTTCAACATGCTCTCGATTGCCGCTCGAAGGAGCCATTCTTCCGCCTGTTCGCCTTATTGCCGTGTTCCGCATAAGATTCGCTCCTGATGCGTTTGCAACGACCACTCAGGCCCGGGGTGCGACAAGCGTGTTCTGAAACTGACCGCTTTCTCGTCATGCAGCGGAAAGGGCAACGCACATGCCAAACTTATGAGCCGTAAACCAATGAGTTCTCAATGTTGGGACCGGAAGCCCGGTGTTGAAAGTCGACAATGTCGAGACCACGTCCAACAATCTTGAAGGGCGCCAGATCTGGCGACCATGCCAGCCAACGGGATTGTTTTTGGTATCGCGGTCTGGACAAAACGCTCCAGGCTCTCGCGCTTTGTTTCCCTTCGCCCCGACAACAACGTCGGGATCATGGCGCCCCTCGCCTGCTACACCTCTCCAGCCTGCAGCAGGTCTATTCCTCGGCTGTATCCGAGAAGACGATGATCAGGTGGGCATACTGCGTACTGCTCCAACGTTCGACCTCGTGCAAAGGTGGTTTTCAAATTCCATTGGCGCAAAAAATTGCTCGTTCTACGGCCGGGCTTGGCACAAGCTAGAATCGCTTTGGACGTCAGTAGACCATTTATGCGACGGTTGCTTCGGGTTTGCCGTGTGCCTTCCCTCTGCGCAAAAAATTCGTATTGCCACGTTCCCCAGTGTTCTGTCCTCCGATTTTCACCGTGTAGTCGTTGCCCTCCCAGCGATTTTC
>WNFC01001699.1_pt1 | contig 26483 bp, 28 predicted proteins | sample 5400541 | NCBI WGS metagenome assembly WNFC01 (sample SAMN13153342, study PRJNA577476) | soil metagenome | isolation source: 120 cm saprolite under Douglas fir tree site 2 hole 2 replicate 1 | place: USA:California | collected 2015-04-18 | reverse complement strand
GCCTTCGTGTCGATCCTGTCGCAGCTCAAGCGCGAGGGCTTCAGGCCGAAGCGCGACATCATCCTGGCGCTGACCGCGGACGAAGAGCGCGGCGACGTGCCGTCCAACGGCGTCTACTGGCTGGTCAGCAACAAGCGCGAGCTGATCGACGCCGAAATCGGCATCAACGAGGGCGGTGGCGGCGAGCTGCGCGACGGCAAGCCTTTTTTACACCGTATCCAGGTCGCCGAGAAAATCTACACGACCTACCAGTTCACGGTGCGCAATCCGGGCGGCCACAGCTCCCTTCCCGTGCCCGAGAACGCCATCTACGAACTGGCGGCGGCGCTGACGCGCGTCGGCGCGCATCGCTTCCCGGTGAAGCTCGCCGAAGTGACGCGCTTCTATTTCGAGCGCAGCGCGAAGCTAAGCAGCGGCTCGCTTGCGGAAGACATGCGCGCGGTGGCGAGCGGCCAGGCCGACGCGCAGGCGTACGACCGTCTTTCTTCCAGCGCGCTCTACAACGCCCTGCTGCGGACCACCTGCGTCGCTACCATGCTGCGCGCCGGCCACGCCGAGAACGCTTTACCGCAATCGGCCACGGCGACCGTCAATTGCCGCATCCTGCCGCACGACGACGCGGCGGCCGTCGATGCCGAAGTGCGTCGCCTCGCCGGCCCGAAGGTCGAGGTCAAGGCGAGCAATCCGCCGCTCGCCAGCCCGCCCTCGCCGCTACGTCCTGACGTGATGAAAGTGGTCGAAGGCCTGACGCAGGAGATGTTCCCCGGCGTCCCGGTGGTGCCGTCGATGAGCACCGGCGCAACCGACAGCCGCTTCCTGCGCAACCTCGGCATGCCGATGTACGGCGTTTCCGGCCTGTTCGTCGACCCGGCGGACAACCGCATCCACGGCCTCGATGAGCGCATCGAGATCCCGCGCCTGTACGCCGGCCGCGAGTGCATGTACGAGATGGTGAAGCGCCTGGCGCAGTGATTACTTCGTCTTTACGAGCTCGGGCCTGAACGAGAAGACCTGCGGATCATCGAGATCCACGATCGCGCGCACCCAGTGCACGTGCGGCGAGCCGAAGGTTTCGACGCGGATGAAATTCTCGTAGACGCGCTGGTCCTGGGCGAAGCGCAGCGGCTTGTCCGCGCGGAAGAAATGCGTATCGCCGTGCACGAGCGCGACCGGCCGCTCGAACAGCGAAATTTCCTGCTCCAGTGCGGCAAGGAAATCCGCGAACCCGAACGGGGTCGCAAACGGCGGCCCGATGCGCATGCGGCGCTTGAATCCCGCGCTCCAGGTCTCCTCGATGTACGGGTTGGCCTGCGTGGCGATCATGACGGCCTTGTAGCCCCCGCGCGCCGCAAGCTCGAATCCCTGCTTCATCCACTCGAGATTGGCCGCCATGCGCTCGGCGTATTCGGCGTCCTGCTCCGGCGTGCGACCGCGATTGTTGTTGTCGCCGACCATGTGGAGGGTGATGAAAAGCACCCCGCCGTGATCCCAGCGCGCGTTTTCCCTGAACTTTCCGTGGCGCGGATCGGCGCTCTGCCGCACGAGACGCAGCCGCCGCTGCCCGAGGCTCTCGTCGCCCTGGAAGAACATCTCGCGTAGTTTCGCGAGCCGCTCCGCCGGATCGAATCCCTTCGGCACGGCGCGGTGGCAGTCCGACCAGTCGTTGTCGCCGGGAGTGAGGATCACCGGATGCCGGATGGTCTCGATCTGCGCCTTGCGCATCGCCAGGGTTGCGTCGGCGCAGGGAAGAGCGCCGCTCGTATAGCCCGCGCCGTCGGCCTGCATGTCGCCGACGTGCAGGACGAAGGCGAGATCGGCCTGGTTCACGTCCCCGATGAGCGCCGGCATTTTGGCTTCGTCGGCCGCCGTATACGGCAGATCGCCGACGATGCCTATTTCAAATTTCCGTCCCGGCTGCTGCGAGGTGGCGCAGGCCGAGGCGAGAAGCGCCAGGCAGAGCAGCCCGCCGGCGGAATGAAATTTCTGGACCTTCAGGAAAGCTCGCTCGAGCTCTCGATGATGCGCGAGACGATGCCGTAGTCGACCGCTTCTGCGGCGTTCATCCAGAAGTCGCGCTCCATGTCGGCCAGCACTTTCTCGTAGGACTTGCCGACCTGCTTCGCAATCACGCGCGCGATGCGCTCGCGCGTGCGCAGGATTTCCTTCGCCTGGATGGCGATGTCGGTGGCCGGCCCGCCCGCGCCTCCGCCAGGCTGGTGGATCATGAAGCGCGTGTTCGGCAGGCAGACCCGCCGCTCCCTCGGCGCGGCAAGAAAGACATGCGTGCCCCCGCTCGCCACCCAGCCGGTGCCGACCGTCGTCACCGGCGCGCGGATGAAGCGGATCATGTCGTGGATCGCGTCGGCGGACTCGACGTGGCCCCCGGGCGAGGAGACGAGGACGCTGATCGGCGCATCCGATTCCTGGGCGAGCGCGATCAGCCGCTCGCAGGTCGTCCGCGCGAGCTGGTGGTTGATCTCGCCAAAGACGAGCGCGAAGCGCGACTTGAACGCAAGCCGCTCGGCAATGCCTTCCACCCGCTCGATCGGTTCCGCTGCCGGCTTGTCCGCGTCTGCTCTCATCACCTGCTCCATGGCCATGACGTGAGTTCGATTGTACCGCCCGAGCGCCATGCGCCCGCGAGCCACGGCTGCTGCTCGCGCGGCAGTCCGCTCGGGCGGTAGTAGTGGCTGAGCTCGGCGAATCCCGCCGCCGACAGGTAGCCGCGCCAGGTCTCCAGATCGTGGTAGGCGCCGTAGCGTTCGCGGTTCCAGCCTTCCTCGTTATTGCCATGCGGATTCGAGCTGAACAGCACCCCGCGCGGCTTCAGCGTTGAGCGCAGTTGAGCGAGCACGCGCGGCAGCTCCTGGCATGGCACGTGGAACAGCGCCGCGTTGGCGAACACCCCGTCGAAGCGCGCCGGCGGCAGCTCGAGCCTGAGGAAGTCCTGCTCCCACACCTCGCAGCCGCTTTGCCTGCGCGCCATGGCAGCGAAGCGCGGGGAGCCTTCCAGGCCCACCGCGGCGTGGCCGAGCGCGGCGAACGCCTTGAGATCGCGCCCCGGCCCGCAGCCGAAATCCAGGATCGTGAACGGCGGCTCGCCCTCGATGTGCCGCAGCAGCTCGGCGATGTTCTGGCTGACGTCGTGGTCGCACGTTCCGCGCCGGAACTCGTCCGCGCGCTCGTCGTAGTGCTCGAGCGTGGCGCGCGTGATGTTCGCCAGTTGCCGGCTTTTGATCATCCTGTGCGACCATGATGAACCTGATCGCGCGAGAATGTATGACTTTCTAGGAGAAATCCGATGCCCAAGGGCCAGGAACGCGGTCGCGAAAAGAAAAAGAAGAAGCAGCCGAAACAACCCGTGGCGCCGCCGCAGCCGTGGCGCATGCCTGCGAAGTAGCCTCGCTCGGCTGGAATTACAGCGAACTGACCAGCTATTCCGCAGCGCCTTTCTGCTTAAGGAGCTGCCACACTTTCTCCGGCGTGATGGGGATGTCGATGTGCGTGACGCCGAGATGCGACAGGGCGTCCACCACTGCATTCGCGATGGCCGGAGGCGCGCCCACGGTCGCCGACTCGCCGACGCCTTTCGCGCCCAGCGGGTGGTGCGGCGAAGGGGTGACGGTCTTGTCGGTTTCCCACTTCGGGCACTCGAGCGCCGTGGGCACGTAGTAGTCGAGGAAGCTGCCGCCGTAGACGTTGCCTTCCTCGTCGTAGCCGATCTCCTCGTAGAGCGCCGGGCCGACGCCCTGCGCCAGGCCGCCGTGGATCTGTCCGTCGACGATCATCGGGTTGATGATGTTGCCGCAGTCGTCCACTGCCACGAAGCGCCGCACTTTCACTTCGCCGGTGCCGCGGTCGATGTCGACCACGCAGATATAGCTGCCGAACGGGAAAGTGAGGTTGGGCGGGTCGTAGTAGTGCGTCGCCTCGAGGCCCGGCTCCATGCCTTGCGGCATGTTGGTGTAGGCGGCGAAGGCGGTTTCCTGGATGGTCTTGAACTTGCCCGGCACGCCCTTGACGAAGAATCTTCCGGGCTCCCATTCGAGGTCGACCTCGCTGCACTCGAGCAGGTGCGCGGCGAGCGTCTTCGCCTTGGCGCGGATCTTGCGCGCCGCCAGGGCGGCGGCCGCGCCGGAGGTCGGCGTCGAGCGGCTGGCGTAGGTGCCCAGCCCGTAGGGCGCGGTGTCGGTGTCGCCCTCCTCCACCTGGATGTCGGAGGCGGGAATGCCCAGCTCCTCGGCGATGATCTGCGCATAAGTCGTCTCGTGGCCCTGGCCCTGGCTCTTGGTGCCGAAGCGCGCGATGGCCTTGCCGGTCGGGTGCACCCGGATCTCGGCCGAGTCGAACATCTTGATGCCGAGGATATCGAAGTCCTTGGAGGGCCCGGCGCCGACGATCTCGGTGAAGCTGCAGATGCCGATGCCCATCAGCTCGCCGCGGGCGCGCCTTTCCTGTTGTTCTTTTCTTAAAGATTCATAACCGACGATGTCCATCGCCTTCTTGAGGGCTGCCGGATAGTTGCCGCTGTCGTACTCCCAGCCGAGCACCGACTTGTACGGAAAGCGCTCGGGCGGGATGAAGTTCTTCATGCGCAGCGCCGCGGGATCCATGCCGAGCTTGCGCGCGAGCGAGTCGGTGACGCGCTCGATCGCGTGCACCGCCTCGGTGACCCGAAACGAGCAGCGGTAGGCGACCCCCCCGGGCGGCTTGTGCGTGTAGACCGCGTCGACCTCGCAGAAGGCGTGCTTCAGGTCGTAGGACCCGGTGCAGATCGAGAACAGGCCCGCGGGAAACTTCATGGGGTTCGCCGAGGCGTTCGTGTAGCCGTGGTCGGCCACCGTATTGATGCGCAGCGCCCTCATGGTGCCGTCCTTGCTTGCGCCCAGCGCCACCTTCATGTGGTAGTCGCGGGCGAAGGAATCGGCCTGCAGGTTCTCCATGCGGTCCTCGATCCACTTCACTGGCTTGCCGATGACCACCGAGGCCGCGACCGCAATCACGTAGCCGGGATAGACCGGCACCTTGCCGCCGAAGCCGCCGCCGATGTCGGGCGACACGATGCGGATGCGCTCCTCGGACAAGCCGACGTGGCCAGCGACGAGGGCGAACACCGTGCGCACCGCATGCGGCGCCTGCGTGGTCATGTAGACGGTGAGCTTGCCGTCGGCGCTATTGAAGTCGGCGATGCAGCCGCAGGTCTCCATCGAGGCGACGTGGAGGCGCGGCAGGTACACGTATTCCTCCGCCACCACGTCGCACGCGGCGAGGGCGCGGTCGGTGGCGGCGCGGTCGCCCGCCTCCCAGTGGAAGGCGAGGTTGTCCTTCTTGTCTTTCTTGTCCTTGCGCAGCACCGGGGCGCCGGGCGCGATCGACTTGAGCGGGTCCACCATGACAGGGAGCGGCTCGTACTCCACCTCGACCGCGTCGGCGCCGTCGGCCGCGATGTAGCGCTCGGTGGCGATGACCGCGCACACTTCCTGCGCCTGGTACATCACCTCGTCGATCGGCAGCACCATCTGCGTGTCGGCCGAGATCGTCGGCATCCAGTGCAGGTTGTACTTGGCGAGCGTCGGCCCGTCGATCACCGCCAGCACGCCGGGGATCTTCAGCGCGCGCTCGGTGTCGATGGACTTGATCTTCGCGTGCGCATAAGGGCTGCGCACGATGTCCATGTACAGCATGCCGGGAAGCTGGATGTCGTCGACGTAGTTGCCCTTGCCGCGGATGAAACGCGGGTCCTCCTTGCGCTTCATGGAATGGCCCATGCCGCAGATCTTCGCATCGGTTTTCAGCTTATCCATGCATTTTCTCCGCCGCGTACTGCACGGCGCGCACTATGTTCAGGTAACCCGTGCAGCGGCACAGGTTGCCGGAGATCGCCTCGCGGATCTGCTGCTCGCTCGGGTTCTTGTTGCGCTCGAGCAGCGCCGAGCACGTCATCAGCATTCCCGGCGTGCAGTAGCCGCACTGCAGCGCGTGCTTCTCGGTGAAGGCTTCCTGCACCGGATGGAGCTTGCCGCCCTGCTCGAGGCCCTCGACGGTGGTGATGCTGCAGCCGTCGGCCTGCACGGCGAGCAGCGTGCACGACTTGATCGGCTGCCCGTCGAGGAGCACTGTGCACACGCCGCAATGCGACGTATCGCAACCGATGTGCGTGCCGGTCAGGCGCAGGTTCTCGCGGATCAGGTGCACGAGCAGCAGGCGCGATTCGACTTCCGCCTCGCGCGCAGCGCCGTTCACCGTGACTCGAATCCGATGCTGCGCCATGTCAGTGTCCCCCCGCGCGCTCGAGCGCCGTGCGCAAGGCGCGCGCCGCGAGGACCCGCGCCATCTCGCGCTTGTATTCGACCGAGCCGCGCCGGTCGGCGCTCGGCGAGCCCGCCTTCGCCGCGAGCCGCGCCGCCTCGGCAATGCTCTTCTCGTCAAGTGTTCTTCCATTAAGGTATTTTTGTGATTCAACTGCTTCAACCGGCGTCGGGCCGGCGTTGGTGAGCGCGATGCCGGCGCGCTCGACGGCGCCCTTTGCGCTCAAGCCGAGCTGCACGGCGATCCCCACGACGGCGAAGTCGCCGGTCTTGCGCTTGAGCTTGCGGTAGGCGCCGCCGCTGCGCGGCGGCGGCACCGGGATGCGCACCTCGACGAGGATCTCATCGTTTTTGAGATCTGTAACAAAAAGATTTTTGTAGAACCGATTCGCGGGGATGCTGCGCTCGCCCTTCGGCCCGCGCGCCACCAGCTCGGCACCCAGCGCGATCACGATGGCGGGCGCGTCGTTCGCCGGGTCGCCGTTGGCCAGGTTGCCGCCGAGGGTGCCGCGGTTGCGCACCAGCGGGTCCGCAATCAGCGGAATGGCGTCGGCAAGAATTCCATACCTTGATTTGATGATTTCCGAGCGCTCGAGCACGCACTGGCGCGTGCCGGCTCCGACGCGCAGCACGCCTTTCTCTTCCGTGATGTACTCAAGCCCCGGAATGCGGCCGATGTCGACCAGGTGGCCGAACGAGCCCAGCCGGAGCTTCAGCGTCGGCAGCAGGCTCATGCCTCCCGAGAGCACTTTCGCCTCGGCTCCGTAGCGCGAAAGCAGCCCGATCGCCTCGTCGAGCGTGCCGGGACGGTGGTAGTCAAACGCTGCCGGAATCATCGGCCCCCTCCTCCACTCAACATACTCTCATGCTCCCGCCGCGGCGAGAAACCTGGTGCGGCAGCCGGCGCAGCAGAAGTAGTAGGTCGCGCCCTTCACTTGCGCGGTATGGCGCGCGCCGGCGACGGCCACCGTCATGCCGCAGATCGGATCGACGGCTTCTGCGGGAATATTTTCCGCGGTGGCGTGTGGCGGCATCGCGCGGCGGCGCCGCTCGACGATCTGCGCCATCACGCTGAGCGCGATCTCCTCCGGGGTGCGGGCGCCGATGTCCAGGCCCGCCGGCGCCGCGACGCGCTCCAGCGCCGCGCGCGGCACGCCGCGCCCGAGCAGCGTTTCGCGCACCTGCTCGAAGCGCTTGCGGCTCGCGATCACGCCGACGTACGCAGGCTCGCGCGCGAGGACCGACTCAAGCACTTCCACGTCGTCGTCGCCCATCGTGGCGACGAGGACGTGGGCTCCCTCGATCGAAGCTTCGGCTCCGCCCTCGACGCGGTAGCCCATCGCCTCGCCGATGCGCGCGAGCGCCCGCGCCGCGGGCGTGCTGCCGAACAGGACCAGCCGGGGAACGGGCAACACCGGCTCGACGTAGATTTCCACGGTGCCTCCGCTGTCGCAGGCCATTGGAAGAACCACCATCCCGGCGCGCGGCGCCGCTCTTGCGTCCGGAGAAAGGCTGAGGAGGCGCGGCTCGCCGTCCGCCATCGCGCGCAGCGACTCGCGCAGCACGGTCTCGCGGGTGCAGCCGCCGCCCGCCCAGCCGTGATAGTCGCCGCTTTCGGTCACCAGCGCGGTATCGCCGACGCGCGCCGAGTTCGGCGGCTCGCGCCGCACCACCGTGACGAGCGCGAAGCGCTCCCCGCGCGCGGACAGGCTTGCGGCGAGCGCCAGCAGATCGGGCCGCATATCCGCCTCGAAGAGACGCGCCCTGCCCCTACTTGGCTTCGGCGAGCTGCTTCAGCGTGAACACGTAGCTCGTGCTGTCGAGCGGCTTGTGGCAGGCGAAGCACTCGGCCTGGTTGACGCCGGGCCGGTGCTGCTTCTCGGTGGTGAAGATGGCGTAGTTCCAGTCTCCATTGCGCAGCATCTCCGGGACGTCCTTGCCCCACGCCGCGCCGCTCGCCATCGCCGTGTACAGAAGGAGCTTGTCCGCCGCGTAGAAGCCGTCGCTCCCGCTCACCGGTTTCTTGTCGGCGTCCAGCTTCGCCGCATAGACCTCGACGAACAGCACCGAGCCCGCGGGCAGCGGCTTGCCTTCCTTGGCTGCCTGCACCGCCGCCTTGTTGGCATAGTAGTAGCGCACCTGCTTGGTCGCAGGAAAATTGATGGTGTGGTACTTCGTGAACGTGTCCTTGTAGCCTTCCGGGAAAGTGACGTGGGTCCTGGCGACGCCCGGCAGGAAGCCGGATTTGGCGCCTTTCTCGGCGCCCGGCTGCGCGGCAAAGAACGCCGCGACATTGGCCATGTCTTCGGGGTTCAGCTGAGCCGCGATCGCATTCATGATCGGGTTCTTGCGCGTGCCGTCCTTGAGCGCCTTCAGCTGCGCCTCGAGATAGCCCGCGCGCTGCGCCGCGAGGTTCGGGATGGTATCGCTCACGCTCACCCCGCTCTCGCCGTGGCACGCGGCGCATACGGTGGCAACCTTCGCCTTGCCGGCGTCGATGTCGGCGGCGTGCGCAAGCGGCGCAATCATCAGAACGACGGATAATCCGAGCAGCTTTTTCATAAGCCTTCTCCCCTTGAGAGGGGACATGCTAACAGAGGAGCAACGCCATGGCCGAGCCGCAGATGGTCGACCCGCACGACGTCGTCATGACCGGAGAAAACTCGTTCATCCGCCTCTCCAGCGACGGCGGCAAGACCCTCACCGACCGCGTCAGCCACTGGCGCGTGCTGTGGTCGCCCGCCGGGCAGGGGCACGCGCTGTTCATCGAGAGCACGTTGCTCGGTAAAGAGCGCGGCGCAGGCCCGCGCTTGTACGCCGACAACGCCGGCGTCGCGCGTTACCTCCAGCGCACCATCGAGCCGCTGCTCTACAAGGAATTCGGGGACGAGTCGCTGCCGGTCATCGACGCCGAGTTCGCGCGCAGCGGCAATTCGCTCAGCACTGTCGAGGAGCGCATCGTCTCCAGTAAAGACGAGATCATCCTGAGCTGGTGGGACCTGATGAAGCCGTTCGTGCTCACCATGCCGCCGGGCGCGATGAACCGGCCTCTCGGCGTCTACAGCACGTTCCTGCCCGCGCGCAGCGCGCAGCTTTCAGTCAACGGAGCAGGCGCCGGCGCGAAACCTTTCCCGCAGGAGCGCTTCGGCAAGCCATCATCGAGCTGCTGCCTCGCCTGGTCCGAGACCTGGACCAGGCCCAGGGGTTGAACACCGTCAACCAAAGGAGACCGGCATGGCGAAGGCATATTGGGTAGTGTGTTACCGGGCGATCAATAACCAGGAAGCGTGGGGCGCGTACGCCAAGCTCGCCGTCCCGGCGATCCAGCAGTCGGGCGGCCGCTTCCTCGCGCGCGGCATGCCCGCGAAGGCCTACGAAGGCGGCCTCAACCAGCGCGTGGTGCTGGTCGAGTTCGACAGCCTCGAAAAGGCCACCGCGGCGCACGACACTCCGGCCTACAAGGAAGCGCTGCGCGTGCTCGGCAACGCCGTCGAGCGCGACCTGCGCATCGTCGAAGGCGTCAGCTAGTTTCGCGCCGGCTCACGCCGGCGCCGGCGCGAGCGGGCCGGCGGGCTTGCGCTCGCGCGGCGGGCGCTCGTCCATCAGCCACTGCAGCGTGAAGGCGGTAACGCCGATGACGATCAGCGCGCCCCAGGCGAAGTTGTAGTTGCCGGTGCGGTCGAACACGAGGCCTCCCATCCAGGCGCCGAAGAACGAGCCGACCTGGTGGCTGAGGAAGACCACGCCGTAGAGGGAGTTGAAATGCGTGAGGCCGAACACGCGGCCGATGATCCCGCTGACGAGCGGCGCGACGCCCAGCCACAGGAATCCCATCGCGGCGGCGAAGACGAGGGTCGAAGCCGCGCTGATCGGCGCGGCCAGGAAAGCGATGATGAACAGCGTGCGCAGCAGGTAGATCATCGCGAGCAGGTGCTTCTGGCTGTAGCGCGCGCCGAGCAGCCCGAACATATAGGTGCCGATGGCGTTGAACAGGCCGATCAGCGCGAGCGCGCTGGCGCCGACTCCAGGCGCGACGCCGCAGAGCTGCAGGTACGCAGGCAGGTGCGTGGTGATGAACACGAGCTGGAAGCCGCAGGCGAAGAACGCCAGCGTCATATAGAGGTAGCCGCGATGCGCCATCGCCTCGCGCAGCGCCTCGCCGAGCTTCAGATTGCTCGGTTTCTCTCCCGAATGTTTCTCATTGGATTCACGAATGGGAAGCGAGAGCAGCGCCATCGACGCCGCGATCGCCGCGAACGCGACCATCGCCGCCTTCCAGCCGAAGCCGTTGATGAGCGACTGGCCGATGGGCGCCAGCACCATCGTGCCGAGCGATCCCGCCGCGGCGACCAGGCCGATGGTCTGGCTGCGCTTCTCGGGCGGCGTCGCGCGCGACACCGTGCCGATGAGCACGCCGAAGCCGGTGCCGGCGGTGCCGATGCCGGCGAGGAAGCCCGCCACCTCGAGCCCGCCGGGGAAGGCGTTCGAGAACACCATCAGCAGGAGGCCCGCCGCGTACACCAGCGCGGTGGCGATCAGCACCGGCCGCGGGCCGTAGCGGTCGCCCGCCGCGCCGACGAAGGGCTGCGACAGGCCCAGGACGAGGTTCTGCAGCGCGATCGAGAAGCCGAAGGTGGCCGCCGAGATGCCGAGCTCGAGCGTCATCGGCCGCATGAACAGGCCCAGGCTCTGGCGCAGCCCCATGCAGATCGAGATGATGAGCCCGCTCAGCACGATGAGGACCAGCATGGCGCGGCGCTTCTGGACGGCAGTCATGGAAGTAAACAGGTCGGTTTACTTATCATCAGGGCTCGCCTACACTCCTGTCAAGCCCTTGAGTACACCGACCTGTGTAGAACGCATCCTCGCCGCCGCGGACAGGCTCTTCTATGCGAAGGGAATCCGCGCCGTCGGCGTTGACGCCGTCGCCGCCGAGGCCGGCGTCAGCAAGCGCACTCTCTACAACCACTATCCTTCCAAGGACGCGCTGATCGCCGCCTACCTGCAGGCGCGCTTCAAGCACATCGCGCCCTCCGATGCGCCGGCGCGCGAGCAGATCCTCGGCGCCTTCGACCGGCTCGAGCGCATGTTCGCCGACGGCAGCTTCCGCGGCTGCCCCTACGTCAACGCCGTCACCGAGCTCGGCGATCCGAAGCACGCCGCGGCAAGCATCGCCGTGCAGTTCAAGGAGCAGCGCCGGCTCTGGTTCCGCGCGCTGCTGGAGCGCCTGGGCGTCAAGGACCCCGACGTCCTGGCCACGCAGCTCCAGCTCCTGAGCGAAGGCGCCCTTTCGGCCGCGCTCGTGCGCGGCGATCCCGCGCTTGCGCGCACCGCACGCGCGGCCGCGGAAGTTCTGCTCGATGCGGCTAAAGTACGCTCTCGCAAAGCCCGAAAGGAGTGACCCGATGCCTGCCCCGCTCACCGGAGGCTGCCTCTGCGGAGCCATTCGCTACACCGTTCGCGCCCCCGTCACCGCTCTCCGCGCCTGCCATTGCGCCAACTGCCAGAAGTCTTCCGGCGCCGCCGGCACCGTCAACGCGGTCGTGCCGAGCGCGAGCTTCAGGATCACCAAGGGCGCAACCAAGAAATACGACGACTCGGCCACGCACAGCGGCCGCACGCTGAGCCGCCATTTCTGCGCCGACTGCGGCTCGCCGATCTACAGCCAGCGCAGCCCGGATCCTGGATTCCTCGTGGTGCGCGCCGGGACGCTGGACGATTCCAGCGGCATGAAGATCGCGGGAAACATCTGGACCGCGAGCGCGCGGCCCTGGGCCTTCATCGATCCGGCGACCGAGTGCCACCCCGGCAACATGCCGCCCCCGCCGCCCAAGGGATGAAAGTCGGCGCGCAGGCGAGTGCGGCGACCTTCGTGTACGTCTCGAACGCGGAGGACGGCGACATCGGCATGTACACGCTGCAGTCCGACGGATCGCTGCAGCCCGGCGCGCGCTTCAAGGCCGAAAAGGTCGTGATGCCGATTTGAGATGGGGGATGTAGGCCGGCAGGCTGTCGAGCGCCATGTCCACCCGGGCGTCGAGGAGATCGGGAAGGATCTGCGTCGTGCCCTTGTAGGGAACGTGCGTCATGTCGATCGACGCCGCCTGCTTGAACAGCTCCCCGGTCAGGTGGATCAGCCCGCCGGTGCCGGAAGAGGCGAAGGTGAGCCGGCCGGGCTGCGCCCTGGCGAGCGCAACCAGCTCCTTGACCGACTTTGCGGGCGACGCCTGCGGCACGACGAGCACGATGGTGCCGAAGCCGATCTTCGAAACCGGCGTGAAGTCGCGCCGGATGTCGAACGTGAGCGTGCGGAACATCGAATGCACGATCGCCTGCCCGCCGACCGGCCCGACGAGAAACGTATAGCCGTCGGGCGCGCTCTTCGCCGCCGCGTCCGTGCCGATGGTTGTGCCGGCTCCGGGCTTGTTCTCGATGATGATCGGCTGGCCGAGCCGCGGCGACAGCTTCTCACCCAGCGCGCGGGCGACGATGTCGACGCCGCCGCCCGGCGGAAAAGGCACGATGAAGCGGATCGGCCTCGCCGGATATTGCGCGGCGGCCTGCGTCGCGGCAAACACAAGGCACGCGGCGGCGAACCAGCGCGCGAATTTCTGCATAGTGGGAACAGGCTACATTTCTGTCGACGGGGATGATATTCTTTTCGCTGGCCAAGAGGAGGGCCATGGCATGAGCAATCTCAAACGCAGGGAAATCCTGAAAATCGGAGCGATCGGCGCGGCGGGCGCCGCGCTCGGCTTTCCCGCCATCATCCGGGCGCAGCAGAAGGAGATCGTGGTCCTCGGCCTGTGGGATCAAACCGGCGCTTTCGCCGACGTCGGGCCGCTCAACGACCGCGGCATGCGCATGGCGCTCGAGGAGCGCGACATGAAGGTGCTCGGCCGGCCGATCAATTACATCACGCGCGACGGCGCCACGCAGGCGGGTACTTCGACCCGGCGCGCCGAGGAGGCGATCGACGGCGAAGGCGCGCGCTTCATCATCGGCCCCTGGTCCTCCGGCGTGGCGCTCGCCGTGTCCGAGGTGGCGAAGAGGAAGAAAGTGCTGCACTTCTTCAGCGGCGGCACGGAGGACATCTCCGGGGCGCGCTGTCACCGCTACTCGTTCCAGTGGGCGGCGAGCCCCTACACGGCGGCGAAGACCGTGGTCGACAACTTCATGAAGGCGAACCCCAAGGCGACGCGCTGGCACCTGCTCGTCGCCGACTACGCCTTCGGCTGGTCGGTGGAGAAGTACATCAAGGAAGTCGGCAAGACGCACGGCATCGAGTTCGTCGGCGCCGACCGTCATCCGCTCGGCGAGCGCGAGTTCTCGAACTACGTGCAGAAGGCGGCGGCGAACCGGCCCGACGTGGTGGTGATGATCAACTTCGGCGGCGACGCGGTCGCGGGCGCGCGCGAGATCTTCAACTTCGGCCTGACGCCCAAGCTGCCGCTGATCATGAGCTGGTCCTCGGGCGTGGAAGAGCTGGTGCAGCTCGCCCCCGAAATCCGCGAGAACCTATGGGTCGGGACCAATTTCTACTACACCGCCGACACGCCGGTGGCGAAGACCTTCGTCAAGAACTACTCAGCCAGGTTCGGCAACCCGCCGGGCTACGCGCCCGCGGCCGGCTACTCGATGACGCGGCTGATGCTGGCCGGCTTCGACAAGGCCAGGTCGGCCGAAGTACACGACGTCATCACGGCGCTGGAAGGCATCGAGGTCAACGATCTCCTCGGCCGCATGCGGGTCGATCCCGCCACGCACCAGACGCTGCGCCCGTACTTCTTCCTGCGCTGCAAGACGAAGTCGGCGATGAAGCACCCGACCGACCTCGCTGACATCTTCGCCACCGGCGATACGCCGCTGCCGAAGGAATACGCGGCCTGCAAGGACATCGGCGGTTTTTGATTTTTGAATCTTCTCCTCGGTCAGATCCTAAACGGGATCGCGACGGGAATGCTCTATGCCCTGATGGGGCTGGGGCTGGCGCTGATCGCGGGGATCCTCAACATCCCGAACTTCGCCCACGGCGCCCTCTTCGCCGCGGGCGCATACCTGACGGTGAGCGCGATCGGCGCGCTCGGCAACTTCTGGGCGGCGCTGCTGATCGCCCCTCTCGGAGTAGCCATTTTGGGTTTGCTTATTGAATATGCAGGCATCCGCCGGCTGTACGCGGCGGGCCACGACTATCAGCTGCTGTTCACCTTCGGCCTCTCGCTGATCCTCGCCGAGGGCATCATCGTCATCTGGGGCCCGGTCGGGATCAGCCAGCTACCGCCGCCGCTGCTGCGCGGCGGAGTCGACCTCGGCTTCACCTTCTATCCCAAGTATCGCCTGTTCGTCATGGTCGTCGCCGGGCTGCTGGTGTTCGGCACGTGGCTGTTCCTCGAGAAGACGCGCTACGGCGCGATCATGCGCGCCGGCATCGAGAACAAGGAGATGGTGTCGCTGCTCGGTATCGACATCCACTGGCTGTTCACGGTCGCCTTCGCCCTGGGCGCCTACCTCGCCGGCATCGCCGGCGCGCTGACGGCGCCGATCCGGGGATTGTCGCCCGGCATGGGCGTCGACATGCTCGGCATCGCCTTCGTCGTGGTGGCGCTCGGCGGCATGGGCAACATCCTGGGCGCGATCGCCGCCGGGCTGCTGATCGGCGTCGCGCAGGCCGTGGTGGCGGCTTACTGGACCGAGGCTTCCACCGCGGTGATCTATCTAGTGATGGCCGCGGTGCTGGTGATCCGCCCGCAGGGCCTGTTCGGCATCCGATGAACAGGAAAAATCTTGCGCTGCTTGCCGCGGTGATCCTGCTGCCGCTGCTGATGCGCCCCGCCATCGCGAGCGAGATCTGGATCTTCGCCATCTTCGGGCTGGGCCTGAACCTGCTGATGGGCTATACGGGGCTGCTGTCCTTCGGCCAGTCCACGTTCTTCGGCTCGGCGGCTTACGTGGCGGGCTGGCTCCTCAAGCACGCGATCAACGTCTTCTTCGCGCTCGGCATCGGCGTCGGGGTCGGCGCCCTGTCCGCGCTGCTGGTGGGCTATCTCTGCGTGCAGCGCTCCGGCATCTACTTCATCATGCTCACCTTCGCGCTGAACCAGCTTTTCTACTTCATCGCCTACCAGTGGACCAGCGTGACCGGCGGCGAGGACGGCATGCCCGGCATCCCGCGGCCGGCGGTCCTCGGCATCGACTTCACGGACCCGCTCAACTACTACATCTTCGTCTCGGTCCTGTTCCTGATTTCACTCTGGGCGATGCGGCGGGTGGTCGAGTCTCCCCTCGGCAGGATCCTGCAGGCGATCCGCGAGAACGAAGTGCGCGCCGAGGCGGTGGGCTACAACGCGCCGCGCTTCAAGCTACTCGCCTTCGTCATCGGCGGCGCGTTCTCGGGCCTGGCGGGGGTGCTCTACGCCATGCTGTTCGGCATCGTGCCGCTGGAAGCGATCGGCTTCGTTACCTCGGGCAACGTGGTCTTCGCCACGCTGATCGGCGGCAGCGGCTCGCTCTACGGGCCGATCATCGGCTCGTTCGTGTTCATCTGGCTGTCCGAATCGGTGAGCACGCTGTGGGCGCGCTGGCCGCTGCTTCTCGGCCTGGCGTTCGTGATCGTGGTGCTGTTCCTGCGCGGCGGCGTGGTGGAAGCCTGGTCCAGGTTCTTGAAATGGCAATCCTCCAGACAGAGCGCCTGACCAAGTCCTTCGGCGCTCTGATCGCCGTCAAGGACGTCGACCTCGCTGTCGAGGCGGGCAGCCTGCACTCGATCATCGGCCCGAACGGCGCCGGCAAGACGACGCTCTTCAACCTCCTCACCGGGAGCTTTGCGCCGACCTCAGGCCGGATATTTCTGGATGGAAAGGAAATAACCGGGACGCCGGCGCACCGCATCGCCCACCTCGGCCTCGCGCGCTCGTTCCAGCGCACCAACGTCTTCCCGGCCTTCTCGCTCCTCGACAACGCATGGATCGCGGCCTTCGCGACCGGGCCGTCGTGGAATGGACTGCTTTTCAAAAAATTGAATCAGTATCCCGAGGCCATGGAGCGCGCCCGCGCGGCCTTGTCTGACGTTGGTTTATTGGAGAAATCGAAGCAGCTGGCGCGTGAAATCTCCCACGGCGAGCAGCGCCAGCTCGAGCTGGCGGTGGCGCTCGCCGCCGCGCCGCGCGTGCTGCTGCTCGACGAGCCCGCCGCCGGCCTCTCGCCCGACGAGACGCGCAAGATGGTGCAACTGGTGCGCACGCTGAAGGGCCGCTACACGATCGTGCTGATCGAGCACAAGATCGACATCATCATGAGCGTCTCGGACCGCATCTCGGTGATGCACTTCGGCAGCCTGATCGCCGAGGGCAGCCCCGGCGAGATCCAGCGCGACCCCGCGGTGCGGCGCGCCTACCTCGGCGGAGCGGCCGCTTGATTCTGCAATTGAAAAATATCAATACATTTTACGGGCTCGGGCATATTCTGCATGGCCTCTCGATCGGCGTGGCCGAAGGCGAAGTGGTCGCGCTTCTCGGCAGGAACGGCGCCGGCAAGACCACCACGCTGCGCAGCGTCACCGGCCTCACGCCGCCGCGCTCGGGCGAAGTCCGCTACAAGGGCCGCGACATCGCCGGCCTCGACACCCACAAGATCAGCCGCATCGGCATCGCCCTGGTCCCCGAGACGCGCGACATATTCAGTTACCTGACGGTGAGGGAAAACCTCGCCATCGCGCAGCGCAAGAGCTCGCGCTGGCAGGTGGAAACCGTGCTCGAGCGCTTCCCGAACCTGCGCGAACGCCTGGACAGCAAAGGCCGCTCGCTCTCCGGCGGCGAGCAGCAGATGCTCGCCATCGCCCGCGCCCTCCTCACCGGCCCCGACCTGCTCCTGTTGGACGAACCCTCCCAGGGCCTCGCGCCCCTGGTCGTCGACGCCGTAATGGGCACGATCCGCACGCTCAAGCAGGAGCGCGTCAGCATGCTCCTCGTCGAGCAGAACGCCGAGATGGCGCTCCAGCTCGCCGACCGCGTCTACATCATCGACCACGGCACCGTGGTCTTCGAAGGCACCCCCGCCCAGCTCCGCGCCGACACGCAGGTCACGTCCACCTACCTAGGCGTCGGCGGCTAGGCCGCCTCGAAAGGCGCAAAGCGTCATAGACTCCCGTTTCAAGGCGGGAAGGGGTGTGCCGCCATGGCATTCTCTGCTAGGCTCCGCGGCGTATCCAGTCGCCATGAGAGCCCGCGCCGCCCTGCTTGTTTTGCCGTCGCTGCTGGCGCTGCCCGCCGCGGCGCACGGTCCCGGCGACCCGCCGCATCAAAGCCATTGCCTCGGGGATCTGAAGCTCGAGAGCGGCGAGGCGATCCGGGATTTCTGCATCAGCTACGTCACCCACGGCACGCTCAACGCCGCCAAGTCGAACTCGATCCTGATGGTCACCGCGATCGGCGGAAACCATCACCGCATCGACTACCTCATCGCCCCGGGGCGCGCGCTCGATCCGTCGAAGTACTTCGTCATCGCCACCGACGCGATCGGCAACGGCCTCACCACCTCGCCGTCGAACTCGAAAGCGCAGCCGCGCATGCAGTTCCCGAAATTCAACATGCGGGACATGGTGGCGTCGCAATACCGCCTGGTGACGGAAAAGTTCGGCATCGGCAAGCTCGTGACCGTGATCGGCGCCTCCATGGGAGGCATGCAGGCGCTGCAGTGGGCGGTGAGCCATCCGGACACGATGCACAGCATCGTGCCGATCATCCCGCTCGGGCGCACGCCGGCCTGGACCACCAACGCGCTCGAGCTCACTCGCCAGGCGATCTTCACCGATCCGGCGTGGAAAGGCGGCGAGTATGCGGACGGCGCGCCGCCCGAGCGCGGCATGCGCATGTGGGCACGGCTCCTGTTCAGCGAGATCGTTCGCACGCCGGACCAGCTGCAGGCCGATTTTCCGAACAACCTCGACACCATCGCCTGGCAGAACGGCCTCGCCGAAAACCTGTGGAAGCGCATCGATGCGCGAGACTGGGTCTACCAGACCTGGGCGTACGACCAGCACAACGTCGGCACGACGCCCGGTTTCAACGGCGACTACTACAAGGCGCTCAAGTCGATCAAGGCGAAGACCTTGATCCTCGCGGGCGAGGGCGACCTTCTCAATCCCGAAGCCAACGCCCGGGAAGCGGCCATGTACATCCCGGACGCGCGCTATGTCACGCTCAAGACCCGCCTGGCGCTCGGGCACTGGTCGGGCGCCGGCGCGACCGCTCCGGAGAACGAGCTGCAGAACGCCGAGATCGGCAAGTTCCTCGACGTCGTCACCCGGCACGGCCGCCTGATCCAGTAGCCGCGACAGCGCTGCGCCTGCGTACGGGAGGATACGTGCCGGTTATCGAAACAGCGAATTTCAAGATTCATTATGTCGAGGAAGGTCAGGGGTTTCCGGTGGTGCTTATCCACGGCCTCGCCGGCGACTGGACCGCCTGGAAACCCTATCTCGCGGCGTTCAAGGAGCGCTACCGCGTCATCGCCTTTGATAATCCGGGCTCGGGCCAAAGCTCGCCGGTCACCGGCCCAATTACCATGGCCGACCTCGCCCAGGCGACGTTGGGCCTGATGGACAAGCTGGGCGTCGAGCGCGCTCACGTGGTGGGCCGCTCGATGGGAGGCGCAATCGCGCAGGAGATGACGTTTGGCGCGCCGCGGCGCGTGCGGTCGCTTGTGATGGCGGGGTCGTTCGCCAAGCTCGACCCGCTCGGCGATCGGCTTATCCGCAACATGCGCAGCATCCTGCAGTGGCGAAAAAATTGGACCGAGTGGGCGAAGGTCGTATCGCCGAGCTTCGTCTCCCCGGACTTCTTCAACGCGAACCGAGAGAAGATGGCCGATATAGAGCGGCTACTGAGCGATGAAAGTCGTGATCAGACCTCCTACGCGCACCTCGCCGAATGCGTGCTGCAGCACGACGTCCTCGATCGGATCGGGTCAATCCAGTGCCCGACGTTGATCATGGCGGGCCGACTCGATCCGATCTGCTCGAAAACTTCCACTGGGTGGATGAAGGCGAGGATGCCGAAGGCGGAGTTGGTGCTCTTCGAGCAGAGCAGCCACTTCTTTCTGATGGAAGAGGCGCCCAAGGCCATCGCGACGCTGAACGACTGGCTCAAACGAAACACTCCGGCCTGAGCCGGCCCGATGGCCATCAGGATCGAGAACAGCTTCCATGTTCCGGCCGGCATCGAGCAGAGCTGGCGCATCATCAACGACGTGCCGCGCATCGCTTCCTGCATGCCGGGAACGCAATTGACCGGGGTCGCAGGCGATGGAAGCTACCGCGGCCATGCAAAGGTGAAGATCGGCCCGGTGCAGCTGCAATTCAACGGCGAAGCCCGGCTTTACGACGTCGATCCGCTCAGGCACAGCATGAAGGTTCGCTCGCGCGCTTCGGACGCGAAGGGCCGCGGTACGGTTGCGAGCGAGATGGGCTTCGCGTTGGTACCGGACGGTGAGCGCACACGGGTCGACGTCGTCACCGAGCTCACTCTGACCGGCGCGGTAGCTCAGTACGGGCGCGGTGCCGGCCTGATCAGGGAAGTGGCGAATCAGTTCACCAAGGATTTCGCCGACAACCTGGAAAAGCTGGTGCGCGAGGAAGCGGGTGCGCCCGAGGCAGAGGTCAAACCGGTTTCGGCATTCAGGCTGCTTTTCGCTGCGATGCGCGCCCTGGTTTTGCGCTGGCTGGGCAGGAAACAAACATGAAACCCGCTCCGTTCAAGTATCACGATCCTCGCAATCTCTCCGACGTGCTCGGCCTGCTCGCCTCGCTGGAAAACGCGAAGCTCCTGGCCGGCGGGCAATCCTTGGGGCCGATGTTGAACTTTCGTTATGTGATGCCCGATCACCTCATCGACCTGAATCGAGTCGGCGAGCTTGCCTACGTCCGCGTCGACGGCCGGCAAGTCAAGGTCGGGGCCATGACGCGCCAGCGGACGCTGGAGCGCAGTGCCGAGCTGCAACGGCTTTGCCCGATCCTGCACGAGTGTCTGCAGGAGGTCGGGCATTTCCAGACCCGCAATCGCGGCACCCTCGGCGGCAGCCTCTCGCATCTCGATCCCGCCGCCGAATTGCCCGGCGTCATGGCGCTGTATGACGCCGTGCTCGAGGTCGCAGGGCCCGCCGGCAAGCGCAGTGTCGCGATGGCTGACTGGGGCCGGGGTTACATGACGCCGAATCTCAATCCGGACGAAGTGCTGACCGGCTTGTCATGGGACGCCTGGGATGGACCTCATGGCCATGCCTTCGCGGAGTTCGCGCGTCGGCGCGGCGATTTCGCCATCGTCGGTGTTGCGTGCCTGCTGGCACTCGATGCGAGGCAGCAAATCAAGCGGGTGGCAATCAGCCTGATAGGGGTCGGCTACGCGCCGGTGCGCGTGACGGCGGCGGAGCGCCTGCTGACGGGCGCGCCTTTCGACGACGGCGCGCTCGAGGCTGCAGCGGCCGAGACGCGCAAAATCGAAGCCAAAAGCGATCTTTACGCCGGCAGCACGTATCGCCAGCGTCTTTGCGGTGTCCTGACGACGCGAGCATTGAGGACGGCTTACGAACGGGCCAAAAACCATGACTGATAGACGCACCATCGACGTTACCGTCAATGGCCGACGGATTTCGCATGAGGTCGAGACCCGGCAGCATGTGGCCGACTTCCTGCGCCGGGAACTCAATCTCACCGGGACGCATCTGGGGTGCGAGCATGGCGTGTGCGGTGCGTGCACGGTGTTGCTGGACGGCGAGGCGGTGCGCTCCTGCCTCATGCTGGCGGTGCAGGCCGACGGGCACGAGCTCATCACCACCGAGGGCCTCTCCGCCCCGGATGGAACGTTCAGCGCGATCCAGCAAGCCTTCTGGGACGAGCATGGCCTGCAGTGCGGCTTCTGCACGCCCGGGATGCTCACGACGCTGACCGCGTTCCTCAAGGAGAACCCAAGCCCGACCGAGGACGAGGTGCGCGGCGCGATCTCCGGAAACTTGTGCAGGTGCACTGGATACGCAAACATCGTCGCCGCTGCCCTGAAGGCAGCCGAGCGCATGCGCGGGGAGGCCTGAGGATGGGACCGAGAAACTTCGGCGCGACCGTCAAGCGCATCGAGGATCCGGCCATCCTTAAAGGGCGCGGTCGCTATGTCGACGACATCGCCATCCCCGGAATGCTGGAAGTCGCGTTCGTGCGCTCCAGCGAGGCCCATGCGCGCATTCTCGGCATCGATACGAAAGCCGCGGCTGCGCTGCCCGGAGTGTTCGCGGTGCTGACACTGGCCGATCTCGGCGCGCAGTACTCGGCGAAGCGAATGGTGCAGGCAAACCCGCACCCCCTGCTCAAGCAGAACGTTACCCAGTTTCCACTTGCCGGCGAGGAGGTGTGTTACGTCGGCGAGACCATCGCGATGGTGATTGCCGAAAACCGCTACATCGCCGAAGACGCGGCACAGCTCGTCCAGGTCGACTACGAGCCGCTGCCGGCAGTCATCGATGTGCTGCAGGCGGCGCGGGCCGATGCGCCACGGGTGCACGCCAATTCGCCCGACAACCTGGTCGCGCGCATTCCCTGGAGGTTCGGCGATCCGGATGCCGCATTCGCCAGGGCGAAACACGTCTTTCGTGAAACCTATGTCCAGCACCGCGGCGGCTGCCATTCGATGGAATGCCGCGGTGTCGTCGCCGCGTACGACGCCTTCTCGGACCAGCTCACGCTCTGGAGCTCGACCCAGTCGCCGTATCTCGTCAGAGGCTTTCTGTCGCAATACATCGGCCGCGAAGAAGCAAAGATCAGGGTCGTCGCGCCCGATGTCGGCGGCGGCTTTGGGCCGAAGGCCGCGCACTATCCGGAGGAACTCGTGCTGGCGCTGGCCGCGCTCAAGATCGGCCGCCCGCTCAAGTGGATCGAGGACCGGCGCGAGCACTTCCTCGACACCACACAGTCGCGCGATCAGGTCTGGGAGGTGGAGATCGCCGCCGAGCCCGACGGCAAGGTGCCGGCAATCCGCGCGCGGGCCTGTCACGACCACGGCGCGTACGTTCCCTACGGCCTGCTGCTACCGATCAGCTCGATAGTCAATTTCCCCGGCCCCTACGCGATCCCCTCGGTGGACATCAGCATCGACGTCGTATTCACCAACGCAGTGCCCACTTCGCCGATCCGCGGAGCCGGCCGGCCCTTCGCCAACTTCATCCTCGAGCGCGCGATGGATTGCGTCGCGCGCAACCTGAAGTTGGACCGGGCCGAGGTGCGGCGCGTCAACTTCATCCGCAAGGAGCAGATGCCTTATGCCACGGGCGGCAAGATGCCGAACGGCAAGCCGGTGGTGTACGACAGCGGCGACTACCCGGCGTGCCTCGACATGGCCCTGAAGGCCTCAAGTTACGCAGACATCGCGCAACGGCGTGCCGAAGCCGCTAAACGCGGCCGCTGCCTCGGAATCGGCATTGGCAGCTACAACGAAGATACGGGCATCGCGCCGTATGAAGGCGCGACCGTAAGGGTATTTCCCTCGGGCAAGGTGGTCGTCACGACGGGTGCGGGCGCGCAGGGCCAGGGACTAAGAACCATCCTCGCCCAGATCACCGCCGACCAGCTGGGAGTCAAGCCCGAGGAGGTGCTGGTGGAAATCAGCGACACCGCGGCGTTTCCGATGGGAATGTCGACGGCCGGCAGCCGCACCACGGTGACCGCCGGCTCGTCGGTGCACCTCGCGGCTGTGGCAGTGCGGGAGAAGGCGATTCGATTCGCCGCCGAGGCAATGGAATGCGCTCAGCAAGATCTGGAGATCGAGGCAGGTGCGGTGCGCGTAAGGGGCATCCCGGACAAGAGCGTTCTCTTAGGCGAGATCGCGCGGCGCCTGACTGGCCAGATTGCGGTTCCCGGTCCGGCGGGCTTCGCGCCGGGCCTGGACGCCACCGCGTACCACGCCGTGGAGCGGCCGGTGTATGCCAACGGCAGCAATATCGCCATCGTTGAGGTCGACCCGGACACCGGGCGCGTCGACGTGGTNGACGTGGTCGACTACTTCGTCGCCCATGATTGTGGAACGATCATCAACCCCGTGCTTGTCGATGGCCAGATCGTCGGCGGCGTTGCCCACGGCATCAGCAACGTCTTGTTCGAACGGATGGTCTACGACCGCGATTCGGGACAGCCGCAGACGACGAACTATGGCGAGTACCTGTTGATCTCGGCCCCCGAAATGCCGCAGGTGCACGTCGAGCATATGGAGTCACCGTCCCCTTGGAATCCAATCGGCGTCAAGGGTGCCGGCGAGGGCGGGACCATTCCGTGCCTCGCCGCGGTCGTCTCGGCGGTCGAGAACGCCTTATCGCATCTCGGAATCAAGGTGAACGAATATCCGCTTTCACCAGAGCGAATCGTCGAGTTGATCGAATCACGGGGACAGACCCCGTTTTCCAGCGGTCCTTAGCGGTTCACTCGACCCTACAATCTCGTACCGGTCTTGTTCCGCTCGTAGGAAAGCGATTCGAAGCGCAGGCCGCGCTCTTTCGCGTGGCGGAATGCGGCGAGGATTTCCGCGCGCCGCGGCTGGCGCGCGAGCGGCCGGTAGCGCTCCATGAACTTCGCGTTGCCCGGGTCGCAGTAGTTGTCCGGGTGGTACTGGTCCATGATGTTCACCGGCGCCTCGGGCATCTGCGCGGCGACCCAGTCGAGCACAGGAACGGTACAGCACTCGACGTGTCCCGGCATGATCAGGTGCCGGATCGTGAAGTCCTCTCGCCAGTCGCGCAGCCTGAGCAGGTTGGTGGTGACGGTGTCCCAATACCAGCCGGTGCGCGCGAGCTCGATCGCGCAGCGTCCCGGCCCGAACTTGAAGTCGGGCAGCCACACGTCCATGGTGAGGCGCAGCAGCTTCATCGCCTCGTCCGACTGGAAGAAGTTCGAGTTCCAGAGCATGGGCGCGTTGAAGGCGCCGTCGAACATCGCATCCGCGCGCCTGCCGGAGAATTCGGCGAACCAGTCGGCCTTGGTGGCGAGCGCGGCTTCGAGATCCTCTCTGCCGGGCTGCAGCTCCGGCAGAAGCGCGATCGCCTCGAGGATGGTATGCAGGTGAATCGTCGGATCCCCGCCCACCCAGTTGATGTTGTGGCAGCCCTCGAGGCGCAGCACCCAGGCCATCGTCGCGAGCGTGCGCGCGCTGACCGCCTCGCCGTTCAGCCGGTCGGTCGAGATGTCCCCGTTCTGGCAGAACGAGCAGCGCATGTTGCACGAGGTGAAGAAAATCGTGCCCGAGCCGTGCGTGCCGCGGTAGATGAGCTCCTCGCCGCGGTGGTGAAAGTGCGACGAAACCCGCGTCTCGGAGGCGAGCTTGCAGGCGCCGAGCTTCTCTCCGCGCGTGCGGTCGACACGGCAGTCCCAGCGGCAGAAATTGCAGTGCGCGAGCATGCGCCGCGCGAGCTCGGCGACGAGATCGAGCAGGCTCGGCCGCGGCCGTTCCTGCGGCAGCCGCGCTTCGCCAGACCGAATTGCTTCTCTGAGTTTCAGGAAATCTTCGGTTCCGGCGTGCAGAGCGCGCCATAGCTCTTCTTCGGACGCTTCGAGCGCGACGCCGGCAGGTAGCGCTGCGCAGATCCGGAACTTGGCGGGCAGGCGATTGGCCGCGACCTCGCGATACCACCCCGTGCAGCCGCTAAAATCGGCCTCGCGCCAGAAGGAAAGCGCGTCGAACGCGCTCATGGCGCCAAGTATAGCTCTCGCTACCTGCCGGTGAATTTCGGCGCACGGCCTTCGAGCGGCGCCGCGGTGCTCTCTTTCAGGTCGTGCGTATCTTCCAGCGCATAGCGCAGCGCGTCGGGAGCGGCGGCCGGGTCCTACATCACTTCGCGCGGGCTCTGGGTCGTTCGGTCCTGGGCGGTCGCCCTGGCCCGCCCGTCGAGGGCGCGGCGCTCTTCCCGATTGGCTTCTTCGCGAGAAACTCCTTTGCGCGCGCCGCCGCCACCATACGGGCGCCAACGTCGCTGCCAACACCTTTTAAGGAGCCCTGAGAAAGAGCGAGCCTCTCTAGTGCGAGCACGAACTGCGTTATATCTCTTCCGGCCGCACTTAGCCGCTCGATCTCGACTTCAAGCTCTGTCTGCGTGAATTGAGCAGACCGCACGAGTCGTCCATCTCTTTTCCAATAGAAGTATGCTTTTACCACCGGCGCTTTCTGCCGAGATCCGCGTCCACTGCTTCGCCTGACCTTCCAAGTCAACCCCTTATTCATCCGGCACCCCCTCCCCTAGCTCCCCATCATGGTCTTCACCACCCGCCCGCAGTGCGCTTCGACCGCTTCGCGCAGCTTGTCCGTTGTTTAACAGGCAGTTTAAGCCGGACGGCGCGATAAATCTATGTCGAGCCTCCCAAGGCTATTTGGCAAAAAGAAAGGCCCCGGACGCTAGGGTGCCGGGGCCTGAGCCGCTTCAAAGGGAGTAGAAGCGGCGTCGCTAGCGGAATACTTTCAAATCGATGGCCCTGGCGATCGCCCGGCCGCCGGTCGCATTGGGGTGAAGGTGATCGCCGCTATCGTAGAGCGGTAAGAGCCGGGTCGGATGGCTTGCAACTTACGCGCGGGCTCTGATTTAGGCAAGGCGCCGCCGCTCACACTGTGGGCAGCGCCCCACCGGAGTAGACTTCCGCTCTGCTCCCAAGGAGGAGGCGCGGCCGATGAGACGTTTTCATTGGTTGATCGTGGCCGTAATGTTGTCCACCGCGGCCCTGCTGCCGTGCACCGGCGCGGCCGCGTACCCCGAGCGGCCGATCACCATGCTCATCGCCTATTCGCCGGGCGGCGGCACCGACCTGGTGGCGCGGGCGCTCGCCCCGTACCTCGAGAAATACCTCGGCGGCGGCGCGAAGATCGTGATCGTGAACCGCGCCGGCGCGGGCGGCGAGGTCGGCTTCACCGCACTCGCCAACGCGCCGGCCGACGGCTACACCATCGGCTTCGTCAACACGCCGCCGCTGATGACGATCCCGATCGAGCGCGCGGCGCAGTTCGGCGGCCCGCACCGCTTCGAGCTGCTGGGCAACATCGTCGACGATCCGTGCAACTTTGCGGTCCACAGCGATACGCCGGTTCGCACGCTGCAGGAGCTCGCCGCCCACGCGCGCGCGAACCCCGGCAGGGTCACGGTGGGCACCACCGGCATCGGCTC
>WNFC01001698.1_pt1 | contig 26492 bp, 18 predicted proteins | sample 5400541 | NCBI WGS metagenome assembly WNFC01 (sample SAMN13153342, study PRJNA577476) | soil metagenome | isolation source: 120 cm saprolite under Douglas fir tree site 2 hole 2 replicate 1 | place: USA:California | collected 2015-04-18 | reverse complement strand
CCGGTTTCGAGTTGCGAACCGATGGGTTATCCGCGCGACCTGTGGGAAGCGAATCTTAGGCCATTTGAGTTCGTTCAGACTCCTGACAGGGTGCTGCAGCACATGCAGTATCACGATTTGTGGCGCACCATCTGGACCGATGGGCGGCAGCTTCCGAAAAGTCCTGATCCGGGTTGGAACGGATACTCGGTTGGGAAGTGGGAGGGAGATACATTCGTCGTGGAGTCGAACGGTTATGACGACAGAACGTGGCTCGATCATTTTGGTAATCCGCACAGCGACCAGATGCGCCTCGTGGAGCGCTACAAGCGCGTGGACCTGGATACCTTGGAGCTTGACATGACTCTCACCGATCCGAAGGCGTATACGACGCCATGGGCAGGCGACAAGATAACGTTCGTCAGGGTGAAAGTAGCGATTTTTGAGGAGATCTGTGCGCCGTCGGAAGAAAACCATTTTAACGACATCATAAGGGACCCGGCGGTCGCGAAGCCCAAACCTTAGTCTGGACGAGACCTCCGCGCGCCGAAGCTGGATCACAGGCAAATTGGAGGAGGAAGCCTTGAAATACACACTTTCTTCAGTAGTCGTGGCCGCACTTGCACTGAGCATTTCGCCGAGCGCAGCCGCCCAGAGTGAGATAACTCTCCTGTCGCCGGACCCCATCAAGGCGACGATTGATAAGTTAGTTGAGGGCTTCGAAGCCAAGACGGGCACCCAAGTCAAGGTGACATATGGCACAGGCGTAAGCACCAGGAAGACGGTTGCAAGCGGCCAGGCCTTGGACGTGTCGCTGCTGTTTGCACCTTTCCCGGAAGCGCTCAAAACGGGCAACATCGTACCCAACAGCGCGACCGTCATCGCGAGACTTCGCTTGGCGCTCGCCGTGCAAAAGGGTGCGTCCAAGCCAGACATATCGACAGCCGAAGCAGCAAAGCGCACGCTGCTCAATGCGAAGTCCATCATCTCTGTGGACCCAACTCAAGGGAGCGTCGGTGGCATTGCCCTCGCGGCGCTTGACAAGCTCGGCATCACCGACCAAGTGAAGCCGAAGATCAAGTGGGTCCAAAACGGCGGCCTCGTGCAGGAGTCGGTCGCCAAAGGCGAGACCGAAATCGCCTTGGGCCCTTATCTCAGCGACATGCGCAACCCGGGCCTCGATGTCGTTGGTGCTCTGCCGCCCGAGGCTTCGACTCCGGTCGATATCACGGGCTTCTTGTCCACCAGCGTGAAAGATCCGAAAGCCGCCAAGGCGCTCTTGGACTATCTCTCGTCACACGAAGTCGCATCTTTCTACGAAGCCGCGAAGATATTTCCGGCTCACTGACGGGTGCGGTCCCGCAGGGCGGGATTGCAGCCCGCCGGAATGTCGTTGGGGAGTTCAATCCTAAACCTGAGCACAACAACCTGGGCACGACACGATTGACACGGGAGGTCTGCTGTCATATTCTCCGGGTCAAGTCCGTCAAACCGCAAATGCCGGTTCGTGAGGTGTCGAATGAAAAGTAAGCTGCTGATTTCTCTTGCCTTGCTTGTGGGTGTGTTAACGGTTTGCGGCCCCCTGTTCGCGCATCACGGAGCTACGTCCTACGCCAACAACATTCTTGTCTTGAAAGAAGCCACGGTGACGAAACTCGTGTGGGCCAATCCCCATACGATTGTCTTGTTCGACGTGAAAGATGACAAAGGCAACGTCTCGCATTGGGCAGGCGAAGCGGGCAGTCCGTCGGCGGTTAGCCTTCTTGGCTGGACCAAGAATTCTCTTCAGCCCGGAGACATGATCACTGTTTACATATACCCGGCGAAATCCGGCAGTCCTGTCGGCCGCCTTAATAAGATCGTATTTGCCGATGGCAAGACGTTGAGAGATAGTCAGCTGGGGGGAGACAACCCTAAAGCTCAGTAGCGAAATCGTTGTCTTAGTAATCCAAGTCGTGGAACCAAGCAAAGTTCGAGCGGCGATCGACGGGCGAGCCGCTCTGGCGAACGATTCCGATCCAAATTGAAAAGTAAATTGCTCATGTCTTTGGCCTCGCTTGCTGGTGTTCTAACGAATTGCGGCCCCATGTTCGCACATCATGGAAGTGCTGCTTACAAAGCGGACAAAGTAGTTGTGTTGAAGCAAGCCATTGTGACGAGATACGTGTGGGCCAATCCCCATACTATCGTCTTATTCGACGTGAAAGATGACAAAGGCAACGTCTCACATTGGGCTGGCGAAGCGGGCAGTCCGTCGGCGGTTCATCTTCTTGGCTGGACCAGGAATTCACTGCGGCCCGGGGACGTAGTCACCGTTCACCTATATCTGTCTAAATTCGACAGCACTGCCGGGCGTCTTGACAAGATCGTGCTTGCCAACGGCACAACGCTAATGGATAGCCCGCGGGGGGACCGTGGAGTAGTATCTAGATACTGAAGGCTTGGCCCATTTTACAGGCCGGAGTCTATTCGCCAGGGGCGGAGTGAAAGCTGAATCCAAACTAATTTGGAACATTGAGAGGTGCAGAAATGCGAAATCTGCTTCAGGGCTGCGTCGTTAGTTTGGCAGGCGCGCTGGTTTTTTCATCGTACGGGCTGGCCCAGACCTCTCCTCAGACAAACCGGGGAGGAATCGATAATTTATATGACAAGTTAGCTGATACTGGGAGCGGAGGCGCAGCGCCTCGCCGGGATCTGACTGGGTTTTGGGCAGGGCAGGTTGCCGCCAAACTCAACCAGGTCGCTCCCATGACGCCTTGGGGAGAGGAGCAGTTTCGTCTCCACAAGAACAACAGCCAATTCCCCGTCGCGGAATCAAATGACCCCATCAAGGGTTGCGACCCGCTCGGGTTCCCGCGCAACATGCTTTTCATGACCAGGGGGATTGCCTTCGCTCAGATGCCAGGCAGGGTGCTCGAGCTGTTTCAGTTCAACAGGGTATGGCGCGACATCTGGACAGACGGGCGGCAACTTCCCAAAGATGTCGGCGGGAACACCACCAACGCACCGGATCCGAGGTGGTACGGATATTCGATAGGACGTTGGGAGGGGGATTACACATTCGTCGTCGACACGGTCGGCAGTGATGACAGAAGCTGGCTGGATAACGCCGGCCATCCGCATAGCATCGATCTGCGCGTGCAGGAACGCTACACGCGCGTGGATCATAACACCATGGAAGTTACCATCACGATTAACGATCCGAAGACATATACGAAGCCTTTTGTGATCACCAAGTCCAGTTACAAGTGGATTCCGCGACAGGACTTCGAGGAGCAACTCTGCGTGCCGTCGGAGGAGGCCGAGTATTTGAAGCTAATTGGCGATCCCGCCGCTCATGGTGCGCCCGGCAAGTAACCTGCTAGGAATCGCGTAGCACAGGCTTCAGCCTGTGTGGTTTTGGTTTTTGCGATCTCGGAACAGCACACAGGCTGAAGCCTGTGCTACTGGTCCGTATCGAATCGCTGCTCTTTCCACGGATCGCCGTAAATGTGGTAGCCGTTCTGCTCCCAGAAGCCGGGTGCATCCTCGGCGGTGAGTTCAAAGCCGCGCACCCATTTCACGCTCTTCCATAGATACAGGTGCGGAACGATCAGGCGCACCGGATAACCATGCTCTGCGGAAAGCGGCTCGCCGTCGTGCCTGAAAGCAAAAATCGTCGTCGGCTTCATCAAGTCTTCGAGCGGCAGGTTGGCCGTGTATCCGTTTTCGCCGCGCACCATCGCGAAGCGCGCCTCCGCCTTGGGCGTCACCAGCTTCATGGCTTCGGTGAACCGCACGCCCTCAAATCGATTGTCGAAGCGGCTCCAGCGCGTCACACAATGCATGTCGCATTGAATTTCCGTCCGTGGCAAGCGATTGAACTCCTCCCAGGTAACCCGCAGAGGCTTTTCGACCAGGCCCTCTATGCGAAAATTCCATGTGCGCAAATCGGCGCGCGGAACGTCTCCCTCGTGCAACACCGGCCACTTCAATGTGAGCGATTGCCCCGGCGGCAAACGTCCTTCGCTGCGCCGCTGCTGCTCGAGTCTCTTCCGCTCGCTGCCCTCGCCGAAAATCATCTCGTTCCCTTTCGATTCGCTCAAAGTTGATTGTACTCGACTCCCGACCTGGCTGGCCCATACCAAATCTACGGCAAGGGGTTAGTTTCGGTTTAAGTGTGGCCTTTGGTGGCGCAGGCACTCATGTGTGCAGCCGTTTTTAGAGATCGCCGCGTAGCGCACAGCCAAGAGTGGCTGTGCTACCATAAATAGGAACAACGATTTAATCGCCACTTCGGGAGCAATCGTGCCAGCGCGCATCCTCAACGGCAACTCAATTCGGGATCAGATTTACGCCGAGCTTACTCAGGAAATTGCTGCGTTAGCCGAAGCTGGAATCCGTCCAGGCCTGGCCGCCGTCCTGGTTGGTGAAAACGCCGCCTCGCAGATTTATGTGCGCAGCAAGATCGCCGCGTGCGAACAATTGGGCCTTGGAAGCTGGCTGCACACTCCGCCCGTCACGGTTTCGACCGAAGAAATGCTTGCACTGGTCGCGGAACTCAATGAGTGCGACGATGTGGACGGCATCCTCGTGCAGCTTCCCCTTCCAGCACAAGTGGACGCGAAGCGTGTGCTCGAAGCCGTGGACCCCGCGAAGGATGTGGACGGCTTTCATCCGGTGAACCTGGGACGCCTGGTCTCCGGCCGCGCTGGCCTCGTGGCCTGCACGCCCGCTGGAGCAATGGAAATTCTGCGCCGCAGCGGCATCGCCCTTGAGGGAGCTAACGCCGTTATCGTCGGACGGAGTGACATCGTAGGAAAGCCGATGGTGCTGCTGCTGATGCATGCCAACGCGACGGTCACGATCTGTCATTCGAAGACGCGAGACCTCCCCGGAGTAGTGCGCCGAGCCGATATCGTGGTCGCCGGCATTGGCCGCGCGGCGATGGTCGAGCCCGATTGGGTGCGCCCCGGGGCAACGGTGATCGACGTGGGCATAAATCGCATCACAGATGTAGCGGAGGCGGAGCGCATCTTCGCGAAATTCCCTGCGAAGCTCGCTCAGTTTCGCGAGAAAGGCTCCGTGCTGGTGGGTGACGTTCATCCGGGCGTCGCGGAAGTTGCCGGGGCGATCACGCCGGTGCCGGGCGGCGTCGGGCCGCTGACTATCGCCTTGCTGATGAGCAACACGGTAAAGGCCGCCCGCCTGAGGCGCGCGCATGCCGCTCCGATAAACGCACCGGGCGCCGTGGCGGCCAAACCCTGATGCTGCGCGTGGGCCTGACGGGCGGAATCGCCACCGGAAAGACCACGGTCGCCGCGATTCTTCGCGAACTTGGCTGCCGCATGCTGGATGCCGACAAGATCGCCCACCGTTTGATCGAGCCCGGGGCCGACGCTTACGAGGATGTGGTGCGCGAATTTGGACGCGGCATCCTCGCCTCGGATGAGCGAGTGGATCGGCAGAAACTAGGAACTATCGTCTTTGCCGACCCTGGGCGTTTGACGCGCTTGAACGCCATCGTGCACCCGCGCGTTCTTGAAGCGCAGGACCGCGAGCTTGACGCGATCGAGAGCGCCGAGCCCCACGCCATAGCCGTAGTCGAGGCCGCCTTGCTCATCGAAGCTGGATACGCGCCAAAACTGGACTGCCTGGTGGTGACTTGGTGCACCCCGGAACAACAGCTTGCGCGTCTCACGCGACAAGATACGGTCGTGGGCGCGGGCCGTGGACTCACGCTCGAACAAGCCAGGCAGCGCATTTCCGCACAGATGCCCATAGAAGAAAAACGCGGCATGGCCGATGAAGTGATCGATTGCTCGGGCTCGCTCGAACACACGCGGGAGCAAGCCGTTGCGCTCGTGGCCAAACTCAGGAGAATGGAAACCGGCCAGACCCGGCAGCCGCAGGAGGTAGATCAAAATGACCGAAGGAAAAGATAAGCGCGGCTTGATCCGTCTGCTGGCGCTCGGGCTCGCCCTCGTGCTCGGAGCGTATTGGGCGGGAAGCCGCTGGGGCCAGCGCCAGCCAGAGCGCGTCGAGGCCGTGCCCGCCGCCTTCCCTGATCCGAAAGCCAGCGATCTCGTGGGCGATGAGGTGCTCAATGTGAAAATTTATGGTCAAGCGGCCCCTGCCGTGGCCAACATCGTGACGCGCACGCTGGAGTACGACGTCTTCATGGAACCGGTTCCAGTCGAGGGCGCGGGCTCAGGTTTCGTAATTGACCCGCGCGGCTACATTCTGACCAATTTCCACGTCGTGCAGGGAGCGCAGGCGATTTCCGTGACGTTGGGCGACCGTTCGCACTACGATGCGAAATTCATCGGCGCGGATGAGCGCAACGACATCGCCATGGTGAAGATCGATCCAAAGGACCGCAAGCTTCCCGCGCTCACGATGGGTGATTCCGACAGTCTGCAAGTGGGACAGCGTGTACTGGCAATCGGAAACCCGTTTGGGTTTCAAAGCACGCTCACGACCGGCGTCGTCAGTGCACTCGGGCGCACCGTGCAGACGAGCCAAACCACCGTCATCGACGGCGCGATTCAAACCGATGCCGCGATCAACCAGGGCAACTCGGGCGGCCCGCTGCTGAACTCGCATGGCGAAGTGATCGGCATCAACTCGGCGATCTACACGCCGTCCGGTACGACCGCCGGAATCGGTTTCGCCATCCCGATCAGTACGGCGCGATTCATCGCGCAGGATCTTATCAGTGAGGGCCGCGTACGCCGCGCCACCATGGGAGTCGAAGTTCGTGTCATCTCTCCCCCTGTTGCGGAGGCGCTGAGACTGCCTGTGCAAGAGGGCATGCTGATCGAGCGCGTCTCACCAGGCAGCCCCGCCGAGCGCTCGGGACTGCGCGGCGGAGACCGCACGGCCATCCTCGGAATGCGCCGGATTCTGCTCGGCGGCGATGTCTTGACAAACATCGATGGCCGGCCGATCACGGATCAAATGGAGTTGAATCTGGCCCTGAACCGGAAGCGGCCCGGCGATACGGTGAAAGTTGAATTCTATCGTGGCGGGCAGAAAATGTACGCACAGGTGACGCTCAGCGACGCCAGCCGGTGAGCGTTGGCTGACGAGAGTTGATTGCGAGGTACGGGAAAAAATGAATGAACCTCCCGCAAATGTTCTTGAACTGCCTTTGCATGAACGAGCCTTGATGGCGCTAGAAGCCGCCGTTGAAAGAGTCTGGGAAGAACACGCGCACGAAGGGCTGCCAATTTATGTTTTGCACAATGGAAAAATAGTTGAAGTGTCCCCCGAGGAACTGCGAATCCGCCTTTCGAATAAGAAATAGGTTTCCAGCCAAGATCACGCATTCCAGACTGCACGTTCGCGATCCCGTTCCGCCTCGGTAAGCGAAAACCAAGTCTCCGCCACGTCGCGCACGCGTTCCAGCATCTTCTGCATTTCCTGATGTTTTTCCTCCAGCCCCTCACGGTTGACGTCTTCGGCCACTTCGATCGGAGGAGCAATCACCAGAATCGCACTGGTGAAAGGTTTTGGGACCTGGAACAAGTCCCAGGTCTTTTTGAGCGTCCATGCGCGTTCGAGTCCGATGTGGAACACGACGATGGGGCGGCCTGTGCGGCGAGCTAGCATCACGGGTCCGGGCTTCGCGATATAGCGCGGTCCGCGCGGGCCATCGATGGTGAACGCGGCATCAATGCCTTCTTCGAGCCGCTGCGCCATCACCGCAAGGCCGCGAAGGCCCCCTCTTGTCGAGCTGCCCTGCGCAGTGCAATAGCCCAGACGCTCAATCACACGCCGGGTCCACTGTCCGTCGAAATTCGTTGTGTTCATCAGGACGGCGTTGCGGTTCCGGAAATACCAGGCCCCCGCAATGATACAGCGGTGCCAGAATGCATACACGTTTGGAGGCTGGTCCGGACGGTAGTTGCGGCCAACTCTCTGTCCGCCCAGAACCTCAAATCGCAGCGTTGGCCCGAGGACTCGAATTACGGCCCAGACCATCCAACCGATAATTGGAATCTGGATCCGTTGCCCGAGTGACAGTTTTGGCAAACGTGTATCGTAGTGAACCCCTAAATTCTGTTCATTCACGCTCGGCGGTGTTTTCGTATGCTCCGTCATGAGCGTATAGTATAAGGCGAAGAAAGAGCAGTCTTACGAGGAGCTTCTAATCGTCATGGCGGGCTCCGCGCCCCGGCCAGGCCGGGGCGTTCTACGTAAAAGTAGAGCCCGCACCCGACGTCGCGGAAAAAGTGCTTTCGCTGATCATTCGACGGAATCGGTTTGAGACCCGGCTCAGGACCTTCGCAATCACGTTGCCGGTAGTTCTGGCAGCGATTTCTCTCACACCTGCTCGCCTCTCGACCCAAAACATGCCTGTCATTGTAGGTCGAATTGAAGGCGAGGACCTCGAGGTAAAGACTACAACGATTGGCGGCGTGGAAATAAACGCTGGACCAACCGTCGTGGCCAGCGGAAGCGATGTCAACGTGCGCTCGGGCCGCGCTCTCCTATTGCTCGACGCCGGTGGCGAAATCAGCATTTGTGGTCCGGCTCATTTCACAATGGTCAAGTCCACGGGAGCGATCACGCTTGCGCTGGATTACGGGCGCGTCCATCCGTCGCTTGATTCGCCGGAGACATTCACGATTTATACGCCGCAGGTCGTTGCGACGCCGGTTGCGATTTCGGGCGCGCGCCGCGACACAACTCTCGGACTCGACCAGGACGGCGAAATGTGCATTCTCACGGCGCGCGGCGCCATGCGCGTTGAGCCACAGTTCGCCGGACAGAGCCTCATCGTGCCTCAGGGCGGCGTGGTGAACTTTTCGGGTGGTCAGATTGAATCGCTTCGCAGCGACCTTTCATCTTGTTCCTGTGATTTCCCTCGAGCCAGCTTGAAACGCACGCTTCCTATACCTTCTCGAGAGATTAGCGCCCTCGGCCGCCCACTGCAGCCCAAACAGAATAAACCGGATGCCGCGATTCCCCCGGCCCCTTCTCAAGAACCCGTTTATACGGTCATTATGCCGCCACTCAGCTTTGAGGCGAGCTCACCGGCCCCGCCGCCGGACCCCAGCCCCGAGACAATCCTTCTGGTCCGCGAAGTTCGCATGCGCCCCACGGTGGTTTTTCGCGGCCATGTGAACCCTGCGCCAGTGCAAATCGCGGCCAGTGCTCCCGCTGCTTCGCCGCCGTCAAAACCTGCCGATGATCGGCGTGAGGAACCTCAGCCCGGCATCATCGCCCGCATGCGAAATTTCTTCCAAAAGCTGACTGGCCAGGCGCCGTGCGCGGGCGCCGGCTGCGCTAACTAGCCTGCCTGTCATTATTCATGACATAATTCCTTGACGCGTATTTAATGCTGTGGTAACTTCCGCGCGGTTCCCCGGATTTCAAACAATCCGCCAGAGCCTATGCCCAACCCATTGGATCTGCGCCCGCGAATCTGTTCTTCGCATGACGAAGGTCGCTTTATTCATCAATCGAGCGACGCCCTGCTGCCTCGTGCGATGCGCTACACCCTCTCATTCCTTTTCCTCGTCCTCGCTCCGCTGTCCGCGACATTCCAGATCTCCTGTGGCGGTCTGGTGTCCTCCAGCGCACCGCCGCCGGTGATTGTAACGGTGTCGCCTGCTTCGGCGCAGCCGTTTACCGGCGGCACCGTATCTTTCAAGGCCGATGTGCAAAATGCCGGGAGTTCCGCTGTTACCTGGCAAGTGAATGGTAAGACGGGCGGAGACATCGCGACGGTTGGCGCTATCATTGCCTCCGGTGTATACACGGCTATATACACGGCGCCTAATTCGGCTCCTAATCCGCCGACGGTGACGGTCACTGCCGTCTTGCAGTCGGATTTGACCAAGTCGGGTTCCGCCAGCGTCACCATCCAGTCCGCAAGCGGGATTCAAGGGCCTTTATCAATCTCGCCGCAGCTCTCGAGTGTCACCACTTCGCAATCCTTGCAATTGCAGGTCACCACCGCTGGCATCAACAACCACCTCGTGAATTGGGCCGTCAGTTGCGTTCCGGTCGGAAACTGCTCAATCGGAACGATCGATCAGTCCGGCCTGTTCACGCCGCCAAATGCCGCAGGCCATCAGATGATTACCGCCTCACTAAAAGCGAATCCAAGTGTGATAGGTACGGCCCAGGTCGAGGTTACCGATATGGCCGGCACGTTTACGTGGCGCAACGACAATTCACGCTCGGGCCAGAACCAGAAGGAATTCGCACTGACTCCCACGACCGTAGCTTGGCCAACATTTGGCATGCTTTTTTCGTGCCTGCTGGACGGCAATGCTTACGCGCAGCCGCTCTACGTTGCCAATCTCCCCATCCCAGGAAGCGGAACGCGGAATGTCGTCTTCGTGGCCACCGAGAAGGACACTGTCTATGCTTTTGACGCCGACGCGAACGCCAATCCTTGCATGCCGCTCTGGCAGAAGAGCCTCATTCCTGCGAGAGAGGAAGCCATTCCCGTCGACCCGAACATCTTTAGCGACGACATCACTCCCTCCATCGGGATAACGGGCACGCCCGTGATTGATCCGAGTTCCTCAACTCTCTATGTCGTTGCCGAGACTCAAACCATGGAAATCCAACCTTCCTACATTGAACGGCTGTGCGCTTTGGATCTCGCAACGGGACAACCAAAGATCCAGCCCACCGAAATCCAGTATTTGCCCCTTGGTTCGGTTGGCCCACCTTTCAGTCCACGCCTCGGAAATCAGCGAGCCGCTCTTCTCCTCGACAACAGAACGGTGTACATCGCTTTCGGATCCCACCACGATCTGGGGGATTATCACGGCTGGCTGATAGGCTACGACGCCTCCACGTTGAATCCGAACATGACGTTGAATCAGAACATGGTTTTTGATGTCACACCTGGCGGTCTGCAAGGTGGAATCTGGCAAAGCGGTGGCGGCCCTTCGGCGGATGCGAATCACAATGTTTTTGTGGCAACTGGAAACGGGTCGTTCGACGTGAATCTCGGAGCAAATGATTACGGAGACAGCTTTCTGCGTCTCAACACGGCAGGAGCGTTATCTGTAGCGGATTATTTTTCCCCCTGCGATCAACTAATGCTCTTCACTTCAGGTCAGGATCTTGGTTCGAGCGCGCCAGTCTTGCTGCCCGACTCCGCGGGCTCTTTATCACAACCGCACTGGCTGGTAGGCGGCGCGAAGAATGGAAAACTTTACGTGCTCAACCGCGACAGTCTCGGCGGATACTGCGCCAGCGTTCAAGAAGTGCCCGTAGGCGACGGCCCCATTCTCAGCACTCCCTTGTTCTGGAACAATTCCATCTATGTTGCCGCTGGGAACGGCAAGCTGAAGGCGTTCCCCATGGCCGGAGGCGTCGTCAATCCAACGGCGCTTGCTTCGCAGTCACCTGAAATTCTGGGCCCACAGGGCGCCACTCCCGTCGTCTCCACGAACGGGGCAAACAATGCCATCATTTGGTTGATTGATACGAGCGGAGCGCTTACTACCCCGCCTAGCCCTAACACCCCCGCGATTCTTCGCGCATTCGACGCGAGCGATCTTTTGAAGGAGATCTACAACAGCGCGTTGGCTCCCAACAACCGCGACACCGCTGGACTCGCCGTGAAGTTCACTGTGCCCACGGTGGCCAACGGCAAAGTGTACGTGGGAACGCAAACTGAGTTGGACGTTTACGGCCTGCTACCCTAGCAGGGGGCTGCACCCGGCCGGACTATTGTTTCGCAAACCCTCGCAGCGCGCTATCCTGCGGCACGGGGTCTTCCGGACTTGACCAGTCGTAAAACCCCTTGCCGTTCTTCTTCCCGTACCAGCCCGCCATCACCATGCGCTTCAGCAGCGACGGGGACGCGAAGCGTCTCTCCTTGAATTCGTCGAACATCACGTTCGTAATGTAGTACGTCGTGTCCAGCCCGACGAAATCCAGCAGTGTAAACGGCCCCATGGGATATCCGCAGCCCAACTTCATCGCTGCATCAATGTCGCTGATCGACGCCACACCTTCCTCATACGCACGAACCGCATCCAGCAAATAGGGTACCAACAGGCGGTTCACGATGAAGCCCGTCTTATCGCTGGTGCGCACCGGCACTTTCCCGAGCTTTTTGGCAAACTCATACACCGTTTCATACACCTCATCGGCGGTGGCGATCGTGCGTATCACCTCCACCAGTTTCATCAGCGGCACCGGATTAAAGAAGTGCAGGCCCACAAAACGGTCCGGGCGCTTGGTGGCCGTCATCGTTTCGGTGATGGAAATGGAGGAGGTGTTGCTTGCAAAGATGGCAGCGGGTTTTACGATAGGATCGAGCGAGGCGTACATCTTTCGTTTCTCGTCCAGGTTCTCAATGATGGCCTCGAGGATGATATCGCAGCCGGCAAGATCGTCCTTCTTCGTGGTGCCTTTTAGCCGCGCAAAGATCTGATCCGCGGGCTCCTTCAATGCGCCCTTTGCCGAAAACTTGTCCAGCGACTTCCGGATTCCCGCGAAACCCTTGTCGATGTATTTTTGCTCGATTTCCAGGGAGATCACATCGAACCCGGCCGTGGCGCACACCTGGGCGATGCCCGAGCCCATCAGACCACAGCCCAGCACACCTACTTTCTTGATTTCCATCGGTAAGACCTCTCGTTATTTGTGTATGGGGAGACTGCACGGGATCATCATAGCGCAAAACGCGCGCCCCACTTCGGCTCCGGGCAATTCGGCGTGTGGTGTTGCACCGCTCCTCATTGATGATTGCGGGGCGGCGGGCTTGAATAGTCCGTGTGAGAACCTGATTTTGGCCCATGTAGCGCCCGCCTTCAGGCGGGCATGTGCTTGAATCTACAGTGTCGGCCTGAAGGCCGACGCTACAGAAGCGTTTCGGGCAGTGGCTGTCAAACAGACTCTTGAAGCCTCCATGAAGAGGTCGTATGATCGCCTGGGATGGGCACTGAGGGTGGTCCTCGTACAAGGCTCAAGAAAGCAGATTCGAGTACAAGGAGACTTTCCACCATGAAGAAGATTCTGACAATTGCCTTAGTGCTTTCCATCGTTCCGGGCGTGACAGCACTCATTCATGCACCGACGGCAGCGGCAAGACCGGGCCTGGCCGCCCTGCCACAGGGAGCCCCGCTCAAGACGATTCAAGGCACGGTGAAGGTCGACGGCGAAAAGGTAATGTTCGTGGCGGATGAGGACAATAAGTCCTGGGAAGTCATGAATCCCGATACCCTCAAGCCGCATGCCGGTCACCATGTGGAGGTCAGCGCGCATGTTAACGCCGACAAGAACCAGATCCACGTCATGTCCGTGAAGATGGTGAAGAAAGCAGAAAAGTAATAGCCAATCGGGCGGCTCGCCGCTATTCCTCAATGGTGGGCCTCAACAGGTGAAACGGTGCGCTGTCTACGCTCTGTTGTTCAACTGGCTGTAGCCCTTCGGGTTAACCTCGAATTGTTACAAGTTTTTGACAAAAATCCGACACCTTAGTGACACTTTGCCTGAGGCGTAGAAGTAAGCTCGTGAGGTTCCGGGCGCTTTAGGGAGTCTTGGCACCAGCGTCTCCGTACGTATCACCGCGGGTGGGGTCGCGGGTCCCAATACTCTCCCGGGCGGGGGCTTAGGGAGCGCCCGGGACATCCAACCCCAATCCCTTTTGATCCGGAGGAACCAGTCATGCAATCCGCAGGGAAACTCTCCCGATTAGCAGCGCTGTTCCTGGCTCTGTGGGTTCCATCGTTGACATTCGCTCAGCATTACAAACAAACGAACCTGGTGTCAGACGTTCCCACTGTGCCTCCAACAACCACCGATGTAAATCTAAAGAATGCGTGGGGACTGAGCCGCAGCACTGGCAGTCCCTGGTGGGTGTCGGACAATGGCACCGGCCTGTCCACGCTTTATAACATCACAGGGCCAACAGCTACACTAACTGCCACCGTCAACACACGCGTTGTCGTCATCCCTCCTCCCAATGGTTCCTCTTCTCCCTCCACTCCCACCGGAACAGTGTTCAATGGCAGCACTGATTTTGCTCTTGCTCCGGATAAGCCTGCACGATTCATTTTTGTGACGGAAGACGGCACGATCTCCGGATGGAATCCAGCCGTCGATCCGAACAACGAGATACTCAAGGTGGACAACTCACCCAAGGCAGTGTACAAGGGCGTCACGACCGGCGATGTAAAGGGGGTGCGCTACCTCTATGTCGCAAATTTCCGCGGCGGTGAGATTGAAGTCTACGACACGAATTTTATGCGTGTACGGTTTTCCGACGACACAGACGGAGATCATGGTGCGGTTTTCTCCGAAGAAAGTTTTGCAGATGATGAGATTCCACAGGGCTATGCTCCGTTCAACGTCCAAAACATTGGCGGAAGTCTGTTCGTGGCGTACGCCAAACAGGATAGTGCGCAGCATGATGACGTCGCCGGCGAAGGCTTTGGCTTTGTGGATATCTTCAGTACTTCTGGCAAGCTTGAACGCCGCCTGGAGCATGGTCCTTGGTTCAACTCACCTTGGGGGATGGTCTGGACGCCTCGCGATTTCGGCGAGTTCAGCAATCGAGTGCTCGTCGGCAATTTCGGCAGCGGCCAGATTGCTGCATTCAATGGCTTCACCGGCAAGTTCATCGGAATGTTGAAAAACCCCGACGATACCACTCTGATGATTGACGGCTTGTGGGCACTCGCGTTTGGCAATTCGGCCAATGCGGGTCCCTATAACGCTCTCTTCTTTACCGCCGGCCCCAATGGTGAGGCAGACGGTCTGCTCGGCGCACTAACTGCGGTGGGAAGTGAACAGGATGGAGACGAGGAATAGAGCGGGCGCATCCCACGTATATTTACTGTCAGTATATTTTAAATTCGAAATGGCATGACAAGGCGGCAGTTTGCCGCTGTCGTATCGTTTTGTGTAGAGGAGATCGCGCCACTCTGATACTTGGCTTTGACGGCAGGGAATCTAGCGCAGACGGATAATTCACGACTTAGGATCCGATCATTATGTAGCCACCGTTTGCGGAACCTCGTCCAATTCCTGCTGCGCGCGGGGGAGGTTGATCAGGAATGTGGTTCCCAACTCGGAGGTGCGCGCGACTGACACCGCGCCGCCATGATCGTGAATAATCTTGCTGACAATGGCGAGGCCGAGGCCAGTTCCGTTGGACTTGCCGGAGCTGACGAACGGATCGAACAATGTGCCGCGTATGGAGGCGGGGATCCCCGAACCATTATCCGAGACACGAATTTCAAATGATTCCTCGGCCGACAAGATGTCAACCGCGATTCTTCCCTGTCGCTCCGCCGTGGCTTCGCACGCGTTCAGCGTCAGATTAAAAAATGCGCGCTCTATTTTCTTCGGGTCGAACACACCCGCCATATCACCCGTTGTAGTCATCGAAATGGAACGGTTTCGCAGCTCGGGACGCCCCTGCACCGCTTCGATTGCGCGGCGAATCGTTTGATCGATGGAGGCCGGTACCGGTGTGATCGTGCGCCGTTCGTCGGCCAGATCGCGGAGTGAATCCAGCAACTCCGTAATTTGCTCCGAGGCAGCCTTGATTTCGTCGTAAATTTCGTCGCGATCCAGCTTCAGTTTCTCCGCTTCGTACAGGAATTCCGCGTTGGCCACGAGGGCAGCCAGGTGGTGGCGGAGATCGTGGGAGATGGAGTTGGCAGCCCGCCCCAGCGCGGCGACCCGTTCCGTCTCGATTTGTTTCCGTTGGGAGGCCAGCACTTCACCGCGCATTTTCGAGAAGGACTCGCCGAGTTCCGCGACTTCACTGCTCCCTCGCGGCGTGATCGAGTACGTGTAGTTGCCGGCGGCGAGGGCCCGGACGCCGGCGACCAAGTTATCCAGTGGCCGCGTAATCGTACCCGAGACAAAACGCAACAGCAGCAAGGCGAAAAACACGGCTGAGACTCCGCCGACGAGAATCGTGCGGTTGAGCCGATTTATAAAACCGATCGGGCGTTTCAGGGGAACGAACACGTAGCATTGCACGGGAGACGGTGGCCCATCGTGAAGAACAATCGATGCCACCCTGTATCGCTCGTCACCCAAAGCCACCTCGCCTGAACTGGGCCCGGGATCAATTTCGCCTGCGACGATCCGATGCTGCAGCTCGCTCTCCTCCATGGGCGTGAAGGTCGACGCGATCACCTTGCCATTCGCGGCCAACACGATCCTGCTTTCAGCAACGAGGGCGAGTTGTTCGGCAATCGTGGAATTGACTTCGTAGCCGATCGCCACCAATCCAAGTTGTTTCGCGTTGTTTCCAACTCCGGCCGTAATGGGCCGGAGAAATACCCAATAGAGGCGCCCGCCGGCAAACCACCAGGACGAATCCTCTCCGACGTTCAAGGATGCCGCCAGATGATCGTCGGCCCCGCGCGCGTCCAATCCCGCTCTGGTGACATGAAGAGCCATGACTCTCCCGCGCGGGTCAGCAAGAAGAAACAAGTCGCTGCCTGCCAGCTTCCAGAAAGGCATCGACCCGTCCTGGATGGTGGGCGCGTCCCGTGTCGTCATTAACGCCTTCAGCGTTGGAAGCTCTGCGAGCAATGCGGCAGTTCTGGACAATTGGAGCTGCAGGTGCTCCTGGACGCTTTCGAACTCACGAAGCGACGCGGCGGTGCTGTCCCGCACCTGCTCGGCAATTTGCGAGCCAACGCTTTGCCTGACAATCAGGAGAATCGCGCCGGTTAGTGCGCAGATGATCAGCAGGGTCGAGATGAGAAGCTGAGTTTGTAGCCGAAGGCGCGCCATGAAAGTCACCGTGCCGTGAACTAATCCTTCTTGTCGGCGACACTGCTGCCGGGCACAAACTTGTACCCGGCCCCGTGTACGGTCAGGAAGAATCGTGGGTTGCTGGGATCCAGCTCAAGCTTTTGCCGGAGACGAAGGATATGATTATCCACGGTGCGAGTTGAGGGATAATTCTGATAACCCCAGACTTCATTCAATAACTCTTCACGCGAGATAACGCGCTCGGGCGATGCCGCAAAGAATCGCAACAGCTTGAATTCCTGCGCTGTCATGGAGAGGGGGGTTCCGGCACGCTTTGCCTCCATACCCGTAAAGTCAATTTCGAGGTCGCCGAAAGTAAGCAGGTCGTGGTGGATAGCGGTCTGCACGACGTTTGAAGCGGCCTGCGTCTTGGGTCCATTGCGCCGCATCGCTCGGCGCACACGGGCCAGCAATTCCTTCGGGCTGAACGGCTTTGTGACGTAGTCGTCGGCGCCGAGTTCGAGCAGCAGGACCTTGTCTTCGACGTCGGTATCCGCGCTTAAGACCACAATCGGCACAGATGGCATTTGTGTCTTGAAGGTCCGGCAAAGTTCCTTGCCGGATAGGCGCGGAAGCTTCAAGTCAAGAACAACCACGCTGGGCGGCTGCTTCCGGAACATTTCGAGACCCGCGACTCCGTCGGAGGCAATTTGGACCTCCAGCGAGTCTGACTCGAACAGGCGCTGCAGAGTTCGCTGCATCGCACGGCTATCTTCAATCACCAATACGCTGTCCATTGGACCCCTACCCAACTCCAGAGTATACGTCCTAATCCCCAAGGCAAGGCAACTCCATATAAAACGACGGTCAACTACTGGGATGGGGTGTTCTTGCAGTCTTCGCCGGGCGTGCCGGCGTGAAGGAAATTCCCAAAATGGAACAGGTTTCACGGCGGCCTGTGTAACTCGATGCATCAAAATCACCGGCGATGAGACCCTAATGCCCCACGTTCATCCGGCCGATAGGATATCCAATGATATCTCTTTGCCCGAATCGAAATGTACGCCGGGGTTTCGCCTATGGTTGTCTAGCCTTAGGTCTTCTCCTCATTGGCCCCCCTATCCGCCGGTCCGACTGGTTCGGCAGCGGCCAGCTCCACACGTTGATCGAAACCGCCACAACCTTGCTGGGGCTTACCACGGGTGCTATGGCGCTCGTCCGGTATTACACGAAGAAAAGCAGCGCCTACTTACTTCTTGGCAGTGGTTTTCTGGGAGAGGCAATCCTCAATAGCTACCACACGGCGATCACCTCTTCGTTCCTTGCGGGCCGCACCCCTTCTGCCTTATCCGCGCTCACCGCATGGAGCGGTGCTGTTCCTCAAGTATTTCTGTCCCTCATTCTGTGCTTGAGTTTGGCTGCCTGGAAGATCGAAAAAAGGAGGGCAGAAGCGATTCGGATCAAGGAAGGCTACGTTTACTGCCTCATGGGATCGTGGACAGTGGCCACTTTTCTCTTTTTCGCATTCGTACCGCTCCCGCAGGCCTACTTTCCGGACAGGTTTTTTACCCATCCGCCGGGCGTGGCTCAAGCTGTCATGTTTTTGATCGCCGTCATCGGATATTTGCTGAAAGGCGCTTGGAAGGACGACGATTTCGAACACTGGCTGGTCGTTTCCCTGATTGTTGGGACAGCAGCTCATCTGGAATTCCTTTCCGCCTTTCACAAGGTATTTGACGCATCATTTTTCGCCGCTCATGCGCTTATGTTGGCGCAATGTGTTCTCGTATTAGTAGGACTCTTCGTTAGCATGCACTCCATCTTCGAGCGGGAGTCCGAAAATGCAACGCGCCTTACGCAGGCCAACCAATCCCTCGCGGCCGAGATCACGGAGCGCCAGCGGGTAGCGGAGGCCTTGCGCCAAGCACACGACGAATTGGAAGTGCGTGTCCAGGAGCGCACCCAGGAGCTTTCCCAGGCCAATAAGGAATTGGCTGATGAAATAGCAGGACGAAAGCAAGTGGAGCATGCCCTGGTGGTGGCGAAGGAAGCCGCCGAAAGCGCCAGCGTCGCCAAAAGCGAATTCCTGGCCAACATGAGCCACGAAATCCGCACGCCCATGAACGGGATCATCGGCATGACGGATTTGGCTCTCGACACGGAGATGACCCGCGAACAGCGCGAGTATCTGGATATCGTCCGAAGTTCCGCTGATTCCTTGCTCTCGCTCCTCAACGACATTCTGGATTTCTCGAAGATCGAAGCCGGCAAGCTCGATATGGAAACGATCGCGTTCAACCTGCGCGACGCCCTCGACGACACCATGAAAACCGTGAGCTTCCGCGCGCACCAAAAGGGGCTCGAACTCGTCTGCCATGTCCTTCCGGATGTTCCCGATGCCTTGCAGGGCGACCCCACTCGTCTGCGCCAGATTGTGTTGAACCTGCTCGGCAATGCCATCAAGTTTACATCGGAGGGCGAAGTTGTCCTCGTTGTCGAAAAGCAGGATGAGGCGGAGGAAGCGGCGGTTTTCCATTTTGCCGTAACGGATACCGGCATCGGCATCCCCCGAGAAAAACAGGCCACCATCTTTGAAGCATTCACACAGGCGGACACTTCCACAACTCGCAAATTTGGCGGCACAGGTTTAGGTCTGGCGATCTGCTCCCGAATCGTAAACATGATGGGTGGCCGCATCTGGGTGGAGAGTGAGCCGGGCCGGGGCAGCACGTTCCATTTTGAAGCGCGTTTCGCTTTGCAGAAAAATTCTCCCGTCCGCTTCGAACCTGTCGACATTGAAATGCTTCGCGATCTTCCGGTTTTGGTTGTGGATGATAACGCCACCAACCTGCGCATCTTCGAAGAAACCCTTGTCGGTTGGGGGATGAGACCGGTTCTGGCGGAAGGCGGACCGCAAGCACTCGTGGCTCTGGAACGAGTGAGCGGAAAAGAAAACGCATACCCTCTAGTCCTGCTCGACTCGCAGATGCCGGAACTGGGCGGATTCGGTGTTGCCAAAGCAATCAAGCAGGATCCGGACCATTCGCAGTCCGTCATCATCATGCTCACTTCAGCGGGGGTGCGTGGCGATGCCGAGCGGTGCCGGGACCTCGGAATCAACGCCTACCTGCCCAAACCGATCAGGCGTTCGGACCTTCTCGAAGCCATCAAGATGGCGCTGGGATCGCAACAACGAAGCCAGAAGAGTCTGCCGGTCATCACCCGCCATCTGCTGCGTGAAAGCCGGCGGCAATTGAGAATCCTCGTGGCTGAAGACAATGCGGTGAACCAAATGTTGGCGGTTCGCCTGTTGGAAAAGAGAGGTCACGTAGTTACCATAGCGCAGACAGGCAAGCTGGCACTGGAAGCTCATGAATCACAACATTTCGACCTCATATTGATGGACGTTCAGATGCCCGAAATGGACGGCCTGGAGGCTACTGTTGCCATCCGGCAGCGGGAAATGAAGAGCGGGAAACACACCCCCATCATTGCGATGACCGCTCACGCGATGGTGGGTGACAGGGAGCTGTGTCTCAAAGCCGGGATGGACGGCTATGTTTCCAAGCCTCTCGATGTCGGCGATCTTTTCGCGGCCATCGATGACCTCCTACACGCTCCCGCGGAACCCACCATCGTCTAACCTCAAGGGCAGGCGGGTGGTCCGCCATTGAAAGCCGATTGGTTTTCCGGATGCCGCATCCTTGCGGTTTGTGCAAAGGTGCGATGCCCGAGACAGACTTCTTGCGTTCGCCTCAGCAGGTCGCACTGGGCATCGCAGAGTTTCCTTGGTCATTGCACAAAAACTTCGGTCAGACTTCCCATCTGGGCGCGGACGGGTGTATATTACGCGATAATGGGATGGTTATGATGAGGGAATTTTTGAGTTTTGAATGCGGGACCTATTTATTTTCCGCTGGTCAGTCAAGAAAGGAAGCTCGCCATGGCGAAAATCTCGCTTAATGTAAATGGCAAGGCGCGAGTCGTCGATGCAGACTCCAGCACGCCACTCTTGTACGTTTTACGCGATAACCTGGGACTGCATGGCCCCAGGTTTGGCTGTGGCCTGGGCCAGTGCGGAGCGTGCACGGTAATCATGGACGGGAAGTCAGTCCGCTCCTGCACCCTCCCGACCAGCGCTGCGCAAAACAAGAGAATCACGACACTCGAGGGTTTGGGGAGCGTCGCCCATCCACATCCGCTGCAAACAGCATTCATCGAGGAGCAGGCAGCGCAATGCGGCTATTGCATGAACGGCATGGTCATGGGCGCGAAGGCCTTGCTCGATAAAAATCCCCATCCATCGATCTCGGATATCAAGCAATCCTTGAACGGTTATATCTGCCGCTGCGGCACTCACCTGCGGATCATCCGCGCCGTCCAGCGAGCCGCAAGCGCAAGTGTGAAAGCCTGACCGAAGGAGAGCCGAACATGGAAACCAAATCCATCTCCCGCAGAGATCTTCTGAAGAGCACGGGCATCCTCGTCGTGAGCTTTAGTTTTTTCGGCTCTGTCGCGAGAGTGCTCGCGCAAGGCGACGGCCTGTCCGTGGACGGCATGGACCCGACCGTGCTCGATTCCTGGATCGCGATCGCCAAGGACGGGACCGTCACCGTCTTCACGGGCAAGGTCGAGCTCGGCACGGGTGTGGTGACCGCCCTGGCGCAGGTTGTGGCCGAAGAACTCGATGTGCGCTTCGACAAAGTCTACATGGATTCCGGCGACACGGATAAGGCCGTCGACCAGGGTGTCACGGCGGCGGCTAGAACCATCGAGCGGGGCGGCCCGCAATTGCGGCAGGCATCCGCGGCGGCGCGCCAGGAATTGCTCAAGCTTGCCTCCGCGAGGCTCGATTCGCCGGTGGAAAAACTGACCGTCACCGATGGCGTCGTCAGCGTTGTGGGGAATCCCTCCAAGAAAATCGCCTATGGAGATCTCCTCGGCGGCAAGCGCTTCAACGTGAAAATCACAGCCAGCGGAAACGGCTGGGACATGAAAGTAGCGCCGTTAGTTCCCGCCAAGGATCCGAAAGATTACAAGATTGTCGGAAAATCGATTCCCCGCGTCGACCTGCCGGAAAAATTCACGGGTGAGTTCGTTTACTCGCAGGATGTCAGCGTCCCGGGAATGCTTCACGGTCGCGCCGTTCGTCCGGCGACGTCGCTTTCCATGCCGTCGAATGTGGACGAAAGTTCGATCAAGAATATTCCAGGCGTCGTGAAAGTCGTGCGCGAGGGCAGTTTTGTCGGCGTCGTGGCAGAGACGGAGTGGGCGGCGATCCAGGCAGCCCGGACGCTGAAAGTGACGTGGTCGGAGCCAACACTCAAAATGCCGTCCGGACCGGATGAAGTTTTCGACTATTTGAAGAACACCAAGAGCTTCAGGGAAAACGTTGTGACGAACCGGGGAAATCCGGACTCCGCCTTCTCGCAGGCGCACAAGGTATTTGAAGCCACATATTACTGGCCGTTTCAGTTGCATGGCATGATGGGCCCGCCTTGCGCCGTCGCGGATGTTCGGGGAGACAGAGCGACGATCTGGGCCGGAACCCAGGGGCCATTCCGGACGCGGGATGCCATTGCCAAGATGTTGAACGTTCCCCCGAAAAATGTCCACCTCATGTACCGGGAAGGTTCAGGGAGTTACGGACGACTCGAGTGTGATGACACGGCCGAGGACGCGGCGCTGATGTCTCGCGCTGTCGGAAAACCCGTTCGCGTGCAGTGGATGCGCGAGGACGAACACGCCTGGGACCCCAAGGGACCGGCCCAGTACACAACGGTCCGCGCCGGCGTGGATGACCAGGGTAAGGTGATCGCGTGGGATTACATGGACCGCAGTTTTCCTTGGACCGCGTCGGAAGGAAATCCCCTGCTCGCATCGAGTCAAATTGGCCTCAAGCCGACCACACCGGGATTTTTGAACGGCGCTGGAGGAGGCGGCCAAATCTATACGTTCGAAAACCAGAAGGTTCTGGCTGCGGATATTCCGTGGGTGCAACAGGGCGACTGGCCCCTGCGAACCAGCAATCTTCGCGCGCCGGGAGACTTGGCTCGCGTCTTCGCCAGCGAATCCATGATCGATGATATCGCTTCGTATTTGAAAGTGGATCCAGTGCAGTTCCGGTTGCGCTACCTCACCAGCGACAAGCGGATTTCCGAAGTTCTCGTCGCAACGGCCAAGAAAGCAGGCTGGACCGACCGCCCATCTCCCGCACCCGCTTCGAGCGGAACGAAGGCCGCGGGAAGAGGCGTCGCCGCTGTCAATCGGGCCAATACCATGGTCGCCGCCGTTGCGGAAATCGAGGTCGATAAGTCAACAGGTGAAGTGAACGTCAAGAAAGTCACTTTGACGCATGACTGCGGCCTCATCGTCAATCCCGACGGTCTGAAGAACCAAATTGAGGGAAATATCATCCAGGCAGTGAGCCGGGCCCTATTGGAAGAGGTCCAATTCGACGCAACCGGGCAAAAGAATCTCGACTGGGACAGCTACCCCGTCATCCGATTCAATCAGGTCCCGGACGTCGAAATACTTATCAATCGGCCGGAAATGCAGCCTCTCGGCGGAGGCGAACCCTCGATCGTGCCAATCACGGCCGCGATCGCCAACGCGATCTTCGACGCGACCGGCGCGCGCCTGCGCAGGGTGCCGTTTACCCCGCAGCGCGTGCTGAGCGCTCTCAATGCGGCAGAGCCCGTGGGTCAGAAGGCCTAATTCGAATTACTTTCGATCCGTGGAAGGTGGGGCTCATGCGGACTCCGCGCCTGGAGGCGCGTTTTTCGGGCTGTGGCCGCGCAAAGTACTTAGAAGAGTACCCACGGTGGCGGCTGCGCCGCCGATCGCTCCGACATACCCTAGTGCGAGATGAACGGTTTGCTGCTGGGTAAACAGCAGCCATGCCCCCACCAGCACACCCGCGCCGATCAAGGCCGTTTGCAGGCCGCTCCAGACGCTATGTCTTACATCTTCTTCCCACGCGGCGATGTCCTCGGGATGTTGATTGGCTTCAATAAATCGCCGGAAGCTCTCGTTCATGATGCGAAATCCGTGAAACCACACGACTAGTCCGCGGCGTTCCAATTCCTGGATAGCATGCTCGTTCTTTGGATTCACCCAGCCATCCTTGGACAGCTGGAATAGAACCAGGCACTCGTCCTTCGTGCAGGTGGCCCACAGAGCGCGATAGTAGGCATCGGCGCGGTCGAGGACATCTTTAACCACCGATTCCCGCAGATCCTCCGCTTTGCTGTCTGAATCCAAACCTCGGAGGTGCGAAGGGAGCAAGCTGGAGCCTACGCGGCGAAGCATGGCCGTGTGATTGCATTCATTTCGAACTCGGTCAATCAGATCCTGCGCGAACGGAGAATCCGCATGTTGTTCCTGAGCCTTGCCCAGTTGTGTGTTGAATTCCGCGATGCTCTTGTCTGTAAGGCGCGCTTTAAGGAAAAGACAGAGCAAGCCCGCCCACCGGTCCAGTATCTGGACAGCGCTCTGTGAATCGCGCGGATGGGTTGAGACGACCTCCGGGCTGCCGGAGACCAGATAAAACATCAGGTCCACTGTCGAAAGAATGACGACGCTACGTTGTTCGACATAAATGAGATTCTCAAGCAGCGCGAGTTTTTTCATATTGACTGCGGCCGTGTCCATTCCGAAGTCGAAATGATCCAGGATAACGATCTTCTTGTCTTGCGGCACGTCCACATCCCATTTTTCAGTGGAGGCCAGTACCGCAATGTCGATGGGGTAGCCAAGTAGGCTACTCCGCGTCGTGCTGCCTTTCCCGGACTTGGGATGGCCGATAATCAGAACGTGCTTGTAGATTGCGCCGCTCTCCAGGATCGATTCCAAGTCGCCAGCATTCATCTCATCGAGACCCCGCTGTCTGGGCCACTTGATGAAAAACAATTGGCGCGTCGCATAGTAGATCCAGAAAGCCAGTAGCAGACCCGCGGCAAGAAAGGAAACGCTCCCCCAACGGTCGAAGCCCGGCCAAGATGGAAATTCGGAAACAATGGGGTCGGGGGCGCCCCGGACAGTTTTTCGCAGGACAAGGGCCGGCAAGATCTCCGCAGGCACCGCGGCCCCGGCATCCTCATTCTTGCGGATGATTTGCCAGTGGAATTCCGCCCGATTAGGCGTCCCAGATAGGATCTGGTGGTCGCACCATGTTGGCGGAAAAAACGAGGCGCACGAATCGGCGAGCCACAGCTGGAACATACTGCCGTCACGCAGGCTTCCCTCAGGAGGCGGAGTCATGCCAGGAGGAAACCGGTTGAAGAATGACCGATCGTAGCGGTCCAAGGTCTCCTGGAGACGCAATGGCTCTAGTTCCGTGGCCTGGATGCGGAGAAGGTACTTATGGATTCGCTCGCCGCGCTGATCCAGCTTACGGGCAAGCTCAACCTGATCCTCTTGCGCTTCACGGAGCTCGATCACATCATGAGCAAACTTGAATAAGCCGCAGCAAGGAACCATCATGACCGTAAAGAGCAGAGATGCCACAACGACCGCATAGATATATCTGAGCGGCCTCTCCCGCGGCTCCATAACTGCCGGCAAGTAGGACAAGCGATTCCAGAACTTCGCCAGATAGGCCGCGTACACGGCCGCAAACAGGAGCTGCCAGCTCCACCCCGCGAGGACAGTGAGATAGGCCAGGACCAGCGCGCGTGTCGCAATCCTCCGGCCCCTTCCCTCCGAAGCCGTCTCTCCGAAGGGATAAATCATAGCCACGGCCCCCAGACCGAATGCGGCAAACAGGGCGCCAAACGACGTCATCGTGCGATAGCGCAGGAGGAACGCGCTGGCCAGGAACAGGTTCGTCAGAGCCATGTTCACGTAAATCCCTCGCCGGGCGGCATTGGGCCAAAGGTCCGCGAGCGGATATTCCCTGTGACGCACGAAGTACACGGTGGCCGCCAGGCACAGCGCGGCGATGTAGCCCAAGATCAAAAAAACCAGCAGGGTGTTTGCCTCTTTGATGCTATCTGAAAAATGTTCGTAGCTGCGAAACACCACCAGCGTCAGAGGCGGCTTCCGAAAGACGTCGAGCGGGGTCATATAGAGCATTTGCTGCTTGCCGAGATACCTCGTCGTAAGGAAGCCCGAGCTGCCCTGCGCGAGCCGCGTTCGAAACTCAGAATCCGGCTGCGTCTCTCGAGGAAAATCTTCGATCAAATTGCGGTGGGAAACCGAGTGGAATTGCACTTTCCCGGCCGCATTGATCACGGCAAAGCCATAGTCCTGCGGCAGCACCGGGTTCACCAGCGATTCGAAATTGATGGCCAGATACTTTGTTTGCAGGCCCCATTCCTTCTGCTTCGGATCTCCATTTTTATAGACGCTGCTAATGATCGCCGAGATTTCCCCTGTATTTGGTGAAATGCTCGGCTGGACCAGAAATGGGGAAGAGGGTTGGCTTCCTTCCGTTGCGTTTGGCAGACGGTCCAGTTCGGGCAGCGCATCGGCGCACGCGTCTTCCCTGCCAATACACGAGGCGATCGGTTTGAAGTACTCCTTTTTACTGATGTCCACCTGCGGCGTCATAGAACCCGCCGCGATCTTCATCTGCTGGAGTCCGTCCTTATCCGTCCAAAAAGCGAATAGAAACCAGGGATACCGCCCGCCCGGAGATGCGGTATAAGACTTCCAATATTCCTCCTTCTTGTCCTGCTTGAAATAGTAGGGCTCCCCATACCACACCTTCTCCTTCCCGTTCCGCTTCTCGTTCTCCTCTCGGTGCAGCGTCTCGAGCGGTTGTGCCCTCGAAAGATCGTCCAGCTCGTTGAGGGCGCGTCTGAGTTCCGATTTAACCTTATCGTTAA
>WNFC01008895.1_pt1 | contig 26521 bp, 25 predicted proteins | sample 5400541 | NCBI WGS metagenome assembly WNFC01 (sample SAMN13153342, study PRJNA577476) | soil metagenome | isolation source: 120 cm saprolite under Douglas fir tree site 2 hole 2 replicate 1 | place: USA:California | collected 2015-04-18 | reverse complement strand
CTTGCCAGATACAATGAAGTGCGAATCGGCGAGCGCAGGCCGCCGCTGCTCGCGTCCAAAATGAACCCAAGGATGTCCCTCAGGCATCGAATTCCATATGAAAGTGAAGAAGATCAGCCCTGAACAATTCGACTGCACGGTCACATCCATGCGCCCCTTCGGTTGCATGGAGCTGTGGGCCGGGAATGAGAAAGCCCACCGCTCCTTGAACCTGGCGGGGCTGGAGAGTGATGTGATCGCCGTTCCTTCGGGCGGCGAAAAGGGCGGCGATCTATCCGCCGTATTCTCGTGCAGCGATAACATCGCGCGCGTGATTCTTGCGGATTGCATCGGCCATGGCTATACCGCGAGCGCTGTCGCCCGGCACGTCCATCATCTCCTCCACAAGTTTCAAGACATTCGGGACACGGCAGGTTTGCTGGCGGCCCTGAACGACGCGTTTACCCTCTCGAACGAAGAGTCCGTTGGTCCGCTGCGGCTGACCACGGTCGTCACGGGAACTTTTGACGGAACAAGTGGCGAATTCAACTTTGCGTATGCGGCGCATCCGCGGATGCTTCTCTGGCGCGACCGTGACAGGCGATTCCTGGAGTTGGGGGAAGGGCTTGAGGGCTTCCCTCTGGGATACGTCACTGGTGAAACCTACAACCAACAGAGTGTGCGGCTGCACCACGGAGACATGATTCTGGCGTTTTCCGATGGGGCCACCGAAGTTCAGTCGCCTGTAGGAGAGCAACTCACCTCCAAGGGCTTCCTAGGGCTTGCGGAAAATACCCTGAGCCGATTGCCGCAGCCTTTCGTGCTCCAGGATTTTTCTCGCGCGCTCCTCGAAGGAGTTCATCTGTACCGTGGCCATTCAGGCGAGTTGGAAGACGACATAACCCTGCTCACTCTCAGACGCGTGCCGTAGTTGCTCTGTCCCGCAAGCCAGGACCGCTCTTTGCGACATTCCCGCGCTATTTGACAGGGTGAGACGCGAAGTACTGGTCTAAGCTTTCCACAACTTCTTTCACGCCCCGCTGCACATTCGTATCCAATGCCGCAACGATGGCCGGCACATCCTTTCCGCTCGCGGGTTCATCGTGGGTGTAGTAATGATTCCAAACAGTTGCGCCGGTTTTCAAATCGCGCATTTCAAGTTCCATTGTGACTCTCGCGGACATCGCGCCGCCTTCGACCTCTTTGAAATCATAAAGGCGCCCGCGAATCGCGAAGTCTCCTGTCACGTTGCTGCGCCGCACATGGACGGCGCGGTAGTGGCCGGTGGCGCGCAATTCACGCAGCAATACTTCCTGAATCATCTCTGCTGGAGGTTCAGCCCAGCGTTGGTATTCGTAGGTGCCCAGCTGCTCGGGACCGTTGCCGTAGACGATGCGATCCTCTCGATACAAATGGGAGGTCACCAGTCCGCTCAAGAGCAACCTAACGGGAACCGCCCCCGCTTTTTCAATGTCGCCCGCATCCGCGGGGACCGTGAGCTGATAATACTTCACCGGGCGTGCGGCGCCGCAGCCAGTAAGCAATCCAACCATCAGCACAAGGGTGGCGCGGCAGCCTATCCAGGCCGATAAGCGAAAGTATTTTCTGTGTCTCGTTGGCACGTTTCGCAAATCGCGCAGGTCCGTGTTCTGAGGCGCCGGGATCACTGTAGTTCTCCCGGTTTGTGCTCGCGTGGAGCAGCCGACCGAATGAGCGTGTAAGGCCTTGTCTTGATCGTGTTCGTAAATTCTTTGAGGTTTTGGCTAACGTGGCGCAGGTTTTCCAGTAGCTCATCAATATTGTCGGAGTTCACGTCGAGAGTCTGGTCGAGGCGCCCTGTCAGATCCGTCACCGTCGTGAGTGACTGCCGCAGGTCGATCACCGCCTTGCGAATATCCGCTCGATTCTCCCCGACCAGGGAATCGATGTGATTGAGCGCCTCATTGGCTTGCGCGGATGTTTTCCGCAAGTCCTGAAGCAGGGGCTCCAGTTTTTGCGTGGCGGAGTTCAAGTTCTGTACCGTCGACTTCACCGCGCCGCGGTTCTCCGCGATCATCCCGCGCGTTTCGGCGAGCGTCGCCGACATATTCGCGCGATTCGAATCGTTGAGCAGATCGTTGACGCGTGCCAGAGTCACCTTGACTTCGCTCGCGCGGTCGTTGAGCGTCTTCAGAAGCTCCTGCGCCTGCGGGGCCAGTTCGTTGATCTTTGCAGTGATAGCGTTGAAATCCACATATGGATCGGATGGCAAAATCGCGCCAGTGGGGGCAAGCGCCGCCCTCTCACTCCCAGGAACAATTTCCAGATGATTGTCGCCCAGCGGGCTCAAGCTCATGACTCTCACATGGCTATCCGTCTTCACCGGTAAGCCAGACTTCACGCTGAAGGTTATCTCGATGCGCGTGGAATCCTTGGCGTCAAGCTGCAATTTCTCCACGCGGCCGACTTTCGGGCCGCCGGCGTAGCGCACCGTGGCCCCAGGTTCCAGTCCGCCTGCAAACGAAAAGTAGGCGCGGTACGTCGCCGCGGTGCCGCCGAACGCTCCCGAGAGAGCAAATACTGTGGCCACCAGCACGGCAGCGGCAACCAGGACAAACAATCCCACCAGGGCTTGCTCGCGTTTCGCTTCCATTAGAAACCTCTCTTCCCCGCTATTTAGCGGCCAGGATGGCGGTGTTCTTCCGTCAGCATCTGCAGATAATCCAGTTCCCCGGAAACTGCGGGTTCGGCGATGCGGTTGAGGAATTGCCGCACGCGAGGATGTACGCTAGCACGCATCTCGTCGGTCGTGCCGATCGCCACCACATTCCCCTTGTCAATCAACACCATGCGGTCGGCGATCAGGAATGCACTGGCCAGCTCATGCGTGACCACGATAATGGTCATGTGGAAAGCTCTCTTGAGATCGAGAATTAGTTCGTCGACGCCGGCGGCAATAATCGGATCCAGACCCGCCGATGGCTCATCGAAAAAAAGAATTTCGGGATCCATGGCTAGCGCGCGGGCTACCGCCGCTCGTTTCTTCATGCCTCCGCTCAGTTGCGCGGGCATGTAGTTTTCGAATCCGGACAAACCTACCTGATCCAGCTTCAATCGCAGGATAATTTCGATGGTCGACTCTTCCAGCTTGGTGTGTTCGTGCAGCGGCAGGGCCACATTTTCCCCCACCGTCATCGAGCCAAACAGTGCGCCACCCTGAAACGACATTCCGATTTTCTTGCGGATTTCGTCCATTTCCTCGGTTGAGATGGCCGCGATATTTTTCCCTTTGAGCCAAATTTCGCCGGAACTGGGCCTCTCCAGCCCTACGAGCGTGCGGAGCAGCGTGCTCTTGCCGGAGCCAGATCCGCCGAGAATGACTAAAGTCTCTCCACGCATCACATCAAAATTGATGCCGTGAAGGATCTCGCGGTCACCATAGCTGACGCGCAGATCCCGCAAGGAGATCATCGCATCAGATTGCATTGCCGGGTTGTTGGTGTGCTCCATGCGGTATTCCAATCCCTACTTTTCACTGAGGAAGAAAAAGAGCGCCGTAAAGACCAGGTCCACCAGAATCACCAGAAAAATGGAAACCACCACGGCGCGCGTGGTCGAGCGGCCGACCTGTTCCGCGCCCGCACCCGTGGATAACCCTTCGTGGCATCCCACAGCCGTAATGGTTATGCCAAACATGACGCTCTTGATCAATCCGGTCGCGATGTCGCGCAAAAAAAGCGCGTCCAGGGAAGACTGAATGTATCGCACCACGGTAAAATCCGCCTGCGCCACGCCAAAGAGCGCTCCGCCGAGAATTCCCATGGAGTTCGCCCAGATTGTCAAGCACGGCAGCATCACGATCATGGCGGTAAATTTCGGCGCAACCAGGAAGTGAATCGGATCGATGGCCATGGTCTCCAGCGCGTCGATTTCTTCCGTGACCTTCATCGTCCCGATTTCCGCGGCGAACGCCGAACCGGATCGTCCGATGACCACGATCGCGGTAATCAGCGGCCCGAGTTCCCGCGTCATGGAAATGGCCACGGCGCTGGCAACAAAATTCAAGGCTCCGAACTTGCGCAGCTCGTAAGCGCTTTGCAGCGCCAGAATCAGTCCGATGAAAAAAGTAATCAGAGAAAGGATGGGGAGGGCCCCCACGCCGGTCTGCATGGCTTGCGAAATAGCCCGCTGCGCGCGGAGCGGCTTGCCCCGGAAAGGAGCGACAAAGGTGAAATAGGCCGCGCGGACGCCGAGCTTGGTCAGAGCTCCCAGGTAAGCAAGCCCGTCGGTAACCGATCCCCCAATTTGCGTTGTCAGTTCCACTGTGCTCTCGACAGGCTTCCTCGGTTTGTTGTTCGGCAGGCTCAGGGAGCCACGGACTGCGCTTCGTCCTCGTAAATCTCAAAAATTTTCACCAGTTTGGAAAGCTGCAAAACCTCCCGCACCGTGCGATTCAGCCCGAACAAGACCAGGCGCGACCCGATGTCGCGCGACGCCTTGAGGCCCTCCACCAGCGACGCTACGCCGGAGCTGTCGATGTACCGGACAGACTTCAGATTGAGAACCACACGCGGCATCCTCAATTCGCGCAGCTCGCGCAAAAGCGCCTTCCGCAGTTCCGGTGATGTCGCGAGGTCAATGTCCCCCGAAATATCGAAAATTGTTATCTTGTCCAAGTGGCGCGCGGCGATCTGCACGTTGGATTCTCCTCAGGATCCTTTTCCAGGTCCTTGCACATTCAAGAATTTGACGAGGCGAAGCTGATTCCTGCCTTCGCTGCGGCTGAATTCTACCGTATCCATACACTCGCGTATGAAGTGCAAGCCCAGACCCCCCGGCTTCACATCTTCGAGCGCGCGACCGCACAGTTTTTCAGGGTCTACCGCCGGACCGCGATCTTCCAGCAAGATTTCCAGCGCCTCTCTTCGCTGGCCATTTTGCGCCACCTGAGTCCGGTGGAAGGATGCCTCTATAGGCTGTTCGGCGTTTCCGCGGTAGGCATGCCGAATGATATTTGTGAGTGCTTCGTCGACGGCGAGGACCACCGCGTGGCACTCCGCCTCGGAGAATCCCAGCCCCGCCGCGAGCTGCCCCAGGGCTTGTCGCACCACGCAGAGCATCTCTGGATTGCTCCGCAGCTCCATTTTGAGTAGCAAACTGCCCCGGCTCACGTGAGCGCTCCTCTGGCCGAAGAAACCGGATTCCCCGTTTCGTCTAGGAAAGATTACTGCTTGGGGACGCGTGACACAAACTCTGCCCAGATAATACACTGAATCTCCCTAACGGCAACTTGCAAGCTCCCGCTGAAGGCCAGAGTCCTTGCAGGGGCGCGAAACCACCAGAATGGAGTCCCAGTATTCCCAATGTGCCTGAGATTCACTCGATCCGCCGGGCTAGGCTATCTTTAAACAATACTCAATGCTCGAAAACGTCCGTCTCCCGTTACAATCGATACGGATTGGTGACGCTTCGCTCGAAAATCTCAGCGGCACCCAAACCTGAGGAGCACTTCATGGGCCATCCACTTCTCGACCTCACGGACAAAACAGCAGTGGTGATCGGCGGAACCAGCGGTATAGGTCTGGCCCTCACGCGCGGACTGGCGCAAGCCGGCGCTAACGTTGTACCGACGGGACGCCGCACAGAACACGTTCGAAACGCCGCTGCGGAAGTCGTGGCGCTCGGGCGTCGCTCGCTTACCCAAACTTGCGACGTTACCGACAACACCAGCCTTCAGCGTCTCTTGGATGCAGCGTGCAAGGAATTCGGTAGCGTGCAGATTCTCGTGAACTGTGCCGGACGCACCAAGAAAATGCCTACGCTCGAATTTCCTGAATCCGAGTGGGACGCTATCTTCGAAACAAATTTGAAGGGTACTTTGCGCGCCTGCCGCGTGTTCGGCCGGCACATGATCGAGAGGCGCTACGGGCGCATCATCAATATCGGCTCGCTTTCGTCGCTCGTGGGGCTCTACGAAGTTGCCGCCTATGGCGCCAGCAAAGCGGCCGTTGCTTCCCTTACGAAAACGCTGGCGATCGAATGGGCTACTTCAGGCGTTTGTGTGAATGCTCTCGTTCCGGGCGTATTGCGCACGGACATGAATGCCGCGCTGCTCGACGGAACGGAGCGTGGCCGGGAATTCTTACTGCGCACGCCCATGAAGCGCTTCGGCAAGCTCGATGAGTTGGCGGGTGCTGCGGTCTTTCTCGCTTCCGATGCCGCCAGCTTCGTGACCGGCCATCTTCTGGTGGTTGATGGCGGCATCATGGCCAGCGGCGTCAATCAATAGCCCGGCCAAACGCTAAGAAGAGACCGCTATTTCGAGACTAGATGTCACGCGCGGCTCTTCGCAGCAACGCCTGATGACGCCATTTGCGCTCGCGCTTGCTTCACGATCGCCAGGAATTTCCTGGCATTCTCAACAATGATTTCCGGTTTGTTTGCCTTCAGCGCCTCGGCTTGCACTAATTCGCCGCCGATGCCCAATGCGGCCGCACCAGCTTCGATGAATTCAGCCGCTGTATTCAGGTTGACGCCGCCCGTCGGAACCAGTGGAACTTGCGGCAGCGGGCCTTTCAGAGCCTTGATGTATTTCGCGCCGCCCACCTGGCCACAGGGGAACACTTTTACGAAATCCGAGCCAGCCTCCCAAGCCGTGATAACTTCCGTGGGCGTGAGCGCCCCGGCCATCATCAGCTTCCCTTCCCGCACTGCAAGCTCGATGGTCTGAAGGTTGAGGCCGGGACTAACCAGAAACTGCGCGCCGGCATCGAGGCAGCGCCGCGCGACTTCGGCATTGAGCACGGTTCCCGCCCCAACCAGGATGTCGGAAGCCCCGCCCTTGGTGAGCTCCCGGATAACGTCCAGCGCGCCGGGCACCGTCATGGTGATTTCCACGATGGTTATGCCGCCTTCACAAACTGCGTCCGCCGCAATTCGTGCCTCGCGCGGCGAAGATCCCCGCACCACGGGCACGATGCCAATCTCCGCTATCCAATCGCGAACCTTTTGTTTATCCATTTCCGGCCACCTTTTTCCCTGCACCTCTTTAGCGTGCGATGCGCGCCCCGACTCCTTTCATCACCTGCATCACTTCCTGCAAAGTTGCCATCGACGTGTCTCCCGGCGTCGTCATGGCCAGCGCGCCGTGCGCGGCTCCGCACTCCACCGACCACTGCGGCTCTTGTCCCGCCAGGAATCCGTAAATCAGGCCTGAAGCGAACGAATCTCCTCCTCCGACGCGGTCGAAAATTTCAAGGTTCTCGCGGTTTCTTGCCTGATAGAACTTGCCATCGCAATAACAAACCGCGCCCCAATCATTCAAAGTTGCCGTCTTCGCTTTCCGGAGCGTGGTGGCGACCACCTTGAACGGATAATCCTTCACCACCTTCGCGATCATCTGCTTGAAGCCTTCCACCTCGAATGTCGAGTGGTGCTCATCCATTCCCGGCACTTCGTAGCCCAGTGCCGCCGAAAAGTCCTCCTCATTGCCCAGCATGACGTCCACGTGTGGCGCAATCCGCCTGTTTACCTCCTGCGCCTGTTTTTTCCCGCCGTGCGATTTCCAGAGCGAGGCGCGGTAATTCAGGTCGTACGAGACGACTGTGCCGTGCCGCCTCGCCGCCTGCATCGCTTCCACCGTCACTTCCGGAGTCGTCGCGGACAGCGCGCAGAAAATTCCCCCGGTATGAAACCACCGCACGCCCTGTTTTCCAAATATCTGCTCCCAGTCGATCTCGCCAGGCTTCAACTGGGACACGGCAGTATGCCCGCGGTCGTAACTTCCAACCGCAGCGCGCACGCCGAATCCGCGCTCCGTAAAATTCAATCCGTTTCGGGCCGCGCGTCCCACTCCGTCGTGTTCCACCCAGCGCACCAGCGATTGGTCCACGCCGCCCTGGTAAATCAAATCCTGCAGCAAGCGCCCGACCGGATCGTCCGCGAACGCGGTCACAACCGCGGTGTCCAAACCAAAGCAGCGCTTCAATCCTCGCGCGACGTTGTACTCGCCGCCGCCTTCGCACACTTCAAATGATCGCGCCGTCGCGATCCGCCGGTCCCCAGGGTCAAACCGCACCATGACCTCGCCCAGGCTCACCAGGTCCCAGCGGCATTCTTTCTTTGCTCTGATCGTCAGCCCCATGCCCTCACCTCGGCCGCTCATCCAAATTGAAAATTGTCACCCGCTACATTCTCACGAACTACTCCGGTTGTTTCCAGATTCAAGTTTGCGCTCCACCATCGATCCTGGCCGGCTCCAGCCTCGGACTCAGAACGTGAATCACGGCAAGAGCCACCAAATAGGCAGAGCCCGCGATCAGAAAGGGAACCCTATAGCTCCCCGTCCACTGAAGCGTGTAGCCCACTATTTTGGCGATGAGCATCCCGCCAACCGCGCCCGCCATTCCCCCGATTCCCACCACCGAGCCCACCGCTCGCGACGGAAACAGATCGGAAGGCAGCGTGAAAAGATTCGAGGAAAAGCCCTGATGGCCGGCGGCGGCAAGGCCAATCAGCAGGACCGCTGGCCACAATCCCGTCACTCGATACGCGAACACGATGGGAACGATGACGATCGCGCACGCCAGCATGGCGATTTTGCGCCCCGCGTTCACGGAAGCTCCCCGCCGGATCATGAACGAGGATAGCCAACCTCCGGCTACGCTCCCGACGTCCGAGATCAGATAGATCACCACAATCGGAACGCCAATTTGTGCCAAATGCAACCCGTGCTGGCGTTCGAGAAAATCAGGCACCCAGAAAAGATAGAACCACCAGATCGGGTCGATCAGGAATTTCCCGCACGCAAACGCCCACGTCTGCCTATATGGCAGCAGGCTCAACCATTTAATCTTTTGTGTCGGCTGGGGCGTATCGCCTCGAATGTAATGCAGTTCAGCCTTGGTACAGCGGGGATGGTCTTCAGGTTTTTGATAAACCAAAAGCCACAATGCCAGCCACGCGAAGCCCAGCGAGCCGATGATCACAAAGGCCCAGCGCCACCCAAAGTGACCGGTGATCCAGGGCACGGACAGCCCGGCTACAATCACTCCCACATTCGTTCCCGCATTGAAAATCCCTGTAGCCAGCGCCCGCTCCCTTGCGGGAAACCATTCCGCTACGGCCTTTATGCTCGCCGGGAACACTCCGGCTTCTCCAAAGCCCAACGCCACACGCGCCATCAAGAAACTGGAGAACGAACTTCCCACGGCGTGCGCCATCGAAGCGAGGCTCCAGAAAATCATCACCAGCGCGTAGCCCAGGCGCGTTCCGAAGCGATCGATAAACCGGCCCACCACGAGCATGCCGATCGCGTAAGCGGCCTGAAATCCCAGCACGATATTGCTGTAGGCGATTTCACTCCACCCGAGGTCATGCTGCAGCGTAGTCTTCAGCGCCGAGAGCACCCACCGATCCATGTAATTTTTTGTTGTGCCCAGCAGCAGCAGGGCGCAGATCACCCAGCGGAAATAGCCGGCGCGAGAGGAGGGGTTCGGCAAATCCCGTTCACCGGCCGCGCGCAAGATGGCGCGCAAAAATGTTGAAGCGGGTAGCGGCAGCGTGCCGGTCCGTATGCCCATTGGGTTTGCGACACGCGAGTTTTTTCATTCCGGCTTGCTCTTGCATATTCATGAAAGTCGTAATCCCGGAACGATATGCCTCCCGGCTCCCCGAGTCAAACTAGAAGCAATCAAAAATCGCCTCAATGAAATTTTCAACGCCGGAACCCCTAGTCTTGGCTTACTATTGGCTCGTTTGGCGCGACGTGGACCTCGGCACCAGCCGCAATCCCGCTCTGCGCCAGTCAAACGCGGTTTGCAGTCTAAACGGCCGGCGCATCTTCGTCGGCATTCCTGGAGGGCTCCATGTCTTCATCAAGCGCTTCGCGACGTGAATTTCTGAAACTCACTGGCGCAGGAGTCGCCGGCACCGCCCTGGGCGTCACGGCGTCCAGCTACGCCGGAATCCTGGGCGCGAATGATCGCGTGCGGGTGGCAATTTGCGGACTGCGAGGCCGAGGCCAAGATCACCTTCATGGCTTTGCCCATGTCCCGGAAACGAACGTTGCCGCTCTGTGCGATGTGGATGAAAGCGTGTTGAACAAGCGCCTCGCGGACGTGGAGAAGTTGGGCTTGCCGAAGCCAAAATCCTACATCGATGTTCGCAAGCTGCTTGAGGACAAAGATATTGACGCCATCTCCATCGCCACGCCCAATCATTGGCACTCGCTGATGGCCATCTGGGCGTGCCAGGCCGGGAAAGACGTGTATGTGGAAAAGCCGTGCTCGCATAACTGGTTTGAAGGACGACAATTGGTTCGTGCCGTAAAGAAGTACAACCGAATTTGCCAACACGGTAGCCAGTCGCGATCGAATACCGGAATGATGGAAGCCATTCAGCACCTGCGTGACGGCACGATCGGTGACGTGTACATGGCCCGCGCCCTTTGCTATAAGTGGCGGCCGTCGATCGGCCACGCTGCGGAGGAAGCCGTTCCCGCCGGCGTTAATTATGACCTGTGGACCGGCCCCGCTCCGCTAAAGCCGTTCACGCGCAATCGCTTTCACTACAACTGGCATTGGATTTGGGACACCGGGAACGGTGAAGTCGGCAACCAGGCCATCCACGAAATCGATATTGCCCGCTGGGGTCTCGGCGTTGGCTTCCCGGTATCCGTGTCCGCCATGGGTGGACACTTCATGTTCGATGACGACCAGGAGACGCCCAATACCTTGAATGCCACCTTCTGTTTCGATCCTCCGGTGGGCAAGCGCAAAATGATTGCGCTCGAAGTCCGGCACTGGATCACCAATCACGAGGCAGACATAGGCACAGGTGCTTTCGGGGCCAGTGGTGTGCCCCCCGCGGGACTCACCGCCGATGCCAACAAAAAGCCCGCTGCCCAAAAGCCCGCTGAGCAACAGCCCCTCGGCCCAAGAGATGCCAAGACAAACACGATCGGCAACATTTTCTACGGATCAAATGGCTATGGATATGACGCCTACAAGTCGTGGACCACGGACCAGGTTGAACCCGGGCCACACGGCAAAGGTTCTGGCGACCACTACGCGAACTTCATTGATTGCATTCGCAGCCGTCGTGCCCAGGATATTCATTCGCCGATTGAAGAAGCCCACATCTCCACAACACTGGTGCATCTAGCCAATGCCTCGTACCGTCTGGGACGTACGCTGCGATTCGATGCCGCGCAGGAGCAGGTCATTGGCGACGAGGAAGCCAACCGTCACCTACGCGGTAGTTATCGCGAACCTTATGTTGTGCCGGAAAAGATTTGACCTGCCATGCGCACTCCTTTCATCGGCACGTTTCTCATCCTCAATACTGTGACTGTGTTTCTAACATCCTTCGTCTTCGGTGGCCCCCATCCTTCCGACCGAATCGCCCTCGCTGTAAACGAGCAGCAGCGTCGCGTCGATGTCTCTATCGATGGAAAACCCTTCACTTCCTACATCTGGCCTACTACGCTCAAAAAACCCGTTCTCTACCCGTTGCGCACCGCCAGTGGCACCATCATCACTCGCGGCTATCCGCTCGAACCACGCCCTGGCGAACGCGACGATCATTCTCATCACGCTGGACTCTGGTTCAACTACGAGAGCGTCAATGGCATCGATTTCTGGAACAACTCCGACTCTATCAAGCCGGAAGACGCTCGCAAAATGGGCGCCATCGTCCACCGCTCCATCGTCTCCGCAAAAAGTGGTTCGCAGCAGGGCGAGCTCGACGTCGAAACCGAATGGGTCACCTTCGACAAAAAAGTTTTGCTCCACGAACGAACGCATTTCGTCTTCCGCGGCGGCCCTGGCTTCCGCAGCATCGACCGCATCACCACTCTGCAAGCTCTCGATGAAAAAGTCGATTTCCAGGACGCCAAAGACGGCCTCTTGGGCCTTCGCGTCGTTCGCGCTCTGGAGATTCCTTCGGACAAACCCGAGGTCCTTTACACCGACGCCAGCGGCCACGCCACCACCGTCCCCGCGATGGACAACGCCGGCGTCAACGGGACCTATCTCACCAGTGAAGGCAAGAAAGGTGACGCCGCCTGGGGCACTCGCGGCCGCTGGTGCAATCTCAGCGGACTCGTCGGCAGCGAGCCCGTCACCATCACCATTCTCGACCACCCCGCCAATCCTGGGTTTCCCACGTACTGGCACGCCCGTGGCTACGGCCTTTTCGCCGCCAATCCGCTCGGCCAGAAAATTTTCAGTGACGGCAAACAATCGCTGAATTTCTCCCTGGCCCCGAATGCTAGCGTTACCTTTCGCTACCGCATCCTGATCAGCTCCGCCATCGCCACCCCCGAATCCACCGAAGCCGCCTACAAAGACTTCATCGCCGCGTACATCCCACTAACTCGCTAAATCACATGACCACCCACATCGGCCTCATCGGCGGCGGCAACATCACGGAAACCCACGCGCGCGCCGCCCGCGCCATTCCCGGCGTCGAAATTTCCGCCATCCACGGAACCAACGCCGAAAAAATCGCCCGCCTCTGCCGCCAACACGGCGGCACGCCCTATGAAGATTTCGACGCCTTCCTGAATCATCGCCCCATGGATCTCGTCATCATCGGTTCCCCTTCCGGCCTCCACGCCGCACAAGGCATTGCCGCCGCCCGCCGCAGCCTGCATGTCCTCACCGAAAAACCGATCGAAATTGGCACCGCGCGAGCCGACGCTCTGATCGAAGCCGCAAAGCAGTCCAAAGTCCAGCTCGGCGTGATTTTTCAGGACCGTCTGAAGCCGCACATTCGCCAACTCAAGAATTGGCTCGATCAAGGCTTCCTCGGTAAGCCCCTCTTCGTCGACGCCCGCGTGAAGTGGTATCGCCCGCCCGAGTACTACGCCAATTCCCGATGGCGCGGCACGCTTGCCCTCGACGGCGGCGGCGCCTTGATCAATCAGGGCGTCCACACCATCGATTTGCTCCTCTGGCTGCTCGGTGATGTCGTTCGCGTGCAAGCTCGCACCGCCACTGTGCTCCACAAAATCGAAGCTGAAGACACTGCCGCCGCCATCCTCGAATTCTCCAGTGGCGCCCTCGGCATCTTCCACGCCACCACCGCCGCCTATCCCGGCTACCCTCGCCGCGTAGAAATCTCCGGTACCGAAGGCACCGTCATCCTCGAGCACGACCGCATCATCGAAGTCAATCTTCGAAACGCCCCAGCCGCCGCCATCGAACCCACCGCCCTCGACGAAAACCAAAGCGCCTCCTCCGCCACTGTCAGCGATTTCCGTGGCCACCAAGCAGTCCTCGAAGATTTTCTCCAAGCCATCCACCAAAACCGCGCCCCAGTATGCGACGGCGTCGAAGGCCGCCGCAGCCTCGCCCTCATCGAATCCATCTACCGCGCCGCCAAAACCCCCGATCGTGCCGTCTCCGTGTGACTCGCAAAATTTTCGGGTAGTGGTCAGTTTGAATTTTCTTGATCGTGACAATAGGGGTTAAAATTCAAACTGACACGCTGCCAAATTTCGCAAGCATTTGCCTATCTTCAGACAATTCATGTAGAGTTTGCTGAATCCATCGTGGTCTGCGAGGTGCTCCCATGGCCACTACTCTCACGCCTTCTGAAAAAAGTGTTTTGCCGCCGCGTACCTCTCCCGAACCATCGCCGGCAACGAAACGCTATTTGGCGCTCGACGCCTTTCGCGGCTTCATCATGCTCATCCTCGCTGCGGAGGGATTCGGATTCTCCGCGCTCAAAGGCGATCCCACCTGGGGCCGCGTTGCGCGCTGGTTCAACCATGTGCCCTGGGAAGGCGGCGTTTTCTGGGACATGATTCAGCCGTCTTTCATGTTCATGGTCGGCGTGGCTATGCCGTTCGCCCTTGCGCGCCGCGCGGAGCTGGGCGCCACGCCCCAACAAAATTTTCGTCACGTGCTCGGGCGCTCTCTCCGCCTCATCATTTTGAGCCAGATCCTCATCTGGGTTTCCGCTGGCGAGATCAAGCCGCAATTGATCAATGTTCTTTCCCAAATTGCCTTCACCTATTTCCTTACCTATCTCATCATGCGCCGGCCGTGGCGATACCAGGCCCTCGCGGCTTTTGTGCTGCTCGCAGGATGGACCGCTTTACTTTTTGCCTTCCCTGGCCCCGATGGCCCCTTCTCCCATCGAGATCACATTGGACTTCGCGTTGACCGTGCCATCTTCCGCTACGACTACGACCCCGCATATTCCACGCTGAACTTTCTCACCAGCACGGTGTGGAATCTGGCGGGCGCTTGGGTCGGCCGGATGCTCATGAGTAACAAATCCCATCGGGAGAATCTCATTAGGCTTGCCACGGGAATGGCGCTCTCCTTTGCGCTGGCCTTTGCCATCCACCCGTGGATCCCCTTCGTCAAACAGGTCGGGACGGCATCCTTCGTCTTGTACAGCCTGGGATGGGTGCTGTTCATGCTCATCGGGTTCTATTGGCTCGTGGAGGTGCGCGGCTACCGCAAGTGGACGTTTCCTCTTGTTGTAGCGGGCATGAATTCGATTTTTATCTATTCGTTGAGCATCATTCTGCCCGAGTGGCTGGATCACGCCGTCGGAGTTTTCACGTTTCACTACAAGTTCATCGGGACGCTCGCTCCCGTCGCGCAAGCATGCACCGTTCTCCTCGTCATGTGGTATCTGTGTTTTTGGCTGTATAAGCGGAACATCTTCTTGAAGCTTTGAACCCGCACAGCGCCTCGCCATTGTCGCTTCCATCTACAGCGCCGGCAAGACTCCGATTGCGCCGTCACTCTCGCATCTTCATCGAATTGTGACTTGACAGGCACCACCCGCCGGGTTTGAATGAGTTTCCTGCGAGACAGGCGCGAGGGCTGATAAGCTCTCCTCCCCCCAGCTCTGTCCCCCTTTCGGTAATCATTGTCGGTATGGGTCGAATCGATTCTAGGAGGAAGTCCGATGCAATGGAAAAGGGTGGTTTCCGTCGTTGTGTCTCTGATGTTTTCCCTGGCAGTGCCAAACCTCAGTATCTCGCAGAGCGAGGACGGGGAGTCGCAATCCGCCATTCTGATCCCCGCAAGCTCAATTGAACTTCCGGGAGACGTCGGGCATCGCGCACATACCAATCACCTGATCAAGTTCGACCACAATGCCCGCCACGGGGGCGCTCCCTCCGGCGAGACTCCGGCATCGCTGGGTGTGGTGTACAACCTGCCTTCGAGCGGTGGTGGTGGCGTGATTGCCATCGTGGACGCTTTCGATTACCCCACGGCTGAAAATGACCTTAACGTTTTTTCGACCCAATTCGGCCTGCCCGCATGCACCACCGCCAACGGCTGCTTCAAGAAAGTCTTCGCCAGCGGCTCGCAACCCGCGGCGAATTGTGGCTGGTCTCAAGAGGCCGCCCTGGACATCGAATGGGCCCACGCCATGGCCCCCAACGCCAAGATTGTTCTCGTCGAAGCGGCCACCAATAGTTTTGTGGATTTATTAGCCGCCGTGGACGTGGCCACTAGTCAGGTTCAGGCAGGCCCAGGTGGCCGCGGAGAAGTCTCCATGAGCTGGGGAGGCAGCGAATTTCTCACGGAAACCGCGTTCGATTCCCACTTCCAGGGCAGCGGCGTGGTGTACTTCGCCGCCAGCGGTGACACCGGCGGCGCAAACATTTATCCCAGCGTTTCCCCGTTTGTTGTTTCCGCGGGCGGCACCAGCGTGAATCGCGATAGCCGGGGCAACTTTCTCAGCGAGACGGGCTGGAGCGGAAGCGGCGGTGGCCCGAGCGCGTTCGAGTCAAAGCCAACATACCAGTCTGGCGTTGCGGGGACCGGTGCAACGCGTTCCGCGCCCGATTTCTCCTTCGACGCGAACCCCAATACCGGCGTTTCTGTCTATGACACCACTCGGTGCCACGGCGCGAGCGGCTGGCTTGTATTCGGCGGCACCAGCGTATCCTCGCCATCTCTCGCTGGCATCGTGAACCTCGCTGGACACTTTTCCCCCAATTCGCAGATGGAACTGTCCACCATCTACGGCAACCGCACCAACGCCAGCGACTTTCGCGACATCCTGACCGGCTCCGCTGGCAGCTTTAGCTGCTCCGCCGGATACGATTTCGTCACCGGCGTCGGCAGCAATCAGGGACTAAACGGGAAATAGCCCCAAACTAAGGACTGAGGACTGAAAACGGACTCAATGGCCAAGCCGTCTGGCGCAGTCTCGAAGAATCTCCGCCTCCCACGCCGGGCGCTTGGGATTTTCGCGATGCGTCAAATCAGAGGGGATTCTCCCAGCAAGATGCAGGAACACCGCAGCAGAGTGTTTGTACGCCGGAACGGGCTCGCGAAACGCCACATTCCCGAGATATTGCAGCGCATCCGAGAGCGCGTAATACGCAGGGTCACCTTTTTCCCAGAGTCTGTCGCGCTCGGCAAATTTCTCCGGCGCAAACGTCGCAAGCCCCAGCAAATAGTCTGATCCATACTCGATCATGTTGATGCCCAGGTCGTTTCCCGTGTAGATGCGAAAGTCGGGCCGATGCGCGTCCCTCAGCGCGAGCCGCTCCAGTTCGGTCAATCGGTCGAGCGATGAGTGTTTGATGCCCTTGATTTCCGGAATGTCCATCAATCGCCGGAAAGTTTCTTCATCAAAAATTTCGCCGTTGGGGGCGAACATCTGCCCTAGCTCGAACGCCAATACCTGCGGATATCCGCGGCAAACTGCCGCATAAGCCGCGGCTTTCTCCGCGGAAGATTTTCCGTGCAGCCGGCTCGTTTGAAACAGAATGGGAATCCCGCCGTGTGCAACAACGGCGTCCATCTGCTTGCGGTAAAGTTCAACAAGATCGCCCGTCTGCCCTTCGATGTACGCGCCGCCTACAAACGGCGCATCCTTTCCCAGCGCCTCCCGCGTCCATCGCAGTACGTTAAATTTTTCCTTCTCGCTCAGGGAATTGACGTAGCCTGTGTCCATGTTCACGGCGTTCATCAATCCACAGCGATGCGTGGCGCGCAGATGATTCTGAAAAGCTTCCACCGCAATTCGCCCATCCGCTTCAAACGGCAAGAGCGCCGCAGCGATACCTTGCACTTTTCGGCCCGGTTGTTGCCGTTGAATGATGGAGCTGATTTTCATCGCGCCGCCTTGATCGATTTGAGTTGCGGCGCCAACTCGGAGCTTTTGTAGTAGCTGTCCAGCGGATAGCAGCCCGAAGGCAAACCGTTGCGCGGCGCGGTCGTGCAATCGCTGAACGTTCTGCAAATTCGTTTGTGCTGAATTTCATTTCCTTCTGTCGCGTCCCACAACATTTCGGGATACGTCAGCACCATCCGCCCCAGCCCAACCAAATCCGTCCATCCCTCGCGCACGGCGGCTTGCGCCACGTGAGGAAGAAAATCCTGCAAGTAACTGTACGCTGTGCCCACAAAAATCATTTTCGAAAATCGTTCTTTCAGCTGCCGCGTCACGTTCATGTGCTGCGCCACGCCATGCAGGGGATCTTCCGGAGGCTGATATCCATCCGAGGGCGGATACAGCGCCGGCCGCTGAATGTGCGGATTGTAGTACGGGCTCCCCGCGGTGATATTTACCAGCTGGATTTTCAAGTCTTCGAGCAGGGACAAGAATTTAATCGTCTCCGTCAAATCCATCTGCGTGGGGTCGTCCTCCTTCACCCCGAATCCCCAGCGGTACGGAATCAAATTTTCCTGAGATTCCGGAATTCCCGGGCCCGGTCTTCCGTTGATTGACAATTCTGGATCAGGACGAAACGGCACGGTGTCAAACGCGGAAAACCGCACACCGATGTGCAGTCCCGGTGCGGTCGATCGGATTCCCTGTACCACCTCTCGCAAGAAGCGCGTGCGATTTTCAAAACTTCCGCCGTACTTCCCTTCCCGGGTATGCGCGCTCAGGAATTCGTGGCCCAGATAGCCGTGGCAATGTTTGATGTCCACGACATCGAGAGAATCACGAGACAATCCCAATCTTTGGTCAAGAATCGGATGGTGATAAACGACGTGAGGCTCCGGTTTGTCGTGCGCATTTGGCCGGCAAAATCTTCCGGAATGCGTCAATTGCAATCCGATCAAGAGCCCTTCGATCGAGCCCGTTGTGCGGCGATGCTCTTCGGCCAGGGCGTCGCGCAACTTCGCCAGTCCCGCGCGCGTGTGCTCGGCAATCACCAGTTGATTCGGATTCGCGCGGCCCTCGTGCGACACAGCGACGGCTTCGCCTCCCCAGATTAATTTCGCTCCGCTCTGTCCGAATCGTTTCCAGCGCCGGACGGTGAGCTCGCTGGGATTTCCATCCGCGGTTCCGTCCCATCCTTCCATGGGCTGGACGGCGATGCGATTGCCGATTTTGATTTCTCTGCGCACCAATGGTTTTCGCAAGGGCGATTCCGCTGTGCGCGCAATTTCGCGGTCGCAAGGAATTCTTATTTGCAGCGAACGCAGGTGTTCCTGAAATTGCCCCACGCTCTTCAAACTTCCTAGACGCAGAATCCTGCGCTCGTTCATTTCGATGGCTGTCCTTAGTTTGAAAACTTTGGGAAGGATACTTCGGCTGAAGCGGAAAAAGGAAGGTCTGGGAAATGTGTCGAAGCCTTTAGCCAATGACCTGCGAACGGCCAAAAAAACGAAACGCTATCGAAAGCAAAATAAAAAAGTGGCGGACGAGCCTGTAAGCCGGATTCTGTGCCGCACGCAAACCGTAAAACGGCCCGCATGCGCGGCGATCATTCCTCTAGGTCACGGTTCGCACCGTGACTCCAGCAGCCTACCCGAGGGTTTTCATCCGCGATGGCTTGCACCACTGCGAAAGGAGCGCGTTCCTTGAAGTGGCGACCGCAAAGCGGTCGACTCCATGAACGCGGATTCAGTGAGCCGGGCCAGCTCTCCCCTCCTATTTGGCCTTGCACCACGCGGGGTTTTCCGTGCCCCCGATGTTGCCATCGGAGCGGTGGGCTCTTACCCCACCTTTTCACCCTTGCCAAACGATGCGTGCATGTAGAGGCCGGGCGGCAAGCCCGGCTCTTTCCGAAGACGTCTCGCAGGTTTCCCTGCGCGATGCCACCGTGCTGCGCTTCGCCGGCGGTCTATTCTCTGTGGCACTTTCCGTGAACGGTAGCACAGGCTTTAGCTTGTGCACTCTTCGACTGTGCAGCCAAAACTTCACGCTGCCCAAGAGGCACAGACTGAAGTCTGTGCTACTGCTCCCCTGGCGTTACCAGGCGCGTTGCCCTGTCAAGAGTTCCGTTGACCGCTCTCCGCTCACCATTAACAGTGTCCGCGTCGCGGTCGCCATTCGTATGAACGCAGAGCGGTCAACGTGCCTCAGGACGGTGTCCGGACTTTCCTCCCGCCCCGGCTGTGTAGCGGCGGCTTTACGCCGCCACTCTTCCGCCGGAACCAGCGATCACCCGGCCCGCCCGCCACTTCCATTATACCTCCGCTGATCACGGCTTGGGGCAGGTATTCACTCGTTTTGAGTTGCTTCTGGTTGGGCCGGAATCTTGTCAGTCATCCCCCAACGTATCTGTGACCTCTCCCGAGGCGGCCAATAGTAGAAGAGCACCAACGCGCAGACAGACCATAGTACAATTCGCATCTCATACGCATACTCGACGCTCCCATTGATCCCTCCGATGACCAAAACATTTGAAACAGTGTGTGCGATGGCGGCAGGAATGACAGAGTTCCAACGCAACTTCATCCACGAAAGCACATAGTTCATCGCCAAACAGATCGCAATTCTCAATGCAAGATGCAACAGTGCCTGCGCCATCGAGTATCGAAAGCGCATGTCGCTATGAAAATGAAAAGCCGACCATATCAACCCCGTTAGAAAGACACCGCGGTGCAAGCCGTATCGCCGCAATAGCGGTGGCAACAGAATTCCGCGAAAAACAACTTCCTCTGCGAAAACCACAAAGGCCATCAGGATCAGTGACCAACGCCAGGACGAATTAAATGAAACATAAGACGTCAACCGTGGCGGCAACGCGGTCTGAAAGTCACGCGCAGCCCACTGCGCGCGGTCGTAACCGTATTGCAATGCTGAAATCACTAAACTCATGAGAACTGGCAGCATCAATCCGAAAAACGCGAACCGCGGCTCGGGTAGTTGCATTGAGGAACACGCACTCTTCTTCGCAGCGTCGCCCAGAATCAGGATCGCGATAAAAACGAGCAGTAACGCAGTAAGGACTTCGATGAGAACGATGTAAACGCTAAAACCGGAGGAGCCCGAGCGGTACCACCACCAGGTTGGAATAGCCAACAGCATCGTCGAAAATCGATCCAACAGAAACAGTGGACACACCAGCACAAAAATCAGCATTTGCACCCTGTGCCATGTTCCCACGGACTCTTCTTCGGAATAGACGTATCCGCCAAGCCGCAGCGGCAATGAGGAAATACCTAGGTGCATCCGTAGGGCAAAGACTCCCAGCATCGCCAGTGCGATCAACGCAAGGGAAAAACCGGTAGGGTGCGCCTTGAAAGCGGCAGCACATTCTTCGAGAAATGAGGCCAATTCGCTACGATGAGTAAAAACAGATCGGTTCTCCTTGCTGAAGAAAGTGTATTCACCGATGATCAGACAAAAGCCCAGGAGTACGGGAAGGAAAACGGCGAATGCCATGCGTCGTATAGGGTGCGCACTAGCTTGGAAGCAACCATAGTACGCAAATACACCTGCGATAACCACTGGGATCAGACCTATGACCATGAAACTGTACGCGATCCCAGTTCCGAACAACCAAGTCAATCGTGGCGAAATAAACAGGAAAACAGCACCCGCAAGGTAGAGCAGCTGCCACGGATCCGCAGGAATGACTGACCGCAGGAATTCGACGATGCGCGTCACTTCAATCCCACCAGCTTCTCAAACTCGCTTTCACTCAAGATCGTTACTCCCAATTCCTTTGCCTTCTCGTACTTGGAGCCGGGATCGGCGCCGACAACGACGTAGTCGGTCTTTTTGCTGACCGAGCTGGAAATTTTACCGCCGTGTTGTTGGACGATTTCGCCGGCTTCTTCGCGTGAACGGTTCGCGAGGCCGCCGGTGAAGACGAAACTCTTGCCGGCAAATTTATCGCTCTTGACCTTGCGTTTTTCTGCTGTTGGATGAACGCCGGCTTTGTTCAGCTTTTTGATGAGCTGGCGATTGGCAGGCTCCGAAAAGAATTCGACGATGCTGGCCGCGACCTTGGGCCCGACCTCGGGGACTTCGACAAGCTGCTCTTCTTTCGCCGCTGCCAATTCTTCGAGCGAAGAAAAATGTTCCGCGAGCAATTGTCCCGTGCGCTCGCCGACGAACTGGATGCCCAGCGCGTAAATCAGCCGCTCCAGCGAATTCTCCTTGCTGGCTTCGATTTCTTCCAGCAGATTTTGCGCGGATTTTTCCGCCATGCGCTCCAGCCCGGCGACTTCGTCTTCCTTCAGCGCGTAAAGGTCCGCGACATCCTTGACGAGTTCCTTGTCCACAAGCTGGTCCACGATCTTGTCGCCCAGTCCGTCGATATTCATCGCGTGGCGCCCCGCAAAATGGAGAATCGATTCTTTTCTCTTCGCCGGGCACGCGGCATTCACGCAGCGGTAGGCCACTTCTCCTTCAATGTGATGAATCGCGCTGCCACATTCCGGGCAATGCTTGGGCATGCGAAACGGCTTGCGCGGCTTCCCTTCCTTTGTCACCTTCAGCACGTGCGGGATCACTTCGCCGGCGCGCTCGATCAAAACCGTGTCGCCAATCTGCAATCCCAGCCGCTCGATTTCGTCCATGTTGTGGAGCGTGGAACGGCTGACAGTGACGCCTCCGACTTGCACCGGCTCGAGCATTGCCACCGGCGTCAGCGTCCCGGTGCGGCCCACTTGCACGATGATGTCGTAGACGACGGTGGTCTCCTGCCGCGCGGGATATTTGTACGCAATCGCCCAACGCGGCGCTTTGGACGTGTAACCCAGTTCATTTTGAATGGGAATGGAGTTGACCTTGACCACCACGCCGTCGATTTCGTAGGGCAGCTTCTCGCGCTTGCCGTCCCAATCATCGCAATAGGCGGTGACGGTTTCGATTCCGGCGCAAAGTTTCCAATCATCGGAGGCGCGGAACCGTAATTGCTTCAAAGCCTGGAGAGAGTCCGAATGCTTCGGGAACGGCACTTTTCCATCCACGAGCAGGTAGTAGGCAAAAAAATCCAGCCTCCGCGCCGCGGTTATGGCCGGATCCAGCACGCGCACGGCCCCCGCCGCGGAATTTCGCGCATTCACAAAGATTTTGCCCCCAATCTGCTCCTGCTGACGATTGAGCGCTTCGAAGGCTCTCTTCGTCATCATAATTTCGCCGCGCACTTCGAACTCCGACGGCAGTTTGTTTTTCTTCAAGACCGCCGCGTCCACGCGCAGTGGAATCGAGCGGATGGTCTTCACGTTCGGCGTGACATCCTCGCCGGTCGTGCCGTCGCCGCGTGTAACGCCGCGCATCAGCACGCCATCCTTGTATTGCAGCGAAATGCTCAGGCCGTCGAATTTGTGCTCGGCGATGTATTCGATTTTTTGCTGGCCGCTTCCTTCGCGCACGCGCCGGTCCCATTCGCGCAACGCGTCGTAGGAAAACGCGTTGTCCAGGCTGAGCATGGCACGCGCGTGCCTCACGGTAGAGAATCCATCGCGAGGCGCACCGCCCACACGAACGGTCAGCGAATCGGGCGTGACCAGTTCCGGGTGCGCGGCTTCCAGCTCCTTCAAGCGGTTCATCATGCGGTCGTAAGCGGCGTCCGAAATTTCCGGCTCATCCAGGACGTAGTAGCGGTATTCGTGATAACGCAGCTTCTCGCGGAGGTCTTCGATCTCTTTTTTGACGCTTGCAGGCGCGGCCTTGGCCATGAAACCCTCGGCACTCTCCTCGCCCGTCATTCCGAGCGAAGCGTGTTTTCTGCGTCCCGCATGTTTCTACGGGACGAGGAATCTCTCTTAGCACTCGATTGCAGGATGGAGTGCATAGAATCGGCTGGTATTATATAGAATGAATGTCTTGGTACACGAACGGTGCAACCCTGAACCAACGATGACAACAAATCTCAGAAACGCTTTGCTGATTCACAACCCCAACGCCGGCAACGGCGGCAAAGGCCGCCGCGGCACGCTCGACGCGGCGCGGCAAATTTTTGCCGCTGGCGGCATCGACTCCGAACTCGCGGAAACCACCGGCCCCGGCCATGCCACGGAAATCGCGCAGCGCGCCGCTGCCGAAGGACGCGGGCTGGTGATCGCCTGCGGAGGCGATGGCACGCTCAATGAAGTCGTCAACGGCCTCGCGGCCAATCAGAACGGCCACCGCGTGCCTCTTGCGCTTCTGCCCGGCGGCACCGCGAACATTCTCGCCAAGGAACTGGCTTTACCGTGGGACATCCCCAGCGCGGCCGAGAAGCTCGTTCGAGGCACGGTGAAGGAAATCGCGCTCGGCTTGGCGACGCCCCTCGAACAGCCGGAAAAGAAAAAATATTTTCTGAGCGTTGGCGGCGCCGGTCCCGACGGCATGATCGTTTATTCGCTGGACCTCGATCTGAAAGCACGCATCGGCATGCTGGCCTACTGGTGGGAAGGCGCCCGCGAGGTCTTCCGCTACAACTTCCAGCATTTCCGCATTGTCAGCGGCGGCCAGAAACTCGATGCTTCTTTGGTCATCGTCGGCCGCACCAAGAATTACGGCGGCCCGTTTAAGATCACCACAGGCGCGGATCTCTTCGAAGACCAGTTCGAAGTCATGGCTCTCACCACACGCAGCGGCTTTCGCTATTTGAGCTATTTGCCCACGCTCTGGATGGGCAACCTGCGCGGCACCGAGGGCGTGCATTTCCACAAGTCCGATGCGGTCATTTGCGAGCCGCTGGATAAGAATCCCCTCTACGCGCAAGTCGACGGCGAACCGCTCGCCCGCCTCCCCGTCGAATTCAAGATCGTCCCCCGCGCTTTGAAGCTTCTGGTCCCCGTTGCTCCTTCGTAGTATCCGGTCTTCACGATGGATCCGCTCACCCATGCTCTTGCGGCGTACACGCTGAAGCGCGCCGCGTTCCCGCGTGTGGCTCGCCGCGTCACGATTGCGATGCTGATCGCCGGGACCATCGCGGACGTTGACATGCTGAGTGCGTATGTCGGTCCTTCCGCGTTTCTCAGCTTCTATCGCACGTATTGTCATTCGCTCCTTGCCGCTCTGCTGTTCAGCGCGCTCGTCACTCTTCCCTTTCTCCTGCGCAAAAGCGCCGCAACAGAGAAACGCACGTTTCTTTTTTCAATTTTTGGAGTGGCTCTTGCAGCTTCCGTTCTGCATATGCTGCTCGATCTCTGCCAGAGTGCTGGCGTGGAACTCTTCTGGCCAGTTTCGAAACACAGCTTTGCTCTGGATTGGGTAGCGCATGTCGATCTCTGGATGCTGGCTATGTCGGTTTGCGCTTTGTTTTGCACGGCAACGCGCTCGCCGCGCTGGAGTCACGCACCTATCGTGGCGAGACACCTCGCAGGGCTGCGGCGTTTGCCGAAACTGGTTCGCTCTTCCGTTGGGACGGCATCGTCGAAACGGACAGCGCCTTGCACGACGTGGAAGTCGAGACCGGGCTCGCCGCCTCTTTCGACCCCGACTCCGCCATTACTTCCTACAAACCGGAACCTTCGCCGGCCCTGGACGCGGCTCGCGACACAGCCGTTGCGCGGCGCTTCCTGCAAGCCGCGCGCTTTCCCAAGGCCTCGGTCGAGAAGACGCCGCAAGGTTTTCATGTCGTGCTGCGCGCGTTTCCTTACGGCCGAGAGGCCATGTCCGGCCCGCGAGTGCACGCGGTGATTGAGACTGATGCCTCCGGGAAAGTTCTCTCCCAAGAACTCGCTTGGGACACCATCTCAAAATAATTCTGGGGAAAAAGCGCGTGGCTAATTTGGCGCAGTGGGATGTGGCCGGTGCCGGAGTATCAGCCGAGAAAGAGCATAACTCGCGACCGCTACGGCCATGACCGCGAGGGCAACGCTCCACTTGTGCTGTTTCAAGAACGGCAAAGCGTCGTGCCCGTAGCGAATGGCCAGAAAACCGATGCCGAAGTAGCGGATTAGCCGCGCCAAACTGATCGCGGAGGTGAAGCTTGCCAGGCGAACTTCGAACACTCCCGCGGCGACGACGAAAACCTTGAAGGGCGTCGGCGGAGGCAGGAGCGCCGCAATGAGCATTCCCCAAAAGCCGTTCTGAACAACCCAATGGCGGATGGCATGCGCGCGGTCCCCAGCGTGCCTGTGAAACACCGCTTCGCCGCCTTTCTCCGCGATGAAAAAAAGCAGCACGCAACCAAGCACAGATCCCAAGGCAGCCATGAATGCATACAGCGGCATCCGCGTCGGATGCTGGATGGATAACTCAATCAGGAGAAGATCATTGATGATCGGAAACGTGAGCACGGAAGAATCGAGAAAGGAAATGAGAAAAAGCCCCGGCGCGCCGAGACCGCTGGCGAAAGCCACCACTTTTTGCTTCCATCCGCTCAGACTAGCGGGCAAAGGAAATTCCTCCGAGCAATCAGTCGCGGCTTGTTTGGGTGTGGCATGGGGCTATGGCAAAGAAGGATGCGCACGGACGATTATTGCGCAAAGGCGGCGCGGTCGAAATGGTTCATAAACACCTGCATGAGCGCGGTGCGGTGCAAGTTCGGAAGCTTGGGAACTTCCCCAATCACGCGAACGTGGCCGAAGCGCTCGATGGTTTCGCGGTTCTCGCGGTTCTGGTCGCCGATGAGCACCACGCCGTGCACGGGCAATTCCGCAGCGTGCAGCGCGGCGAGGGTGAGCAGGGTGTGATTCACCGTGCCCAGGCCGCTGCGTGCGGCGACCACCACCGGCAATTTAAATTTTACCAGCAGGTCGAGCATAAATTGTTTCTGGTTCACCGGCACCAGGACCCCGCCGGCCCCTTCGACAATCAGCCAATCGTTGACCAGGCTGCCGGGCATGTTGATGCGTCCGAGATCGATTTCCACGCCCGCCCAGCGGGCCGCCAGATCGGGGGAAACAGGTGGGACAAATTTGTAGACTTCATCGAGGGTGCGATCGGTGCCGATGCCGGCAAGCCGCATGACGGTCACACGGTCGGAGCCTTCGAGAGTGCCGGTCTGGATCGGCTTCCAATAAACGGCATCGAGCGCGGCGCAAAGCAAAGCCGAAAGAACGGTCTTGCCGACGCCGGCATCCGTGCCGGTGATGAAGAAATGATGCCTCATGCGCAACCCGCCGCGGCGGCTGCGCACACGTGGTGAGGCCAAGCGATCAGAGAGTATTGCAAACGAATGGGTCCATTCTCAGCAATTTCATATAGTTTATAATTGTGACACAAATTATAAATGGCCACGGCGCGTGATGCCGTTTCCAAAATCAATTTGGTGCCCATGAACCCTCGACCCGCAAGGACCGCTCGACATTAAAATGACTGTGGCATGTTACCATCGGTTAGGAAAATGGTGTCATCAGCGTATCGGAGACGATACGGGAGAGGGCTTTTTTGTACGTGGCGAGCGTTTGACCGGCCATGAGTAAAATGTTATAAATCTGCGATTTGT
>WNFC01001228.1_pt1 | contig 26529 bp, 20 predicted proteins | sample 5400541 | NCBI WGS metagenome assembly WNFC01 (sample SAMN13153342, study PRJNA577476) | soil metagenome | isolation source: 120 cm saprolite under Douglas fir tree site 2 hole 2 replicate 1 | place: USA:California | collected 2015-04-18 | reverse complement strand
CGCGACCAGCAAAACATTTTGACGCTTCTTGCGAGCCGGCTCGCGGTGGCCATCGAAAATGCGCGGCTGTTTGAGAAGGTGCGCACGCAAGCGGATACGCTTCTACTGTTGAGCGAAGTCGGCCGCGAAACCGGCTCGATCCTGGAGGTCGAGGAACTGCTAAGGCGCGCTGCGGAACAGACGAAGCGGGTGATCGACTACCAAATCCTGAGCATCATGCTCTATGACGAAGAGCAGAAAGTGTTTCGTCACAGGGTGGATGTAAAGCACGGACATCGCGTGCAGGGAAAACTGCGCGTGGCGGTGAGCGAAGGCATCGTTGGCGCCGCGGCGACATTGAAAGAGCCCGTTCTCGTGCCCGATGTGTCGGCCGATCCGCGCTACCTGATGGCGAATCCGGAAACAAAATCGGAACTGGCGATCCCGATGATGCACAAGGGCAAAGTCATTGGCGTGCTGGACCTCGAAAGCCCGCAGTTGAATTATTTCACGGACGATCATGTGCAGACCCTTTCCATCCTGGCAGCGAATCTGGCGGTTTCGCTGGAGAACGCGCGGCTCTACGAACAACTCGCGAAGGAAGAAGCGCGTCTCGAACGCGATCTCCAGGCGGCAAAAAGAATTCAGGGAGCGCTTTTGCGGCCGGTGCCGACCGAGGATTACGGGCTCGATATGGCCGCGCGATACCTGTCCGCCCGCGAGGTCTGCGGCGACCTCTATGAGTTTTTGCGCTACGGCCCGCAGCAACTGGGAATCGCACTGGGCGACGTGAGCGGCAAGGGAACAGCCGCCGCTCTCTATGGCGCGGTGGCTATCGGGATCATGAGGAGTCTTGCGCCGCAAAAATTGCAGCCGGCGGAAATGTTGCGGCAGATGAATCAGCTCGTTGGGGAGCGGCGGATCGAAGGGCGTTTCATGACCGCATGCTTCGCCACCTGGCAAAGGAACCGCCAGAAACTGCGCGTGGCGAACGCCGGTCAATCGCAGCCGCTGCTTTACAAGGATGGCCGGTGTGGAAAGATTGAGTTAACGGGATTTCCCCTGGGCATTTTTGAAGATGTCACCTACGACGAATGGGGAGTCACGCTCGCGCCCGGAAACATTCTCGTGTTCCATTCCGACGGCCTTGCCGAATCTTCGAATAATGAAGGCCAGTTCTTCGGCTCGACGCGTCTTCAGAACTTGGTCGAGAAGCACCACGAATCGTCGGCGACAGAGTTGGCGGACGCAATCCTCCGCGAAGTGGATTGGTTCACGCAAAGCGCGCCGCTCTCCGATGATCGAACTCTCGTGATCGTAAAAGTCCGATGAGCGGTTCGCGTTCCTCTTCCCATCGCAAGCTCGAATACATTGATCCCGTCAGTTTCACGCCACACTTTTCCCGGAAGAGCGTTCGTAAGCATGGTTCTTCCACGGATGAAATCTTGTGCGAAAAGGTTTCCCTGGAATCTGTGGCTGAGGCAACAGGGACTCCGGTCTATGTATATAGCCGCGCGGCTATCGAAGATGCGTATCAAGAACTCGACCGCGGCCTTGGTTCGATCCCGCATACGCTGTGCTTTGCCGTCAAGTCGAACGGCAATCTTTCCATCTTGAATCATCTGGCGAGGATTGGGAGTGGGTTCGACATTGTTTCCGGCGGTGAGTTGGAACATTTGCGCAGAATTGGCGTTCGCGGCGATCGCATCGTCTTTTCCGGCGTGGGCAAAGAGCAGCACGAGATTCGCGAAGCATTGAACTATCGTGTCGCTGGGCGTAAAGGCCGGCCTGGAATATTGCTCTTTAACGTCGAATCGGAAGCGGAACTTGAGGTCCTGATCGGAGAGGCCGCGCGGCAGGTCCAGAAAGGCAACGCGCCTCCGACCGTAGCCATTCGTGTCAATCCCGACGTGCAAGCCGGCGGCCACCCACACATCGCAACCGGACGCCACGAGCACAAGTTTGGTTTGGATTGGACTGGAGCACGAGGACTTTATCTCGCCCATCGCGATTCGAAGTGGATCCGCTGGCAGGGAATCAGCGCGCACATTGGGTCGCAGATCACTTCTCTCGAGCCGTTTCGCCTCGCGGTCGGCCGCCTGGCCAGCTACGTCGGGGAATTACGCCGCGCGGGGATTGAACTGCAGTACCTGGATGTGGGCGGCGGCCTCGGGGTGCAATACACCAATCAAAAGGTGCCGCGGCGCACAACGTATGCGCGATTGGTTGCGCAGCTCGTCCGAAAACTCGGCGTGCACCTGCTGTTGGAGCCTGGGCGTTCCATCATCGCGCCCGCTGGCGTTCTTCTGACTCGAGTTCTGTATACCAAGACGAACCGCGGCAAGACGTTCGTGGTCGTGGATTCGGCGATGAATGACTTGATGCGGCCTGCGCTGTACGGCGCGATTCATCCGATTACCAAAGTTCAGCGCGAAAACGCGGACAGGGGAGCTCCACGCAAGCGAGTGGACGTCGTTGGCCCGGTATGCGAAACTGGCGACTGTTTCCTGCACGATTGGCCGCTGGGTGAAGTGCAAACAGGCGACGTGCTTGCCATTTGGGTCGCCGGTGCGTATGGAATGGCGCAGGCTTCCAACTACAACGCGCGATGTCGCCCCGCGGAAGTTCTGGTGGAAGGGAACCGTTTTCGTGTGATCCGGCGGCGTGAAACGCAAGACGATCTGCTCCGCACGGACTCTTTGGCAAAATAAGCAGGCCGGAAATTTCCACGCTACGCTTCGCCCCACTTGAGCTTGTTGCGCAAGATCTCGAAATAGGATTTCCGCGGCGGCTGGATGAGCTTCAACAATTCCTTAGTCCTGGAGATGCGAACTATGTCCGTTGCCTGCAGCGGGATGCCTCTCTGCCCATCGAGCGTGAGAAAGACAGATTCCGTGTTTCCGGAAAGTTTCATTTGAATGGAAGAAGAATCCCGGACGACCAACGGGCGGTCGCTCAGCATGTGCGCGCAAATGGGCGTAATAATGAAGGACTCGACTCCTGGATGCACGATGGGGCCACCTGCCGAAAGGGAATAGGCCGTCGAGCCCGTCGGACTTGCAACGATCAAGCCGTCGGCACGGTAGCGGCAGACAAAGTCGCCGTCAATGCTGAGCTCCAGTTCGATCATGCGGGCCAGCGCACCTTTGTTGACCACAGCTTCGTTCAGCACCCGCTGAGTTTCGATGACTTTTCCGCCTCGCTCGAGCTCCACGTACAACATCACGCGTTCGCTGACGGAAAACCGGCCGCTAAGTGCTTCCTCGAGCGCGGGGTAAAGCTCGTCGAGGGTGAAACTCGTAAGGAAACCCAGGCTTCCCATGTTGATCGGCAGGATCGGAATCCCGCGCGGTGCGGCGAGGCGCGCAGCGGCAAGCAGTGTGCCATCACCGCCAAGCACGAGCAGCAATTGCGACGCATCCGCGACTTGCTGACGTGTTTTTCCCTTTGTTGAACGCGTCAAGGATCCGGCCGTCTCTTCGTCGTAAAGAGCCTGTACCCCGCGCTCTTCGAGCCATTTCAGCAAGGGCGGGGCAACCACGGATAAATTCGAACGACGGGGACGCGAGATGATACCGATGGTTTGGAAGGATTTTACGGGCTGCATGTGTGCCTGAGATTCTACTCCACTGACTTTTTGCGCGCGTGCAGAAAATACTCCTGATTGCCTTCGGCCCCAAGGAGATGGCTAGGCTGCACTCCGAGAAATGCCAGGCCCAGAGATTCGACGTCTTGACGCACTTTTGCGACGGCCTTTTCGCGCAATTTCTCGTCGGTCACAACACCACCAGGGGGGATCTCCTCGCGCGACAGTTCGAATTGCGGCTTGACCAGAATCAGAAAGTCGGCGTTCTCTTCCGCCTCCGAAATGGCGGGCCCCAGCACTTTGCTGACAGAAATAAAGGAAACGTCGATAACGACGATGGCGGCTTTCTGGGGAAGCTCCTCGCCGTCCAGTTCCCGCGCATTTCGCTCGATTCGAACGACACGAGGATCCTGCCGCAGTTTCCAGTCGATTTGCTCCGTGTTCACATCAACGGCGTAGACACGCGAGGCGCCGTGCTGCAAGAGACAGTCCGTGAACCCCCCCGTAGAAGAGCCGATGTCCAGGCAAATACATCCTCTGGGGTCGATCGCGAAATCAGCAAGCGCGCCTTTCAATTTGACGCCGCCTCGGCTAACGAATTGTTGCGCCCGGTTTGTCAGTTCGATCTGCGCGTCAGCGGCGATGGGGGTGCCGGCTTTGTCGGTCCGCTTGCCGTCCACCTGGACTTCACCCGCGAGGACCATGGCAAGAGCTTCTTTCAAAGACCCGGCCATCCCGCGCTCGACGAGGAGAGTATCCAGCCGCTTGCGAATCGCTTTGGGTTTCATAACGCGTTCGAAACTTCAGGTGCGGCGAAGAACAAGGAATTCCGCGATTTCACGAAGCCGTGAAGCACGTTCCCCAAAAGGCGCAAGTTCCGCAATGGCCTTCGTTGCGAGATCGTTGGCAATGGCGTGAGAACGTTCGAGGCCGTACACGGCCGGATAGGTGGCCTTTTCCTGCGCAATGTCCTTGCCCGCGGTTTTTCCGAGCGCGGCCGAAGACTCCTCGACGTCCAGGATGTCGTCGGTAACCTGAAATGCCCAGCCGATGGTCTCTCCAAAGCGGCGAAGGCGCGCGACATCGTTGTCACTGGCGCCGGCGCACAAAGCGCCCGCCGTGATGGAAGCGCGGATGAGAGCAGCCGTTTTCGAGCGATGAATGTATTCGAGCATTTGCGGCTCGACGCGCTTGCCTTCCGCTTCAATGTCGGCGACCTGGCCGCCCACCATCCCATTCACGGTGCCCGCGGATGTAGCAACTTCCGTCAGGATGGCCACGCGGCGTTCTGCGGGCACAGGTGTAGCGCCGATAGATTCGAATGCCAGCGTCAAAAGTGCATCGCCCGCAAGAATGGCGATGGCTTCGCCGAATTTTTTGTGACACGTCGGCTTACCGCGGCGAAGGTCATCATTGTCGAGGGCCGGCAAATCGTCATGAATCAGCGAATAGGTGTGGATGAATTCGATGGCGCAAGCAGGATAGTGCACCGCCGAGACGTCGTCATTGAAAATACGCGCCGTCTCGATGCAAAGAATGGGACGGATTCGCTTGCCGCCTGCAAAGACGCTATACCGCATGGCCGTGTGAATGGACGACGGCGGCGCAGACTCCGCGGGCAGCAGCCGCTCGAGGGCGGCGTCCACGGAAAGACGGTCTTCCTCGAAAAAGGCCGGAAGTTTCATTGCGGCGGAGAACTCGCGCACGGGAGACAGCGCGGCCGCTTCACGATTCACCTTCACGTTCGGGATCAAACGGTTCTGCGGCAAGCTTGCCGTCGGCTTTCTTGAGAAGGATTTCCACGCGGCCTTCCGCTTCTTCCAATTGTTTCTGGCATTCGCGCGAGAGGGCCACACCTTCCTCGAAAAGCTTCATAGCGTCATCGAGGGAAAGTTGCGGGCTCTCCAGGCGGCGGACGACTTCCTCCAATCGTGCAAGGGTACGTTCGAAATCAGGTTTCTTGGGTGCTTCCGGCTTTTTGGATGCAGGTGAATTCACGCGATTGGCCTGTTTCTTTCAGAGTCGATTATTTCTGACAATGGGCGCAATAGTAAGTGGAACGGCCGCTTTGCGCAACGCGACGGATCGGTTTCCCGCAGCGGCGACAGGCCTTTCCTTCCCGGCCGTACGCCCTAAGAATGGTTTCCAAACCCTGGAACCACCACTGCGGATTGCGAAAGTCAGGCGCAGGATGCAAACAGCATTCTAAGGCACGCCTGAGAACGTACACAATTGCTTTGTGGAGCCGGCGCGCTTCTTCCGGTTTTAACGTGTGCGCGCGGCGCCGCGGATTGAGTCTTGCGTGCCACAGCGATTCGCAGGAATAGATATTCCCGATTCCCGCGGCGCGCGACTGGTCCAGCAAGAAATCTTTCAGCGCGCGCTTCGAACGGTAAAGCAGTTCGCTGAATCGGATCGGTGTGAAACTGCGCGAGAGCGCGTCAATGCCCAACTCCGCAAGCCCGGGGCATTTCGCGGCGGAGTCCCAAGCGTGCACCCGGCCGAAATGGCGCCGGTCTGCAAACCCGAGAACTCCCTTCTCCAATTCCAGGGCGACATCCACATGAACACCACTTTCCGTGCGATTGGCGCACCTCAGAAATCCCGTCGCATTTGAAAACCAGACGAGCTGGCCATCCAGGCGGAAGTGCATCGTCAGCAGGCCGCGGTCCAGAAGCAGAAGCACATACTTTCCTTTCCGCTCGACCGTTCGAATTCTTTGGCCTTCCGCAAACCTCGAAAGATGGGCCGCTGCCTGCGGTTTTGTAGCAATCGGGTGCAAGACGTGAACACACCGGATGCGGCGTCCCTGAACCAGCGGACGGAGGGTGCGAACCACGGCTTCTACTTCAGGGAGTTCCGGCATAGGAACAGAAGGGAACTACGATCCTGGTTTCAGGATGAGCGAATGTTTTCGAGCGCCTGCCTCAGCGGCATCGCTGAACGGCGCGAAGATGGGCTTGCCTTCGTACCAATAGGAAAATTGATCGGAGTAGTGGCTACTGCCCGGCTGGCCCGATTGTCCCGCGGGGATCAACAAGATCGAATGGTCCCAATCGCCCGGGTTTGCCACAAAGCGCATGGCCGGCCCATGGGTCTTCGTCGCCGCTCGGATGCTATAAGCGGTTCCCGATTGCGGTTTGTTCGTAATGCTGAGGAATCGTTTCAGCAGTCCCGCGCGGCCGATCGGATGAACCATGTCCAGAGAATTGAAGTGTTTCCAGGCCCAGTCCTCGATCCGTTGGCTCCCGCTCTGCTCCGCGAGCCGTACCACCGCTTTGTCGGCCGCGGCGGCCAGCAACTCGTCATAGCTCTTGAACGCGGCAGGCAGCCACTTCGCAGGCCGATTCGTAAGTATCTTTTGCAGGAAAGTGGTGGACCGCCATTGGTAGAGTGCGGTTTCTTTTCCCAGGAACGGCTCGAGAAGGAGTTCGATCGCCGCTCGCCGTACCGCATGCAGAAAGGAAACCTCCGGCGAATCTGCCTCCGCGATGCCATTCCAATCCTTCAAGCCCTCGATCAATTTTTGAGCGCGGGCATCCTTGGACTTCACTGTTTTTGCCGCTGCGATCAGTTGATCTGCGACGAACACATGCGGATAGCTGTACGTATCGGTCTGCACTTTCAGCATGTCCTCGGGGCGCAGATCATGCCGGTCGTGCAATAGGTCGTAGATACGCGCAGTTCGGTAGGGCTCCTCCCATCGGTCGGTCAGATAGGGTTTGTAATTCGGTCCCACGACGCGCGCATTGGCCGTGACGATCAAACCGCTCTCCGGGTTCAGCGCTTGAGGAAGTTGGTCGAACGGGATGTAGCCCGTCCATTCGTAATCGTCCGTATCTCCCGGAACGGGCACTTCACCGTGGCCCTTCTTTCGAATCGGCACGCGCGCTGCCATGATGTATCCGATGTTGCCGTCAACGTCGGCATAGACGGCGTTTTGTCCCGGTCCCCAGACATGCTTCATGACCTCGCGAAATTCTTTCCAATTCTTCGCATGGCCTAGCCAGTTGTAACTGTTCGCGAGTCCGCCGGGTTCCGTAGCCGTCCAGCGCATGGCGTACGCTTTGTCTCCGTCGCGAGCCACTACCGGGCCATGACGAGTGACGACAACCTTCAACTGTTCGTCCGGGCCGCCTTTGACGCGAATCGTCTCATCAATGATTTGCGCCTTGGTCCACGAACCCTTCACGCGGTATTCGTCAGGTGCCGCGGGATTGAATGTCTCGACATAAAGATCTTGCACATCCGCCCCATTGTTGGTGAAGCCCCAGGCGATGCGCTCGTTGTGCCCGATGATGACCATCGGACCCCCAGGCAGCGTGAAGCCTTTCGCGTTCCAACCCGGGGCCGTGAGGTGAACTTCGTACCAGATGGAGGGGATCGTGAGCTCGAGATGCGTGTCATTAGCCAACAAAGGCTTGCCGGTCGCGGTATGCGCACCGCTTACTACCCAGTTGTTGCTGCCCAGACCCTGGCGAATCTCGTTGCGCGATTGTTCCAGGAATTGCTGGATCGAACGCGACAAGGCGGAAGTCAGGTCCGGCGAGCCATCGGATGCGGTAATCCCGTTGACGCCGGCGTGGCGAGCCTTCAGCACCGTGTCGGGTTGGATATCGTCATCATCCTCGTCGTCACCCTCTGCGGCAGAGCGTTGTGAACCGTCGTTGGGCGTACTCGGATCGCCAACGACGAAATGATCCATCGCGGATTCTTCGGAGTAGAGATCTTTCGCCCGCCCCGCTCCAACCCGCTCCGCCACTTTGGCGCGGTTCAGCTCTCTTTCTCTCGTGTCCGTCAACGTTCGATACATGTAGCCCGAAATCGCCAGCGTATCCGAAGGCTGCCATGGCAGGGGCTTGTAACGCAGCAAGGTGAACTCCAAAGGCAGCCGGTCTTGATGCTCCTCGATAAACGCGTTCACTCCCCGCGCGTACGCTTCCATCAGCTTGCGGGATTCGGCGTCCAACTGCGCCACGTCGCGCGCCGCCGCCCGGCTGAATCCCAGCGTACGAAAATCCTTGTCAATGGAGAGCGTTGTGGGGCCAAGTATCTCGGAAAGCTGGCCGCGCGCAACCCGTCGCAAAAGGTCCATCTGCCAGAGGCGATCCTGCGCCATGACGTAGCCCTGCGCCTCTTCCAAATCTTCCAGTGAAGCAGCGCGAATGTGCGGAACGCCCCATTGATCGCGCTCGACAGTTACATCGTGTTGGAGTCCGGGAAGAGACGCGGTCCCGTCAATCTGAGGCAGCGGCCGATAGACAAACCACCAAGCCACGGCGCCAACGGCAACAACGAGAATAGCAACTACCCACAGTAGGATTCGAAGAAACGTTCGCAAGTTCACTCCCGCGCGGCTTAGGCAAACAGTCAGTGTAGAGGACGCCCCAGTGCCGCGCAACCGCCGTGCAGCACGGATTCACTGCTGCCTGATGGAGGCCGCGTGGCGTGGCTTGCTCACTTCGCGGGCAACGATCAAGCATGGCCCGCCGGGGTGCTGCTACAATGCCGCAGGGAGCCCATTCGTCCATGTTCGCGATTCGTCTACTCGGCGTGCTGGCGCTGGTCGCTCTGAACGCCTTTTTCGCGGCGACGGAGTTCTCGCTCGTTGCCGTGCGGCTCTCGCGCATCCGTCAGCTCGTGGCCAACGGAAGTGCAAGAGCGCGCGTGGTGGAGGTGCTTCTTGGGGATCTACACCGCGTGGTCTCCGGCGTGCAGCTGGGTATGACAATGACCAGCCTGGCGATCGGTGCCGTCGGTGAAGCCACCTTCGCGAAACTCTTTCAAGCCATGTGGACGGGCACTTCTGGAACTCGCTCCGCGGTCATCGCTCATGCCCTCGCTCTCATGTGTGCTTTTGCCCTCTTGAGCGCGCTGCACGTAGTGATTGGAGAGTTGGTCCCCAAGACCTTGAGCCTGGCCCGGGCCGAGCGCGTTGCGCTTATGGTAGCTGTGCCATTTCACTGGTTCCTGAATACTTTCCGTTGGGCGATCAGCACGCTGGATGGAGCAGCTGGGGCGATCGTAAAGGCCATGGGAGTCACCTCGCCGCACGGGCACGGCGTTGCGCATTCCACGGAAGAGCTGCAGATCCAAATTCAGCAGGCGCGCGAACGCGGACTGCTTGCCCCCGGCGAAGAAAAATTCATTCTCAGCGCGATTGAACTCGCGCAAATTCAGGTGCGGGAGATCATGGTGCCCCGGCCGGATATGCACACCTTGTCTGTGGAATCCATACTGGATGAAGTGATGCGCGCCTTCGCGACGACGCAGCGTTCGCGAATTCCGGTCTACCGCGGCACGGAGGACCACATACTCGGCTTTGTCCATATCAAGGATATGCTGTGGATTCTCCTCGATCGCGAGCGCCGCCTCGAGGAGAATCTCTCGCCGCCGCCGTTTGATTTGCGCCGCATTCTCCGCGAAGTGCTTATCGTTCCCGAAACGAAGCCCGCCAGCGAGTTGCTCCAAGAATTGCGCACTCGCCGCGTTGGCATGGCCATGGTCGTTGACGAGTTCGGCAGCATTCTCGGCCTGGTTACGCTGGAAGACATCCTCGAACAAATGGTCGGAGAGATTCACGACGAATTCGACGTGATTGAGCGCCCGCTCACGCTTGCGGACGGCGCATTGATATTCGATGCGGCTCTAAACGTGAGAGACTTGGACGCGCAATACAACATTACCGTTCCAGAAGATCCTGCCTATGCCACCGTCGGAGGATTCGTGCTCGATCAATTGGGGTTCATTCCTAAAGGCGGAGAGAGCTTCGAATACGGCAATTTTCGCTTTTCGGTCGTGGAGATGGATGGAAAGCGCGTCGCCCGAGTCAAAATCCAGCGCCTTCGAAGTACTGGCGCTGAGAAAGAGGCTTCAGATCCACAGATTGCAACTCCGCCCTCCAAGGATTCGAAGCCGGCGAGCGTGAAATCATAGTTTCCCAGTCACAAATGGCTCGCTACTTCCTCAAACGACTTCTGCTGACACTCCCGGCGCTCTGGCTCGTGCTTACGCTGGTCTTCCTGATGATTCACATCGTGCCGGGTGATCCCGTCGAGCAAATGCTCGGGGAAGGCGCGGCGCCGGGGCAAGTCTCGCAACTGCGTCATTCGCTCGGGCTGGATTTGCCGCTTCACTCCCAGTATGGGCACTATCTCCGGCAACTCGTGCGCGGCGACCTGGGCCAGTCCTTTAAATTCCAGGCGCCCGTGCGTCGCATCATTTTCGAGCGCTACCCCGCCACTCTTCAACTGGCGTTTCTCGCACTTGTCGTTTGCGCGGCCATCGCCATCCCCGCGGGTGTGCTTGCCGCTCATCGCCGAGGACAAGTCTCCGATCGTGCCGTCGGTGTTTTCACTCTCTTCGGCCTGGCATTTCCAAACTTCGCTTTGGGCCCAGTGCTGATTCTTTTCTTTTCCATTGAACTCGGCCTGCTGCCGGTCTCGGGACGCGGCGGGTTGCTCTACTATGTGTTACCTGCAGCGACCCTCGGTGCGGCACTCGCTGCCATTCTCACTCGCATGGTTCGCAGCGCCATGCTGGAAGAGCTTTCGAGCGATTACGTCCGCACAGCAAAGGCCAAGGGCCTCTCCACGTACGTCGTCTTGCTGCGGCATGCCTTCCGCAACGCGCTCATCCCTATCATCACGATTCTAGGTCTCCAATTCGGAACTTTGCTGGCGGGCACCATCGTCACAGAAACAATATTTTCCTGGCCCGGCATCGGACGCTTGACCGTGCAAGCCATCTCTTCGCGCGATTACCCGCTGCTGCAAGGATGCATTTTGGTGATCGCGGTCTCCTACGTCGCCGTCAACCTGCTAACGGACGTGTTTTATGCCGTGATTGATCCCCGCGTGAGGCTGTCATGATTTCGTTCCAGGCGCTCCGGGAGTTTCTTCGCCAAAGTATTCTCGCGCGCGTGGGATTCATCGCCGGCTCAATTCTCGTCGTCGCGGCTCTGCTTGCACCGTGGATAGCGCCCGCAGACCCCGCGGCGCAGAACTTGCCGACCCGCCTCGAGTCTCCTTCGCGCGCACATTGGATGGGAACCGACGAACTCGGCCGCGACATCCTTTCGCGCACTCTCTATGGCGCGCGCATTTCGCTCCTCGTTTCCGTTTGCGTGGTTTGCGGTTGCGGTCTCATCGGTCTAACGATGGGTATGCTCGCTGGATACGCCGGCGGCTGGTGGGATCGCGTCATCAATCTTCTGCTCGTCAACGCTTTTCTTTCCTTCCCGGGGATCCTCCTGGCCATTGCGTTCGCAGCGTTTCTCGGTCCCGGCATCGGCAAAGTGATTTTGGCGCTCGTCATTACCGGTTGGGCAGGCTACGCCCGGCTTGCACGCGCGCAGGTGCTGAAAGTCAAAGAGATGGAATTCGTACTCGCCGCGCGATCGCTCGGCGCTTCTCACCTGCGCATCATGGCGCGGCATCTGCTGCCCAACATTTTGCAGCCTATCCTGATTCAGGCCACCATCGGGATGGCCGGCGCCATTCTCGCGGAATCAACGCTGAGTTTTCTCGGGCTGGGCGTGCTCGCACCCATTCCCAGCTGGGGAGCGATGCTGAATGACGCGCGCGGCCACCTCTTCGATGCGCCGCACATGGTGGTCTTTCCCGCGTTGGCCGTAATGACCGCCGTGCTTTCTTTCAATTTGTTGGGAGATGCATGGCGCGACTGGCTCGATCCACGCCTGCGCTCCCAAATGGCCGCGCAGGAATTTTCGCGTTGAACTTTGTTTTGATGAAGAGAGCAGAAGTTGTGAACAGGAGTTAAGAGAATCTTATTTTGTCAGGGTAACCGTTGCGCCCCGGCCCAGGCCTAAAGTACGCGCCGCGTTCGCCTTGTTCACTCCAATTTCGAGATATCCGCTCGAGCCCACGTAGGCAATCGCTTCGCCGTTGTTGCCGCTCGCAAACGTATCCACGAGTCGTGCGACCTGATGAGTCCCTACTTGCAGTTTGATAGTTCCATCCTTCAGCGCCGCTTCCGGTAAATCCTCCGAGCGGAAATTCGTAATCAGGTTGCCAAACGCATCGGCGCGCAAGACAGCGCCTCTCACAACGCCATCTGCCTCTTTGGGGCGGGGAAGTGCGAATTTCTTATAGTCACTGATTTCATCTCCCATGCTGGGGGTCTGCCAGCCCTTGGTAAGCCAGGAGGCGACCGGCGCGAAGATGTCTCGGCCATGAAAAGTCTTGCTCACCGGCTGCAAGTAATAGTGCTGGACGTTCGCATGGCGCACGACAAGGGTCTCCTTCTCGCGTTCATAAATCACCGACAGCACGCCGTTGTCCGGCGCGACAAAATATTGGTTTTGCGCGCTGACCAGCAGCGGCCGCCGTTCCGTTCCCACGCCGGGATCCACAACGACCACATGGACCGTTTTCGGCGGAAAGTAGGAATACGCCGAGCCAATCGCCAGTGCGCCGTCGAGCAAATCGAAGGGCGTGACGTCGTGCGTGATGTCCACGATGGTCACGTCGGGATTGATCTTGAGGATGACGCCCTTGAGCGTGCCGACCAAATGGTCGTTCGTGCCGTAATCAGTTGTCAGTGTGATGATCGCGTTGGCCAATGGATTCTCTCACCCGGATAGTTTTGCGCGATTCGCGCCGGCAGAGTGGGGCGGCACTCCGCATACTTCGACGCTAGCGAAGGCACGCGCCTCCGTCAAGAATTCGCGCGCCGGGTGCTGTGCAAGCGCCAACGGGGCTTTCTGCGGCGCAAAGTGCTTCGAATCAGCTCTCGCCCTGCTCGGGCGCACACGCATGCCAGTCGGGGTCGGGGAAATGAGCTCGGCAGAACCATTGGGTGCACCGGTCGCAATACTGCTGGGCGCTTTGGTCGCAGGGTTCATCCAACCGCGAAACTCCCTGACAGAATTGTGGTTTGGATTTTGCGGCCGTTGCGTTCATCGCATCCTCCGCGGAATAAAGAGCGGCGCGGGGAAGAGGCACTCAGCGGGCTGGTTCGACCACTCCGACTTTGTTCACGCCGCTGCAGGCAATATACACCCGCCCGTCGGCCGTCGCCACCATGTGACGCACCGTGCCTCCTCCGGAAGGGATCGCCGCGCGGGCGAATTGTTCTGTTCTCGGATTGAACTGAATGAGCGTATTCGGCTTCACTCCCGATTCGCTGTACCAAACCAGCCCGTCCGGCGTGATCGCGATTCCGTAGGGACCGGAGTTCGCTCCGCCCGGCGAAGGCCACATTTTGACGGCGCCGGTTGCGGGATCGAGCCGGCCCAGATTTCCGCTCTGGTAGTCCGTGAAATAAATCTTGTCGCTCGCGTCCACTGCGATGCGCCGCGGCCGCGCGCTTTCCGGCAGCTTGTATTCCACGATCGCCATCGACTGTGGGTCGATCCTGGCCAGCTTATTGGTGCCGAATTCGCAGAAAAACGGGATGCCCTTGCTGTTGATGACGATCCCGTAGGGCCGCGCATTCGCAATTTCCATTTTTTTCAAATCGATCTTGCCGGTCTGGGGGTCGAGCCTGCCGACCATGTTTCCGACCTGCACCGTAAACCACAGGATGCCATGGGAATCGAAGATCGCGGTGTGCGGGTCATCGGCCTTCGCGTCCGGCATCTTGTATGCGGCCACCGCGCCTGTGCGCGGATCGAGCTTGCCGATGTAACCCTTCCCGTTCCCCGTGAACCAAATGTTTCCGTTCGAATCGGCAACCAAGCCGTGCGGGCCGGAGTCCTCGATCTTCAGCGCATACTCCTGGAACACTCCCGTCTTGGGGTCGACGCGCCCCAGCTTGTTCTGCAGTTGTTCCGTGAACCACAGCGCTCCGTCCGTTCCGACGGCAGGATCATGCGGATGTGCGCCTTTCGTCGGCACATCCCATTCGCGAATCGTCACTTTCAGTTCGCCGACATTCGCGCCAGGTGCCGCTCCTCGCGACGCCAGCGCAATTCCCAGTCCCAAGCCCAGAATCGCGACTCCCAAAATCACATTCATTCTGCTTCTCATAAGTACCTCCCGGCCCAGATTCGTCCTCGCCGCGGGCCGCCTCCTATCTCTTCTTGTGCCCCAGAGAACGGCACGCCGCTCTCGCTCGCCCCTTGCGAGCCCCTCTTCCATTTGGTAATTTAATCATCAGAGCGGGCGTCGTACAATGGCAGTATAGAAGCTTCCCAAGCTTCCTCTAGCAAACCCTAACACGCTGAACTGGCGGCACTTAACTAAAACAAGATTTCTGGTAATTGGAAAATGATGGAAAACGGAACGCTCTCTACTCTACCCGATTGAGTGTCAGGCCTAGAAAACATCACGGAGAATCAACTTGGCGACGGAGCGAGACTATTTGGAAAAGGAGCGATGGTTCAAAAGCCCACCGTCGCAGGTCGTGTGGATCTAGTAGAGCGCCTGCCTCCCAAGCAGGCGACTTAGTAGCATTAGGCGTTTGTAGCTTTCAGGTCAGGATCTGTGTGGAATGTCTACCGGCCCTTTGGAATCTGGTGGACGAGAGGGGATTCGAACCCCCGCCCTCCTCGTTGCGAACGACGTAGAAAAATTCATAAGACGCGGTGCTGCAACCACTTACGTCTTTTGAATATCCCCTCAAATGGGCAAGCTAGGCAACCAAAACTCTGTTGGACGCGCCATTCGTACCGAGAACTGTCTAGAGCGTATTGCACAACCTAGCTAAGTTGTTGATTCTATTGGGTCGAAACGGGTTATGCAACAGCTTCTAGCTGGATACTTCGTTTCCCGATTGGAAAAAACCGACTAAAAGCAGATGTGCTGCTGATATCTTCCCATGTCTTCCAGCAGCCAATGGGGTTCATTTGGCTAGCCTGGAAAGAGCGGCGCGAAGGGGGGATTCCCCGATTTCGAACGAGGCTCTTGGGCCGCCAAATATGAGCCGTAGTCTGCGATTTGCACGGCTTTGTGCGTGAATTCATCGCGAAGCTTGCAACTTGGCGTTAGTCACTATAATGTTAGCGCGACTATCGAAATATAGGCCGCTCACCCCGAGCGGCATTCCATCCGGGAGGAAACGTATAATGGGCCGCGCAAAAACTGCGGTGAGACGATCGCCCCTGCCCTCGCCAGCGCCAGGGAGCGTCAACGAGCGCGAAGCTAAGAAAAAAAGGAGCGGCAATAAGACGTCCGGCCAGGGGCCTATGGCCGGCCTTCGCGAACGCAAGAAAGCGCGCCTTCGTCAGCAGATCGTCGAAACGGCTCTGCATCTTTTTCGCCAGCGCGGCTACGAGAACACACGCATCGACGACATTGTTCAGACTCTGGAAATTAGCCAGCCCACGTTTTTCCGCTATTTCCCCAGCAAAGATGCCGTATTGCGAGAAGTGGGACGCCGTGCGTTTGCCCGCCAAGCCGAAAGCCTCAAATCCGAGCTGTCCACCAAAGCGACCACAGAGCAACGCCTACGCCGGTTCTACGAAACTTTGGGCAACGTAACGGAGGTGGGCCGACCGCTTTGGCAGGCCGTGATTCTCGCCGGCGCGATGGATCCGGTGCGCTCACCTGAGCTCCGAGGGGCGGAAGCCGCGACCGTTAGCCTCCTTCGTGAAATCATCGCGGAAGGCCAGAGAAACGGCGAGATAACCCTTGATTTTCCAGTCGTACACCTGGCCGAATTCATGGAAGGACTTTTCAATACCGTTGTCCGTCAGTGGGCAGTAGATCTTACTGGACCTCACAAACTCACCGAGCGAGTGCGAAACGCGGTCGAGTTTTTCTTGCGCGGCGCAAAGCCGTAACGGTGGATCCCCTCCATTTTGCAGCAAAGTCAGAGGAGTTCGCTGCGCGTCCGCAAAGACCTGAGCCGCGCATCCCAAATTCGGCGAGGTAGATGCAATGAAGGCAGCCATCCTGCACGAATTGAAGAGGCCACTGACCATCGAAGAGGTCGTTCAGCCGAAGCCTGCGGCGCATGAGGTGCTGATAGAGGTGCAAGCGTGTGGGGTCTGCCACTCGGATTTACACGTGGCCAACGGCGATTGGCCGCAAATCGTTCCCATTACCAAGACGCCCTTGATCCTTGGACACGAAATCGCTGGCAGAGTTGTGGAAAAAGGCACCTCCGTCAATGACTTGGAAGTTGGCGATCGCGTTGGCGTCCCTTGGGTGCACTGGACCTGTGGCGAATGCGAGTTCTGCCGGGAAGGCAATGAGAATCTCTGCGCCAAACAACAGATTACTGGCGTAACCGTGGATGGCGGCTACGCAGAATTCGTGAAGGCTCCCGCGAGTCATGCCCTGAAGATTCCGGACGGACTTTCCTGCATCGACGCGGCACCTCTTTTCTGCGCGGGGGTCACGGTCTATCGTGCCTTGCAGCACGCCAAAATCCAAGCAGGCCAGCGTTTGGCGGTTTTCGGCGTCGGCGGCCTCGGTCATCTGGCCGTGCAAATCGGCCGGGGGCTGGGCGCGATCGTCACTGCCATTGATGTCTCCGAAGAAAAACTCGCGCATGCAAGAAGCTTCGGCGCATCGGTTGCACTGAACGCGGCGAGTTCAAATGTTGTCAAGGAGCTGCGGCGCGCGGGTGGCGTTCATGCTGCGCTAGTGACTTCTGCTGCAAAAGCAGCTTATGACACGGCCTTTCCCTGCGTCAGGCCTGGCGGGATTCTCCTGGCCGTCGGTCTCCCTTCTGAGTCCATCTGCTTCCCGCCCATCCTGATGGCCGCGTTAGAGTTGCGCATCCAGGCTTCTTCTGTCGGAACGCGACGGGATATGCGCGAACTGCTCGCATTGGCAGCCGCCGGCAAGGTCCGCTGTCAGGTGACAACTAGACCTTTGGCACAAGTCAATGAAGTCTTGGAGCAACTGCGGCACGGGGAAGTTTCCGGCCGGATGGTACTCGTACCGCGCTGAACAGGGAACTGCTGCTTAGGCGCTGTTGGGGCGTGCCACGGGGCGACCGCCCCTCCAGTCGGGGCACACGCAAGATATCCAGAATTTCGCCGAGGAGTCCAACCAAGGTGCGGGCCTACCCCCTTGCCATAAGTTTATGATTTCGTCTTGACGTTAGTGAATATTATGTGATACGGACTATCACAATATTTGATAGTTGTGCCGGGGGCGGGGTCGAGAGCTTTGCGAGATACTCAAATCCCATACCCGGCTGGTGCTGCATTCTCTAAGTCGAGTTGAATTGGTGACGCCGACACAATAACCATTGTCCGTCGCAAGACTCATTATCGGGGAGCACGCAAACATGGGTCCGATTGAATCCATAAACATGTTGGCTTCGAGGAACCTGGAGGAGCTATGAAATCGACCTTACATGTAGGTCTATTGGTGTTCGTGCTGGGGCTGTTGCCGTCCAGCCCAGTAGCCTCGGCGCAAGGTGTGGGAGCGTCCGCCGATCTGACGGGGACAGTTACTGATCCCTCAGAAGCTGAGGTACCGAATGCCAAGGTTACCGCAATCGATACCGCGAAGGGTGGGCAGCGCAGCGTGGTGACCGACGAGCACGGCTTTTATCGCCTGTCCGGACTGGCCCCCGCTACGTATAGGCTTAGCGTCGAGCACGCTGGTTTTCAAACAGAAGTCGTCCCCTCCCTCACTTTGACGGTTGGGCAGACCTCTACCCTTGACTTTCATCTTAAGTTAGCGGGGCTCTCAGGCCAAGTTGAAGTGACTTCCGAACTTCCTGTAGTGGAAACCGAGAGAGGCAGCCAGGCGAACACGCTCACCCAGGAATACATCGCCGACCTGCCCATCAACCGCCGAGACTATCTTACCTTTACTTTATTGACACCGGGCGTCTCCGATTCCACCCGCATGGCCGGCGACCAGGATTTTCGAGTCAAACAGACGCCGCAAAGCGGACTATCCTTCTATGGGAGCAATGGCCGGGGCAACAGCGTGACCGTGGACGGCGGCGAGGCCAATGGCGATAGCGGCGGCGTCCGCCCGACCCTGAGCCAGGATGCGGTCCAGGAATTTCAGATCAACCGCAGCAACTATTCCGCGGACCTGGGCGGGGCGAGCGGCGCCTCCATCAATATCGTATCGAAATCCGGCTCCAACAACATGCACGGCACCGCGTATGGCTTTTTCCGGAACGATGTTTTTGACGCACGCAACCCATTTTCCTTCACGCAGGCCTTAACCCCGACAAGCACGTTCTCGACTACGGCAAAGGGCGTGCCGACCAAGGATGCGTTGAGTCGCCAGCAGTACGGCGGATCGGTGGGTTTCCCCATCAAGAAGGACAAAACCTTCCTGTTTGTTGCTTTCGAAGGTTTGCGACAGGACGCACAGACTGCGGTTCCCCTCCTGACCGACAGTTCCATCTTCGCCGGCCCTACCCTTGCCACGCCAACCGTGTTTCCGGCGAGCGATCCGAGGGCCGCACAACAAGCGGTTGTCACCGCGCTCGTTAACGACCCGGGAAATCCGAATGTGACTTGCTTTGCCGGGAAGCCCGCAATACCTGCTGCCGCTTGTGCCGCTGCGCTGACCAGCGCTTTGACTGTATCTCCGACTACGGGTTTGAGTGCGGGTCAGGCCGCGCGGAATGCGTTCCTTGTCAGCGAGTTTGAAGGGAACGGCGGACTCTTTCCCTTCAATACGCGCCAATATCAGGCATCCGGCCGCTTCGATCACCAATTCAGCGACCGGAACCAGGTTTTTCTCCGCTACAGCTATACGCACGACCTGGAGGAGAATCCAGACCTGCAATCTCTGACGGGCTTTTCGCGGGGCAGTTCCATCCACCAATATGACAACACGCTCCAGGGTTCCTGGTTTCACCAGTTCAGTCCGAACACCCTGAACGAAGCCCGCGCGCAGTGGAATTATAACAGCTTTAACGTGATTCCTAATGTGCTCGGCCAGGTAGGACTGGATATCCCTGGCTTTGCAAATTTGGGAAACCAAATCTTCATACCCAGCCTTTCGATCTTGCGCCGTCCCGAATTTGCCGACAACCTCACCGTGATCCGTGGCCACCATACCATGAAGATAGGCGGCACCGGGCTGTTCCGGGGCAACCACACTGAATCCCACACGTTTTTCCCGGGCCGCTTTGTTTTTGGCAGTCTCCCGGGCGCCCTACTCAGCCCGTGTTTGTCTGGGCCGGCGGGTTGCGGGCTTGCTGGAGTGACCCCTGCAGTTCTCGATTCGCTTCAGACGGTTTCTTTGGGTCTGCCCCAGTTCTATCAGCAGGGCTTTGACAATCCCGTGACCAACTACGCGAGGCCGTTTGGAGCTGCCTACTGGCAGGACTCCTGGTCCTTGCGGTCAAACTTCACTCTCAAGTTCGGCGTCCGGTACGAACTGGACGGGCAATACGGCAACTTGAATACCGATAAGGACAATCTTGCTCCCCGTGTTTCGTTCGCCTGGGACCCCTTCAAGGACCACAAGACCGCGGTCCGCGGCGGGTTCGGGATTTTCTACGGACCCATTGATCGCCAGATTACCGATGTGGTGAACTATCTAGGCACCGTCAAGGGTTTCCGGCAGATTGCCCAGGTATTCATACCGATCAACACACCGTTCACCAATTCTGGGACGATTTTCCAAACGCTGTTCGCGCAAGGAAAGATTTCGTGTACGGTGCCGTTGCCTGGACAGGACGCCTGTATCACGAAGGCTGACGTGCAGCAGTTCAAAGACCCCTCGACCGCGGTCACAAGCCCAGGGGTTTTTTGCTCGCCGCTGCCGGCATGTTTGCAGAACATCGCCATCACCCACACAGGCCCCAATCCCTTCTTTACCGTACTTTTCAACGGCCAGCCTGATTACCAAAACCCGTATTCAGAGCAGGGTGAGTTTGGCGTTGAACGCGAGATTGCCGGGGGCCTATCTATTTCCGCCAGCTACATCTACGTTCATACGCTCAAAATCCCCGTGGCGATTGACACGAACCTGCTGCCGGCGCCACTTGCGCCCGCAGGACCCGCGGGCACTCTGATTCGGCAGTGGGGCATATCTGGAGCAGCAGCAGCGGCGGCTTGCCCTGGGGGCGCCCTCAACATTTTTAATGCGGCCGCCACCTGCTTTAAGACATTTGGTCTTCTGCAGACCGACCAATATTCGTCCGCGGGATCGGCTCTTTACCAAGGCGGTATTCTGGAAATCAAGAAACGCTTCAGCAATCACTACACTTTGCTCGGGAATTACACTTACAGTAAAGCGCTAGACACGACGACGGATTTCAACAGTGATTTTTCACCGAACGATCAGACGTGCCTGAGTTGCGAACGCGGCCTTTCTACCTTTGATCAGCGGCACAAGGTGGTGGTCGCCGGCGTGTTCGACAGCCCGTGGAAAGGGCGCATCCTCTCAGGCTTTGAACTGTCTCCGATCGTTCGCTATAACAGTTCTCATCCTTTCAATTTGCTGGCCGGGACGAATGTGAACAACGACCGGCACAGCACCACTGACCGTCCGCCCGGAGCCGGCCGCAACACCGGCATTGGCCCCAATTACGTGGACTTCGACATGCGCATGAGTTGGCGGTACAAAATGGGGGAGAAGTCCGACCTCCAATTCATAGCCGAAGGATTCAACATCTTTAACCGCACCAACTTCGGCAGCGTGAACAACGTTGTGGGAGTGATTTCCGGGCCGTTTAACCTCAGCGGAAATAAGAGCCTCTCGCCAAGCACGCCGCTGGGGTTTACTTCGGCGCTGCCTATGCGGCAGTTGCAGCTTGGCCTGCGCTTGACTTTCTAAGCATTGAGAGCATGGTTGCCGGCGATGCCGTCCCCGGCACCGCCGACACAGTCCCTTGAAGACTGAAATGATTCCTGCACTTGGCTTTGCCAAGCACGAATCGTGAGGTTCAAAGATCCTGCAAAAACGAATTCCAAATCATGGGTGAAGTCGACCCCTTGGCAGTCCAAATTTCGCAATAGGAGGCTCATGAAATGCGCCCAATGACAAAGCGAACACTCTTTCTACTGGCGGCGACAACAGTCTTTCTTCTCACCTTTTCCGGAACCGCACATGCACAGGCTGGCGTTACTACGAAGACCGGAACGCTTGCTGATGGTGCAACTTATCTGATTGAAGTTCCGGCAAACTGGAACGGGACGTTATTCCTCTACAGCCACGGGTATGTGACCCCTGGTAGTCCAAACCCTGCGCACGACGTGGGAGACCCGCTCACACGCTTTTTCATGCTGTCGAGTGGCTTCGCGCTCGCAGGTTCCTCATACGCTACGACCGGGTGGGCTATTCATGAGGCATTACTGGATCAAATTGCAGTGCTTGACGTGTTCAAGATGATGGTCGGCGAGCCCAAGCGAACCATCGCGTGGGGCCATTCCCTGGGCGGGATTATTAGCGCGGGACTGATTCAGAGGCACCCCGATCGCTTCGATGCGGCGCTGCCCATGTGCGGTGTGCTCTCGGGTGGAGTGGCAACCTGGAACACGGCGCTCGACTCAGAGTTTGCTTTCAAGACCCTACTTGCGCCAGGGAGCGGATTGCAAGTCGTCAACATCTCCAATCCGCTTGCCAATCTCCAACTTGCTGAACAATTTCTCGCCATCGCCCAGTCCACACCCCAGGGGAGGGCACGGCTAGCGCTGGTGTCCGCGCTGGCTGATGGACCGGGGTGGTTCGTACCCACCTCACCTGAGCCTGCTCCAACCGATTTTACCAGCCAGGAAATGAATCAGTTCCTCTGGGATCAGCGGGTCGTTTTCCCATTTGTCTTCGCGTTTCGCGCCGAGCTTGAAGCGCGCGCGCAGGGCAATGTTTCCTGGAACACTGGCGTGAACTACAGAGCTCAATTGGCGCACTCTGTCGACAGGCATGAAGTGCAGGAACTCTACGAGAAGGCCGGTCTCAGTTTGGATGCCGATTTGGAAACCTTGGAAGACGCCGTAAGGATCAGCGCCGACCCAGAAGGCGTACATTATCTCGAGAGAAATATCATTTTTAACGGCGAGATCCATATCCCCGTGCTGACTCTACATACCAAGGGAGATGGATTGGTGGTAGTACAAAACGAGTCAGCCTATAAGCAGGTTGTCGAGGAAGCTGGCAATGAGGAATTCCTGCGCCAGACATTTGTTTCTCGTGCAGGACACTGCACCTTTACGCCGGCGGAAACCATTGCCGCCGTTCAGACGTTGATCAACCGCCTGGATACGGGAAGATGGCAAGACGTCGATGCCACTGACTTGAACAATGCCGCGGCGGCGCTGGGACCCGGATTCAACATTTTCGGCACGCCACAGGGCGTCGTTCCTGTTCCGCCAGCGTACATCAAATTTGATCCAAACAGGTATCTTCGCCCGTTTGACTCAATCACGGAAGAGTGATCTCGGATGTCGTGTGGCGATCATCACCCGTGGCTCCGCCGGGCTATGCCAGCTGTTCGCCACTAATCGCTCGAGAAGGAGTGCTGCGGCGGATGCCACGAGCAAGGATTTTCGCGGCTGACACCTTGACCGGTGCGCGAGCGGCAGTTGAGAGGAAAACGAATGCTGTCACCTATGTTCGGAGAGTTCATGGGCACTATGGTTCTGGTTCTCCTGGGTAACGGCGTAATCGCCGACGTAGCGCTCGCCCGCTCGAAAGCAGAAGGTGGAGGATGGATCGTAATATCGGCCGGCTGGGGGTTCGCAGCAATGGCGGGGATTTTCACGGCTCTGGCGTGTGGGAGCAAAGATGCTCACATTAACCCCGCCGTGACGCTAGGCGTGGCCGTCGCGAGCGGCATTTTCTCCAAACTGGCGCCGTACGTCACGGCACAAATGTTAGGAGCGTTTGCCGGCGCGGTTCTCGTCTGGCTTCATTTCCTGCCACACTGGGCCGGTACCCTGGATCCCATCCGCAAGCTTAGCTGCTTCTGCAGCCACCCTGCCATTCCCAACACGGCGGCAAACCTGATAGGTGAAATTATTCCGACAAGCCTGTTGGTATTCGTTGCCGGCTGCATATTGTCACGCCCGAATTTGCCCGCCGGTTTGGGCCCATTCCTCGTTGCCGCGTTGGTGTGGGGCCTCATACTCGCACTGGCGGGGACCACCGGCTCGAGCATGAATCCCGCACGCGATCTTAGCTCCAGGATCGCCCATGCGATTCTTCCGATTCCGGGGAAAGGCAGCTCCGATTGGGGGTACGCTCCGATTTCAGTGCTAGGCACACTTGCGGGTGGAGTGCTCGGCGGATTGGCATTCCGGCTACTACACGTGTAGGCGAAGCGCGGAGGGGTGAATACAGCTTACCTGCGCGACGGCGTATCTTCTGCGGCTTGTAGGTCCGCATTGAAGATAACGGTAGTAACTAACATATGATATAAACACACGTTGGTGATTATCGTTGGGGATATCTGGCGATACGGCAAGCAATATGACAGCCAAACCGATCTTCGATCTCGCAGGGCGCGTGGCGATCGTCACCGGTGGCTCCGTAGGGCTAGGTCGGCAGATGGCCGAAGGCCTGGCGGAAATGGGGGCGAATCTCGTTCTGTGCGCGCGCAAGAAAGAGCGCTGCCTGCAGGCTGCCGAAGAACTGCAAAAACTCGGCGTGAAGGTTCTCGCACTCGGCTGTGACGTCAAACAGCCCGCCAGCGTTCAGGAAGTTGCCGACGCTGCCGTCAAACAGTTTGGACGCATCGACATCTTGATCAACAATGCGGGCACTTCCTGGGGCGCGCCAGTCGAAGCGATGACGCTTGAGCAATGGAATAAAGTCATCGAAACAAACTTAACCGGAACATTTCTTTTTTCGCAGGCCGTGGGCAAGGTCATGATCACACAGCGCCGCGGAAAGATAATCAACATCGCTTCCGTTGCCGGGCTGCGTGGTTCATCTCCGAAATTCTCCGCGATCGGCTACAGCGCCAGTAAAGGGGGTGTGATTATTTTCACGAAGGACCTGGCTTGCAAATGGGGCATGCACAACATTCAGGTGAATGCGATTGCGCCTGGCTGGTTCCCCACCGACATGTCAGAAAAGGTCATCGAGCGAAACAAGGAATCCTTGCTCGCAGGTATACCTTTGGGACGCTTCGGCGGGCCGCAGGATCTGAAGGGAGCCGCTATTTTTCTCGCGTCCGATGCGTCAGATTTTGTGACCGGACACACTCTTGTTGTCGATGGAGGTCAATCCGCCTGATCCGGGCGAGGCGCACTATGAACATTCCGCTCACCCCCTTGCGTTTCCTTCGCTACGCGGAGCAGCAATATCCGTGCAGAACTGCCGTGGTCTGCAATCAGGAGAACTTTACCTACGGGCAATTCGCCGACCGCGCCCGCCGTCTTGCAGGTGCCCTGCACCAGGCCGGTGTCCAGCGCGGCGATCGCGTTGCTTTTCTGAGTTCCAATTGCCACCGCTTGCTCGAAGCCTACTACGGCGTGCTGGAAGCCGGTGCCGTTCTGCTCCCGCTGAATATCCGGCTCGCGTCAAGCGAATTGAGCTACATACTGAATGATTCCGGGGCGACAATCCTCTTTGTTGAGAAACAGTTTCTCGGCTTGGTCGAGTCTTTTCGCAAGGATATTCCTGAAGTAAGAACATTCTGCCAACTTGAGGGCGCTCCAGAAGCGCCATGGCTTTCTCCACGCAACTACGAAGATCTTCTCCAGGCGGCCACCCCTCATCGCGCCGACATCACTTCCATCGACGAAAACTCTCTGGCCGAGCTTTTCTATACCAGCGGCACGAGCGCCAATCCCAAGGGTGTAATGCTCACGCACAGAAATATTTACCTTCATGCGCAGAACGTTTGTCTGGGATTTAACATCGAAAACGGCGCCGTCGAGCTGCACACCATTCCACTCTTCCACGCGAATGGCTGGGGTGTCGCACATTTCCTCACGTTACTTGGGGGAAAGCACGTCATGATGCAGCGCTTCGAGACCAAAGAAGTCTTCCGTCTCATTGAAAAGGAAGGCGTCCATTCTTTTAGCCTCGTTCCCATCATGGCCACAGCTCTTGTGAACTGCCCGGAACGCCCCAATTACAACTTGAGCAGCCTGCGGCGCATCGTTATCGGCGGCGCGGCGTCTTCTCCGACGCTCATTCGCGAGGTTGAAGAAAAACTGGGCTGCGAGTGCTTTTCGGGGTATGGGCTGACAGAAACGTCCCCCTCGCTATCGATTTCTCCGATGAAGTCAGGTCTGGACTGGGATGGCGAGCAGCGTTATGTGGGTCAATCCATGACCGGCTATGCGTTTCCCGGCGTGGAGATACGCGTAGTGGATGCCAACGATAACGACGTGCCGCGCGATGGGCAAACGATGGGCGAAATCATCGCGCGGAGCGATGGCGTCATGGAGGGTTACTGGCGCCAGCCCGACGCTTCCGCCGAAGCCTTGCGAGGAGGCTGGTTCCACACCGGAGACATGGCTACGCTCAACGAGGAAGGCTACCTGCTCATTGTCGACCGCAAGAAAGACATCATCGTCAGCGGCGGAGAGAACATCTCCTCCCTCGAACTGGAGAAAGCCATCCTCGCACATCCCGCGGTCCTGGAGGCCGGGGTGATTCCCGTTCCCGACGAAAAGTGGGGTGAAGTGCCCAAAGCGCTGGTGGTTCTAAAGCCGAATGCAGTAGCCACGGAGCTCGAGCTCATCGAGTTCTGCCGTTTGCACCTCGCACATTACAAGTGCCCGCGCTCATTCGAATTCGTAGTTAGTTTGCCCAAGACTGGCACTGGGAAAATTCTAAAAAAAGACCTTCGGAAGAAATATTGGCACGGAAGGGATACGTTGCGCCCGGACTTCGCCGCGCCGAAGCGCGGCAACTGAGCCGGCTTGATTCGCGGGGATTTGTTTCACATTCATAAAAAACGAGAGGCGCAGTTCGTGACCGAAAGGGCGAAGGAGTCTTTTTCATGGACCTGAACTTAACCACCGAAGAGCTGTCATTTCGCGACGAACTCCGCGCGTGGCTCGTTTCCAATGTCCCGAAGGACTGGAACGAGTGGCGTGAAAAGCCCATTGAGGAATCGTTCCCATATCTACGCGCTTGGCAACAAAAGCTCCACGACGGCCGCTGGGC